>Ga0255338_1000134_pt1 | contig 325558 bp, 317 predicted proteins | sample MeOH1_35cm_T4_19_FD_203715 | JGI IMG/M metagenome (GOLD analysis project Ga0255338, IMG submission 203715) | Sandy soil microbial communities from University of British Columbia, Vancouver, Canada - MeOH1_35cm_T4_195 | ecosystem: Engineered > Artificial ecosystem > Sand microcosm >...
GACAGGTTCACCACCGCCCCGGAACTGAGCACCGTGCCCATGCCCAGCATCGCAACCTGCGCACGCAACCCCGCCATCATGGCCACAACGCACGCCGGTATGAAAAATATGCCCGTCAGGGTCAGCATTCAGCACAACCAGAAACAATTGCCTGACACAGGCAAAGCATATTTTGTGCCCAACGCCTTGACGCCTCTATTGCAGGTATTTTCACGTTCGTGCGCAGCGCGCTGACCCAAGGAAACCTTCACCACTGGTGTGGGGCTCTCTGCGCAGCCACGAGCCCGTCGATGTGCTGCACGGGCACAAGTTCCAGGGGCGAAGCCTATGCACGCATGCTTACACGCTCGTCACGCACGCGCTGCCTGCATATGCCGCACGCACGCATGCCGTTGCAATCGGCCGGGGCGCACGCCGCTGCGTGGTGCTGCCGCACGGCATCGAACGGTTCGATGTCGCGCCGCCTGGCGTGCGGGAGCAGCCGCGCTGCCGCCTGAGGTGTTGCTGGCTGGCTTGGCGGCGGCACCAAGGCCAACGGCACCGTCGTGCCACACGATGATGCCGGCGCGCTGGCGGATGCCATCGATCTGGTGCGCAATCCGGTGCGGCGCGCCGCAATGGCGACGCAGGCGCGGCGGTAGATACCGAGCGTCCCGCAGCCCCCGCACGGTGCGTTTGAAAGCGACGTTGGACACGCCCGTCGAGGCTCGTGCTGGCGCGCCACGGTGACGATGCTCACGCACAGCGGTGGTAGGCTGGTCGCCGGGCCTTTCGCCGCGACGGCCGCCTGGGACAACAGCATCGGCGGGCTCGGATGGGGATTCTTCAAGCTGTCGCCAGCAACGGCCACAATCCGGCAAGCCTTATGCAGGCGGGAATGGCATGCACATCGTCCTGGTAAGTGATTACGGACATGTCGCCGGTGAAGCAGCGCAGGTGGCGATCGCAGGCACGCACGCTCGACGACGATGCGCTGGTGCAGCGCATGAGTGAAAACGCCTACCGCGCCATGCGCGATGGTCCTCAGCGCGTCGAGGCACACGCACAGGGGCTGCTGGCGATTTATCAATCCCTGCTTGCGGAACATAAGGCACACGCCGCGTGAAAATCGTCTATGCGTACGAGTTCAATGCCGCGGACCCGATGGTGCAGTCGGGGCGCCCTGCCGCCATCCTGAAGCAGTTGGCCGCGCCCGGCATGCACGTGGTGCCGGCCTTCCCCCTGCGTCGTGGCGTGCAACTGCTGTACGCGCCCAAGGTTGCCTACTACCGCCAGCGGCGGCTGGTCTACCGCCCGGACCGTCAGCCGTGGTACCTGCGCAGTCTTGCCGCGCAGGTACGTCGGCGGGTGCGGGCAAGCCAGGCGGATGTGGTGTTCGCGCCGGGGTCGCATTCCGTGGCGATGCTGGACGTCCCCTGCCCGGTCGTGTTCTGTGCCGACGCCACCTTTGCCAACGTGCTGGACTGGTATGACTCGTTCAGCCATTGCTCGGACGAATTCATAGCGCAGGGCCATGCGCAGGAGCGCGCGGCGCTGACGCGCTGTGCCGCCGCGATTTATCCCAGCGAATGGGCGGCGCGCAGCGCCATCGACTTTTATGGGGCGGATCCGGCGCGAGTACACGTCGTACCGTTCGGCGCCAATGTGGCGACTCCGGACAGCGCAACCGTCCACGCCTGGATAGAAGCCCGCCAGCTTTCGCCGCTGCGCCTGCTGTTCGTCGGGCGCGAATGGGTACGCAAGGGCGCCGACCTGGTGTTGGCGGCCGCCACGCAGCTGCGCGCATCGGGTATTGCGGTGGAACTGGACCTGGTAGGCGTCGAGCGGCCCCCGCACCCGCTACCAGACTGGGTGCGCAACCACGGCCTGCTGGACAAGCGCGATCCGGCGCAACGGGCGCGCCTGCCTGAGTTGTTTGCGCGCGCGCATTTTTTCTTCGTGCCATCGCAGGCCGAAAACTACGGCATGGTGTTTTGCGAGGCGGCGGCTTACGGATTACCCAGTCTGACCACCAACGTGGGCGGTATTCCAACCATCGTGCAGCACGGGCTTACCGGCTACACGCTGCCTCCAGACACCGCGCCGCACGAGTGGGCCAGCGTGCTGGCCAGGGTCGTTGACGATCCTGCCGCGTACCGCGCAATGGCTCACGCGAGTCACGCTGATTACCGGGCACGGCTGAACTGGAATTCGTTCGGAACCCGGCTGCACGAGATCCTGGAAGCGGTTACCCACGCCAACGACGTTCACCCGACCAGCCATGCGCTGGCCCCGCGGCGGGCCAATCCAACGAACACTCGCAACCGGCCACACCCGCCCGCTTGCCGTGGCGACCCGGCCGGACCCACGGGCTGCTGAGACCGGGGCGGCAGATGGCCAAGCTCTACTATTTTCGCGGCGCCAAGCCCAATTTCGGCGACCCGCTGAACCCGTGGCTGTGGTCCAGACTGCTGCCGGGGCCTTTGGACGATTCCGACCACGAGCTGTTCTTGGCATCGGCACCCTCCTGAACGGCGGCGTACCGCGTAACCCACGAAAGATCGTGTTCGGCAGCGGCTACGGCTACGGCCAGCCGCCGAAGCTGGAGCCCGGCAAATGCGGAATCAAAAGCTTACCGTCCAGCCTGAACTTGTCGAAGGATTGGTTCAGAGCAGCCTCAGTTCCACTCCACATTTTCCTTGATCACCCGGGCCGGATTTCCGCCAATCAGACAACCCGGTTTTTCGAATACCGACGCCACGACCGAGCCCGCCGCAACGATACATCCATCGGGAATGGTACTGCCCTTCAATACAATAACGTTACTGCCAATCCAGACGTGATTGCCGATTGTGATCTGCGGCGGTTTTTCTTTCTTGCCGGGGTATGTCAACTGGTGGAAATCGGCGTCCAGAAACTCACAGCCCCAGGAAATCACACTGCCATCGCCCACTGTAATGCCGTGCATGATGACGAAAGTCGTCATTGCATTTACATAGCCGGCTCCGAACTCGGCTGTCGCGCCGCGTCCAATGTCAAATCGACAGCCAGTACCTATTGAATAATTGTGTCGAAATATTAACTTGCCCCTGACGTTAAGATAGGTAATGTCTTTATTGTGCATGAAGCCAACGTAATCCACGCCAATCGTGAGCAATTTTTCTGTAGTTATATTTTTCAGCCCCTTGATCTTGACGCGCGAACCGGAAAGTATGCTCTTGCCGGTGAGCCTGAAAAAAAAATGGCGCACAACCACCGGGATGAACAACAAGTTGGACTGGCGGCATTTTTGCCAAAGCGCTTTTATGTTGTTCATGCCCGGATACCCTACAACAAGCCAACGGCGCTACCCAGCCGGGCGAGACCGGATGGCCGCACAAAACGCCTCACCTTCGGAGCCCGATGGCCTCCGCCAGGCGTCCGCGGTGATAACTACCCGCAAAAGGTTTACGCCGACGGCCTGGTAACGGCACGGCATGCGCCACCCACAGCATCGCGTACACGGTTACGGCCGCCGGTCGAAAGCGAAGTATCCGCCGGTGGTCGCGTGTGGCGGCCAGTCGTGCCCCCGAGCGACCCAATTCGTAACAAAGCCGATGCGCGTAGGCGGGTGTCAGTCGGCCAGCGGGCATGTAGTGGCGCAAACGCAGGTCTGGCTCATACCACAAGGTCCAGTCTGCCTTTACCAGCGCATGACACAGCTCGGCGTCTTCCCCGGCCGCAAGACTGCCACCCGTGCGCCCCATCTGGCGCGGCGAAAAGCCACCCGCGTCGAGTGCCAGCAGTGCGCCGCGGCGCAACGACAGGCCCGCGCCATGCAGGTAACCGCGCGCCGACGGCACCGGCCCCGCGGCATCGGCCTGCGGGCCGCATGCATAGCCGTGCTGCACCTGTGCAAACCAGTCCGGGGCCTGCGCCTCGAAAGCCGGTTCGGCCAGGCCACCGACGGCGCCCACCTGCGGATGCTCGGCAAATACGCGGTCCAGCACGCACAGCCACTGCGCATCGACCCAATTGTCGTCGTCGACGAAGCTGACGATGTCGTATTGCGCGGCGCGGATGCCCGTCCAGCGCGCGTGATTCAGACCCAGACGCGGTTCGGGCAGCACGCGCAGCGGCGCCGGCGCACCGACCTGCGCCCACAGCTGCGCCGCGCGCGCCGCCGTGTCGTCCGTCGATGCGTTGTCGACCACCAGCACCTCCCAAGCCATGCCGGCCGGGACTTGCACCGCGGCCAGGTGCGTGAGCGTTGCCTGCAAGCGCGCCGCGCTGTTGTGACAGCACAAAACAACGGACACCGATATCGTCATCGCACCCTCCTGGCGCGCACATATTCAAGCCAAAGCAGCGGCGCCCACAGCGCTCGCAGCATCACCCAGCCCTGCGCCCGGGTCGACGCAAACGCGAAGTTGAGCACCACCGCACTGACAAAGCGTGGCAGCACGCTGGCCCAAGCAGCGCCGACCGCGCCCAGCGACGGAATCAGCAGCCAGGCAAGCAATACGTTGAGGGCAAGATTCACAACCGCACCCAGCAGGTTGAATCGCACCAGTCCTTCTGCGATCAGCGCCTGGGAGCGGGCCACGCCCAGACCTATCAGCGCCAGCGACCAGACGTGTACACGCAACACCTGTGCCGCCGCCGCAAACTCGGATCCGAACAACAACCCGATCAGCCAGGGTGCCAGCAGGCTCATCGGCGCGGCGACCGCCAGTCCGCCCCACAGCATGGCACCGTACAGTGCCTGCATGCGCTGAGCGAAGTGCGCCGGGCCCTGTTCAAAGCCTCGAATGACCGCCGGAAACAGCGCCGTGCAAGTGATCACCGGCAGGAACTGCAGCGCCTCGGACAGGCGCGTGGCAGCGGCGTAATGACCCGCTTGCGCGGCGCTGCCAAGCTGCACCAGCAGCACTTGCGGCAGACGCAGGGTCAGTTCAACCGTGGCAATCACAAGCGTGAGTGGCAGCGCGGCACGCAGCAGTGATCGCACGCGGGCCCAGCGCACCCGCCAGCGCAGCGGACTGCCCGCTGCGCGGGCGTAGGCGACCATCATCAGCGTGGAGCCCAGGGCCACTTCAACAACCATCGGCCAGGCGAACCACAGCAGCGGCTTGTCGGTCAGCACGAAACCGATACGCAATGCGGCGCAGCTGAGCACCCCACCGAGGTGGGCCAGCGCCACCGGCGCCAGGCGTTGCTTGGCCTGAAACCACGTGCTGGCCATGTCGAAGGGCTGTGCCAGCACACCCGCACCAATTACCAGCACCGCCACGCGTGTATCGGCATCTGCCGCTGCATGCAGGCCATAGGCCAGCAGTACGCCATAGGCCAGAACCCCGCCGGTCAGACGCAGCGCCAGCGCACTGCCGAGCGTGACATCGCCCGTTGCGTCGTCCCGCACCAGGTCGCGCGTCACCACCTCCTGCAGGCCCATGCGGGACAGTGCGCTGCCGATCAACATCAGCGCCGTGGCGTAGCTGATAACGCCAAAGCCGGCCGGGCCAAGATGGCGCGCCACGTAGACACCAACCAGCAGGCCGGTCGCCATGCGCACGGCATGCTCCAGACCCATCCAGCCGACGCTGCGCGCGGCCCGGTGCAGGCCCGGCGGCTGACGGGCCACCCAGCGACCGATAGCGCTTCGGGGCAGCGGGCGCGACACAGGGGTGTTCACCGTCACAGCCCGCGGCAAGTGGCCGCGACAATCAGACCAGTAGCCAGCCCCCGAGATGCGGCGCGCCCCGCCGGGCGACGCCAAACACGCTCCGGGGCAAAGCCCGGGGTCGGCTGTGTTCTGGCTGCGTCATATCCGGCGGTGAGCAGCGGGTTCATGCGTTGATTCATGGCTGGCTGATTGCCGTTCGCGCTCGCCGAACCAGATGCAGGCTCTTGCGACACAGCCGGGCGAACAGCACCAGGAGGGCCTGAAAGGGATTAGGCAACGAGAAGGCCCGTGCCAGCGGTGACGCCGGCAGAATAGTGTCCTTCACAAACTGCGCGTACACATGTTCCGGCGGTGCTTCGGCCAGAAAGCGTCGATAGCTTTCGCGCCACTGAAAGCCACAATAAATCGTGGCGTCGCGTGCCCGGCGGCGGGCTTTCCGGGCCAAGGCCGATGAACCCAGCTCATCGAGCCGTTGCCCAATGCGCCAATAGATGTACGGACAAGACAACGCGGTGACCATTGGCGTGTTTCCGGTCAGCGTGTCTGCCTCAGGATGCTTGCGGTAGCCGGCGAGCATTCCAGGATTGCCGAAAACCGTGGCCGTTGCCAGATTTTCGTACGCAAATAGCCAGTCGCTGTTTCCGTGCGGCTTTTCGACAAAGCCCGCCCGATCAAAAAGTGACCGGCGCAGGCACAGGCTGGTGGTGGGAATGCCCAAACCGTACCTGGCCGCAAATTCCAGCATCGTTCGACCGGACTGATAACCGACCGGATACGTGTAGGTCGGAAAGCTCATCGGCTCCGCGGAAAACCAGCGAATTGCCGTGTAATACGCGTCGATGTCGGGGTGGTCTTGCAGCGCACGTTCGAACGCTTGCGCGTAGCCCGGCAGCACATAATCGTCGTCACCCAGGATCATTACGAACTCAGTCTGCGCGTAGCGCGCCGCGAGATTCCAGTTGGCAAACATGCCTATATTTTCTGAATTCTTGTAAAAACGAATCCGGTCTGACGCCTTTGCTGCGACGATTTCCCTGAATCGGTCGTGCGACGACCCATTGTCGACCACGACAATCTGACAGGCGATTGACTGGCCCAGGGCACTGTCCAGCGCTTCTTCGAAAAAGCTGGTCCTTTCATATACCGGGATGGCAAAAGTCAGCCGGGACGAGGCGCCCGACGTTGTTTGCGAATCTGTCAAAAGCTGGCTCCTGTTTTCGATTTCGAGAGGTGCAGTGCCCGCAAAACGCAATCGTCGGTCCAGAAATATTTCCATTGCGCAAAGCGCCCGGCCATGGCAAGTGGAGCGGTTGTCGCACCAGGCCGATGCGGAGCCGTCCAGTCGGTAAGCGGCTCAAGATCATCGGCTTCGCGGGCGAGGCCCTTGCGTTCCAGCCAGCCCCAGATCGTGTTCAGCGCCGGCACGGTGTCGTGGTCAAAGATCACGTTGGCCCAGGGGCAGTAGCGGATGTGGTGGCTGATCTGCTCGGGGTCCGGGCAGGCGGCGGGGTCGATCAGGCCCATTTCAATCAGTTCGTCCACGACCCTTTCGCCAACCTGCTCGGGGCTCAGGCTCAAGGGCCGGTGGCGGCTGAAGTAGACCTCCGCCTGCACGCCGGTCCAGCCTTGCGGTGCATTGCCGGGCGTCAGCTTTTCCACGCAGTGGATGCGGGTGCTCAGCTTGTCTTCGTCGTAGACATAGATCCAGTTCTCCGGCCGTAGCGTGGCGTGCGGCGCCCGCACATTGACCAGCAGCAACTGCGAACAGCTCAACGCGGCGGCGGCCTGGCGCACGCCGTCCGGCACGCCCCGGCACAGGTTCACGAACAGCGGCAACGGCAAGGTGTTGATGAGTCGATCAAACGGACAACACCGGCCGTCGCCGGTGAAGACCTGCCGAGCGTCCAGATCGACCGCAATGACTTCGGCGCCGAAGCGGATATTGGCGCCAGCCGCCAGCTTGCCGGCAAACGACTGGTAACCGCCCCGGCGTGGATAGCGCACCCTGGTGATGTAGTGGGTCTTGCGTTCGAGTGGCCCCTTGCTGCCGGCCACCACATCGTCCACCGCCGGATAGAACATGCGCTGGCCAACCCAGCTGGTGGTCATGTCCGCCGGCTCGCGGGTCCAGTATTTGCGCGTGTAGGCCGCCGGAAAGTGGTTGGCGAACGCAGGCCCGAAGGCGCGCTCCAGCCATTGCTGGTAGTTCTGTGGCGCTGCCGCCGTGCCCGGCTCCGCGGTGCGTGTTTGCAGAAATGATTCGAGACACTGGCTGCGCAAGGGTTCGGGCACCTGGTGCAGCGCGGATTGCGCCGGATGATCGATCCAGTGGCCCCGGTAGTAATTCCCGGTGTTGACCTCGTATTCGTCAAATTCGCCGCCGACGCTGTCCGCAAACAGCGTGCGCACATACTCGTGTTTGGTGAACGAAACATGGGGACCGGGATCCCATGTAAATCCGTCGCGCTGCTCGGCCGCGATGTGCCCGAACGGCTTCGCGTCCTTCTCCAGCAGCAGGCAGCGCTCGTGACCCAGGTGCCAGGAACACGACAGGCCCGCGAGGCCGGCGCCCAGGATGAGGGTCATGCGGTGGTTCTCGTGGTGTCGGTTCCGGGCTTCTGGGCATTGATGAACTGGCTCAGCCCTTGTTGCAGCGAAAAGCTCGGCCGCCAGCCCAACTGCGCCAGCGCGCGGATGTCTGCCGCCGACTCCATGATTTCCCCTTCGCGGTACGCCAGCGCGCCGAATTTGAGCTGCGTGCTGCTGTGGCTCAGGCGATGGGCGAGTTCGACGAAGTCGCGGATGCGCACCGGCTGCCCGGAGCCCAGCCCCAAGGCGATGAAGCCCTTGCCCAGGCTGCCGTGTGCGTCGAGCAGCATCGAGTAGGCGGACAGCACGTCGTCGATGTAGATGAAGTCGCGCTTCTGTTCGCCGGCGGTGAGCTTCAGTTCCGCCACGTTGGCCAGGCAGCTCCTGATGACGTGGGTGGTGAACTTGCTGGCGTCGTCGCCGGGGCCGTACATGTGTTCCAGCCGGATGTTCACGAAGCGGATGCGGCCGGCGTCGCCATAACTCTGGCCCCATTCGGCAAAATGATTCTTGGAAAGCGCGTAGGCGTTCAGATACTTGTAAAGAATCGTGTCGGTGTTGAAGAACGTGTCGGTGTTGAAGAACGTGGCGGCTTCCAGCAGCCGCAACGGGAATGCGGTGTTGGCTTCGAAGACCTGCAACGGTGTTTCGCCGCCGCGACCGTAGCAGGTGGCGGTGTGCACCACCGCATCGATGTGGCCGCAGACCTTGAACGGCTGGTCGACGCCGTCCTCGATGTCGAAGCAGTGGATCTGGTCGAGCACACCGGCCAGCCGATCAAGTTTCGAGGTGCGGCGCTTGAGGATTGCCACGCTGCAGCCCTCCCCCACCCAGGTACGCGCCAGATGGCTGCCCAGAAAGCCGGTGGCGCCGGTTATCAGGACCGTCCGCGCGCGGGGCATGCTCAGAATCCGATGCCCAGGAACTGTTCGATCTGCGTGGCGATGTAGTCCAGCCGCGCTTCGTCGAGCGCCGGGAACACGCCCACCCAGAAGGTGTGGTTCATGGTGATGTCGGTGTTGGTCAGCTCGCCGACCACCCGGAAGTTGCGGCCGATCATGTACGGCTGGCGGGTCAGGTTGCCGGCGAACAGCAGCCGGGTGCCGACCTTGTTCTGGTCCAGGTACTGGGTGAGTTGCAGGCGGCTGATGCCGGATTCCGGGCGAATGGTGATGGGAAAGCCGAACCAGGAAGGATCGGAGTTTGGCGTGGCCTCGGGCAGCAGCAGGAATTCCTCGCAGCTTTTGAGGCGGTCCTTCAGCCAGGCGAAGTTGTGACGGCGGATGCGGATGAAGTCGTCCAGCCGGTCCATCTGCGCCAGCGCGCAGGCGGCCTGCATGTCGCTGATCTTCAGGTTGTAGCCCAGGTGGCTGTAGGTGTACTTGTGGTCGTAGCCTTGCGGCAGCTCGCCCAGCTTCCAGCAGAAGCGCTTGTTGCAGGTGTTGTCCTTGCCCGGCGCGCAGTAGCAGTCGCGGCCCCAGTCGCGGAACGATTCGGCGATGAGGTTCAGTTCCGCGTTGTTGGTGAACACGGCGCCGCCTTCGCCCATGGTGATGTGGTGCGCGGGGTAGAAGCTGACGGTGCCGATGTCGCCGAAGGTGCCCACGTTCTGGCCCTGGTAGGTGGCGCCCAGGGCATCGCAGCAGTCTTCGATCAGCCACAGGCCGTGCTTTTTGCACAGCGCGGTGACGGCGTGCAGGTTGAACGGGTTGCCCAGGGTGTGGGCCAGCATGATGGCTTTCGTTTTCGGCGTGATCGCGGCCTCGATGCGGCTGGCGTCGACGTTGTGGGTCGCCAGGTCCACATCCACGAACACCGGCACGGCGCCGAATTGCAGGATGGGGTTGACGGTGGTCGGAAAACCGGCGGCGACGCCGATGACTTCGTCGCCCGGCTTGATGGCCCGCTCGCCCAGCCTGGGCGAGGTCAGCGTCGAGAACGCGACCAGGTTGGCGGATGAACCGGAATTGACCGTGATGAGGTGCTTGACGCCAATGAATGCGGCGAGCCGCTTTTCGAACGCGTCGTTGAAGCGGCCGGTGGTCAGCCAGCCGTCGAGGCTGGCCTCGACCATGTTCCTGAGTTCCGGCGCTCCAATGACTTTGCCGGACGGCGGGATGACCGACTCGCCGGGCGCAAACGGCGTGGGTGCGAATGCCAGCTGCGCGTACTGATCCACGAGCCCGAGGATTTTCTGTCGCAGTTGGTCTTTGGTGGGAGCTGTGTCGTTCATGCGCGTGTCCGCTGGGGGGTGGTCAATGCCACGTGGGCATGCGGGCCACGCAAGCGCCACTGTCGGCGCATCGGGACCCATTCATGCAGGTGCTCCACTGGCGTAGGCGTCGATCTGGAGCAGGCACAGGGCCTTGGCGTCCTGGTGGCGATCGCACGCCCGATGCCATGCGACGATGGATTCGAGCGTTCGGCCCAGGTTCCATTGCGGGGACCACCCCAATCGGCTGCGGGCCTTGGCGCAGTCGAGCTTCAGGTAGTGCGCTTCGTGGGGCTGGGGGTGGGCATCCAGTTGCCAGCTGGCGCCGTCGCCCCAGGCGTTGGTGAGGTACTCGACGATCCACTGCACCGGCCGGGCATCCTCGTCTGTGGGGCCGAAGTTCCAGGCCTCGCCGCAGGCCGCACCCTCCTCATGCAAACACTGCGCCAGCAGCAGGTAGCCCGACAGCGGCTCCAGCACATGCTGCCAGGGGCGGATGGCGTGGGGGCTGCGTATCTGGACCGGCTGGCCGGCGACGATGGCGCGCAGGATGTCCGGTATCAGCCGGTCCTGCGCCCAGTCGCCTGCGCCGATGACATTGCCGGCACGGGCGCTGGCCAGCGCCACGCCATGTTCGTGGTAGCGGGCCACGTTGAAATAGGAACTGCGATAGGCGGCGGTGACCAGTTCGGCGCAGCCTTTGCTGTTGCTGTAGGGGTCGTAGCCACCCATCGGCTCGTTCTCGCGATAGCCCCAGACCCACTCCTTGTTCTCGTAGCACTTGTCGCTGGTGACGATGACCACGGCGCGCACGCTGGCGGTCTGGCGCACGGCTTCGAGCAGGTGCACGGTGCCCATGACGTTGGTGGCGTAGGTTTCCACGGGCGCCTGATAGGAGTAGCGCACCAGCGGCTGGGCGGCCATGTGAATGACGATCTCGGGTTTGGCCGCGCGCATGGCCCCGGCCAGCGCTTCAGCGTTGCGGATGTCGCCAATGATCGAGCGCATGCCGGCACCGACCCGGGCCACCTCGAACAGGCTGGGCGTGGTTGGCGGATCCAGCGCGTACCCGACCAGCTCCACGCCCAGTCGCTGCAGCCACAGCGACAGCCAGCTGCCCTTGAAGCCGGTATGGCCGGTCAGGAACACCCGCCGGTCCCGCCAGAAGGCGGGGTCGATGCGGTTCACCAGGACTTCCACGGGGCGGTGCCGGATTGCCACAGTGCCTCCAGGTGCAGCTTGTCGCGCAGCGTATCCATGGGCTGCCAGAAGCCGTCGTGCTTGTGGGCCATGAGCTGCCCTTCGGCGGCCAGGCGCTCCAGGGGCTCGCGTTCCCAGATGGTGTTGTCGGCGGCGATGTAGTCGATGACCTTGGGCGAGAGCACGAAAAAGCCGCCGTTGATCCAGCCACCGTCGCCGCTGGGTTTTTCCTGGAAGGAGCGGATCGCGTCGCCTTCCATGCCCAGCGCGCCAAAGCGGCCGGGGGGCTGGGTGGCGGTCATGGTTGCCAGCTTGCCGTGGGCCTTGTGGAAGGCCAGGGTGCGGGCGATGTCGATGTCGCCCACGCCGTCGCCGTAGGTCAGGCAGAACGCCTCCTCGCCCTCCAGGTGGCTGCGCACGCGTTTCAGACGCCCGCCGGTGAGGGTGGCATCGCCGGTGTCCACCAGCGTCACGCGCCAGGGCTCGGCGCTATTGTTGTGAACGTGCATGCGGTTATGGGCCATGTCGAAGGTGACGTCGGACATGTGCAGGAAGTAGTTGGCGAAGTACTCCTTGATCACGTAGCCCTTGTAGCCCAGGCAGATGACGAAGTTGTTGATGCCGAACGACGAATAAATTTTCATGATGTGCCACAGCACCGGCTTGCCGCCGATTTCGATCATCGGCTTCGGACGGACGCTGGTTTCCTCGCTCAGGCGTGTGCCCAGTCCGCCGGCCAGAATCACTGCTTTCATCGTTCGGACTCCGCTAGGTCGAGGTCATGAGGCGGTGAAGGGGTCGGAAATGAAGGCGTCGGACTGCAGGCCCAGGCGCAGGCAGCGCGCGCGCGCATCCTGCACCATCGCGGTCGATCCGGCCGCGTAGACCACGGCGTCGGCCAGGGCGCTGGATTGCGTGATCAGGTCCTGCACGTGGCGCGCGCCGGCCGCGCCTGCGCCGTCGGGTTCGCGCGAAAACAGCGCCTGATAGTCGAAGCCCATTTCCCCCTGCAAGGCGCAAAGCGCGCCGTGCACATAAGCCTGGACGGCGGTTCGATTGCCCCAGTAGACGTGTATCGGGGGTAACGCCGCCGCAGTCTGCCTCAGGGCCAGCAGCACGGCCAACACCGGGGCAATGCCGGTGCCGGTGGCCAGGAAAATGAGGCGCCGACCTTCGAAGCGTTGCCGCAGAAAGAAGTGACCGAACGGCCCTTCCACGTGCAGCAGGTCATTCGGGCGGGCGCGCTGGAACAGGTAATCGCTGAACGCGCCGCCGGTGACCTGACGCACGTGCAGGCGCAGCAGGCGGTCCGCGTCGGGCGGCGCCGCCAGGGAGTAGCTGCGCGTGACGTGGGCGGCGTTGGTAAGCCGGATGTGCTGGCCGGGCAGATAGGGAAAGGCGGTCGTGGGCGGCAGTCGCAGGGTCAGTTCGATGACGTCCTCGCTCAACCGGCACAGCGTATGGATTTTGCCGGGCGTGCGACGCGGGGTGATCGCGTGCAGCTCCGGAAACCAGGGCCGCTCGATGCTGGCCGGGGTGTCCGTCGCCAGGCGGGCATTGCAGATCAGATGCTCGCCATCGCGCAGGAACGGTTGGGACGGTTCGTGCGGCGCCAGGCTGCCGGCTGTCAGCGTGACGGCACATAACCCGCAGTCGCCGCGACGGCAGGAAAACGGCAGGTCGATGCCCTGCGCGAGGAGCTGGTCGAGCAGCGCAGAATCCGGCGTTACGGTGACGGTGCGCTCGACCGGGCCGTGTCGAATGGTCAGTTGTGCCATGGGTGCTTCACCGCTGCGCAAGCCAACGGGACTTCCGGGGCCCATGCCCGGATGCCGCCAACAATGTCAGGTTGCACACCGGCAGGCGGGCAGGCATGAGATCAGCCACTCCCGCCGGGGCGCGACAACCGGGCTTCAAGAGCCACCGCGTCGTCCGTGATGTCCAGCCCCGGGCCGGGCGTGACAACAAAATCGATCAGCGCGCCGCGCGCCACGTCCAGGCGCAGGTCGAAGTCCGCCCGGCGAGCGCCACCGGGTGTCAGTTGCGCCTCGAACACCGGTTTGCCGTCCAGCAGGATGCGCACCCCACTGCCATCACCCGCGCCGGTGCGGGCAAAGGTTCCACGCACCCATAACGGTCCGGCGTCGGCGGTGCGGTAGCGACGCACCGCCCACACGGCGGCGTCGTGCGCCTGTGCCGGATGCATGTCGTCCCGCCCCACGCGCAGCGCCGGCCAGCGTGGGTCGCCGAAGTGGTGCTCCCAGGCATTCGCTGTCGGGCCGAGCTTCACCAGCTTGTCGACTGACACCGCGTCGGCGCGCTGCAGGCTGGCGCCGTACTCCCAGGGCCCGGTCGGCGGATCGGTGCCAAAGTCCGCGCGCGCGTCGGCCAGCAGTGTGTCCGGTCGCGGCGCGCTGATGCTGCGCACGGCTCCACGCAGGTACTGCGGGTTTTCGTCCATCGTCAGCGTGCTGGTACCGGCCGGCAGCGACTGGGCCGTGCCGACCAGGTTGGTGAGCACGCCGCCTGTGGGCAGGTCCACGGTCGCCGGAACCGGACCGTCCGGCGCCCACAGCACGTAGGTCTGCTCGGCGGCACGCGCGAACCGGTAGATGTGCGTGCGCGGATCGGTCGGTTCGCGCGTGATGGCCTGTGCGCCGTCCAGCTCGCGAATGAGCGTGGCGTATGCGGCGTAGGCGGGTGTGGGGGCGTAGCTGCCGAGCGCGTCATCCTGGGTCCGCAGCAAGCCCATGCCGCCGAAACTGTCGTAGTCGCGCAGCAGGTACCAGTACATGCGTTCCACACCCGCGGCGCGAAGCACAACGGCCATGCGCGTCAGGTAGGCCGCCGTGGCGCGGCGGGCAGCGGCACCGGTCTGGCCGGCGCCGCTGCCAAACTCGGTGGCCCAGATGGGCGCACTGCTGCCGGCCGCGTGCAGCGCCCGCTGCAAGGCGCCGATTTCTTGCGCCGCGCCTTCCGGATCGCCGCGGTACGGATGCACCGCAACCGCATCCCAATGCCGGGCCGCACCGCGCGCGAGCAGTGCCTCGAACCACGGCAGCGGCACCTTCACGGCGGCCCCGCCGACCACAGTCAGGGCCGGGTTTTCAGCCTTGAGGGCGGCGTAGGTATCGGCGAGCAGCGCCGCGTAGGTGCCGGCCTGGTCCTGCCGGCACGGTCCGCTGCAAAACGTGCCGTTGATTTCATTCCAGACCTCGACCGCCGGTACCTGCCGGGCGTGGCGACGCGCCAGTTCGACACCGTAAGCCGCGAACGCCGCGCGGCCGGCCGGCGTGTGCGGCGTCTGGCCACCGTCGTATGCGGAATTGGCAAAGCTGAGCACCAGCAGCGGCTCGATGCCGGCGTCGTGGAGCGCGGCCATGTACCGCTCGTAGGGCGCCGGGCTGGCGTACGTTCCCGGATGCGGCTCGACTTGCTGCCAGTACTGCTCGTCGCGGACGGTGCCAATGCCGGCGCGGGCGATCAGCGGCACGACATCGGTGTTCCAGCCCTGCGCGAAATGCGTCATCACGCCAAAGGTGTGGCTCAGCGCGGGCGCTTTTTCGAGCACTGCAAAGGCGAGTCCACGCTGCGTTTCGCCCTGGCTGAGCGCAATTTCGTAATACCCGGCCGGCAACCGCGGCAGCGAAAGACTCGCCCTGGTCCGGTCAAGTTCGATGCGTTTCAGTACCTGGCCGCGCCAGTCCTGCACGGTAAGCACTGCCTGGGCAGTGGTGCGGTAATTCACCTGCGGCGCGTCGTCCGGCAGATACACCGCCGGACTGCGGCTGAGCCTCAGCTGCGGCGCGTCGTTCGATGCTGAAGCGGCGGCGACGCCCAGCAAGGCCGCGAGCGCGCACACCCGTGGGCGCCAGCCGGCGCGCGATGTCACTCGGCCCGGCTCTCGATGACGGCAAGCGGCAACAAGCCGGCCGGATGCCTGCTTCGGCCCGCAGGTGCCTCGGCATCCTGGTAATAGGCACTCAGGCCGTGGCCATAGGCCGGCACGGCTTCGCGTTGGCGGGCGGCATTCAACACCACGTGGGGCACGGCAGCGCTGACGCGTGCCAGCAGCGCGAAGGCTTCCGCGGCGCTGGGCCCGGTGGTCTTGCCCGCCCGAACGAGCAACACGGTGGTATCGGCCAGGCAAGCCAGGATTTGGGCATCCACCACTGCCAACACGGGTGACGAATCGAGCAGCACAACGTCGAACTCAGCCCGCAGCGCGCCCAGCAGACTTGCAAAACGCGCCGAGGCCAGCAACACGCCGGGGTCGGCGCGCACCCGGCCCGCCGGTAGCAGCCACAGCTTGGACTGTGGATCCTGCCACAGCCTCTGCGGCGCCTGGTCCGTACTGTCGAACCATTCGCCAATGCCGGCCTTTGCCGGCAAGCCGGCTGCCCGATGCAGCGTGGGTTTTCGCAGGTTGAGGTCTACTGCGATTACTTTTTTTCCGGTACCGGCAAGCAGGCGGCCGAGTGCCAGCAACGTGCTGGTCTTGCCTTCCGATGGCAACGGGGATGTGAACAGCACCACCCTGGGCGGATCGCTCAAGTTCTCGAGCAAGAGCTCGGTATGCATGCGCCGCAACGCCTCGCTGTACTCGCAGTGCGGCGCGCGCAGTACCCACTGCGACGGCTGTGACCGGCGGCGCCAGGATGGCCCCAGCAAAGGCAGCGTCGCCAGCGTGCTGACGCCCAGCAGCGTTTCGAGGGCGCCGCGGGTGCGCACCGTGCGGTCCAGGCCTTCCACAAGTAACGCCAGGAACAGGCCCGCCGCCACGGCCACCGCGCCGGCTATGACCAGCAACAGGCGAGAATTGGGGAACGACGGGTACAGCGGCGGCACGGCACGCGAAATGATGCGTGCATCGGCCAGCGCGTGAGTGCTTTCGGCGGTGGTTTCCTTGGCGCGTGCCAGAAAGGTTTCGAGCAAGGTCCGGCTGCTTTCGGCTTCCCGTTCCAGGGCACGCAGCTGGACCTCGCTGGCGCTTTGCTGGCCGTTGCGCGACTTGAGGGCATTGAGACTTGCGACCAGCGCGTTTTCGCGGGCGGTGGCCACCGCCGCCTCATTGCGGACGCCGCGCACCAGTTTGGCAACTTCGGTGTTGATCGCGTTGTCGGCATCCCGAAGGCGGGCCTGGGCATTGACCACCTGCGGATGCCGCGGGCCGTATTCCTGGCTCATTTCGGCCAGTTCCTGGCGCAGGCTGGCCTGTTGCTCACGCAGCGTAAGCACCAGGGGGGCATCGAGCACATCGCCGACCGCAGCGGGGTCGCCTTTGGCCAGCAGGTTTTCAATTTGCTGCAGCCGCGAGCGGGCCACTGCCCCTTCCGCGCGCGCCGTCACCAGCTGTGTCGAAAGACCCGAGGCTTCCTCGTCGCTCAGGCGCTCGGAACCGGCGCCGCGCATCAATCCGGCATGGGCCCGATAGGTTTCGACGGCGGCTTCCCGGGCGCGCACCTCGGCTTCCATCTCGCGCGTGCGGGCGATGAGCCAGCTGTTGGCGTTACCCGTTGTGTCGAGCTTGGCGTTGACCTGTGAGGCCAGGTACTCCTCCAGCACCGTGTTGGCGATGGTGGCTGCCTTGTCCGGGCTGCCTGCATAGACCGTCAGTGCAATCACTCGGGACCGGCCCTGCGGGATGGCCTCCATATGGCTGAGCAGAACGCTCGCCACCAGATTGCGCACCTGGCCGGCCGTGAGACCCAACAGGTCCCTGGCAGCCGGCGCCTGCTGGCTGCCCGTCGGCGCGCTGCGGTTGATTTGCTCAGCGGGAGTGGGCGGCTGCGCGACCGGCGGGTGCAGCACATTGAGCGCGCGTTGCCACAGCGGCAAAGACTTCGGCCGCAGAAGCGGGTTGAATTCCGGGTCGCTGTCGAGGGCAAGCTTCTGGGCGACCTGCAACGCGAGATTCTGGGACCGCAGGACGTAGACCTCGCCGGGGATGTCCTCGGCATCGCCGCGCAGCGCCGCAGCCACGGCCTGCACGTCGAGCACGGACGGCTGAGGCGCAATCATGATCTGGGCACTGGCGGTGTAGACGGGCGTCAGGCGGGACACGACCATCCTGGCGACAAGCAGTCCCACCATGAACGTTCCCAGGATGACCCACTTGCGACGCCACAACACGCCGGGCAGTACGCTGAAATTCAGGTCGGTGCCCGTGTCGCGCGCGGGCGAAACGGGCAAGGCAATTTGGCGCATGGTGTTTCGCAACCCTCAGAAGAAGCGCTCGGGCACTTCGATGATGTCGCCGGGAAGCACCGGCGTGTCGGGCGACACTTTCTGGCGAGAGTCCTTCGCTGCGCCAGCGTGCGTGATGAATACGTGGCTCTGTTTTCCGCGGTAGGTGTATCCACCAGCCAACGCGATCGCGCTGCGCGCGTTAAGGCCGGCGATGTACGGATAGCTGCCGGGGGCTTTTACCTCGCCAAGGATGAAGAACGGACGGTAGCTGAGCACCTCCACGCTGACGCGCGGATTAAGCAGGTACTGCGGCGTCAGGGCGCTGGCGATGGCGGCTTCCAGTGCATCGGGCGTCTTGCCGGCGCCCGGCACCGCCCCGACCAGCGGAAATGACACCGTGCCGTCGGCACTGAGGCTGAATTCGCCGGACAGGTCCTCATGTCCGAACACGACGATGCGCACCCGATCTCCCGGGCCGAGCAGGTATTGCTTGGACAAATCCGGCGCGGGATTGTCCGCAGCCGCCAGCGTGCCAGCCAGGATCAGCCCCATGGCGCCCAAGAGTCGGCGCAGGCGATGCACGCCACGGCGCCTGCCTGGCGATTGCACAATCGCCGCGGATTCAGTGCTGCAGGACAATGGTCTGCTCCACGAAATTCTGTGTGAACTCCCGCCCACCACCGGTCGCCTGCTGATCGCGGCGAATCGCCTGCAAGCGCAGGTACAGGTGACGGTTGAGCATGTAAGTGACACCAAGGTTTTGCTGATACAGCGCCTCCACCCGGTCCACACCCTGGTAGACACGGCGCGTGTAGCGGGTGCCGGCGAACAGCAGCACGTTGCGCAGCAGTTCGTGCTCCAGCTCCAGCCCGGCTTCGGTACCCAGATATCCGGAGGCGCCCGGTTGCGTGCTTTCCTGCACGGATCGTTTCAGGTCCAGATGCAGCGTGCTCAGTGTGGTGACGTTCCAGTACAGGTTGGAGCCAAAACCAAGACCGCCGGCGGGCGCGAACGCGGGGTCCGCATAGTGCTGACGGTAGTAACCAACCGACATGTTGCCAAAAATCAGGTCCGTGATTTCCAGATCCAAACCCAGGCCCGCTTCGTAACCCGTGGAGTCGCGATCGGTTCCGTCCGGTGCCAGGGAATCGTAATCCTGCGTGGTGTAAGCGGCACGCACGTAAGCGCCATACCCGGGCCACAGGGCATAGCGCAACTGGCCTTCGCTGCTTGTGGACTGACGGTTGCGGTCCGGGCCCGACAAGGTGCCCGGCGGCAGGGCCGTGGCCTGAACCCGGTCAAAACTGTAGTCCGTGATGTCACCGGTCAGCCGCAGGTCAAACCGCCCAAACGGATGCGACCAGGTGCCACTGGTTTCGGTGACCTGATAGGCCGACGCCTGAGTGGTGCTGTCCGTGTCCGGCGAGGCCGCGTCTTCGTGCGCGTGTTCGACCGATGCTTCGCCCGACAGGGAGGACTGCAGGCCAAGGTCCAGCCGGCCAGTGGCGAATGCACGCCAGTCGTCAAAATCCTCGCCCTTGAAGTCCTGATAGCGCCCCTGGGCCGCCTGCGCCCCAAACCCCAGCGCGTTGCGCGACCAGTCCGAGCGAACCTCGACGTGCGGCTTCAGGACCCGGTACACGTCCGACTGCCGCTGGTCTTGGGTAGCGCGCAGGTTGTCGTTGTAACCCAGGGTCAGGTCGACCGATGTCAGCAGCACAAAGCTTCTGATGCGGGCGCCCAGCGGATCGAGTTCCGGCCGCGGCCTGCTGCGCGGCGTGATGTTGCGCGGCTCCTCCGGTCGCCTGGTCATGTCCGCGCCGGCCGGGTCCTGTGGCGGCAGACGCAGCTCCGGGCTCAGTTCGACGGCCCTCGTCGCAGCGGATAACAGCAGCAGCCCCATCAACAGGCCGGCGGCAACCCTGACTGTTCTCGGGCCTGGACCAGTTTTGGACAGAAACGGGCGTTCTGTGGCCATCGCGGTATCCATAGTCGTTGAACGTGCAAGGCGCGTGCCAGGCACTGCTGCGGTAGGTATCGCCAGGAGCCGCGCCGATCGGGCAGGCATGGCCGCACCAAAATGATGCGGCCATGCCCTAGTGTGAGGCGGCCATCAGGGCTCCCGCCGACTGGTACGCCGCATACGCGCTCGCAACCCCTTGCTCGAAGGGCGTCCGGGCGGTCCAGCCGCGGCGGGCCAGCAACCCAACATCCATTAGTTTGCGCATCGTCCCATCAGGCTTGGCGGCATCGAAGGCGACTTCGCCCGCGAACCCGACCACGTGGCTGATTGCCTGCGCCAGCTCGCGGATCGTCATCTCCTTGCCGACGCCGATGTTTACGAGCGGAGCACGGCCCAGGTTGCAGGACTCGATCGGCGACCCGGCCGGCCAGAGCAGACTATCGAATTCTTTGTCAGGGAGCGCCATGAGGTAGATACAGGCGTCGGCCATGTCGTCGCTGTACATGAACTCGCGGCGGGGGCTGCCGGTGCCCCACAACGTGACAACCGGTTCGAGGTTCAAGGTGCACGCTTCGAAAAGCTCGCGTTTCAGGTCTTCAGGGATGGGACCGTGTCGGCGTTCGTCCTGCTCGATGGCGGGCCAGTCGTGTTGGGCTGCGAGTTTGGCCAGGTGGAACTTGCGGATCATGGCCGGGATGACATGGGAGTTCATCAGGCTGTAGTTGTCGCCGGGGCCGTACAGGTTGGTGGGCATGGCGGCCAGGTAGCGGGTGCCGTACTGGCGGTTGTAGCTCCAGCACATTTCGATGCCGGCGATCTTGGCCAGTGCGTAGGGCCGGTTGGTTGGCTCCAGCGGGCCGGTGAGCAGGTATTCCTCTTTCAGTGGCTGGGGGGCCAGCTTGGGGTAGATGCAGCTCGAACCCAAAAACAGCAGGCGCTTTACGTTGTGTCGGTAGGCGGCGTGGATGACGCTGTTCTGGATGGCCAGGTTGTCGCGGATGAAGTCGGCCGGGTAGGTGTTGTTGGCCACGATGCCGCCAACCTTGGCCGCTGCCAGGAACACGTAGTCGGGTTTTTCCCGGGCGAAGAAGGCGTCGGTGGCGGCGGCGTCGGTCAGGTCGAGTTCCGCATGCGTGCGGGTCAGCAGGTTGGTGTAGCCCTTGGCCGCCAGGTTGCGCATGAGGGCCGAGCCGACCAGTCCGCGGTGGCCTGCCACGTAGATTTTGGAGGTCGGGTTCAAGGGGGAAGGCTCAAGGGGCAAGGCTCAAGGGGCAAGGGGCAAGGGGCAAGGGGCTAGGGGCAAGGTTCAAGAAAAAGCGCGACAAGGTCATGGGGTTCTGGTTTTTACGGTGCGGATCAATGCGTGGAGCATTCTGGAGATTTCTTCGGCTTCGGTCAGCCAGGTTTTGCCGGTGGTGCGGTCGATGTAACCGACGTCCATGCCGATGTATATCTGGGTGCGCAGTTCGCCGGCTGAGCCTTTGGCGTAGTTCAGGAAAAGTGCCTGTTCCTTGGCTGATGCGCGCTCGTAGCCCTCGGCAATGTTGGACGGGATCGACAGGCCGGACCGGGTGATCTGGTCGCGAAAGCCGAAGTCGCGCAGGTCGGCGAGCCCCTTGTAAAGCTCCGCACTCAGTCGGGCCGCACGCTTCCATACATCCAGCTCCTCGAACCGCGCCACCCATCACCCCGCCGTGCCCCTTGCCCCTTGAACCTTGAACCTTGCCCCTTGAACCCTGAACCTTGCCCCTCGAACCCGTCTACTCGTGATAGTCATACGCCTGAAACCCCGCCATCTTGACCAAAGCGTCGCGGCGGGCAGCGGTGTAGTCGGCGGTGACCATTTCCTTGACCAGCTCGGCCAGGGTGGTGGCCGGTGTCCAGCCGAGTTTCTCGCGCGCCTTGCTGGCGTCGCCGAGCAGGGTTTCCACTTCGGTGGGCCGGAAGTAGCGCGGGTCCACACGCACGATGGGCTGGCCAGGTTTCAGTTGCGCTACGCGGCCGTCCGTGGCCGGGCTGGCGGTGACGGTTTGAACGTAGCCGACTTCATCGGTGCCCTGCCCTTCCCAGCGCAGGCCGATGCCCAGCTCGGCGGCGGCGAATTCCACGAACTGGCGCACGCTGTACTGCACGCCGGTGGCGATGACGAAGTCTTCCGCCTGGTCCTGTTGCAGCATGAGCCACTGCATTTCGACGTAGTCGCGGGCGTGGCCCCAGTCGCGCAGGGCCGACAGGTTGCCCAGGTACAGGCACTCCTGCAGGCCCAGCGCGATGCGGGCGACGGCGCGGGTGATCTTGCGCGTGACGAAGGTCTCGCCCCGCACGGGACTCTCGTGGTTGAACAGGATGCCGTTGCAGGCGTACATGCCGTAGGCCTCGCGGTAGTTCACGACGATCCAGTAGCCGTACAGCTTGGCCACGGCGTAGGGGCTGCGCGGGTAGAAGGGGGTGGTTTCCCTTTGCGGGGTTTCCTGCACCAGGCCGTACAGCTCGGAGGTGGACGCCTGGTAGAAGCGGGTCTTTTTTTCCAGGCCCAGGATGCGGATGGCCTCCAGCAGGCGCAGCACGCCGATGGCGTCGGAGTTGGCGGTGTATTCGGGCTCCTCGAAGCTGACCGCGACGTGGCTTTGCGCGGCCAGGTTGTAGATTTCGTCCGGCTGCACCTGCTGGATGATGCGCACCAGGCTGGACGAGTCGGTCATGTCGCCGTAGTGCAGGACGAAGTTGCGATTGTCGACGTGCGGGTCCTGGTACAGGTGGTCGATGCGGTCGGTGTTGAACAGGGACGTGCGGCGCTTGATGCCGTGCACGACGTAGCCTTTCCTGAGCAGGAATTCGGCCAGGTAGGCGCCGTCCTGGCCGGTGACGCCGGTGATGAGTGCGATTTTTTTGGACATGGCTGATTGGGGTTGGTGATCAACGAATGCCGGCGGCTTGGGCGATACAGCGCGTCTGGGCGAGCCGGCAGCGGTTGGTGTGGGAACTGGATTGTGACCTTGTGTGGACTCACGTGTCTGTGCGGTTCGATACGCGACGGTCCTGTGACGACCCGGTCGCACCTTGCGACAGAACACATGGTGCAGGAACTGTGCCCATTGGGCTCATGGTCATTTTTCGCGGCCCAAGGACCGCGCTGAAGAAACGCTGCCGCATCGAAGTCCAGGTGGACCGCAGCACCGGCCAGCTTGCCGGTGAATTGTTCCGATACGGCATGACGTGTCGTTTACACCGGTGCTGCGACCCGGTAGCTGCTCCACCGCCCCACACAATCGCCACGGGGCGCGATTTCAGACCTGCCATCCACCTGCCGGCGCGCAAAAAAGTGCCGCGATGCCAGCACGCTACAATGCCGCCCCCGCCGAATCACCCGCCCCGCCATGACCGATCGCACCGCCCTGCTCCACCGCCAGCTTGCCGAGCGCATCCTGCTGCTGGACGGCGCCATGGGCACCATGATCCAGCGCCACGGGCTGACCGAGGCGGACTATCGCGGCGAGCGCTTTGCAGACTTCGGGCGCGAACTGAAGGGCAACAACGATCTGCTGACGCTGACCCGGCCGGACGTGATCGGCGGCATCCACCGTGCGTACCTCGAAGCCGGCGCCGACATCCTGGAAACCAACACCTTCAACTCGACGGCCGTGTCGCAGGCCGACTATGGCTTGCAGGAACTGGTCTACGAACTGAACCTGGAAGGCGCCCGCCTGGCCCGCGGCGTGGCCGATGCTGCCAGCACGGCCCAGCGGCCACGCTTCGTGGCCGGCGTGCTCGGGCCGACCAGCCGCACGGCGTCGGTGTCACCGGACGTGAACGACCCCGGCTTTCGCAACGTCACCTTCGCCGAGCTGGTGACCAACTACACCGAGGCGCTGCGCGGGCTGATCGACGGCGGCGCGGACATCCTGCTGGTCGAGACCGTCTTCGACACGCTCAACTGCAAGGCCGCCCTGTACGCCATCGAGACGCACTTCGCGACCACCGGCCAGCGCCTGCCGGTAATGATCTCCGGCACCATCACGGACGCCTCCGGCCGCACCCTGTCCGGGCAGACGGCGGCGGCGTTTTATGCCTCCGTCGCGCATGCGCAGCCGCTGTCGGTGGGGCTCAACTGTGCGCTGGGCGTGGAATTACTTCGCGAGTACGTGCACGAGCTGGCCGGCGTGGCCGAATGCCGCGTCAGCGCGCACCCGAACGCCGGCCTGCCCAATGCGTTTGGCGGTTACGACGAGACGCCCGAGTTCATGGCCGGGCATCTCAGGCAATGGGCACAGGACGGCCTGCTGAACATCGTCGGCGGCTGCTGCGGCACCACGCCGGAGCATATCCGCGCCATTGCCGATGCCATGCAGGGCATCGCGCCCCGGCCGCTGCCGGAGCCAAGGCACGTGCTGCGCCTGTCCGGGCTTGAGCCGCTGGACATCGACGCGAACAGCCTGTTCGTGAACGTCGGCGAGCGCACCAACGTGACCGGCTCGAAGCGCTTCGCCAACCTGATCAAGGCCGGCGACTACGAGGCGGCCATCGACGTCGCCCGCCAGCAGGTAGAAAGCGGCGCGCAGGTCATCGACATCAACATGGACGAGGGCATGCTCGACTCGCGGGCAGCCATGGTGCGCTTCCTGCACCTGATTGCCAGCGAACCAGACATCAGCCGCGTGCCGGTGATGGTGGACTCGTCCAAGTGGGAGGTGATCGAAGCCGGCCTGCAATGCCTGCAGGGCAAGGGCATCGTCAACTCGATCAGCATGAAAGAGGGCGAGGCGGCGTTCCTGCAGCAGGCGCGGCTGGTGCGCCGCTACGGCGCGGCGGTGGTGGTGATGGCCTTCGACGAGCAGGGCCAGGCCGACACCTGCGAACGCAAGGTGGCCATCTGCGAGCGCGCCTACCGGCTGCTGACCGGGCAGATCGGCTTCCCGCCCGAGGACATCATTTTCGATCCGAACATCTTTGCCATCGCCACCGGCATCGACGAGCACAACAACTACGCGGTCGATTTCATCGAGGCGACGCGGCTGATCAAGCAGCGCCTGCCGCACGCCAAGGTCAGCGGCGGCGTGAGCAACGTGTCGTTCTCGTTTCGCGGCAACGAGCCGGTGCGCGAGGCCATCCACACCGTGTTCCTGTACCACGCCATCCAGGCCGGCATGGACTTAGGAATAGTCAACGCCGGCCAGCTTGGCGTGTACGACACCGTCGATCCGGACCTGCGCGAGCGGGTGGAGGACGTGGTACTGAACCGCCGCCCCGATGCCACCGAGCGGCTGCTGGAAACCGCCGAGCGCTACCGCGGCGCGGCCGGCGCCGCGGCGCCGGTGCAGGACCTGGCCTGGCGCGAGCTGCCGGTCGGCAAGCGCCTGGAACACGCGCTGGTGCGGGGCATCACCGACTACGTGGATCAGGACGTCGAGGAAGCGCGCCTAGCCTTCGCGCGGCCGATCGAGGTCATCGAAGGCCCGCTGATGGACGGCATGAACGTGGTCGGCGACCTGTTTGGCGCCGGCAAGATGTTCCTGCCGCAGGTGGTGAAAAGCGCGCGGGTGATGAAAAAGGCCGTCGCCGTACTGCTGCCGTACATCGAGGCCGAAAAGGACGGCAGCGCCCGCGCCCAGGCCAAAATCCTGATGGCCACCGTCAAGGGCGACGTGCACGACATCGGCAAGAACATCGTCGGCGTGGTGTTGCAGTGCAACAACTTCGAGGTCATCGACCTGGGCGTGATGGTGCCCTGCGACACCATCCTGCGCACCGCGCGCGAACAGAATGTGGACATCATCGGCCTGTCCGGCCTGATCACGCCCTCGCTCGACGAAATGGTGCACGTGGCCAGGGAAATGCAGCGCGAGGGGATGGACCTGCCGCTGCTGATTGGCGGCGCCACCACCTCGCGCGCCCACACGGCGGTGAAGATCGCGCCCGCCTTCGACGGCACCACGGTGTACGTGAAGGACGCCTCGCGCGCCGTCGGTGTGGCGCAGAACCTGATCTCGCCGGAGCTGCGCCAGGCTTTCAAAAGCCAGGTGCTCGAAGACCATGCGCAGGCCCGCGCCCGCCACGCCGCCAAACACCAGCGCAGCAAGCTGCTGACGCTGGAGCAGGCGCGCGCCAATGCCTTGCAGACCGACTGGGCCGCGTACCGACCGGTGACGCCGCGGCATCCGGGCATCACCGCGCTGGACAACATGAATCTGGCCGAACTGGTTCCCTACATCGACTGGACGCCGTTTTTCCAGGCCTGGGAACTGGCCGGCCGCTATCCGAAGATTCTGGATGACGCCGTCATCGGCGAGCAGGCGCGCCAGCTGTTCGACGATGCGCAGGCCATGCTCACACGCATCGTGGACGAGCGCTGGCTGACCGCCCGTGCGGTAGTCGGCCTGTTTCCGGCCAATTCCTGCGGTGACGACATCGAGCTCTACACCGACGACACGCGCACCGCGGTGCTGGCCACCCTGCACCACCTGCGCCAGCAGCAGGAAAAGCCGGCCGGCGTGCCGAACCTGTGCCTGGCCGATTACGTCGCCCCGCGCGACAGTGGTGTTGCCGACTGGCTGGGCGCGTTTGCCTGCACCGCCGGCATCGGCATCGACGCCCACGTGGCGCGCTTCGAGTCGGAACAGGACGACTACAACGCGATCCTGCTCAAGGCCCTGGCCGACCGGCTGGCGGAAGCGCTGGCCGAGCGGCTGCACCTGCGCGTGCGCACCGAACTGTGGGGTTACGCCGCAGGCGAGGCGCTCGACAACGCCGCCCTGATCGACGAGCAGTACCAGGGCATCCGCCCGGCGCCCGGCTACCCGGCCTGCCCCGAGCACACCGAGAAAGGCACGCTCTGGCAGCTATTGGACGCGCAGCGCAACGCCGGCATGAGCATCACCGAGCACTACGCCATGCTGCCGACGGCGGCCGTGAGCGGCTGGTACATCGCCCACCCGCAGGCGCGCTACTTCGGCGTCGGCGACATCGGCCGCGACCAGGTCGAGGACTACGCCCGGCGCAAGGGCTGGACGCTCTCGCAAGCCGAGCGCTGGCTGGCGCCGAATCTGGGCTACGAGCCCTGATCGTGAGGACGATGGGAACTGCAGTCAGTACACTGGCCCGCGGCGCGTTTTTCAGTGCGGACAGAACCGTGAGGTCCGCAGCCACAATGGACCGCGATGAAACCCTCGGTTGCCCTTGATCTGAAACGAAGCGCCGTTCGCGAGGCGGCCGGCCGCTTTCGCGCTGCCAACCCGCGTATTTTCGGATCGGTACTGCACGGCACCGATGAAGACGGTAGCGATCTCGACCTGCTAGTGGACGCGTTACCCGGCGCAACGCTTTTCGACCTCGGCGGCCTGCAGGCCGAACTGGAAGAGCTGCTTGGCGTGCAGGTCGATCTTCTGACCCCCGGCGATTTACCAGCGAGATTCCGCGAGCAGGTTCTTGCCCAGGCACAGCCGGTATGAGCAGGAATCGCCTACCCGACTACATCGACCACATACGGCGGGCTGCGGAAGATGCGCGCAGTTTCGTGCAAGGCCTGAGCAAGACCCAGTTCCTTGCGGACAGGCGGACCCAGCAGGCCGTGATCATGAGCCTGATCATCATCGGCGAGGCCGCGACGAAGCTGATGGATCAGCACGCCGAATTTGCTGCACAACACCCGCAGGTACCCTGGCGCAGCATGCGCGGGATGCGCAACCGCATCACCCACGGGTACTTCGAGATCAACCTCGATGTGGTCTGGGAAACCGTGCAGACAGCCTTGCCAGCGCTGGTGAATCAGCTGCCCAGCATTCCCGCGGACGAGTAGAAGCCCGGCTACGCCGGGCGATCATCGCGCACCGAAGCTGCGCTCCTGCGGCTGCCTAGCCAGCATCCAGAAACCCGGGCACGGCATACGGCCGACTGGTGTCGATAACGATCGCCAGCGCGTGCTCGTCAGCACTGAGCGGCTGGTAACGCGCCCGCTGCGCGTCGAGCACGGCGAGGTCCGCCTCGGAGGCATCGCTGGCTCGGGCGGCGCGACGCTCTACGCGAGCGCGCAGCACTTCCGGCGCGGCGCTGCAGGCGAGGATGCGAAACGGCACGCCAAGGCTCGCCGCCAGGCGGGCGAAGCGCTGGCGTTCGCCCGCGGCCAGGAAGCTCGCATCCACCAGCACCGGCCAGCCGGCGGTCAGCATCCGCCGCGCCAGAAGCGCCAGGTGCCGATAGGTAGCGGCGGTGACTGTGGCCCGGTAGGCACCCTGGTCGATGCCCGAGCCGGTACGCGCGGCGGCGGCAAGACCCAGCAGGCGCTTGCGCTCCACGTCAGACCGCAGGCGGATCACCGGCAGGCGCTCGACCAGCCAGTCGGCGTAGTGCGTCTTGCCCGAGCCGGCCAGGCCGTGGGTGATGGCCAGCCACGGCCGGCGCGGGCCGGTAAGCGTTTCGGCCAGGCGCAGGCAGCCGACGCACTCGCGCAGGGCCTGGAAGCGCGCGCCGGGCGCCTGTGCCCCGGCCGCCCGCAAGCGGGCTACCTTGGCGCGCACCAGCGCCCGGTAGACCTCGAAGTAATCGGTCAGCGGCACGCCGCCGTAGTCGCCGGTGGCCTGCAGGTAGCGGTCGCGCGCTCGCCGGGCCAGGTCCGGCCGGCCGCGGCGGGTTAGGTCCATGGTCAGGAAGGCCAGTTCGCCCTGCACGTCCTGCCAGCGCAGGGTGGCGTCGAACTCGATGCTGTCGAAGGGCACCGGCTGGCCGTCCAGCCAGACGATGTTGCCAAGGTGCAGGTCGCCGTGGCATTCGCGCACCCGGCCATCGTTCCGGCGCCGGGCGAGCAGCGCACGGCGACGCCGATATTCGGCCTCGGTCCAGGCGGCCAGGCGATCCAGACGGGCGAGGCGGCGTCGACTGGCACCGCTGCGCAAGGCGGTGAAGTTGTCGCGCGCGGCTTGCAGAACATCGCCGGGCCGGCCGTAGGGCGAGTCGGCCCGCGCCGGTGGCAGGCGCTGGTGAAAGGCCGCCATGCACCCGGCAAGCGCGTCGATGTGCACGCCTTCGAGGTGCCCACCTGCGAGCAGACGGTCAAACTGCGCCTCCTTTGGGAAGCGGCGCATCTGGACCGCGTAGTCGATGGCCCTGCCGCTGCCGCCCAGGCGCGGGGCGCTGACACTGCCGGTGATCGGCGGCACGGACAGATAGAGGTCCGGCGCCAGACGGCGGTTCAGGCGCAGTTCCTCACGACAGAAATACCGGCGTCGGCGCAGTGTGGTGAAGTCCAGAAAGCCCAGATCGACCGGCTTTTTGAGCTTGTAGGCACGCTCGCCGGCAAGCAGCACGGCCGAGATGTGGGTTTCGATGACGGTCACCGGCCCGCCGTCGCGCGCCAGCGTGCCGACCAGTGCATCCAGCATCCGCCGCCAGCGGGCGGGCGGCTGCGGGGTGGTGGCCTCGGGTTTCACAGCCACCGGCCGCCAGCACGCCGGTTCAGGATGCCTTGACGTCGACCTGGGTGGATTTTTCAGTCATGGCACAACTCCTCGCAAATGGGCGCAGCTGCCACCCGCACAGACAAGCGCACAAGGTTAGGCCGTCGATCCGAGAAAGCCTCTGATCGGAATCAGGTCGGGCACTTGGGCACGACCAACACCCCGGCGCCACCCCGCGGCGGCACCGGGGCGTGCGGGATCACTTCAGGGACGGCAGTTTCTGCCACGCCGGACGGGCCGACACTCGGTTCAGCCAGGCCATGATGTTCGGGTACTGGTCGACGCCGATCTGCTTGTAGATGTCGGCCAGCAGCAGCACGGTGGCGACGTTGATGTCGGCCACGCTGAAGCGGTTGCCAACCAGGTAGTCCTTGCCGGCCAGGCTGTCGTTCAGAACCCGCAGCGGCGCCGGCAACACCTCGGTGGCCTCCTTGGCCAGCTCGGGGCGACGCTTTTCCGGCGGATAGAGCATGGCGTGGCGCAGGTAATTGACGACGAAGATTTCCATTTCCAGCGACGCCCACAGGGCCCACTGGAAGACTCGCCCCTCGTCTTCCACGCTGGCCGGCCACAGGCTGCCCTGGCCGTATTTCCTGGCCACGTACTGGGCAATCGCCATCGATTCCCAGAGGATGAAATCGCCATCCTGCAGCACCGGCACGTGGCCGTTGGGGTTGATCTTGAGGAACTCGGGCGTGCGCGACTCGCCGGCACCCTGGTTGGTCTTGACGTGCTCGTAGGGCACGCCAAGTTCTTCGAGCGTCCACAGGCAGCGCTGGGCGCGCGACATGAACTGGCCATAAAGCTTGAGCATGGGTGAGTCTCCTCGGGTGGGTGTTGGCAACCGGCGCAAGCGTGGCATGGTGCACGATTGCAGCGCAAGCCCGCGCCCCGGGCTGGTATAGCATTTGCCGACATGGACCGCTTCGACCGCATCTACCGGCTCTACACCTTGTTCTCGACCGGCCGGGAGGCGCGCTCGGCGGCGTCACTGCAGGCCGACCTTGGCTGCTCGCGGGCAACCCTGATGCGGGCCATCGCCGAGCTGCGCGAGCTGTTTGGCACGCCCTTGGTGTGGGATGCCCACAGCCGGGGTTACCGGCTCGATGGCGTGGCGCCACGCGTGCAACTGCCGGGCCTGTGGTTCTCGGCGGACGAGTTGCAGGCGCTGCTGCTGGCCCAGAATCTGCTGTCGGGGCTGGGCGATGGCCTGATGCCAGAACAGATCGACGCCCTGCGCGGGCGCCTCATGACGCTGCTGGCGCGCGGCGGCGTGGCCCCGCAGCGGGCGGCCGAGGCGCTGCGCATCCTGCCGCTGGGCGGCCGCAGCTGCGACCCACTGATATTCCGGCAGGTGGTGGCAACCACCCTGGCCGGTCGTCGCATGGACATCCGCTACCTTGCCCGCAGCAGCGGCCAGATCAGCTCGCGCGTGATCAGTCCGCAGCGGCTGGTGCGCTACCGCGACAACTGGTACCTGGACGCCTGGTGTCACTGGCGCGGGGCACTGCGCAGTTTTTCGGTCGACGCCATCGAGGCCGCACAGGCCACGGACGACCCGGCGCAGGGAATTCCACAGGCCGAACTGGATGCCTACTTCGGGGCCGCTTACGGCATCTTTGCCGGACCGGCAGCGCAACGGGCAGTGCTGCGCTTTGCCGCCAGCCGGGCGCGCTGGGTGGCCGCCGAGCGCTGGCATCCGGCGCAGTTCGGGCGCTGGCTGGACGATGGACGTTACGAACTGGTGCTGCCGTTTGGTGATCCGCGCGAGCTGATTCTGGACATCCTGCGCTACGGGCCGCAGGTGGAGGTGCTGGAGCCGGCCTCCTTGCGCGCCGAAGTGGCAGCCCGGCTGCGCGCCGCGGCTGCGCTGTATGCGTCCGATGCGGCGGGCTGAGGAATATTCAGGAAAGCGCCGAATAAATCCGCGCCGTATTTCTTGCGCGCCCGCACCCAAAAACCGTGTGGGAGCGCAGCTTTGCTGCGCGATGATCGCCCGGCACAGCCGGGCTCCCACAGTTCTCCGCGGGCTCACAAAATCAATAACTTACCGCCGCTGATTTTGGCAGCTCATCCTTGCGCTGAGGGACGCGTTGAATACTTCCCAGTTTCCTTGGCGTCCGCCGAAACACGACGATTCGCAGCCAAATGCACTGCACAACACCACGCGAACGACCGTCGTCGCAGTAGCGGCCCAACAAGCCCGTGCGGCTCAGTCGCCAAACAATTTGCGGCCGCGGCGGCGGGCGCGGTGCTTGCGCTCCAGCTGGCTGGGGGTAAGCACGTTCACACGCCCGGCGTACGGGTTCTCGCCCTGTTTGGTGACGATGCGCACCGGCGTGCCGGTCAGGCCCAGCGCCTCGCGGAAGCTGTTTTCCAGATAGCGCAGGTAATTGGGCGGCAGGCTGGCCACCTGCGTGCCGTGGATGACGATGGTCGGCGGCGCGTGCCCGCCCTGATGGGCATAGCGCAGCTTGGCGCGCCGGCCGGCGCTCATGGGCGGCGGGTTGCGGGCGACGATGGTCTCCAACAGGCGCGTCAGTTCCGAGGTCGGTGCGCGGGCGATCGCGCTGTGCTGCACGGTAAACGCGGCCTTGGTGAGGGCCTTCACGCCACGGCCGTTCCTGGCGCTGATGAACTCGATCGGCGCGAAATTCACGAACGGCAGCCGGCGCTGGATTTCCAGCCGCAGCGCCTTGCGCGCGGCGTCGTCCAGGGTGTCCGACTTGTTCACCGCCAGCACCATGCCGCGTCCGCGCTGCAGTGCCTGGCCGGCGATGTGCGCGTCCTGCTCGCTCACGCCCAGCGTGCCGTCGAGCACCAGAATCACCACCTGCGCCTGGTCGATGGCCTGCAGGGTCTTGACCACGCTGAACTTCTCGATCGCCTCGTGCACCTGGGCGCGCCGCCGCAGGCCGGCGGTGTCCAGCAGCACGCAGTCGATGCCGTCGAGGGTGACCGGCACCTGCACGCAGTCGCGGGTGGTGCCCGGCAGCGGGCTTTCGATCAGACGTTCCTCGCCCAGCAGGCGGTTGATCAGGGTCGACTTGCCGGCATTGGGCCGACCGACCACGGCGAACACCGGCCGCGGATCGACTTCTTCCACGCTGGCGGCCGGCTCCGCGTCCGGAAATCCCGCGAACACGGCTTCCAGCAGCTGTGCCACGCCATGGCCGTGGGCGGAGGAAATCGGCCACGGCTGACCCAGGCCGAGTTCGAAAAAGTCCGCGCGTACCAGCTCGACATCCAGGTGCTCGGCCTTGTTGACCGCCAGCCAGACCGGCTGGCCCAGACCGCGCAGGGTGTTGGCAATGGTGCGGTCATCGGCAGTCAGGCCGCCGCGGCCGTCGACCACCAGCACGACAGCGTCCGCTTCGCGCGCCGCCGCCAGCGCCTGGGCGCTGACCTTGCCCGACAGTTCCGGGTCTTCGCCCAGCAGGCCGCCGGTGTCGACTACCCAGAAGGGGCGCTCGCCCAGACGGCCGGTGCCGACCAGGCGGTCACGCGTGACGCCCGGAAAGTCCGCCACCAGCGCGTCGCGGCTGCGCGTGAGGCGGTTGAACAGCGTTGATTTGCCGACGTTGGGTCGCCCCAGCAGGGCGATGACCGGGGTCACCGGGCGCCCGGCCGCAGCCCGTAGAGGCGTCCGCCCTCGGACAGGAAATAGGCCACGCCGTCGCGTACGTAGGGGTTCAGCAGGAAGGCATCCTTGGTCGGCCGCGTGCGCCCGGCCAGGCTGCCGTCGTCGGCTTTCAGCCAGTGCACATAGCCTTCGATATCCGCGAACGCCACGTAGCCGCCAACCGCCGCCGGCGCAGTCAGATGACGCCCCTTGAGGGCGGCCTGCTCCCAGGACACGACACCGCTTTGCTGGTCGAAGGCGCTGATCTTGTCGTCGGTGTCGGCGCCATAGATGTTCACCGAGTCGGCCGCCAGGCCGGTATCGCAGGACAGCTCGCGCGCCCAGTTGACGGTACCGGCGGCCAGATCGACGCTGCTGACCCGGCCCTGGAAGGCGGCGGCGAATATGCTGCTGCCTTCGATCACCGGCTGACAGTCGGCGTCCACCATGCGCTCGAGTTCGGTACGTCCGCGCGGTTGCACGATGGGCGTATCCCATGCCTCGCGTCCGGTGTGCAGGTCGACCGCCACCAGGTGCCCGTCGGCAAAGCCGTGCAGGGCCAGGGTAGCGGTGGTCAGTGGCGCACTGCCACCGCGCAGGGACAGCGTCGGCACTGCGCGCTCGATGCTCCACTTGCGTGTGCCGTCCGCGGCATTGAGCCCGAAGATATGACCGTCGCCGGTAGCCACCACGACCACCCCGTCGCGGGCGGTCGGCGGCGCCAGCACCTCGCTTTCGAGCGGGCTGCGCCAGCGCTCCTTGCCGTCGGCGGCCGCGAGCGCGACGACCTCGCCATTGTCCGTGCCGACCAGCACCAGGCCGTCCCCGGCGCCAACGCCTCCGGTAACCTCGTCCTTGAGGCTCGATTTCCACAGCTGCTTGCCGTCGCCCAGGTTGTGGGCGAAAACCTCACGCCGCGACTTGCCCAGCGTATAGACGGTATCCCCCTCGAAGGCCGGCCAGGGCTTCGGGTAGCCGTCCGGAGTGCCGTTGGTGATGCGGTGCTCGGACACCACCTGCACCGGAATTTCACTCGCCAGCTTGGGCAGCTCGGCCTTGATTTCCGGCGCCTTGCTGGAGGTCAGGCGTCCGGCCACGGACTCGCCGGCCCGGTTGACACCCCGCACGGCGCTCTTGCCCATGCCGGAGAGGGTGCCGCATGCACACAGCATGCTGGCCAGCAGGCCAAGCGCCAACACGCGAACGGACAGGGTCATGGCTGGCTGGATCATGGTTGGCCCAAGGCATCGAGTTTGAGTTTGAGCAGCGCCGCCTGGCCGGATTCGGGCGGCAGGCCGGCCAGCGCCTCCTGATAAGCCAGGCGCGCGTCCTGCGGTTTGTTCTGGGCACGGGCGATGTCGCCCCTGATTTCCAACAGGGCCGGCGATGTGGCCGGGATGTCCTTGCCCAGCGCGTCCTGGGCCTCCTGCGCCTTGCCCTGGTCCAGCAGCACGCGCGCCAGGCGCAGGCTGGCCAGCGCCCGGTCGGTCGGCTGGCCGGCATTGGACACGACCCAGCGCAGGTGCTGCTCGGCAGTGTCGAGCCTGCCCGCCTCGACCGCCTGCCGGGCCTGCGCCAGGGCTGCAAAGGTGGCGTAGCTGGTGCGCGGATACTTCGCGCGCAACTGCTGGGCCACGGCGTCGGCCGTCTGGCCAGCCGGCGGCTGCTGGTAAGCGGCGTACAGGGCCGCGGCACCGACCGCCTGGCGCTGCTGATAGCTGCCGTAAAAATACTTGCCGAACACGCCCAGCAGCACGGCCACGACGGCGACGCCCAGCAGCCGCCCGTATTGGTCCCACAGGCGGCGCAGCTGTTCGATCTGGTCGGCGTCGGCAGTGCTCATGGGCAGTTCTCGGCGGTTAAGCGGTTGACGGTGGCCTGAATGCTGGCCGGTGGCACGGTTTCCTGGGTCGGGCGGGCGGCGCGCAACAAACGCACGGTGACGGTACCGGCGGCCAGCTCGTCCTCGCCAAGAATCAGCGCGACATCGGCGCCGGCCTTGTCGGCGCGCTGGATCTGCTTGCCAAAGTTGCCACCGGCGTGGTCCATCACCACGGTCGGCGCATCCGGCGCGGATCGTAGCTGCTGGGCCAGTGACAAGGCTCGCGCGCGGCAGGCGCCGGTCGTGGAGACCACGTACCACACGCTGCGGGCGGCGGACGGATCGATGCCGGCGGCCGCCAGCAGATCGAGCAACCGTTCCAGGCCCAGCGCAAAGCCGATCGCCGGTGTCGGACGCCCACCGAGCTGTTCGACCAGCGTGTCGTAACGGCCACCGGCGCAGACCGTGCCCTGCGCGCCCAGCGCGTCGGTGACCCACTCGAACACGGTGCGGCCGTAGTAGTCCAGGCCGCGCACCAGGCGCGGATTGACCGTATAGGCCACGCCAAGTCCATCCAGCAGGCCGCACAGGCGCTCGAAGTGCGTGCGCGAGTCGGCATCCAGGTGCTCGGGCAGACTGGGCGCCGCGGCAATCAGCGCGGCCAGGTCCGGATTCTTGCTGTCCAGGATGCGCAGCGGGTTCGTTTCGAGGCGGCGCTGGCTGTCGGCATCGAGCTGCGCGTAGTGGTCACGGAAATACATCTGCAGCCGCTCGCGGTAAGCAGCGCGCGCCTCGCGCGAGCCCAGCGAGTTCAGCTCCAGGCGCAGGCCGGCCAGACCCAGGTCGCGCCAGAACTGGGCAGTCATGGCGATCAGCTCGGCGTCCAGTTCCGGCTCCGCGCTGCCGAAGCACTCGGCGCCGATCTGGTGGAACTGCCGGTAACGGCCGCGCTGCGGGCGTTCGTGACGGAACATCGGCCCCTGGTACCACAGCCGCAGCAGCTGACCCTGGAACAGGCCGTGCTCGATACCGGCCCGCACCACCCCGGCGGTGCCCTCGGGCCGCAGCGTGAGGCTGTCTCCGTTGCGGTCCAGGAAGGTGTACATCTCCTTCTCGACGATGTCCGTGACCTCGCCGATGGTGCGCGCAAACAGCTCGGTCGGCTCCACCAGCGGCAGGCGGATTTCCTCGTACCCATAGCGGGCCAGCACCGCCTGCAGGCGCTGTTCGGCGCCACGCCAGCGGGGGCTGGCGACGGGCAACAGGTCGTTCATGCCGCGCACGGCCTGGAGCTTGGATGTCATGGTTGGAATTACGGAACGGGAGCAGGCGGCACCGGGCCGGATGCCGGTGCGCCGGACGACACCGCGTCGGGCTGCGGCGGCGCGGCGCCAAGCGTCATGCGCACCACGTGCTGCCCGGCCGGCAGGCTGACCGGCGCGCCATTATAGAGAACGTCCACCGCCGGGGCGTTGCCCAGCAACACCCGCAACGGCGGCTGCCCGCGCACGCTGCGCTCCGGACCCGGGCTGACCAGTTCATACAGCAGGCGCTGCCCGCCGTGATCGGTGACTTCCACCCAGCTGACGGAGCGGCTGCGCAGGCGCAGCTCCGCATCGGTACCGCTGGCGTCCTGCGCCGGACCGTGTGCGGCCGGCGATGACGAAACAGCGGCGGGCGGCGGAGCCGGACTCGTCTGGGCGGTGGTTTCGGCCGGGGTAACGGCCGGTTCGCTCGGCAGCGGGCCGGCGGTGACATCGGGAGGCCTGTCATCCGCTGCCTGGCCTGCACTGGACGGTTGCGGCGCCGCAGCTGTTTGTGTCGCGTCCTGCGTCGTTTCCTGCTCGCCGCTCGGCGGTCGTGGGCCGCGCCCGGCCCCGGCCCATAACGCACCCAGCACTGCCAACGCCAGCACGATCGCCAGCCCGCCCATGCGTACCAGCCGGGGTCGGCCAGGGTGCAGTTCGGGCGCGCGGCGCAGCGGCTTGCCGGCGCTGTCGCCGGCCGGTGAGCTGAAGCCCTGCAACAGCGCCGCATCGTCCAGCCCCAGCAGCCGGGCGTAGTTGCGCAACTGGCCACGGGCATAGGCCGGGGCGCCAAACGGCGCGTAATCCTCGCGCTCCAGGGCTTCGATCAGCGCCGGCCGTATTCGCAGCCGGCCGGCGACTTCCTGCGCCGACCAGCCACGGGCAACGCGGGCCGAGCGCAGTCGCTCGCCGATCGACGGGGCGGCCGGGGCCGCCTCGGTGTCGCTGGCACGCGAGGTCAATGCAGCTCTTGCGCTTCGCGCGAATCGGGAAAGCGGTTTTTGAGCAGCATGCGATAGCTGGCCGCCCGGTCCAGGTCACCGAGTGCGGTCTCGACGCGAATGCCCAGGGCAAGTCCGGCGGGCGTCTGGCCCGCGCCGCGCACGTAGCGGGCCAGGTGGTCGCGGGCGCCACGGGCATCGCCCTTGCTGAATTGCAGATCGGCCAGCATCAGGCTGGCGGTGGCAAAACCCGGATCCAGTTGCACTGCCGTCAGCAGGTCGGTCTCGGCGCGCGGCCCGTCACCGTGGCGCAGCGCGCACTCGGCGGCGTTGGTGTAGGCCATGGCCGGCGTGCGGTAAAGCGGGTTGGCAATGGCGCAACGAAACTGCGCATCTGCCTCGCGCGCCTGGCCCTGGCCGCACAGGTAGACACCGTAGTTGTTGCGAATTTCGGGGTCACTTGGCGCCAGGGCGAGCGCCCGCCGGTAGTGCTCGGCCGCGACCTGCGGCTTGCCCAGGCGCAGCTGCAGCAGCGCCATGGTGGCGTGGGTGTTGGCATTGCGGGAGTTCAACTTCAGGCTTTGCTCAAGCTCCTGCAAGGCAACATCGAGCGCCCCTTCCTGCAGATAGCCGGCACCCAGTGCCATGTGCAGTTCGGCCAGGCGCTCGTTCTTGCTCAGCTTGCGCTCGGGGTCACTGGCGACGCGGCTGCAGGTGTTCATGTCGATGGCGATCTCGCCACCGGATGCGTCCCGCACACCCGGATCGGGCCGCTGGCTGGCGCAGCTGGCGAGCAGCAAAACGGCGAAACCGGACCCCAGCAGCCTGCGCATGACGTCAGACCGATGCGGACGCATGCACGCTGCGCCGCTGGCGCGGCAGCACCCTGCCGGCGAGCTGGCCGCACGCACCGTCGATGCCGTCGCCGCGCGTCTTGCGCACCGTGGCAACCAGGCCGTGGCGCAGAACCTCGTCCCGAAACTGCGCCACCGTCGCCGGGGACGATGTTTCGTACGGCAGTCCGTCCACCGGGTTGTAGGGAATCAGATTCACCTTGGCCGGCACCCGCGCGAGCAGCCTGGCGAGCGCCTTGGCCTGCGCCGGATGGTCGTTGACACCGGCCAGCAGCGTGTATTCGAAGGTGACACGGCGGCGCTCGTCGCCGGCCACGTAACGGCGGCAGGCATCCAGCAGCTCGGCAATCGGATAACGCCGGTTCAGCGGCACCAGTTCGTCGCGCAGCGCGTCGTCCGGTGCGTGTAGCGACACTGCCAGCGCCACCGGGCATTCCTCGCGCAGCCGGTCGATCATCGGCACCACGCCGGCCGTGCTGACCGTCACCCGCCGCCGCGACAGGCCATAGGCCAGGTCGTCCAACAGCACGCGAATGGCCGCCACCACGTTGTCGAAATTCAGCAGCGGCTCGCCCATGCCCATGAACACCACGTTGGTGATCGGCTTCTCGCGCACGGCGTGGGGCGGCACAAGGCGGTTGGCGGTCCACATCTGGCCCAGGATTTCGCTGACACTCAGGTTGCGGTTGAAGCCCTGCTGGGCGGTTTGACAGAAACTGCAGTTGAGCTGACAGCCGACCTGCGAGGACACGCACAGCGTGCCGCGACGAGTCTCGGGGATGTACACGGTCTCGATGGCGCTGCCACCGGCCAGGCGCAGCAGCCATTTGCGCGTGCCATCACTGGCCTGCTGGTCGGCAGTGACCTCGGGCGCGCGAATGTCGCACTCCTGAGCAAGCCGCTCACGCAGCGCCTTGCTCAGGTTGCTCATGGCGGCGAAATCGTCGCAGCCGCGCGCATGCACCCACTGCAGCAACTGATCGGCGCGAAACGGCTTCTCGCCCAGCTGCGTCAGCAGACTGGCCAGACCTGATCGATCCAGGTCCAGCAGGTTGGTTTTGGCGCAGGCCGCGTCCAAGTGAACCCGTGTCAGCGAGTGCGCGGGCAGACCTGCCCGGCGCTGAAGAAATAGGCGATCTCGGTGGCCGCGTTCTCGACGCTGTCCGAGCCATGCACGGCGTTTTCCTCGATGTTGCTGGCGAAGTCGGCGCGGATGGTGCCCGCCGCGGCCTTGGCCGGATCGGTAGCGCCCATCAGCTCGCGGTGTCGGGCGACGGCGTTGTCGCCCTCCAGCACCTGGATCATCACCGGGCCGGTAGTCATGAACGCCACCAGATCCTTGAAGAACGGCCGCTCGCGGTGCACGGCATAGAAACCCTCGGCCCGCTCGCGCGTCAGGTGCTCCATGCGGGCGGCAACGACCTTCAGGCCGGCCTGCTCGAAGCGGCTGTAAATGGCGCCGATGACGTTCTTGGCGACGGCGTCGGGCTTGATGATGGACAGGGTGCGTTCAGTGGCCATGGTGCGGTTGGGGTGTCTGGAAACGGGGTGGCTGGACAATCGAAGAGGCGCGAATTCTAGCAGCTTGTTTGCGTCGCGCCCGGGCGCGTTGACCCCCTGCCGCGGCCGGCTGTATAGTGCGCGCCCCGCGCCACGGCGTGGGCCAGGCGAAATCTCGGGGTATGGCGCAGTCTGGTAGCGCGCCAGCTTTGGGTGCTGGATGTCGGGAGTTCGAATCTCTCTACCCCGACCAGTTCGTCGTGGCAGGATTGGGGGCAGGTTTCGGGTTTGCTGCGCCCGTAGCTCAGCCAGGACAGAGCAACGGCCTTCTAAGCCGTCGGTCGCAGGTTCGAATCCTGCCGGGCGCGCCATGTCGTCGCCACAGGTTTATGGTGAGCGTAGCTCAGTCGGTAGAGCCCCGGATTGTGGTTCCGGTGGTCGTGGGTTCGATCCCCATCGCTCACCCCAAGTGTGATGTTTGAGTTTTCGGGCCGCTAGCTCAGTTGGTAGAGCAGCTGACTCTTAATCAGCGGGTCGTAGGTTCGAGCCCTACGCGGCCCACCATTAAGAACAAGGGGTTAGGCTCATACCTGACCCCTTTTTTATTGGTCATTCCGGGCTGCGGTGTCCCTTGCGGTGACCCTTCGGCAAATATGAATGCGCCAGCCGTCCGCCCCGTGAGCGGTGCTGCTGACCATCCATACGACCCGATGCCGCGTCGGCGGCGGCGTACTCGGTCGCCGTGCACGGCCGGGCGGCTGCCGGCGCTGTTCTGTTGCCTTTTGCAACTTTGTTGCCCTTTGTTGCGGAAAGACTTTCGCTATCCGCAACGCCGAAACCCGCGCCGTTGCTCGATTGTTGCGCTGTTACGGATGTGGAGGGGGATCGGCCACGCGCACGGGATCGAGCACGCGCAACCTTCCTCTTTCTTTACTCTTTGTATTTATAGATTTTGTCCTGAGCAGATTCAGCAACTTTTCGCTTCTACTCCTTTTTGATTTCCCCCCGCTGGCGCGCGCCCCCCGCCGGGGGCGCTTGCCTTCCAGATTGGGAGGTGGTGCGCCCGCACGCGGGGACGGTGCCGAATTCAAGCGTTTTCAGAGTCGCGCCCGATTTCAGGGTTTCGCAGACCTGAAAGCACGCGTTCCTGCCCTGCCACCCTCTTTCTGGTGCATGCCTTTGGCCTGGTGCTGTTGGGCGGTGCGCGGGCGCGCGACGGTGGGCAGCGGCTGGCCACCCGGCACGCGGCGGGGTGCGCCAGCGGTGAAGCGGTCGAGCTGGGCGGTCCTGCAGCCGCGTCGATCCGATCCGGTGCGGCGGGCCGGTCAGGCGGCCATTTCGGCCTTGAGGCGCTGCACGACCGACACGCCCACGCCGTGCGCCTTGGCGATCTTGTGCAGGCCGGCATCGCCGGTGCGCAGGGCGGCGCGGACGGCCTGTTCGGTCTGCGGGGCGATCCTGGGCCGGCCAAGGCGCTTGCCCTGCGCGCGTGCCCGGTTCAGGCCGGCGTGGACGCGCTCGCGGATCATGGCCCGCTCGAACTCGGCGAATACTCCGAGCATCTGGAACAGTGCCTTGCCGGCCGGCGTGGTGGTGTCGATACCCTGCTGGTGAAGGTAGAGGTCTACCCCGAGCTGGTGCACGTCTTCGAGGAAGCCGACCAGGTGTTGCAGGGAGCGGCCGAGCCGGTCCACCGACCAGGCGGCGATCAGGTCGAAGCGGCGGCGCGCGGCGTCCTTGAGCAGCCGGTCGAAGGCCGGGCGCTGGTCGCGGCCCTTGGCACCGCTGATGCCCTGGTCCTCGTAGATGTCGATGATCTCCCACCCTGCCCTGCTGGCCACGGCGGCCAGTTCCAGGCGCTGGTTCTCGGTGGTCTGGCCGTCGGTGGAAACGCGCAGGTACAGGGCAACACGCTTGGCGGTCATGGTCGGGCTCTCCGGGTGTGGTGAAGGTGCCGGCACTATACCGAAAACGACTGTTTTACGTATACCCTGAAACCGGGTCGGGTCATGACGCAGCGGCGCGGTTTTCCGGGGTGCCGTGCGGCGGGGTTTTCGGTATAGGCTGAACTGGCCACGAAAAAACTGTGCAGAAGCGTGCTGGCTTAGATGGCGAAGCGGCGCGTGGGAAACCCTGGGGAGGCTGCATGAACTGGTTGATTTTGCTGTGGCCACTGCTGGCAGCCACCAGTAACAACCGCAACCACAACGTCGAGCGGATCGCGATATGGCATGCGGTCGTCGCAAGTTACGTCGCGTGGGGGGTTGTCACCGGGTTTTGGCATCTACCCCTGAGAACCCTGGTCGCGCTGTTCCACGGCCCTTCTTGGCTGCCGTGGGCCGGTTGGGTGGTGTGGACATTGGGCGTTGTGTTCGGCCTCGTGGCGGCGGAACCGTCCAAGCGAGAACATCGTTTCGATGCGTACTCGTTCGCGCCCTGGCCCGCACGTCACCGACAAGCATCCTATGTGCTCGCTTTTTTTGGCCTGTGGATGATCGGTTATGGCGGGCATCCGTTGCTGGTGCCGTGGATCATCACTTCGATTGGCGTTGTCCAGGGCATCGATATTTTCCAGGCGTCGTCATCCACGTCGGGGCAGCCTGACGGCCACCGGACAGGGACGGCATGCGCGTATCCGCTGCCGCTGACCGAACTACGCCAAGCACCGGATGGCGGGACCGTCGTGGTGCCGCGCCGGGAGGTTCTGGACTGGCTTCCGACAACACAGACACCGACGCTGGAGACGGTCACCGAACCGGTCTGCCCGCCGGACGATGGTTCAGCGCGTGCAGCAGGCGCGCGAGAACGGGCGGCGCTGCGTCGAGCGCAGCGCTACGATGAGCTGGCGGCGCAGGAAACGGACCCCGTGATTCTCGAGGAATTGCGGTGGCTGACGCGAACGGCCCATGACGACGCGGCGCAGTGGCAAGTGGCCGGGCTCGCGAGGTTGCGCCGGGAGGTCAAGATGGCGCAGCGGTCAACAGCCGCAGAACCCGTGCGCCCGTTGACCAAGAATTGCCTGCCGGCGCTGCTGCCGATGACTTACCCGGCGGATTTTCGGACCCTGGAGCGCTGGGCGGTGCGGGTTGGTGCGGCGGTGCGCCTGGGCAATGGACGGACCTTGAATGCCCTGGGTGAGCGCTGGTCAATGGAGCGGATCGACGCCGAGTTGCCGGCACTGCCGCTGCCGCAGCTGATTGGCGTGTGGCTGCGCACGCGGGCGCTGCTGGCGCCGGAGCGTCTGCCTGGTGACGATGACTGGACCTGGGCGAGCGGGGCGCCAGATGGCACCACGGCGCACCCGACGGCGGAGTTCACGATTGCTATGGATGGCGAGGTGGCGATACCAGCGCGACTGGTGGATGTGTCGGACTTGCGCTGGCTGGAAGAGCTGTATGCGGTCGAATGATCTTGGACGGCGCGGCAGGAGGCCGGCGATGACACGGCAGTGGCAGGTTTCGATGGCTGGCAGACGGTACGGGTGGCACCGGCGGATCAGCGTCTGATCGAGCGCCACGCCTTCGCCATTGGCGCAAGGGTTAGCCTTGAGGATAGCAGGGAAGTAAACACCGACGGCGAGCACTGGTCACGGCAGCGGATCGACGCTGAATTGCCGCTGCTCCAGGACGGCGGGCCGATGTGAGTAGCCCGCGTGATGGGCTGGGTATCAATAAGGAAAACCGGATGGGAGGGCGTGTTATGCCGATTCGGGTAATTGTGGGTTTGCACGCGGCATGGATGGCCGTGATTGTCGGCCTGGCGCTGTGGACGGGGTGGTTGTTTCGGTTCGAGGGCGACGTGGGCCTGTACTACCTTGACCGCTGGACCGGTGAGCTTGTTGACGGAGCGGACCGCAACGAGCACCACGATTCTCGATGGTCGCTGCGCGCGATAGAAAACAAGCGGCCCATGAAGCCGAGTGCCGCGGCAGCGGCGCTAGAACCTGCCCTGCCGCCCGGTTACCCGCGCGGGTTCATACCGCTGGACGAGGCCACGCCGGTCGATCCGCCGCCGCCGAGTGTCGCGTCCCCGGCGGCTGGCGCGTTCGATGACCTGATCCCCAACAGATGAGGCGGGATATGAGTAAAACGCTGGTTTTTCTGGTGGTCCTGCTGGCCGGCTGCGCCACCACCCGCACGCCCACTGCTACCAACCTGGCCGACAGCTCGCCACTGACGGTATCGGTCAAGCCGGCGCGCGGAGTGTTGAGTGACGCCGAGCTGAGCGTGACCGATCCGAAGACTGGCGAGACATTCCGCGGGCGCATTCCAGGAACCAAGAAGGAGTTTGTAGCCCCCGGTTATTCCTGGATCACCCACCCGCTGCCCGAAGAATCGGTTGGCATGCTCAAGGGCGACAAGGGCGGCACGCTAGTTTGCAAGTTCCATCCGCGGACCGGCACAGGGACGTGTATGACCCCGTCGAATGGCCTTGTGTATGTCGATTTCTGAGCACCGGGGCGGTTTGAAATGAAAGTTTTCATTTGCCTGGTGTTCCTGGCTGCGCCTGCTCTGGCGTGGGATGGCGAAAACGCCTACGGGCCGGGACTGCATGCCGACCGCTACGGCCGGCCGTTCGAGTACCGGACCGACGATGGCCAGGCGGTGCCGGGGTTCGTGCAGGTGCAGCCCAACGGCTACGGGCTGGGCGTGGGCGTGGATCAGTACGGCCGGCCGGTGCGGGCGGTCGATCCGGCGACGGGCCAGGCGCTGCCGGCCGGCAGTGTGGACGAGGGTTCGCCAGCGGACGAGTGAACGGCGCGGCGCGCCCTGGTAGCGGGGCATGAGGCAGGGCGCGCGCTGGGCCAGCGGCAGCGGGCGGGCTGGTGGCGGCCGGCGCGGCCCCGCGGGCGGCCCCCACCCCCCCGCGCGGCGCAGCGCCCGGGGTTATCCACCCCCACGGGCCGATTTTTGATTTTTCGGGGAGCGGCCGGTCAGTGCAGCGGTGCGGGCGGTGGTGGCGTGCTGCTGGCGGCGTGCGCGGCCTCCACTGCCTGGTGCAGGGCTTCGGTCAGGCCCAGCAGGCGGCCGACGAAGGCGGCGAGCTGGCCGGCGGTGGGCGGCATGCTGGAATCGGCGAGCAGGGCGGCGTGCCCCAGATCGTCGCCGTGCTGGCGCAGGGCATCCACCCGGCGCTGCAAGCTGCGGTAGCGGCTGCTGGGCAGGCTGTCGGCTGGCAGCCGGCGCCACAGAGATACGGCGGTATCGAGGCGGTCGGCATCCCGCAGTACGGCGTTGCTGACGGCGGCCAGCTCGGACACGTCCAGCGGCGCGCCGTGGGCGATGGCGCGGCGCAGCAGCCGGGTCAGGCCGGCCAGGTCTGCGATGGCGAGCTGGGCCGCATCGACGCAGTTCAGGGCGCTGACGTGCTGGCAGGTTGGATGGTTCACGACCTCATGCATGGCGGTTTTCTCCGGGTGTGGCGCTGGCCGGATCGCCAGGCGCGGCGTTCAATTCCTGGTGCAGGGGCTTTACCAGTACCAGCATGGCCTTCACGTAGCTGGCCATGGCGGCCTGATCGTCGGCAGGCATCGGCATGCTGGAATCGGCGCACCGGGCGACCTGCGCCAGGGTGTCGGCACAGTCGCGGGCGGCTTCGGCCACCTTCGGAAGCATATGCAAACGGCCTGCCGACTGGTCTTTGCCCAAGACCCACAGCCACAGGGAAAACGTGCTTTGGAGATTGGAAGCGGCGCGGACGGCGGCCTGGCAGATGTCCGCCAGTTCGGGCGCGTCGAGCGACGGGCCGGGGTCTACGCTACGGAGCAGCACCCCGGCCAGGTCATCGATGTTCGTGATGGCGCGCAAGGCGGCGGCCCTGAAATAAGGGGCGATGTCGGAGATTGAAACCTCCTGATCCTGCGGGAGGCCTCCCAGCTCGCGCAGGACGGTAGCGATGGCGCGCGCGAGCAGGTTGTCTGGGTTGTCAGTCATGGGATGGACTCCGGGTTTCAGGGTGGGAAGGTTCAGCCCCGCGGGCAGCCAGGGCGGCCAGCACGGCCGCGATGCCGCCGGCACCGGGGGCTGGTAGGTGGAAATGCTCGACCGTGCGGCGCAGGGCGGCGGCTTCGGCCTGGGCGCGCGGCTGGTTGGCGTCGTACTCGAAGATGGCGGCGCGCTCCTCGTAGAACTCGCGCACGGCGTCCGGGTCGGGTGGTCGCAGTGCGGCGACCAGGGCGGCGCGGTGGGCGCGTATCAGGTCGGCCAGGTCTGGCGTGAGGGCCGTCTTTGGCGAGGCCAGCAGGTGCCCGGCGTGGTCCAGGCGCAGGCGCAGACCGCGGGCGGTGAGGTAATCAAGCAGGTCGGCGGTGTTCAAAAAATCGCCTCATCGGCGGCGGCGTACTCGGCCGCCGTGCACGGCCGGGCGGCTGCCGGCGCGGTGTTGCCTTTTGTTGCGGCAACGCTTTCGCTATCCGCAACGCCGAAACCCGCGCCGTTGTTGGGTTGTTGCGGTGTTGCGGATGCGGAGGGGTCGTCCAGGTAGCGTGAAAAAGCTTCCTCGAACCATTCGCGCAGATAGCCTTTCGCGACACCGAACCCAAAACGGATGTCCTTGCTGGTGATGCCGTAACCCGACAATCGTCGACTGATCTGTCGTGGTGTGACGCTCTTGCCGCGGTTGAACGTCGCCCAACATTTTTCGTCGTCTTCGCACAGCGCAATAATCAGATCCTTCGTGCTGAGCTGGTCTACCCCACGGGCATCGAATACATCCTGAATGTCCGCCAGCAGTTCGGTCCCGCTGCTCATCGCGCTATCGGCGCTCGAAAGTTTTAAAGCCGCGCGCAGCGCCAGATTCGGCCAAGGACCGCCGGCCACGCCAGCAATCGCAAGCAGCGGCTCCCAATTGTCTTGCGCGCGATCATTCAACGCCGCGGGCAAATCGGGCCGCGCACCTTGCACCTGATCGCTGAAATCTGCGGCAAACCGCGCCAGCTTTGCCGCCAAGCCATCGAACAGACCGGGCTCGGCATGCCGCTGGCGCTCCACGGATTCGGTGGGCAGCTTGCGGCGCAGCTCCAGGACGATGGCGCGATCCATTAACGTCTCAGCAAGATGGCCGATACCGGCCAGCGCCTTGGCGCCCCACACGTTGAATTTGGCCGGGGTATGAGAGTCACCCACCAGTCGCACTACATAGGCCGAATCGCGGGTGTGCCCCGCGTTCAAAAGCCCCCGCAACTCTTCGTTTTCCTTCATGAAGGCATCCGCCTCATCCACCAGGAGGGTAGGGCTCCAAGCATCGAGGGTGCGAAACAGCGCAGCGGCGGAAATATTGGAGGCGGTCAGAGGTCGCCGACAAAGCTTGCCCAGCAATGCCAACAGCTGAGATTTGCCGCAGCGTTTTTCGGGGGCTGTGATGACGGCCAGGGGCGCAACCTGAACCACGTCCATGAGCCAGCTCATCGCGACCCACAGGGCAACGGCGTGCGCGGTTTCCGGCTGGCATACGATAAATCTATGAATCACGTCGACAATCTCGCTCAGCAGCTGCGCGGGGTCGACGGGGGCGGGCCAGGGCGAACAGTCAGCGAACCCAATAGCGTTGTCGGCGGGCTCCTTCCTTGTTGCCGCGACCAACGCATCCAGGGTGCCGGCACGCACCCCCAGCTCCTTGGCGGCGGCGGTGCGCATCCGGTCATAGTCGATTGGTGACAAGGACGCCATGCTCGCGATGATCGCGGCGTCCGGGACACGCGGGCGGCGCTTTTCATCGGCCGCTGGCGGATCGGCGACAGGCGGCGGGGGCGGTTCGGGTGCAGGAGCGTCGGTCAGGTCGAGCAATTGCCGGCGCACGGCTTCCGGACCTTCAAGTCGTGCCAAGTCGTTGAAATCCTTGGCGGGCTTGCCGTCCAGCGTCGCGCCCGGATCGGCGAAGACCGGAAGCCGAACACTCGCACCAGCGGTAGCAGCAGCCTTTTCGGCCGCGTGCTGGCCGGCCTGGTGAGCGTCAGCATCGCCAGCAATCACGATGTCGGCGTCGGGAAACAAATCACGCAGGATCGCAGCAACGGCGGGCAAATTGCTCGTGCTGAACGCCGCGGCGGTCGGCTCGCCAGTGGCCTCGGCCACGCTCAGCGCCGTGGCGACTCCCTCACCGATGAAAATGCGCGACGGCGCGGCATCGGCGGGCGGGTTCGACCACCACCAGCAGCGGGTGACACGGGCGCCGGTCTGAAAGTGCTTGGTGCCGTTGGCAGTGATGATCTGCAAGCCGCGAATATTTCCGGTGCGGTCCGCGACCGGAACTAGTAACGCCCGCCCCTCCTGGCGCATGTCAGGCGTCGGTGCGACGCGCTTTTTCGACAAGTACGGGTGCGCCGGGTCGGCCGGCCCAGCGGCGGCGAGGCGCTGCACCGCTTCGGCGGCGGCGTCGTCGGCGCGGGCCTGGCGCGCGGCGGCTTCGGCCGCTGCCCGCGCCTCGCGCTCGACCTGATGCTGGGCGATCTCTTCGGGCGATGGCCGGCGGGGTGGCGCGTCGTCATGCCACCCGTGTTGTTTTGCGATGTAGAAAAGCGTGCCGGGGCCGATTCCCCCATCCGGCGACAAGCCGCGCAAAACGGAATCGAGCGCCCGCCGTTCGTAGGTGTCGGCCCCCGCGCTCCACGAGTGAATCGACTCGGCCGGGAGGCCAGCCGCGACGCTGGCCGCGACGACTCGAAGCCAGTCGGCGCGCGGCAGGTCGGGCGGGATAGCCGACAGCGCAGAGAGGGCGCGATCGAGATCGACCGCCCCGGCCGGCGGGTTGCTGGCGCGCATGGGCCGCTCAGGCCTTGTCGGCGGCGGTGTCGCGCTCTTGGCCAGAAACGGCCGAAGCCGCCCGGCGCTGGGCTTCGAAGGTTTCGATGTCGGCCAGCAGGAACCGGGTTGTGCCAGGCGTGAGGCGCACCGGCGTCAAAAATCCTTCAGACACCCAGCGCCAAATCGTCGCGCGAGAAACAGAAAAGCGAGCCACCAAGTCACGATCCGTCAAATAACGAACTGCGAGGGGTGCGAGGGGATTGCGGGTTTGGTCGATCATGTGAAGGCCGCCTTGTGCGTGGTAGGACGGCCCGGATTGAAATCGCGCGAACGAAGCGCGTCCAACCAACAAATACCGTATTTGTTGGTTGGATTTTGGAAACGCTATGTGATAAGCGCCCCCAGAAAGGGCGCACTGTGGCGGCAGGTGTTGCGGTCAGCGGCGAGCGGCGAGCGGCGAGCGGCGAGCGGCGAGCCGGCGGCGCCATTCACGCATGCACAGCGTGGCGACGTGATCCACCAGCAGGGCGCGGAAGTGTTCGAGGTACACGCCCCGCGCGAGGAGGCGGTTTACCTCGAGGGACGCTTCTTGATACGCCTCGCGCCAGGCGCTGCCAGCGTCGAAGGGATCGAGAGGGTTCCAGGGCTTTTCTTCGGCCTCGATCAGGTCCAGAACGGCGGCGAGGTCGTGGCGCGTCCAGTCGATGCAGGCAGCCGGCTTGGCAAGGTCCGGGTGCAGGTGCTGCCAGTTGAAGGGGTCGTTGGTCAAACGCCACCGGAATGCTTCACGGGCGAGCGCGACGTTACGGTCGAAGGTGTCCAGCGGACTGCGCCCGCGCGGCAAAGCGCCCGTCCGCTCACGGACGTAGCGACGAAACGCCGGTGGCAACGGCAGGCCGCGTTCGTTGTGGCGTTGGATTGCCTGGTTTATGTGCCGGGCAAGTCCTGCGTGGTGCACTTCAAGCGCAAGGTCCACGGCCAGTTCTTGGACGACAGGTTGCCAAGCCGGGCCGGGCTCGTAGAAGCAGCACAACAGGACCAGCCCGGCATCGTTGTTGCCGCGCAGGAAATCGGCCCCGAGCGCATCCGCCCATGCCTGGAACTGCTGAGCAACGGAAAGCGGCGGCAGTGCGCCCGGCGGGCGTGTGGCGTCGGCTTTGCGCCTGCGCGTGGCCTCGGCGGCCGGATCGGCAGGCGCCTGGTCGGTCATGCTGGCGCCCAGCCTGCCGACCCGCTCAGGCGGCTTCCAAGCGCACGACGATGCGCGCGCCGGTCGCTTCGGCATAGCGGCGCAGGGTGGCAAGGCTTGGGCGCACCCGCCCGCCCTCCAGCCGGGCCACGGCGGCCTGCTGGGTGCCCATGCGCTCGGCAAGCTGCGCCTGCGTGAGGCCGGCACGGGCGCGGGCTTCGATGAGCTGCGCAATCAGCGCGAATTCGTCTTCCAGCGCGTCGTATTCGGCCCGGACTTGCGGGTCGCGCAGCAGGGTTTTCTTTAGCTCGGCGTGGGTCTTTATGCTCACGTTCCAGCGGCGGACGGTCGCTACGGATCGATGGCGCATGGTGGATGTCCCTTCAAGCGCTAACGCTCAGGTGCAGCCCCAGCGCGTGCAGGGTTGGAATCAGGGTTTTCAGGGTGGGGTTGCCGTTGCGCGACAGCGCCCGGTAGAGGCTTTCACGCGGGATGCCGGCCCGAGCGGCCACCTGTGTCATGCCCTGTGCTTCGGCGACCTGCCGCAGGGCTGCCAGCAGCGCCACCGGGCCGCCGGGCAGGTCGGCCTGTTCCAGGGCGGCGGTGATGTATTCCGCTGCCAAGGCGGGATTCTGTCGCAGCAGTTCGGTGACGGCTTCGTCGTGGGATCGGTCGGTCATGTTCTGTCCTGCCATTCTTGCCAATGTTCCTGAGCCCGGCGGATATCTGCCTTCTGGGTGCGCTTGTCGCCACCGGCCAGCAAGAGCACCAGGCGGTTCCCGGCGCGGGCGTAGAACACGCGATAGCCGGGGCCGTGGTCGATGCGCAGCTCCCATACGCCGCGACCGACCGGTTTGCAATCGCCAAAACCACCGCCGACCAGGCGCCCAATGCGCGCCAGAATCCGCGCCTGCGCGGCAAGGTCGGGCAGCTCTTCAAGCCACTGCCCCACCACGTCATGTCCGCCAGGGGTCACGTAGTGGCGAATCTGCCAATCTGGTTCGTGCATTATGCGTTACAACGCGACCCATGAAGCACTATCCGGTCTCACCCGGTCAGATGAATGACATTGTCGGCCTTGTGGCCGGTCACGAGGCGGTTCACTTCGCGCGCCCATGCGTCCAATGCCTGGCGCTTCTCCCGGTCGTAGCTGTGGCGGTCGTAGATGCCGCCGACGGTGCTGTCCTTGTGGTTGAGCACCTTGTCGATGGTCAGGCGGTTGAAGCCGAGCGCCGACAGGCGGGTGCCGACGGTGCGGCGGATGTCGTGGACGGTCGGGTGTTGCGGCCCAAACAGGCGCGCCACGGCCTGCTGCAGGCCGAAGCCGGTCATGTGGCCGGCGCCGCGGGCGGCCGGGAACAGCCAATGATCGGACCAGCTTTCGGCCATGGCGGCGGTCACGATGTCGAGCGCCGGATCGGCCAGCGGCACCACGTGGGCGAGGCGGTTCTTGCTGCGGTCGGCCGGCAGCAGCCAGCGGCGGGCCTCAAGGTCGATTTCCGACCGGGCGATGCCGACCACTTCGCCGGATCGGGCGCCGGTCAGCAGCAGCAGGCGCAGGGCGCGCAGGGTGAACGGGTTCATGCGGCCGGGTGCGGCCTGCCACAGGGTGACGATCTCGGCATCGGTCAGCACCCGTTCGCGTGGGGTCTCGCGCGTTTGTCGCACATACGTGACCGGGGACTGATTTATGACGCAGCGCTCGACCGCGAAGCCGAACAGGCGCCGCACCACGGCCAGCACGCGGTTTGCCTGCACTGGCGCGCCGCGATCGCGCACGGCATCCACCAGCGCCACGATGTCGCGCCGGTGAACAGCGTCGAGCTTCAGGCGGCCGATGGCGGGCAGCACGTCGCGCGCGAGCTGGCGCTGATCCTCAGACCACGTGCGCTTGTTCGGCTTGGCGTAGCGCTCGATGAACTCGTCGGCGAAGTCGGCCACGGTCGGCATGCGCCGGACCTGCGCCTTGGCCTGCTGGGCAGCGGCGCCGGGGTCGTAGCCCTGCACCAACGCGGCGGTGTGGCCGGCGGCCAGGTGGCGCGCCTGGACCAGGCTCAGGGTTTCGGCAGCGCCCAGCGTGAGCACGCCCACCCTGCCGCCCAGCTTGTAGCGGTAGATGAAGGACCGCTTGCCACTGGCGAACAGGCGCAGGTACAGCCCGCGGGTGGTGTCGTCCTTCACATCCTGCTGGCGCTCGCCGGGGGCGATCTTGAGGCGGGCGACGGCGGCGGCGGTCAGCTTCATCGCGGGAGGCGCTCCGGTGGAATTTTCATCACGTCTTGCGGCTTGTCAGCGGGTCGCCTGCGGTGACCCTGCGGTGACCCTTGAACAGGATAATCCGTTGAACTGGATGCGACAAGATAAGACGAATAATTCGGAATTCGTCTTGCAGTTCATCGAGTTATTGAATATTTCCGAAACGGAATGAAACTGCGTAAAACGGCTTCCGGCCTGACTCTTAATCAGCGGGTCGTAGGTTCGAGCCCTACGCGGCCCACCATTTAAATAAACCGGGTTGTGCTCGAAAGCCCGGCAAGCGCCATCCAAGACGCTTGTGACTGAAAGCCGGCGCGATGCCCGGCATGGACTGCCTGGCCCGAAAGTCAGCTGGCGACGGCCATTTCCAGGTCGCTGCGGCGGCCTCGATCGTTTGCCGAAGGAAGCGCCAAACAAATCCGCCCTGGATTTCTCGGCGCCCGCCGTCGGAAAAGCATGGTTTGCCGAGTTCCCCTAGGCCAGCGCCTTGCTCACCACCTCGTACAGGTCTTTCGACAGCTCGGCCGCCGACAGGCGCTGCAGCTGCGCGCGCATCAGCGCCTGACGGCCGGGTTCGAAGCGGCGCCAGCGGGCGAATGCCTGCACCAGGCGCGCCGCCAGCATGGGGTTGAAGCTGTCGATGGCCAGCACCTGATCCGCCAGGAAGGCGTAGCCGGCGCCATCGGCCGCATGGAAGCGCGCCGGGTTGCCGTGCACGAACACGCCGACCAGGGCGCGCACGCGGTTCGGGTTGCGTGGCGCGTAGGCCGGGTGGGCCAGCAGGGCCTTCACGTCGTCCAGTGCCTGCCCGCGGCGCGAGCCGGCCTGCACGCTGAACCAGCGGTCCAGCACGATCGCTTCGCCCTGCCAGCGCTGGTAGAAGGCTGCCAGCGCCTGTTCGCGCTCGGGCGCATCCAGCTGCGCCAGCAGCGCCAGCGCGGCGTTGCTGTCGGTCATGTTGTCCGCCGCCTGAAACTGCGCCCAGCACAGGCCGGCGCCGATGTCGGCCAGTTCCGCCAGGTAGCCAAGGCACAGGTTTCGCAGGCTGCGGCGACCGACTTCGGCACCCTCGAAACGGTACGGCCCGGTCGGCGCAAGCGCCTGGTAGCGCGCCAGCAGCGGCTCGCGCAGGGCCTGCGCCAGCGCCAGGCGCAGGAAGCGGCGCACGTCGTGAATGGCCTGCGGGTCGACCACGTCGAGTTCGCCGGCAATGAAGACCTCCGACGGCAGCGTGAGCAGCTCGGTCACCAGGGCCGGATCGAGGCTCTCGTCGGCCAGGCAGCGGCGCGCCGCGCCGAGCAGGCCGGGGTCCAGTGTCAGCGCTGCGCCGCCGGCATGGGCTGCGAGCAAGCGGCGGATCAGGCGCAGGTAGAACTGCTGACCGGCTTCGTAACGGGCGTAGGGATCGGTGTCGTGCGCCAGCAGGTGGGCGAGTTCGGCGTCGTCAAGATCGACATCGAGCCGCACCGGGGCGGAAAAGCCGCGCAGCAGCGACGGCACCGGCGGGGCGGGCACGTCCTCGAACACGAAGGTCTGCTCGGTCTGACGCAGTTCCAGCACCCGCTGTGTGCCGGTGGCAGCAGCCTCCCCGGCCAGGCGCAGCGGCAGTTCGCGGCCGGCCGAATCCAGCAGGCCGAGCGCGACCGGGATCGGCAGCGGCTGTTTGTCGGGCTGCCCCGGTGTCGGCGGCGTGTGCTGGCGCAGCGTCAGGTAAAAGCGCTGCGCCGATGCGTCGTGGCGGCGCTGCACCGTTACCTGCGGCGTGCCGGCCTGGCGGTACCAGCCCATGAACGGTTGCAGGTCAACGCCGTTGGCATCGGCCAGGGCGGCAACGAAGTCCTCCACCGTGACCGCCTGACCGTCGTGGCGGGCGAAGTAGCGATCCATGCCGCGCCGAAAGCCGTCCACACCCAGCAGCGTGTGCAGCATGCGCACCACCTCGGCACCCTTCTGATAGACGGTGCTGGTGTAGAAATTGTTGATCTCGACGTAGGCCTCAGGCCGCACCGGGTGCGCCAGCGGTCCGCCGTCCTCGGCGAACTGCACGGTGCGCAGGTTGCGCACGTCGGCAATGCGCTTGACCGCCGGTGAGCCCATGTCGGCCGAGAACTGCTGGTCGCGAAATACCGTCAGGCCTTCCTTTAGCGACAGCTGGAACCAGTCGCGGCAAGTGATGCGGTTGCCGGTCCAGTTGTGGAAATACTCGTGGGCGATGATGCCCTCGATGTACTGGTAGTCCAGGTCCGTGGCGCGCGAGGGCTCCGCCATCACGTACTTGGCGTTGAACACGTTGAGGCCCTTGTTCTCCATCGCCCCCATGTTGAAGTCGTCCACCGCCACGATGTGGAACACGTCCAGGTCGTACTCGCGCCCGTAGACGCGCTCGTCCCAGGCCATGGACTTTTTCAGCGCCGCCATGGCGTGGCCACACTGGTCCACGTAGCGCGGCTCGGTGTGGATGAACAGCTGCACCGTGCGCCCGCTGGCCGTGACGAAGGTGTCGCCCAGCGCTTCCAGTTGCCCGGCCACCAGGGCGAACAGGTAGCTGGGTTTCGGGAACGGATCGTCAAAGGTGGCGTAATGGCGGCCGTCCGGCAGCTCGCCTTCGGCGACGCGATTGCCGTTCGACAGCAGCAGCGGATAGGCCGCGCGGTCGGCGCGCAGTGTGGTGGTGAAGCGCGTCAGCACGTCCGGGCGATCCGGAAAATACGTGATGCGCCGAAAGCCCTCGGCCTCGCACTGCGTGCACAGCATGCCGCGCGACTGGTACAGGCCTTCCAGCGCCGCGTTGGCGGAGGGGTCGATCTGGACCTCGGTTTCGATGCACACCTGATCCGGCAGCCCGGGAATGGTGAGCGTGTCGGCCGTGACTTCGTACTCGCTGGGACGCATCGGGTAGCCGTCGCGACTGACGGTTCGCAGCTTCAGCCCCTGGCCATCCAGAATCAGCGGCGCATCGCGCTGGCCGGCCGGGTTGCGGCGCAGGTCCAGGCGACAGCGCACGCGCGTGCCTGTGGCATCCAGATCGAATTCGAGCTGCACCGCGGTGACCAGGAATTCCGGCGGCCGGTAGTTTTTCAGCTCGATGGCACGGGGGGTGGCGTCACGCATGGGATCAGCAGCTCGGTGGGGGCGGTGGCGCCATTGTCGGCACTGCCTGCGACAGCGGCAACCGCGCCGGTAAACTCGGCGTCACCCGGCTGGCGATACGCCGCCCGGCGACTCACCTCCTGCCCGCGAGCGTTCATGACCGCAAGCCCCCGCGCCGTACTGTTCGATCTGGACGGCACGCTTCTGGACTCGATACCGGCGTTTCTGGCCATCACCCGCCAGGCCTGCGTGAAGCTGGGCTGGCCGCAGCCGCAGCCGGGCTACATCCGCGAGGTGATGACGCTCGGCCGCTCGCCGATCGAGGCTCTGCTGGGGCCGGTGGACGATCACGACGCCCGGCGCAGCGAACTGACTGCCGCCAGCCTGAGCCTGTGGCAGGACGTGTTTGCCGGGGAAGTACGCCTGTTCAACGACACGCTGGCGGTGCTGCAGCGGCTGGCCGGCGACGGCTACCGGCTGGGCATCGTCACCGACTCGAATCACTTCGTGGTCAGCCAGCTGACTGGCCTGGCCGGCTGCCCGCCGATCGAGGTCATCATCACCCGCGACGAGGCGCCGGCCCGCAAGCCGTCGCCCAGCGGCATCGAGCTTGCCTTGCGGCGCCTGGGGCTGGGGCCGCACGCGGCGGTATACGTCGGCGACAACCCGATCGACATCCAGGCCGCCCACGGCGCCGGTGTCAGGGCCTTTGGCATCACCACCGGCGCCTCGCTGCGCGAGGACCTGCTGCCGCACGGCCCGCATGCGGTGCTCGACTCGCTGTCGCAGCTGTACGCCCATCTGGGCGCCTGGTCGCCCCACGCCACCGCATCGCCCACCGTGCGCGGCGAGCTGGTCAGCGGCCTGGGCGAGGCCGGCGGCTTCCTCGCCATTGACTGGGTACGCGACGCCATCGAAGGCTGGCTGGGCGGACCGTTCCACCCCGGCACGATCAATCTGAAGGTCGACACCGACAGCGCGACGCTGGCGGCCCGCTGTCGCGACGACCCATGGCTCAGGCGGTTCGAACTTGCCGCGCGCGATACCTTTTGCCCGGCCCTGCTGCACGCCGTCGAACTGACACACCGTTTCATGCGCACCCCGGCCCTGCTGCTGTGGCCGCAGGTGCCCGGCTACCCGGAAGACAAGCTCGAACTGATCTGCCCGATGCCGCTGCGCGCACGCTGGGCGCTGAGCGACGGCGCCCGGCTGGACGTGCGCTACCTGACCGTGGAGGAACCCTGGCCATGAACCTGCCCGAATTGACCGTCGATGACCTTGCCCGGCTGCGCCTGCAGGAATGCCAGGGCACGCTGATCGGCGGCCTCAAGGTCGCCTGCGGCCTTGGCATCGACGCCGAGGAATTCGGCTACCGCATGATGATGGAACAGGGCATCAACTGGAGCCGGCTCAGTGGCGATCTGGAGCGGATAGCACGCATCTTTTACGAGCACTATCAAGTGACTTACGGCTTTGGGGCAGCACTGCGGATCGCCCTCGACGGCGATGCCCTGCACTTTGACATGCCGTCGATCGGCACCGCGGCAGCAGCCCAGCTCACCCATTGGCAGATGCCAGCGCAAGCCCTGAACGATCTGAACCGCGGCTTCTGGCGAGCACTGACCCAGAACGCCGGAGTGACCGCGCAGCCAACGTTCGGCGACGATCGCCATACGGTCAGCGTGCGCCGCGGCTAGGCCGTGGGCGCCCCACCCGTACCGCCTGCGGCTGCAGATTTTCTGGCGCACGCCGACGGCATGGCTGGGCGTCCCAGTCCGGGCGCGACCGGCGGTTCGCCGACGTGCGCGATCAGGTCGCGCTGTCGATTGACGCCGACTTCGAGAACACCGTCTGCAAGCCACGCCCCGAGCACGCGAAAACACTCGGCCAGATGCTGGACCAGCTGGTCGCCTGGGGCGGCGCGTTGAAGACGCTGCGGGCGACAAGCGGGTAACCGGGGCGGCTGACCCAAGCGCCACTGAACCTGATCAGCGGAACAGTCGGCTTCGATCCGCTGGTGCGCGAACAACCCGCCCTCAGGCCCCAAGCACCCACTCGTAGGCGTTGCCGAACAGTTGCAGCCATGGGCCGTCCTCGCCCCAGCCGGCCGGCTGCCAGGAGTGCTGCACGGCGCGAAACAGGCGTTCCGGGTGCGGCATCATGATCGCCACCCGCCCGTCGGCGGAGCTGAAGCCGGTCGCGCCGCCCGGCGAGCCGTTCGGATTGGCCGGATAACGCGCCGCCACCTGGCCGCGGCCGTCCACGTAGCGCAGCGCTGCCGGGGCCGGCGTATCCGTGCCGTACACGGCCTGCCCTTCTCCGTGTGCAACGACGATCGGCAACCGCGCGCCGGCCATGCCGCGCAGCCAGTGACTCGGGCCATCCAGCACCTCGACCAGTGCCAGGCGCGCCTCGAACTGCTGCGAGCGGTTGCGCACGAAGCGCGGCCAGTGCTCGGTGCCGGGGATCAGCCCGGTGAGCTGCGACAGCATCTGGCAGCCGTTGCACACGCCCAGCGTGAGCGTATCCGGTCGCGCGAAGAACGCCTGGAACTGCCCGCGCGCGACCGGATTGCCCACAATCGCCTGCGCCCAGCCGCGCCCGGCGCCCAGCACGTCGCCGTAGGAGAAGCCGCCGCAGGCGGCCAGCACACGGAATTCATCCAGAGTGGCCCGGCCGGCCAGGATGTCGCTCATGTGTACGTCGACCGGCGCGAAGCCGGCCCGCTCGAAGGCGGCCGCCATTTCGAGCTGGCCGTTGACGCCCTGCTCACGCAGGATGGCGACGTGCGGCTTCGGGCCAGCGCCGCGCGGCGGGGTGATGACGAACGGAACCTGCGCCGTGAGACCCGGATCGTCGGCATCCAGCAGGCGGTCGTATTCCTCGTCCGCGCAGTCGGGATCGTCCCGCAGGCGGGCGATGGCGTGCGAGGTGGCCGACCACAGGCGGTGCAGTTCGACCCGCGGGGCACTGAACAAAGTCTTCCCGCCGAAGCGGAATACGATGTCGGCATCACTGCGCGGTGCGCCCAGATCCACCGCCAGATCGCCGATACCGCAGGCGGACAGCAGGTCCTGCACCTGCGGAAGGTCGGCCGCGCGCACCTGCACCACGGCGCCGGGTTCCTCGTTGAACAGGGCGCGCAGCGGGTGGCTGCCGGCGCCATCAAGATCGATGTCCAGCCCGCAGTGACCGGCGAACGCCATCTCGCACAGCGTTGCCAGCAGGCCGCCGTCGGAACGGTCGTGGTAGGCCAGCAGCAGGCCGCGCGTGGCTGCCTCGCGCACGAAGCGGAACAGCCCGACCAGCAGTTCGGGATGGTCCAGATCCGGCGGCGTGCTGCCGGTGGCGCCCAGTACCTGCGCCAGGGCGCTGCCGCCCAGCCGGCCGCGACCGGCGCCTAGGTCCAGCAGCAGCAGACGGCTGTCGCCGGCGTCCAGATGCAGCTGCGGCGTCAGCGTGCGGCGCACGTCGCCCACCGCCGCAAACGCCGTCACTACCAGCGACACCGGCGACACGACGGCCTTGTCGGTGCCGTCCGCAGCACGCCAGGTGGTCTTCATGGACAGCGAGTCCTTGCCGACCGGGATGGCGATGCCCAGCGCCGGGCACAGTTCCATGCCGACCGCGCGCACCGCGGCGTACAGGGCCGCGTCCTCGCCGGGCTCGCCGGCGGCGGCCATCCAGTTGGCGGACAGCTTGATGGCGGACAGGTCCGCCACGTCGGCGGCGGCGATGTTGGTGATGGCTTCGGCCACCGCCAGGCGCGCCGCGGCGGCCGAATCCAGCAGCGCCACCGGCGTGCGTTCGCCCAGCGCCATCGCCTCGCCGGTGTAGCCGTAAAAATCGCTCGCGGTCACGGCCACGTCGGCCACCGCCACCTGCCACGGGCCGACCAGCTGGTCGCGGCACACCCGCCCGCCGACGCTGCGGTCGCCGATGGTGATCAGGAAGCGCTTGTCGGCCACCGCCGGCAGTTGCAGCACGCGCCGCGCGGCCTCGGCCAGATCGACCTGGTCCAGGTCGAAGCGCGTCGGGCTGGGCGGCAGCGAGCGCGCGTCCCGCCGCAGGCGTGGCAGGCGATCGTGCCCGCCGACCTCCGGGGCGGCCGGCGCCGCGGCACCCTGCCCGAGCAGCGATTTGAGTTCCACATCGACGGCGGTGCTGCCATCGGCCGGGTCGTACAGGCGCAGGAGACCATCGCCACCGACCTCGCCCAGCACCGCAAACGGACAGCGCTCGCGCGCACAGATGCCCGCAAAGCGCGCCCGGTCTGCGGCGCCGATGACCAGCACGTAGCGCTCCTGCGCCTCGTTGCACCACAGCTCCAGCGGCGACAGGCTGGGGTCGGCGCTGGGCACCGCACGCAGGTCGAACGCCCCGCCGCGGCCGGCGGCATCGACAATTTCCGGCACCGCGTTCGACAGGCCGCCGGCGCCGACGTCGTGGATGCTCAGGATGGGATTGGCCGCACCCAGCTGCCAGCAGCGGTCAATCACTTCCTGCGCGCGGCGCTGCATTTCCGGATTGCCGCGCTGCACGGAGTTGAAATCGAGCTCCGCCGCGTTGTCGCCCACGCCCAGCGACGAGGCCGCCCCGCCGCCGATGCCGATGCGCATGCCCGGACCGCCCAGTTGCACCACCAGACCGCCGATCGGCGGCTCCTGCTTGTGCACCTGCTGCGGAATGATGTTGCCCATGCCGCCGGCCAGCATGATCGGCTTGTGATAGCCGCGCACGCGGCCGCCGACGACCTGCTCGTAGGTACGGAAAAAGCCGGCCAGGTTCGGCCGGCCAAACTCGTTGTTGAAGGCCGCCGCGCCGATCGGGCCATCCCGCATGATGTCGAGCGCGCTCACGATGCGGTCCGGCTTGCCGTAGGGCTGCTCCCAGGGCTGCGGCAGGCCGGGCAGGTTCAGGTTCGACACCATGAAGCCGGCCAGACCGGCCTTGGTGAAGGCACCGCGGCCGGTGGCGGCCTCGTCGCGAATCTCGCCGCCGGCACCGGTGGCGGCGCCCGGAAACGGCGCGATCGCCGTCGGATGGTTGTGCGTCTCGACCTTGGTTAGGATGTGCGCGCTGGTGGCAAGCTGCCGGTATTCGCGGCTGTCCGCGTCCACCACCAGCAGCCGCGCCGCCGAGCCCTCGATCACCGCCGCGTTGTCGCGGTAGGCCACCAGCGTGCCTTGCGGGCTCCTGCGGTGGGTGTGGCGGATCATGTCGAACAGGGACTGCTCCTGCGCCACACCGTCGATCAGCCACTCGGCATTGAAAATCTTGTGCCGGCAGTGCTCGGAGTTGACCTGCGCGAACATCATCAGCTCGACGTCGGTCGGGTTGCGACGCAGACGCGCGAACCAGCGCTCCAGGTAATCGAGCTCATCCGCCGACAGGGCCAGACCCTGCTCACGGTTGGCCTTTTCCAGCGCCGCCCGGCCGCCGCCGAGCACGTCCACGATGCCCAGCGCAGCAGCAGGCGCGGCCTGGAACAAGCGCCCGACCAGCCCGACGTCGGCGGTGAGTATCTCGGTCATGCGGTCGTGCAGCAGGGGCGCCGCCGCGGCCAGCTGTGCGTCGGTGGGCGGCACGCCGGCCAGGCTCAGCCGATAGCGCACGCCGTGCTCGATGCGCCGCACGCCGGCCAGGCCGCACACGGCGGCGATGTCGGTGGCCTTGCTGGACCAGGGCGTCTGCGTGCCGGGGCGCGGCAGAGCCAGCATTTCACCTGGCGCCAGCACCAGCGGCGCGGGCGTGCCCTGCACCAGCGCGGCCAGGGGCGCCGGATCGACGCCGGGCGCCAGTTCGGCCAGATAGACGGCGTCGGCCTGCGCGCCGCGTAGCTCCGGCACAAGCTCGCGCAGGGCCTGCACCAGCCGGGTCAGTCGAAAATCGGTCAGCGCTGGCCCGCCGACCAGAAACAGCGGCTCTGCCACCGGGTCAGCCCTGCGCCGGCAGGTCCACGCCCAGGCGCCGGGCGACTTCCTCGTAGGCCTCCACCACGCCGCCCAGGTCGCGCCGGAAGCGGTCCTTGTCCAGACGCTCGCCGCTGCCGGCATCCCACAGCCGGCAGCCGTCGGGGGTGAATTCGTCGCCCAGCAGCAGCGCGCCCTGGTAGCGGCCAAATTCGAGCTTGTAGTCGACTAGGGTGATGCCGGCGGCGGCGAACAATGGCTTGAGCACGCCGTTGACGGCGAGGCTCAGCTCGCGCATGCGCGCGAGTTCCGCCGCCGTGGCCCAGCCGAAGGCCAGCACGTGATCGTCGTTGACCATCGGGTCGTGCAGGGCGTCGTTTTTCAGGAACAGCTCGAACAGCGGCGGGTCCAGTGCCAGTCCTTCGGTCACGCCCAGACGCCGCACCAGGCTGCCGGCGGCCACGTTTCGCACCACGCATTCCACCGGCACCATGTCCAGGCGCCGCACCAGGCTGTCCTGCGGGCTGACCACGCGCTCGAAATGCGTCGGCACGCCGGCCTGTGCCAGGCGCGTCATCACGAAGGCGTTGATGTGGTTGTTGACCATGCCCTTGCGCGCCAGGGCGGCCTTTTTCTCGCCGTCGAAGGCCGACGTGTCGTCCCGATAGTGCATCAGCAGCAGGTCAGCATCGTCCGTGGCGTAGACGGTCTTGGCCTTGCCGCGGTAAAGCTCGGCGCCGTGCGGGTAGCTCATGGTCGGGTTCCGGGTTGATGTACCAAAAACAGTTCAGGCCAGATCGCACCAGTCGATGCCCAGTTCCTGGTCGGCGACGGCAATCCAGTCCATGCCGCAGCCCAGCGCGCCGGCCATGGCAGCCTGCGCCAGCTCCGGGCGGTTATTTTGCTCGCTCAGATGCGCCGCCACGAAGTGCTGCAGGCGCCGGCAGTCCAGGCCGGCAATGAAGGCCGCCGCCGCATCGTTGCTCAGATGCCCCAGATCGCCATCCACCCGCCGCTTGAGCGACGGCGGATACGGCCCGCCCAGCAGCAGATCGCGGTCGTGATTGCACTCGAACAGCAGACCGTCGCAGTCACCCAGCAGAGTGGTCATATGGGCGGTGGTATGGCCAAGGTCGGTCACCGCCGCAAAGCGCCGCACGCCGTCCGTCAGCAGGTACTGGCAACTCTCGCGCCCGTCATGGGGCACCGGAAACGGCGTGACGGACAGATCGCCGATTTCCCACGGCGCGTGGCAATTGATCGTTCGCGCATCCGGCAGCTCACCGATGTGAGGCGCCAGCGCAGCCAGGGTGCCGGGTGTGGTCCAGACCGGAATCCTGCCGGCACGAGCCACCGGACCCACACCGGCCACGTGATCGCCGTGTTCGTGCGTGAGCAGGATCGCGGTCAGGTCGGACAACTCCAGGCCGAGCCGGCCCAGTCGCCTGCGCGTGTCCGCCAGCCCGAAGCCACAGTCGATCAGCAGCGTGGTGCTGCCGGCCTGCACCAGGGTGGCGTTGCCGCGGCTGCCGCTGCCCAGGGAGGCGAAGCGCATGCGCCCGCGATCAGTCCAGGTTCTGCTGGATCTTGCGCAGGATGTCCTCGGCGACCGGCGCCGTGACCAGCTTTTCCTTCTCGTCGAACACCAGCACGTTGGTCTGCTCGCCGGCCGACTGCAGCAGCACCAGGAAGCGCTCTTTCTGCGTGCTTTCCTTGTCGCCCCAGAACATCAGCGTGCGGGCAACGCGGCCGCGCGGCTTGCTGTGCTTGTAGTCCACGAAATACAGACCGCGCGAGCGATCGCGGTCGTCCACCTTCATGTCGGCCGCTTCGAGCGCCTTGCCGACCGTGCGCCAGGCACGCGAAAAATCCTCCTTCACCACCAGCCGCGGTGCGCCATCGGCGCCGCGCTCGACGTGCGGTCCGGCCGGGGCCGCCTGGCCCGCGTCGCCGGCCAGTTGTTCGGGGGGCGCGGCGACGCCGGACGCGGCGTCGGGCCCGGCTGACGCGTGGCTCGGCGCGCTGCCATCGTCCACACCCGGCACGACCAGCGCCGTCGAGTCGGGAGCACCCGTCAGATCGGGCGGCACTTCCAGCGGCGGCAGGGTTTCGGCCTTCTGGTATTGCTGTTCCTGCGGGTCGTGGCCAAGCAGCCCGGACAGCGCGCCGCAGCCGCCCAGCAGCGGAACAGCCAGCGCAAGAACCAGGACACGCGGCCGAAGAGCAAAAAACTGCATGGTGCCTCGCAGGGTCACAGTAGGGACGCCTGGCGCAAAGCCGCGCGCACGGTGTCGTGATAAGCCGCGGACAGGGGCGTCAGCGGCAGACGGATGCCAGGCTCCATCAGCTCCAGTTCGGCCAGCGCCCACTTGACCGGAATCGGGTTGGCCTCGACGAACAGATCGCGGTGCAGCGCCTGCAGCGGCGCATCGAGCGCCAGCGCCTGCTCACGGTGACCGGCCAGCGCCGCCTCGCTCATGGCGGCCACGGCCCTGGGCGCCACGTTGGCGGTGACCGAGATCACGCCCCGGTAGCCACGCAGCATCAGTTCCGCCGCGATGGCGTCCTCGCCACTGAACAGCCAGAAATCGGACGGGCACTGCGCCAGCAGCTCGGCGCCGCGTTCCAGGCTGCCGGTGGCGTCCTTCAGACCGACGATGTCCGGAATCTGCGCCAGGCGCAGCACGGTGTCCGTTTTCAGGTCGCAGGCCGTGCGTCCGGGCACGTTGTACAGGATTTGCGGGATCGGCACCGCCTCGGCCACGGCGCGAAAGTGCCGGTACAGGCCTTCCTGCGTCGGCTTGTTGTAATACGGCGTCACCAGCAGGCAGGCATCGACGCCGACGTCCGACGCCGCGCGCGTCAGCTCGATCGCCTCGGCGGTGGAATTGGCGCCGGTGCCGCCGATGACCGGCACGCGGCCATCCACACGACGCACCACATCCGCGATGACGCCGATGTGCTCGTCCATGTCGAGTGTGGGCGACTCGCCGGTGGTACCGACCGCCACGATGCCGTGCGTGCCGGATGCGAGGTGGAACTCGACCAGCCTTGCCAGGGCCGCGTAATCTATCGCCCCGGACGCAGTCATCGGGGTGACCAGGGCGACGACGCTGCCGTGGATCATGCAAAAGTCCGGCTGGAAAAGGCCGGTATGGTACTGACCCGGTCCACCGACTGACAAGCCAAGTCCGGTCCGACCCATGCCGCCTGCGGGCGCACAACCCTCCCGGGGCCCCCTCCATGCCAGAACCGACCATCGGCGCCCCGGCGCCCGACTTCAGCCTGCCGGCCACCGGCAGCCAGACCCTGAGCCTTGGCGCGCTGCGCGGCCGGCCGGTGGTGCTGTATTTCTATCCGAAGGACAGCACGCCCGGTTGCACGCAGGAAGGGCTGGATTTTCAGGCGTTGTCGGCCGAGTTTGCGGCGCTGCGGGCGGTCATCCTGGGCATCAGCCGGGACAGCGTGGCCAGCCACGAGAAGTTTCGCGCCAAACAGGGCTTTAGCTTCGACCTGCTGTCGGACCCGCAAGAAACAGCCTGCCGCGCCTACGACGTAATCCGCGAGAAGAACATGTACGGCAAGACGGTGCTGGGTATCGAGCGCAGCACGTTCCTGATCGACGCCGGGGGCGTGCTGCGCGAGGCCTGGCGCAAGGTGAAGGTCAAGGACCATGCGGCTGCCGTGCTGGCACGACTCAGGGCGCTCTAGTCCACCTGCGTCTCCAGCCACACCCGCACCTGCTCGCGAATTGCGGGCGCGCCCTCGCCGCTCAGGTTCGACAGCGGCAGCGGCGGCAGCACGGTGTCGAACACTGCCAGCTCCTTGTGCAGGCCACGCAGGGCGGTTTGCAGCGCGCCGCGACCGAGCTTGTCCGACTTGGTCAGCGCCGGCTGCACCGGCAAGCCGAGCTCGGCGGCGGCCAGAATCAGCTGCCGATCGCCCACCTGCAGCGGGCGGCGGATGTCCATGAACAGCAGTAGCCCGCGCAGGCTGCGCCGGGTCGCAAAGTAGGCCGGAATCACCTCGCCCCAGTCGCGACGCCGGGCGGCCGAGGTCGCCGCGTACCCGTAGCCGGGCAAATCCACCAGGCGGCGGTGCTCATCCAGCTGAAAAAACAGCAGCTCCTGCGTGCGCCCGGGCGTCTTGCTGACCCGCGCCAGCGAACGCTGGCCGGTCAGCGTGTTCAGACCGCTCGACTTGCCGGCGTTGGAGCGGCCGGCAAAGGCCACCTCGGCGCCCTCGTCCGGCGGCAGGTGATCGAGCGCCGTGGCGGCGCGCCAGAAGCGGGCGCCGTGCAGGGGATTGGGGACGGTCAGGTTCATGAAGACACTGCGATGAAGGCGATGGAACCAGGCCTGCGGCACTGCCCGGAGCAACAGACCGGGCGCCTGCCGCGCGGCAGAACCGGCCAAGTCCGGCCACCGACTGCTGCTAGAATACCGCGCCGTTTGCGCTGCCCCGAAAGTGGCGCGGCGAATCCAAACCCAATATCCAACCAACACTGAACCGGGAGTCTGCGGATGCGAGGCTGCAAGTGGATCGTGGTAGCTGCCGCCCTGACGGTGGCAGGCAGCGCACAGGCGGCCGGCGATGCCGCCGCCGGCCAGCAGAAGTCAGCCCCCTGTCAGGCCTGCCACAGCACCGACGGCAACAGTCAGGTCGGTATGTACCCGAAAATCGCCGGCCAGCACGCCGGCTACATCACCACCCAGCTGAAGGCGCTGCGTGATGGCACGCGCAAGGACCCGGTCATGTCGCCGATGGCGGCGAACCTGAGCGATCAGGACATCCAGGACCTGGCAGCGTATTTCTCGGGTCAGAAAATCAGCCTCGGCAGCGTTCCGCAAGACGCCGTTGCCCTGGGCGGTCAGGTGTACCGCGCCGGTAACAGCAAGACGGGCGTGCCGGCGTGCATGGCCTGTCACGGCCCGCAGGGCCTGGGCAACGACCCCGCCGGCTGGCCGGCGCTCGGTGGGCAGCACCCGGAATACATCACCAAGCAGCTTGGCCTGTACGCCAGCGGCGAGCGCAGCACCGACATCAACGGCATCATGCGCGACATCGCCGGGCGCCTGAGCAAGGCCGAGATCGACGCCGTCTCGAAGTACGTTTCCGGGCTGCACTGAGCCCTGCCCGCAAGGAGCCCCACCGATGCGCCTGCCCCTGCTCAGTGGCCTGTTCGGCCTGTTGCTGACGGCCTTCGCCGCCCAGGCCGAACCCTGGGTGGAGCTGACGACGCCGCAGCCGACCCGCGATCCGGCCAAGGTCGAGGTCATCGAGTTCTTCTGGTACGGCTGCCCGCACTGCTACCACGCCGAGCCGCAGGTCGCCGCCTGGCGCAAGCACCAGCCAGCGTCGGTGGAGTTCATCCGCGTGCCGGCCATCTTCAACCAGCGCTGGGCAGTGCTGGGCCGCGCCTACTACGCCATGCAGCAGCTCAAACTCGGCGAGGACGTGCACAAGGCCCTGTTCGACGCCATCCACCGTGACAACAAGAACCTGAACGACGAGGCCAGCCTGACGGAATTCTTTGCCGCCCAGGGCGTGCCGCGCGAGAAATTCAAGGAAGCGTTCAACTCCTTCGACGTCGACGGCAAGGTCGGCCGCGCCAACAAGATGACGCGCGACTATGGACTGGAAGGCGTGCCGACCTTCATCGTCAATGGCAAGTACCGCGTGGACGGCACCAGTGCCGGCAGCGTCGAGGCGATGTTCACGGCACTCGACCAGCTGGTGGCCCGGGAAACCAACGCCGCCAAATAAAATCGTGCAAAAAAACGGCGGCCACCCTGCCCGGGTGGCCGCCGCCGGATTGTCCCCTCCCCGCTTTATCTAGTTCTTGAACGGATCCACCACCGGCTTGATTTCCTCCAGCCGGTGCATGCGCTCCATGGCCTTCGGAATCTCCGCCAGGCTGTAGGTTTCGCCAAACAGCCGCTCGAACGGGAAGTTGTCCTTCTGCGCGGCCAGGAACGCAAGCGCCTCGCGGTAATACTCGATACCGGCCGACCGGATGCCGTGCACGCTGATCTGCTTCATGACGAAGGCCATGCCGGGAATCTGCGCCGGCTGCGGGTCACCGGCGCCGATCACCACGATGCGGCCACCCATGCGGGTGATGCCGATGGCTTCTTCGAGCGCGTGGTGTGAGCCCGAGCATTCGAACACCAGGTCCGCGCCGCGCCCGTCGGTGAAGCTGCGCACCAGTTCCGCGCGCTGTTTGGCGTCGGTCTTTTCGATGTTGCACACGGCGTCGGCGCCAAACGCCGTTGCCACTTCCAGCCGCCCGTCCGGCGCACCGAAACAGATGACCCGCCGGGCGCCGAAGGCGCGCGCCGCCGCCACGCCATACAGACCCACCGGCCCGCTGCCCTGCACCAGCACCGTCTCGGCCGGGCGGATGCCGCCGGCACGCGCCGTGGCGTGCATGATGGTGCGCAGCGCGCAGCTGGCGGACGAGGCCCAGTGGCTGGGCACCTCGTCCGGCACCTTGACCACGTGGCAGGCCGGCAGGATGTAGGCGTATTGCGCAAAGCCGCCCAGCAGGTGCGGGTGCTTGCCGCAGTCGGCGTAGCCATAGGGCGTGAAATTCGTGCACAGCGTCGGCTGGTGGGCAACCACGCAGTAATAGCAACGCCCGCAGTAGGCGTAAGCCCAGATGACCCGGTCGCCCTTGGTCAGCGGCGCACCGGCCACATCAACATCGCGCCCGGTGCCCAGCTTTTCGATGACGCCCACCATCTCGTGGCCCAGGATGGCCGGCGTTTTCGACACCGGCTGCAGCAGGCCCATGTGTACGTGGTGGTCGGTGCCGCAGATGGTCGCCCGGTCGATCCTGACCACGATGGCGCCCGGCTCAGGCTCGGGCACGTCGAACTCGCGGACTTCGAGCGGCTCCTTGTAGGCCGCAAGCACCAGCGCTTTTGCTTTCATATCAGTCGGATCTCCACGTTTTTGCGGCCTTCGGCGCCGAAGTAATGCACGGCTTTCAGCTGTGTGAACGACACCAGCTCTTCGAGCGTTTCTTCCTGTCCGAGCCCAGAGTCCTTCTGGCCGGCAAAGCCGAAACCGGGGAAATGCTTCGACGCCCCGTTGATCCAGACGGTGCCCGCCTCGACCCGACGCGCGAACTCCATGGCCGTATCGAGGCTGGAAGTCCATACGCTGGCGGTGAGGCCGTACTCGACGGCATTGATGTCGGTCAGCATCTGCTGCTCGTCGTCCCACGGGATCAGCGCCAGCACCGGGCCGAACACTTCCTCGCGAAACAGCGTGTGCTCGCGGGTCACGTCAAAGAACACCGTCGGCGGCACGTAAAAGCCCTTGTCGAACGGCGGCGTGGTCAGGCGCGCGCCGCCGGTGAGCAGCGGCAGGCCCTCGCGCTTCGAGATCTCGATATAGCGCAGGGTCTTGTCGAACTGCTGCTGCGTCGACAGGCCGGCCATCAGCGTTTCCGGATCCTGCGGCTCGCCGATGCGGATGGCCTCGCAGGCCGTCTTGATGGCCGCCTTGGCCTGCTCGTACAGCGAGCGGTGGATGAATATCCGGCTGGTCGAGCCGCAGCTCTGGCCGGCCGTCTGGTAGAAGTTCATGCCGTGTACGGCCGACGTGAAGGCCTTGTCGGCATCCGCGTCCGGGTAGATCACCATCGGGTTTTTGCCGCCCAGCTCGAAGGTGAAATCCTTCAGGTGCCCCGACTCGGCGGCGATGCGGTAGAAGGCCAGCGCCGCGTTCTTGCCGCCGGTCAGCGTGATGCGCTTGATGTGCCGATGACCTACCAGCGCTTCGCCCACCGGAATGCCTCCAGTGAGAATCTGGATCAACCCTGGCGGGATGTGCGGGGCCAGAATCTCGCCGATGCGCAGCGTCGACAGACTGGTGTGCTCGGAGGGCTTGATGATCAGCGAGTTGCCCATCAGCAGCGGGGCCGCGATACGCATGATGCTGAACATCAGCGGGTGGTTGAAGGCGCAAAACCGCGCCACGACGCCGAACGGCTGCGGCAGCGTGAAGTGGATGTTGTCGCCGGTGAAGCGGTCGCCGGAGCGGCCGAACACCTGCGGCGCCAGGCCCATCTGGTGGCGCAGCATGCCCACCGAGGCGCGGATGTCGGCGCGCATCACGTGGATCGGGCTGCCGGTGTCGAGCACGTCCAGCTGCGCCAGCTCCTCGCCGTGCTGCTCCAGGACTGCCGCCAGCTTGCCGATCAGACCCACGCGCTGGAACAGCGGCACCTGCGCCCATTCGCGCTGGGCCGCCAGGGCGCCACGAACAGCTTCGTCGACCAGCCCGGCGCACTCGGGCACCGAGCCGATGGTCTGCCCGGTGGCCGGATTGATGGCTGCAAAACGCTGGCTGACCGCCGGAAACGTGTTGTTCACCAGCGGCGCGAAGTCGTAACTCACGCGGTGTTCTCCTCGACCGGAGCGGCCATGCGCAGGACCGGACCGGGCTCGCTCATAGGTCGGTAAACGAACCTGCGGCTGTTTTCACCCGGCCGGCCCTGGCAGGACCGCAAATAAAGATTCTTGTTGTGATCGGCAGCCGTTTCAGGCCGCCGCGCGACCGAAGCCCATGGCCTTGCGGTACCACTCCCACCACACGATGTTGGCGATCTCGTCGTTCTGGCCGGACTTGTACGGGTCGGCGTCCTTGCGCACGCCCTTCAGGAAATAGGCATCGGGCGTGCCGGCCTTGAGCGCGTTCTGGATGCGATGGAACACCGCCGCATCCTCCAGGCTCACCAGCCCGGAGGGTCCGAGCATGTTGGACGACTGGCGCAGACGATGGCGGATCATTTCTTCGTCGTCGTCCTCGTGGCAGAAGTAGGCCCAGTGCACCTCTGTCTTGAGCGGCCCGCGCGGAATGCCGAAGCGGAAATTGAACATGTCCAGATGCTTGCTGCCGAACGACACCAGCGACGGGCAGACCACGTAGGAACCCTGACTCGGATCCACACCCTTGAACTCGACCAGACTCGGGTCTTTCAGGAACTCGGTGTTACGCACCGCCGCCAGCTGCGACACCAGCGCGATGTTGCCGTTCTCGGAAATCGTGCATTCGCCCTTGCCGCCCTGCCAGTTGAGCATCTTGAAGGCGGCGTGCAACAACGGCGGGTGGTAGCCGTCCTGGTCGCGGTAGGTCTTCCAGTTGGCGTTGTACACGACCTTCTGGTAGCCCAGCAGCCTGAGCCTGCCGTCGCCGCCCAGTGAGGCGGCCAGCGGCGCCGCAATCTCGCCAAGCTGCTCGGAAAGCGGCGCGGCGTGGTCGTCCAGGGTGGCGAACACCAGGCCGGCGAACACCTCGTAACGCACCTTGCGCAGGCCGAAATCGGCCTTGCAGAAGTCTTCCGGAAAGTCATTTTCGCCAGGCACACCGCGCAGGTTGCCGCCGTTGTCGAACAGCCAGCGGTGATACGGGCACTGGAACTCGGCGGCGTTACCGCGCACGTCCGGCACCAGCATGGTGCCGCGGTGCGAGCAGGCGTTGTGGAACACGCCCACGCCGCCGCCTTCCAGGCGCGTGATCAGGATCGGCACCTCCCCGATGTAGAAGGTCTTGTAGTCGCCCGCGGCCGGAATTTCCCCCACGTGCGCCACCGGATGCCAGTGCGGCCCATAGAACAGCCGTTCCATTTCCAGCTCGTAGATCTCCGCGCTCTCGTAGAGCATCTTGGGGATGGCATTGGTCTTGGCCGGGAAGGTGACCAGGTCCTGGATGAACTGGGCATTGGCATTCATTGCGCGGGCGGCTCCTTGGGATGAGGTCTGTCAGGCAGCGGTTGGCAGCTTCACGCCCTGGGCGTCCAGTTCCGCTGCCAGTTCCATCACGCCTTCGTAGAAAATGCGCGAGGCTTCGAGCGCCGTATCCAGGCCGGCCAGCACGTCGGCGGCCAGTTCCGGCGTTGTCACGTGGCGCTTGATCGGCGCCCACACCACCTTGCCGGCGTGTTCCATGTCGGCCTTCTCGTGGTAGCGGAAGAAGAACAGCTGCTCGTCGGTCAGGCCAAGGTCCTTCTGCCACTTGTCGGCGCTGATGTTGGTCTCGCGGTCGATGGCGGTGAGCACGAACTCTTCCAGCGAGGTCGACAGCCAGCCGATGATCCAGTGCCGGTTGCGGCACAGGTTCTCGGTCACCTGGTGCCAGATGTCGGTCTTGGTGTTGGGCACCGCGGTGTGCAGCTGCTGGTCGGTCAGACCCAGCGTGCGGGCCATTTCGAACAGGATCTTGGTGTGCGGTGCCTTCAGGTTCTCGTCGTAGACCAGCTCTTCGAGCATCTGGCCGATGGTCTTGCGCACCACCGCCTGGTCCGGACAGCGGCTCATCCAGGCCGGGCGATACATGGAGCTGAACAGGCGGTTGCGGATCGAGTGCTGGATCATCCACGCCTGCGCCATGCCGACCGTCATCTTGCCAGTCAGCCACGGCCAGTTGTTGGCCGACTCCACGCAACGGGCGGCAATTTTGTCAACGATATCCTGCTGGTTCATGGTTTTCTCCTCTCCGGTGCGGGGCGCGTGGACGGCGGTTTGCAAGAAATGGTCGAATAGCTGCCCATGGAACGTTCGGTCAGCCGGGCCGCCATGGTCGCGCCGCCGTTACCTGCAAGTCAACTCGTTCGCAAGCCAGCGCCCGATGCGCGCCACACCCCAGGAGTGAATCCCATGAAATTCGGCCTGTTCTATGAAATGCAGGGCGCCGCCGACCGCAGCGACAGCGCGCTGTACCAGGAGCACCTGGACCAGTTCCGCCTGGCCGACGAACTGGGCTACGACTGTCTGTGGCTGGCCGAGCTGCACTTCCAGCGCGCCTATTCGATCCTGCCGGCGCCGCTGCTGCTGGCCGCCGCCGCCAGCCAGGTCACCAGACGCATTCGGCTGGGCATGGGCATTTCGGTGCTGCCGATCAACCAACCGCTGCGCCTGGCCGAGGAACTGGCCACGCTGGACATCCTGTCGAACGGCCGCGTCGATTGGGGCATCGGCCGCGGCCACCCGATGACCGGCATCTACGACCATTTCAACATCGACATCGACCAGAGCAAGGCGCTGTTCCGGGAGCACCTGGACATCATCCGCCTGGCCTGGACCGAGGAAGAATTCAGCTTCAAGGGCAAGTTCAACACCATCGACCGCGTGCGGGTGGTGCCAAAGCCGGTCCAGAAGCCGACCCTGCCGACCTTCGTGTCGGCCTTCAGCCCGGACACGTTCGATCTTGCCGGCGAGTACGGCTTCAACCTGTTCCTGCCGGCGCAGGTACTGCCGCTGGACCAGCTCAAGCAGGCCGTGGGCGGCTACAAGGCGGCCCTGGCCAAGTACCAGCGGGACGCCTCGACGTTTCGCCTGCCGGTGCTGCTGCCGGTCTATATCGACACCGACGGCGCGCGTGCCCGGCGCGATGTTGAAAAGGCCATGATGAGCTACTACGACATCATCGGCGTGATGATGGGCCAGATGATGGGCCGCCTGCAGGAAAAGCACGCCCAGTTCCCGGACAGCTACAAGGGCTACCTGACGCTTGGCGAGCTGACCAAGGACCTGAACTACGACTTCGTGTGTCGGGAACTGGCCATCTTCGGCAGCGCCGAGGAAGCCGTCGAGCGTATCCGCATCCTGCGTGACGACGTCGGCCTGCAGGACATCATCCTGTGGACCAACGTCGGCGCCATGCCGCATGAAAAAGTCAGCAACTCCATGCGCCTGTTCGCCGACAAGGTGATGCCGCACTTCACCTGAGGGCGATTGCAGGCAAGGTTTGCCTAAAAGAAGGGGCGGCCAGGCGACCGCCCCGAGCCGGCTTCAAAGACCCATGCAGTTGGCGTAATAGGTCACCGTGCCGGGCCAGTCGGAGAAGATGCCCAGCACGCCCACGCGCTTGGCGAGCACGTCGAGCGCCTTGTACATGTCGCTGTCCTTGCCGATCGCCCGGCCCTCGGGATCGAACGCGTAGTAGAAGCCCGCTTTCGACGCGCCCTGGCGCAGGTCGGCGCGCTCGAAGGTCCAGGTGATGATGTCGAATCCCAGCCGCTTGAGTTCGCTCGCCAGCGGCGACGGAACGATGCGGTTTTCTGCATCGACCGCCAGCAGGGCCGGCATCGGCGGGGCGATGACCTTCACGCCCTGCGCCTTGAGCGATTTGAGCGTGGCCAGGGGCAACGGCGGCACCGTGTCGTGCGCGGTCGGATCGTAGTCCACCAGATAGACCGCCTGACGGCCGTAGGCGGGCGCGTTGCGGATCCAGTACAGCACGTCAGCCAGGTCGAACGACTGCGGCCAGGCGTCACGCGGGTCGACGCCCGCCGCCTGCAGGTGGTCGATCAGCGCCTGCGCATACTGCGCCTGACTGCCGAACACGGCCGCGATGCGCGCCGGATCGCCGCCCTTCAATTCCGGCGTGTGCTTGACGCCGAGCTTCTGGTTCAGCGCGATGCTTTCGTCCAGCGTCATCAGCGTGCCGCGCCCGGTGTACAGGTCCGTGCGCCAGTTGGCGGTGCCGCCCAGGTAGCCCTGCGCATCCGGCGCCGCCGGGTTGCTGGCGTCCATCTTGCCGCGGAGGGTCCTGAACTCGGCCAGCGTGAGATCGCTGGCACAACATTTCGGCGACGAGCCAGGCCCGCTGTACGGAACCGAGCACTTGTTGTTCAGATCGGTGGCGACGATGTTGGTCGTCGTGTGCAGATCGCATTCCGCATGGCGGCACACTAGCGCGCCATCGCTGGTGAAGGTCACGTCGCATTCGACGATGCCCGCGCCCATCCGGGCGGCCGCCTCGTACGATTCCTGCGTATGTTCCGGAAACTGCAGCGCTGCGCCGCGGTGGCCGATCGAGAAATCCGTGCGCCGGAACGGCCCGTCCGCGCACTGCTGCAGCCTGGACTTCAGAGCTCCTTCGTCCATACCCGAGACGAGGTAGAACGGCCGTGGCCCGAGCTGAACGGATTGCCTGCCAAGCTGTGCATGCCCCCTGCCTGCAAGCTGCATCCTTGGGTCCGCGCCGTCCGGGCCGGCGTGGGCCGCTGCAGCAAACGCGCAGCTTGCTGCGAACAGCAAGCCGGTGAATCTTGAAAACATCGTCTTGTGCATGGCAACCCCCTGCGGTGTGAATCGTGCATGGATGCCCTCCGGCACCCGACCGCGACTATGGGGATGGCAGTTTTAGAAACGGTGACCGGACCGTGACGGGGCGGTGGCACTTTCTTTGCGGGTCGATGACATCTGATCGTTACCGATGAGCCGGGAGCGCGTATCCAGACAATCGGCGCACCGCCGGTGTTATCGTTCGGCTCAACCCCGTAGGCACCTTTCGAGCAGGGATATTCCAATGAACAAACCCGCTGAAACCGCCTCCCGGCCGCCGGCCCTGCAGGACATGCTGGACGAGATGCTGCGCATTGCCGGCGACGACGCGCACCGTCCCGGCGTGATGGAACAGCTCGCTGACGTGATGAAAAAAGCCGTGGCCGATCCGCAGGTGCTCAGCGCCCTGCGCGACGCGACGCTCGAAAGCGCCGACATCTACGGCAGCATGGCCGACCCGGGCCTGGGCATCGGCGGGGTGCGCTCGGCCCAGATCGGCTACCGCGAGCCGCACGACCACGGCGCCTGCTGGGCCATCAACGTGCAGGTCGCGGGCAAGCTGCGCCTGGTGCACTGGACGCAGGACGGCGTGGACCCGGCCACCGGCAAGGTGCGCCTGCGCAAGATCGACGAGATCGTCATGGGCCCCGGCGACGTGGACTGCTCGCCGCCCGGCGTGGCCCACGAGCTGTACCCGGAAACCGACGACTCCATCGAACTGGCCGTGCGCTGCCACTCGCTGGCCAGCATCATCCAGAACCGCTACGACCGCTCCACCGGCGAGCACAAGCACTGGAGCTGGGCGCAGAAAAAGGCCGTCGATACGGGTAAATTCGAAGTCGTCGGCGAGGCCGGCCTCAGCGCCCGTGCGCCCGGCGAGGCAATGACCGCGCGGGTCAAGTAAGTGTCCTGGCCGGCTGGCGTCGCTCGCCGTTGCTTTGCCTTGGAGCCGACGGATGCAGCCCGCGCGACGAAGGAAGCGCCGCATAAATCCCTCCTGGCATTCTCAGCGCTTACCTGGCGTATCGTTCACGATTGCTGCACCTCATTACCGGCAAGGCCTGTTCGCTGATCTTGCATCCAGCATACGAGAAGACTCCATCATGACCGACGCATCGCCTTACCTCCCACCGAAGGTCTGGAAATGGAAAGCCGGCGGCGAGGGACGGTTCGCCAGCATCAACAGGCCGATTTCCGGCGCCACGCACGAGAAGGAATTGCCGGTTGGCAAGCATCCGTTGCAGCTTTATTCCATGGCGACGCCCAACGGCGTCAAGGTCACGATCCTGCTGGAAGAGCTGCTGGCGCTTGGCAAACAGGGCGCCGAGTACGACGCGCACCTGATCAGCATCATGGAGGGCGATCAGTTCGGCAGCGGTTTCGTGGCCGTGAATCCGAACTCCAAGATTCCGGCGCTGGTGGACCGCAGCACGCCTGCGCCGACCCGCGTGTTCGAATCGGGCGCCATCCTGGTTTATCTGGCGGAGAAGTTCGACGCGTTTCTGCCCAAGGAGCCTGCGGCGCGGGCCGAATGCATGTCCTGGCTGTTCTGGCAGATGGGCAGCGCGCCCTATGTCGGCGGCGGCTTCGGACACTTTTACGCCTACGCGCCGGTAAAGATCGAATACTGCATCGACCGCTTCACCCTGGAAGTCAAGCGCCTGCTGGATGTACTGGATCGCAATCTGGCCACGCGGCGCTATCTGTGCGGCGACGAATACACCATCGCCGACATGGCCAACGTCGCCTGGTACGGCAGCCTGGTGCTGGACAATCTTTACGAGGCGCAGGAATTTCTGGATGCCAGGTCGTACACCCACGTCGTGCGCTGGGCCTCCGAGATTCGGGCGCGGCCGGCCGTGCAACGCGGTCGGCGGGTCAACAGAACCTGGGGACCAGAGGAAGAACGCCTTCCCGAGCGCCACAGCGCCCGTGATTTCGACCGCCCGGCCGCGGGATAATCGCCACATCGGCACACCACGGAGACTTGCCCGATGAAAGCAGTCTGGAACGGACAGGTGATTGCCGAATCGACCGACACGGTGCTCGTCGAAGGCAATCAGTATTTCCCGCTGGAATCGGTAAACCGGGCTTTCCTGGTGCCGAGCCCGACCACGTCCGTGTGCCCCTGGAAAGGAACGGCCAATTACTATTCCCTGCACGTCGCGGGTGAAAGCAATACCGACGCCGCCTGGTATTACGCGCAGCCGAAGCCCGCGGCGGCGCAGGTCGCCGGCCGCGTTGCCTTCTGGCGGGGTGTGCAGATCATCGACGCGTAGCCTGGTGCCTGCCGCGGGGTAGCCGGGGCGCCGTGCGCCGTATTCGGCGGCGGCTGCAGAAGCGGTTCAGGGTCCACCCCGGCAGCGTGCCCCCAAACGCCCGCCAAAAGGGCTGGGCCAACTAGCGCTTGCTGACGGGACCCTGGCGGCGGCCACCTCCTTTCGTGATCGGCATCACGGAGCACCACGATCATGTTCGAACTCGAAGCCGTCGACCACACCGGCATCACCGCGAACGACCTGGCATACGACACGGCCAAGGCGCTGCGCGACCTCACCGACAGCCGCCCAGGCAGGGCCACGACCCGCCGTTCGAGCCCCAGCCTTTGGCGTTGCCCGACTGCACCACGCGCCTGCGCCAATTCCTGATGGAACCGAACGGCAACCTGATGCAGATCGTCGGCCGGCGGCCCCGCAAGGCCGGCGATACGGCCAGCGTGACCGGCCATCCATGCGTTAAACCCGCCTGATTGCATACATGACCGGTTGGCGACCGCTAACGCTTCGGATTGACCCGTAACTGCTCGCCAACGAGGCCGTTGCCGAACACCGGGTCCGGCCCGGGCGCGCCGAGATCGGTCGCCGCACCGATGAGCCTTGCGATCGCCTCGCGGGCCGCCGTCGACGCCGGTTCTGCCAGATTTACAGCCAGCAGTCCGGCAACGATCGGCGCCGCGAACGAAGTACCCCGCACAGCGGTGTAACCGTTCGGGCCGGCAGCCAGCATATCTGCGCCCGGTGCCGCGAAGGCGACCTGACTACCGCGCCCGGCTTCGGGCAGAGCGCGCCGCCGGGCATCCACACCCGTGACGCCAAGCACCCCCGGATACGCGGCCGGATACAACGGCGGCGCTGCCGGGCCATCGTTGCCAACCGCGGCAACGATCACATGCCCCCGCGCAAGCATGCTGGCCACCAGCTGCTCCAGCAGACGGTTCGGCGGACCCACCAGACTGATATTGACGACCGCAACGCGCTCTTCGGCCAGCCAGGCCAGCGCCTCCGCGATTCGGTCGATGGCGCCACCCGTGGCAGCACCGCAATACACATCCGCGGCGTACAAGGCCAGCCCGGAGGCCGCGGCATGAAACCCGTCGCCCTCCCCGACCATCAGCGAAGCCACGGCAGTGCCGTGCGGACTGACCGGCGAATGACCGTCACAACCCCAGGACTGGATTTGCCCCCCCCGGAAAACCGGAGCGCTGGCGTCGACACCGCTGTCGATCAGGCCGATCCGGCCAACGGCGCCCGCGTTTCCGACTACGCTGGGCGGCATCCGGTCCACAGCGGTTGGCGCATCGCCCACACGGGGTTGTGCGACGCTGCTTACCTCTGCCAACTCGCCGCTTTCCATATAGATATGGTTGAAATCGAACACACCGGCCGGATCAAGCGCGCGCAGATGCTCCAGCGCACGGGCCGTCGGCATGCCCGCCGGTGCGCCCAGCACCGTAATGCGGATATCCAGCGCGGCGAGCGTCCCTTCGCGCAGCACACTGAAACCGGCGCCCCGCGCTGCCGCCAGCAATGCGGCGCCGGGAGCGATCGCCAACACTTGACTGCGGACAATCGGCTCACCCATCACGTCGGCTTCGAGCCGGTCGCGATTACGACGCACCAGCTCACGGATTTTCAGCTTGCGCAGGTCCGGCGATGGCGGCTTGAGTGCCGCCCCGGTGCGCTGCCACGTGCGCTCCAAACGCTGATCCATGCCAGGCGGTGGATCGAACGACGGCAGTTGAGGGCCGGGCAGGGATGGCAAGGAAAACTGGGCATGCGCCGGCTGCGCGCCAGTGCCGATCAAAAACAGCGCCAAAAAAACTAGCCAGTTCCCGGCCAGCGTCCGCGCCCTGTCGTGCCTGTCGAGTCGCTTTTTCAAAGTTACCTTCACGTGTCGCAACCGGCGCCGCCGGTGGTGCCGGGCAGCGCGTCCATCATCGATTCTCTAATATGCGAAACGAACCGGACAGGGAAGAAAATCCCTGATTGCATCGTTATTACCGACATGAATCGCTACCCATGAGTCAATCGGCAGCGCAGATCCACGAGGACATTGTTGACCTGTTGCCGCGGCTGCGGCGCTTCGCCCGCGCCATCACCCGCCACCGCGCCGATGCCGACGACCTGGTGCAGGTTACGGTCGAGCGGGCGCTGCTGCGTACAGCACAGTGGCAGCCGGACACGCGGCTTGACAGCTGGCTGTTCAGAATCATGAAGAATGCCTGGATCGACGAGGTCAGGGTCCGCATACGGCGCGGCAAGCTGTTCGCGCCGCAGGAAGCCGGCGATCAAGTTGGCGTGTCGTATACGCAGCGCCAGATCGACGCCATGTCGGTGCAACAGGCAATGGAGCACTTGAGCGAGGATCAGCGCATGGTGGTCGGTCTGGTGCTTATCGAGGGTCTGCCTTACAAGGAAGCTGCGGTCGTGCTGGATATTCCGATAGGTACCTTGACCAGCCGGCTCGCCAGAGCCCGCGAGACTCTGCAGGCGGTGCTCGTCGAAAGCGGCGCGGGGGTCGAGGCAGAATGAACATCTCCGACGAAACTCTGATGGCCTACGTCGATGGCGAGCTGGAGCCGGTGGCGCGCGCCGCCGTGGAGGCAGCATTGGCTAACGATGCTCGCCTCGCCAGCCGCCTGGCGCGACAGCAGGCTCTACTGGCCCAACTGCGCACAGCATTCGATGACGTGCTCGACGAACCGGTACCGCCGCAACTGCTCGCCGCGATACGGGCATCCGGCAACGCCAATGCGGCCAAGCACCCGCGCGTGATTGACCTGCCGTCCCGGGTGAGGGCGCCGCGGCGATGGTCGTGGCCCCAGTGGGGCGCGCTCGCTGCCAGCCTGCTGGTGGGCGTGCTGACCGGCTATAGCGTGCCTGGGCACCGCGCGGGCGAACTGGTCACCCGCAATGGCCAGATGGTCGTGCACGGCTCGCTGGCAGGCGCCCTGTCCGGGCAGCTGGCAAGCGGCACACCAAATGAGACTGCGCCGCTGCGGGTCGGACTGAGTTTCCTGGCCAAAACCGGCAACTACTGCCGCACCTTCGCGCTGGCCAGTGCCGGCGACCGGCAGACGCTTGCCGGCCTTGCCTGTAAGGACGGAGCGGAATGGACAATACGGGTTCTGGCCGAGGCGCCTGCCGCCAGCGATGCTGACTACCGTATGGCCGCCAGCGCACTTCCCGACGCCGTGTTGCGCGCAGTCGACGACAACATCGCGGGCAACCCGCTCGATGCGGCCGCCGAGCGGATTGCCCGCGACAAGGACTGGCGACGCTAAGCGCCGCCGCGAGCCATCCTGCAAAAATTTCCGCTGCGGTGGGAAGAAAGCGGGTCGCCGGATCGTTCTTTGTCATCGAGTGCTGCGGATTGGCTGCAGCCGATGCAGGAACGATCAAGGAGACCGATCATGAAAACCAAGCATATTCTCTCCACGGCCATGCTGGGCAGCGCCCTGGTCCTGGCACTGCCACTTCACGCCGGCCCGCTGGGTGGCTTGGGCGGCGGCCTGGCTGGTGGTTTGGGCGGTAGCATTGGCGCTGGCGCCATGCCGCAAGTCAGCGGCGGCGCAAACGGCACCTTCGGCGGCGGCGCCACTGTCAACCCCGGCATGGTCCAATCGACCCGCGACAGGGCCGGGCAGGCCGTGCATGGCACCGCCACTGCCGTGCAGTCGCAAGCGGACCAGGCGCGTGACGCAGTCGGCGCGACGGCGCAGTCGGCCGGCGCCATGGTTGGCGGCGCCAGCATCGGCGCCATGGGGGGGATCAGCGGCGGCGCAACGGGCCCGGCAGCGGCCGCGGGCGGCGCTGCCGCCAACGGAACGCTCGGCGGGTACGGCGGTGGCCAGGCTGGCGGGTCGTATTCGGGCGGTGGCAGCGTCTCGCCGATGAGCGGCGCGGCGGTGAATGCCGGCGGATCGACCGGCGCCTCGGTTCAATACTGAGGGCAGCCCCTGGGCAGGCGGCGGGACAACATGCCCGCCGCCTTTCTTACGTGCTAGAACTTGCGGTTGCCGAACCCGGGGAGCCGCCGCAATCAACTTCTGGAATCGTCATCGTCAACGCCGCTGCGGGAGCCCGCGCGCTAACCGCCGGAGGCGGCGTCCCCGCATTGCGCCCTCCCTTTGCCTGCTGGACCAACGATGACTGCGGGTCCAAAGGGAGCGGACGCTGCCGCGGGCCGGCGTGTGCTGTTCATCGAGGACAACGCGGCCCTGCTGCAGAACCTCTACGACTACTTCGAGGGGCGCGGCTACCGGCTCGACTCGGCGCGTGACGGCCTGGCCGGGCTGCGCCTGGCCAGCAGTGGCGACTGCGACCTGATCGTGCTCGACCTGGGCCTGCCGCGCCTGGACGGTCTGGATCTGTGCCGCCGGTTGCGGGTCGAACTGGCGGTGCAAACGCCGATCCTGATACTGACGGCCCGCGATGCGGTCGAGCAGCGCGTGGCGGGCCTGCGCGCCGGGGCCGACGATTACCTGGTCAAACCGTTCGCATTGGCGGAGCTGGAGGCGCGCATCGAGGCCTTGCTGCGCCGCAGCCGGCCGGGTCAGACGCCACTGATGTCGTGTGCGGACCTCACGCTGGATGTCGCCAACGCCAACGCCCAGCGCGCCGGACAGGCCCTGGCGCTGACGCCGACCGAGCTGAAGCTGCTCGAAGCGCTGCTGCGCGCCGCCCCGCGTCTGGTACGTCGCAGCGAACTCGAACACCTGCTGTGGCCGGACCAGCCGCCCGACAGCGATGCCCTGCGCACTCACATCCACGGCCTGCGCCAGGCGGTGGATCGGCCGTTCGCCAGGCCGCTGATCGAAACCGTGCGCGGTCTGGGCTACCGCCTGGTCGATCCGGATGCCGATTAAGCGCACGCCGCTTCGCCAGCGCCTGGTGGTGGCCTTCGTGCTGCTCAGCGGTGCGGTGTCGGGCCTGTTCGCGCTGGCCACGTTCGTGGCCATCGACGAGTTCGAGGAAGGCCTGTTCGTGCGCCAGCTCGATGGCGAACTGGGCTGGTGGATCGACCACCTGGGCACCACGGCGCAGCCCCAGCCGCTGGACCTGGCCAACCAGACACGCCTGTACGTCACGCCCGATCTGCCTGCGGCGCTGCTGCCGGCGTTTCTTGCCGGGCAGGAACCGGGCTGGCGCGAGGTGTTCGACGGCAGCGATACCTATCACGTGGTGCGCCGCGACCATGACGGGCGCCGCTACTTCCTGGTCCGGCCGGCATCGGCGCTGGAGCGGCGCGAGCGGGGCTGGTTCCTGGTGCTGGCGGCCGGCACCGTGGTGGCGGTGCTGGCGGCGTTCTTCCTGGCCCGGCTCGTGGCAAGCAGCGTGCTGGAACCGGTGCTGCGCCTGGCGCAGCGCGTACAGCGGGCCGATCCGGCGCGCGCACCACGCCGTCTGGCGGCCGGTTTCGCCGACGACGAGATCGGTGCCCTGGCGCGCGTGTTCGAGCAGCGCCTCGGGCAGCTGTACGGCTTCATCGCCCGCGAGCGGCTGTTCACCAGCGACGTCAGTCACGAGCTGCGCACGCCGGCCGCCATTGTCGCCGGCGCGGCCGAAACCCTGCTCGCACGCTCGGAGTTGCTGCCCCGCGCGCGCGGGGCCGTGGAGCGCATCGCCGCGGCCGCGCAGGAGATGCAGGAGCTGATCGACGCCTTCCTGGCACTCGGCCGCGCGCCCCACGCCACCACTGCCGACTATCCAGCCTGCTCCGTCAATGCGGTCCTGCGCGCCGAAATCCAGCGCCTGCAAACGCAGGCACCGCCCGGCGCGCCGGCCATCGTGCTCGACGAGCAGGTCGCGCTTGCCGTGTGCTGCCCGGCGGCCCTGCTCACCGTGGCCGTGCGCAACCTGCTCGACAATGCCCTGCGCTATGCGCCCGGCAGCGAAGTGCGCGTCACGCTGCTGACCAACCGTGTGGTGGTGGACGACAGCGGACCCGGTCTGGACGACGAATCCATCGATCACGCCTTCGACCGCCACCGGCGCCTGGCACCGGACGTGCCGGGCGGCGAAGGCCTGGGCCTGTCGATCGTGCAGCGCATCTGCGAACACAGGGGCTGGCAGGTGCAGGCGATCCGGCGCCCGCAGGGCATGCGCTTCATGCTGGTATTTGGCCCGCAGACGTAGCCTGCATCGGCTGTTCCTGCCGATCTCTTGACGATTCCCTAACGCGACGGTGGCTAGCATGCCGGCCACCTGTTGCCTGTTCTGGAAACCGTTCATGCCGGATGCAGCCGTCCCCCTGGTTGACTTGCGCCGTCAGTACGCGCCCTTGCAGACGGCCCTGCAGGCGGCGGCCTGCCAGGTGCTGAGCGACTGCGATTTCATCGGCGGCAAGGCGGTGCGGGCTTTCGAAGCCGAATTCGCCGCCGCGCTGGCTGTACCGGCCAGCGTCGGCGTGGCCAACGCCACCGCCGGCCTGCACGCCGCGCTGCATGCGCTGGGCATCGGCCCCGGCGACGAGGTGATCGTGCCGGCGCACACCGCCATCGCTACTGCCGAAGCGGTAACGCTGGCCGGGGCGCAGGTGGTGTTCGCCGACATCGAAGCGGACACCTGCACGCTCGATCCGCAGGACGTCGCCCGGCGCATCACCCAGCGCACCCGCGCCATTGTGCCGGTGCACCTGTACGGCCACGCGGCCGATCTGGACCGGCTGCTGCGGCTGGCGCGCGCGCACGATCTTCATCTGGTCGAGGACTGCGCCCAGGCGGTCGGCGCCCGGTTGCACGGCCAGGCGCTCGGCAGCTTTGGCGATGCCGGCGTGTACAGCTTCTTCCCGTCGAAGAACCTGGGCGGCTTTGGCGACGGCGGGGCGGTCATCGCGCGCGACCCGGCGCTGTTGAAACACGTGCGCATGTACTCGAACCACGGCCGCGAGGACAAGTTCCGGCACGACTTCGAGGGCACCAACAGCCGTCTGGACACCCTGCAGGCGGCGCTGCTGCGCGTGAACCTGCCGCACCTGAACACCTGGAACGCCGCGCGCCGAGTGATTGCCGACCAGTACCGGCAGCGTCTGGGTCACCTGCCCTGGCTGACGCTGCCGGTCCAGCGCCCGGGCGCCGAGCACATCTACCACGTCTACGTGGTGCGCACGCAGCAGCGCGACGCCCTGGCCGCGCACCTGCACGAACTGGGCGTGCAGACCGGCCTGCATTACCCGATCGCGCTGCACCGCCAGCCGGCCTACGCGCGGCTGGACATGGGTCCCGGCAGCCTGCCGGTGGCGGAGGACGTCTGCGCCAGCTGCCTGTCGCTGCCCATGTTCCCCGGCCTGACCCCCGCCGAGGTGGACCGCGTGTGTGACGCCGTGGAGCGCTTTCATGGCTGAGGCGCCGCGGCTGTCGGTGGTGATCCCGGTCTTCAACGAGCAGGACAACCTGGACCCGCTGCTGGCCGAACTGGCGCCGGTGCTGGAAGGACTCGGTCTGCCGTGGGAAGTGCTGTTCGTGAACGACGCCAGCACCGATTCCAGCGCGCAGGTGCTGGCGCGTCTGGCGGCCGGCGAGCCGCGGGTTCGAATCGTGACGCACCGCATCAACAGTGGCGAGAGCGCCGGCCAGGCGAGCGGCTTTCGGGCCGCCCGTGGCGAGCTGGTGCTGACCATGGACGCCGACCTGCAGAACGACCCGGCCGACATCCCGCGCTACCTGGCGGCGCTGGGCGAGGGCCTGCACTGCGTGTGCGGTTACCGGGCCGATCGCCAGGAAGGCTGGCTGCGGCGCTTCGCCTCGCGTACCGCAAACCGTTTCCGGGCCGCCATCACCGGCGATCACCTGCGCGATGCCGGCTGCACCTATCGGCTGATTCGCCGCCAGGCGCTGGCGGACATTCCGGTGTTCAACGGCATGCACCGCTTCCTGCCGACGCTGATCACGGCGCAGGGCGGCGCAGTCACGGAAATCCCCATCAATGACCGGGCGCGCCGCTTCGGCGTGTCCAAGTACGGCATCAACAATCGCCTGTGGCGCGGTCTGGTGGATTGCTTTGGCGTGCGCTGGTATCAGCGCCGGGCGCTGCGCCTGGACCGCGTGGCCGACAGCTGATGCCGGACGCTGATTGATGGCGGCGCGTTACCGGCCGTTGCTGCTGGTCGCCGCCGTGCTGGCAATACTGTTCCTGCTGCACGGCACTGCGCTTGGCCCGTGGCTCGGCGACTACCAGCACGTCAAGTCCTGGCTGGACCGGCAGGGCCCGCTGGCGCCGCTGTGGTTCGTGCTCGGCGGCGGGCTGCTCAGCGCCATCGGCGTGCCACGCCTGGCGCTGTATTTCGTGGGTGGCATGGCGTTTGGCTTCGCCGCCGGGCTGCTGTATGCGCAGTTGGGCGCCACGCTCGGGGCGGTGCTCACCTTCCTCAGCGCCCGCGCGGCTGGCCGCGCCTGGGTGCAAGCGCGCCTTGCCCATCATCCCGGCCTGCGCCGGCTGCTGGACCAGCGTACGGTGCTGGCGGTGTTCGTGCTGCGCCAGCTGCCGATCGCCAGCGCCGTGATCAGCCTGGCGCTTGGCGTGCGGCACGCCCCGGCCGGCGTGTTCGTGCTGGGCACCTTTCTGGGCTTCCTGCCCGAAGGCATACCGCTGGCGCTGCTGGGCAGCGGCCTTGGCAAGACTTCCCTGTGGCTGTCGCTGGCGCAGGTGGCCGCGGCGACGCTGATGCTGCTGGCGCTCGCCAGTGGCGGCCTGCACGTGTACCGCCGCTGGCGGGAAATCGAACCCGGAGAAACCGCATGAGCACTGATCCTGTTGCCGTTGCCGTGGTTGGCTGTGGCCGCGTCGCCTACAAGCACTTCGACGCCGTCGCCGAAATGGCCGAGGCCCGTCTGGTGGCCGTGTGCGACAGCGATCCGGCCAGGGCCGCTGCCAGCGCCGCCGCCCACGCCGTGCCCGGCTACACCGACTACCACGCCATGCTGGCGGCGCATCCGGAGATCCAGCTGATCCACGTGCTGGTGCCGACCGGCTACCACGCGCAGGTGGTGATCGACCTTGCCCGCCATGGGCGCGCCATCGTGGTCGAGAAGCCGATGGCGCTCACGGTAGCCGACTGCGAGGCCATGATCGGCGCCTGCGCCGCCCACCACGCACCGCTGTACGTGGTGTACCAGAACCGCTTCAACACGCCGGTGCAGGCCGCCCGCCGGGCGCTGGAGGCGGACCGCTTCGGCACACCGGTGCTGGGCACGGTGCGCGTGCGCTGGTGCCGGCATCAGGACTACTACGAGCAGGACCACTGGCATGGCACGTGGGCGCTGGACGGCGGCGTCATGTCGCAGCAGGCCAGTCATCACCTGGACCTGCTGCAGTGGTTCATGGGGCCGGTCGAGTCGGTGCAGTGCCAGATCGCCACCCGGCTGCTGGACATCGAGGTCGAGGACACCGCCGCTGCCATCATCCGCTTCCGGTCGGGCGCGCTGGGCATCTACGAGGCCACCGTGGCGGCCCGGCCGGACAACCTGGAAGGCTCACTGAGCGTACTGGGCGAGCGCGGCTCGGCGGTCATCGCCGGCATCGCCGTCAACCAGGTCGCCCAGTGGCGCTTCGCCGGTGACAGCGACGATCCACAACAGGTAATGCAGGCGGCCAGCGAGGCGGTGAAGAACGAATACGGCAACGGCCATGCCCGCTACCTGAAGGCTGTGATCGACAGCCTGCGCGGGGGGCTGCCACACCCATGGCTGGTGGACGGCGCCGAAGGCCGGCGCAACATTGCGCTGCTGACCGCCTTGTACGAGGCCGCCCACGGCGGCGGCACCGCGGTGCCGGGCGGCCCGCCGCAGCACTCGCCGCTGGGCCGAGTGCCGCTGACACCCAAAAAGCACCAGACGGCAGGTTGAAACGGCGAACTGCAAGCACGATCGGCTGATGCAAGACCCGCACCGGAAAACCATCAACTGGCTCGTCGGCGCCGGCCCGGCGCTGGCCCTCGCGCTGGTCACCGGCCTGCTGTGGCTGGCCTGCCGGCCGCTGCTGCCGGTCGACGAGACCCGCTACGTGTCGGTGGCCTGGGAGATGTGGCTGCGCGGCGATTTCCTGGTGCCGTACAAGAACGGCGCCCTGTACGTCGACAAGCCGCCGCTGCTGCTGTGGCTGATGCACGCCGGCTGGGCCATGTTCGGGGTCAACGAATGGTGGCCACGCCTGGTGCCGACACTGTCGGCCATGGCGGGGTTGCTGCTCACAGCCCGTCTGGCCGCGCAGCTGTGGCCGCAGCAGCCAAAGGCGGCGCGCCTGGCACCCTGGCTGCTGGCCAGCGCCCTGCTGTGGCAGGCCTTCACGGGTGCGGTGATGTTCGACACGCTGCTGGCGGTGTTCAGCCTGCTGTGCCTGAACACCCTGGTGGCGCCGCCGTTCGGGCGCGGGCGCTGGGCGTGGTTTGCGCTGGGCATCGGCGGCGGCCTGCTGACCAAGGGTCCGGTGATCCTGCTGCACACACTGCCGGCCGCACTGCTGGCACCGTGGTGGCGCGCTGGCGGCCACGAGACCGGACCATGGCGGCGCTGGTATGGCGGCCTGCTCGGTGGCGTGCTGGGCGGGATCGGCATCGGCCTGCTGTGGTTCCTGCCAGCACTGCGCGAGGCCGGCATGGGCTACGGCGCCGCCATCGGCCTCCACCAGACCACCGACCGGCTGGTGCACAGCTATTCGCATCGCCGCGCGTGGTGGTGGTATCTGCAACTGCTGCCGGCGCTGGCGCTGCCGTGGACCCTGTGGCCGCCGCTGTACCGGGGACTGGCCCGCCTGCGCGGCGCGGGCGACGCCGGAGTGCGCTTTTGCCTGGCCGCGACGCTGCCCGCGCTGCTGATCTTTTGCGTCATCAGCGGCAAGCAGGCGCATTACCTGCTGCCGCTGCTGGCGCCGGCAGCGGCTCTCGCGGCGCGTGCTCTCGCCGGCCTCGAAACTCCGACCACGCGCCTGAGCGGCCTGCCACTGGCCCTGCTCCTGGCAGCGTGCGGCCTGGTCGTGCTGGCCCTGCCCCACGTCCAGGGGCCGCACGCACCCGACTGGACGCGGCAGATTCCGCTCGCGGTGCCGGGCGCGTTGCTGCTGGCGGCGGCGCTGCTCGGGTGGCCGTGGCGTCGCGACCCGGTGGCCGCGAGCTACGGCACGGGGCTCGTTTTTGCGCTGGCCTTCGGCGTGGTCTATGCCGGCAGCATGCAGGCGCTTGCCCCCCACTACCGGCTGACGGCATTCGCCCGGCAAATCGCTGCTGTGCAGGCGCGTGGTGCGCCGGTCGCCCACGTCGGCAACTACCACGCCCAGTTCCAGTTTCTGGGCCGGCTGCAGCAGCCGCTGAGCGTGTTGCACGACGAACAACTGCCCGCCTGGGTCGCGGCCCACCCGGACGGTTACGTCGTCTACCCCTGCAAGCGCTGGCAGCCTGCCCCGACCGGGGTTTACGGCCAGCCTTACCGGGGCGGCGGACTTCGCCTGTGGCCAGTCGCCCTGCTGCCACCGGCCCCGTCCCAGGAAAGCCTCTGTGCTGACTGAGCCTGCCTGGCGGCTGACTGCCGTTGCGCTGCTGCTGGCAGCGCTGACCTGCCTGTGGCAACTGGGCGCGCTGCCGATCAGCCGCAGCCAGGAACTGCGCGTGGCCGAAACCGCGCGCGAGATGGTGGCCAGCGGCGATTACCTGACGCCGCGCTTCAACGGCGAGCTGCGCTTCCAGAAGCCGCCGCTGGCCTACTGGCTGACCGCCGCCAGTTACCGCCTGCTGGGCCGTGTGGACGAGTTCTGCGCCCGCCTGCCGGCGGCGCTGGCGGCGATCGGCGTGATGCTGCTGGTGACCGGCTGGACGCGACGGCAGTTGGGCGATCCGGCGGCACTGGGCGCACTGGCGGTGCTCGCCTCCAGCAACATCACGCTGCGCTTTTTCCACACCGGCGAGACCGACCCGCTGCTGCTGCTGTGCGTGACGGCAGGCGCCTTTGCGGCCTGGGCGGCCATACGCGACGAGCGACCGCAGCCGGGCAGTCGCGCCCTGCTGTGGGCGGCGGTCACCGGCGGCGCGCTGGCCAAGGGGTTGCCGCCGGCCCTGCTGCCGTTGCTTGCAGGCGGTGCCTGGTGTGGCGTCACGCGGCACTGGGGTCGCATCAGGGCGCTGATCTGGCTGCCCGGCGTGCTGTTGCTGGTCATCGTCGGCGGCGCCTGGTACCTGTGGCTGTGGCGGCACCACCCCGAGGCCACGGCCGCCATCCTGGGCCGCGAGGTGCGCGAAACCTACCTGCACGGCGATCATCCTGGCCCGCCCTGGTACTACCTGCCGCGGGTGTTCCTGTACTTCGCGCCGTGGTCGGTGCTGTTGCCGTGGCTGGCCTGGCGCCACCGTCGCTGGCCGGCACAACCGGTGCTCGGCTACCTGCTGGTGTGGCTGCTGGTGACCTTCGCGATCCTGAGCGCCAACGTGAACAAGCAGATCCAGTACGCCCTGCTGCTGGCGCCGCCGCTGGCCATTCTGAGCGGCCACCTCCTGGCAGCCGGCCTGCCGCGGGCGCGCGCGTGGCAGACGGCGGCGTACATTTTTGCGGCGCTGCTGTGCGCCGCCGGTGGCTATTTCGCCTGGCAGATCGGACTGCGCTACCTGCTGGTGCCGGTGCTCGTCGGCGCGGGCCTGTTCTGGCTGGGCCGCGGACAATCCATGATCGGCACCCTGTTGCTGGCGGTCGCCATGATTGGCGGCTTTCGGCTGGGCGAGGCGCACGGCCTGGCCCGCCATGCCGACAGCGCGGCGCAGGTGCGCGCCGCCGGCCTGGCCGCGCGCGGACTGGCCCCGCTGCTGGTGGTCGGACTGCGTGAGGTGCCACTGGCTTTCTACGCACAGGCAGTGCTGCCGACGGTCGAAGCGGCCGACCTCGCCGCACACCTGCCGCCCGGCGGCGAGCTTTACGTGTTCGCGCCCGGCGACCGGCTGAGCCCGCCACCGGGCTGGCGGGCCGATGCGATCCTCACCCAGCCGAAGCTGAGTCTATGGCGGCTGAGCGTTCCGTAAGCACGCCGTTCGCGCGTCGCTACGGCGCGATCGTCGCCGTGCTCGCGCTGGCCGTGCTTCTGTGGCAACTGGGCGCCCTGCCGCTGCTGTCGGAAAACGAAGGCCGGCGCGCGGCGGTCATCCAGAGCATGCACGCCGGGGACGGCCTGCTGGTGCCACGCCTGAACGGCGAGGTCTACATCGACAAGCCGCCCCTGCACTACTGGCTCGGCGCCGCGGTGGCGCAGCTGCGGGGCACGGCCGACGAATGGGCGGTGCGTCTGCCAAGTGCGCTGGCCGCACTGGCGCTGCTGGCGGGACTTTACGCGGCGCTCAAACGCCAGACAGCCGGCGCCGACGGCCGCGAGTGGACAGCGCCCCTGGCGGCACTGGCACTGCTGTGCAATCTGTCCTTCAGCATGTTCGGCCGGCGCGCCGAAATCGACATGCTGTTCGCGGCCCTGGCCGGGGGCGCCTGGCTGGCGGCCAGTCATTACCTGCTCGTGGACCCGCGCGAGCGCTGGCTGGACCTGGCCTACGCGCTGCTGGGGCTGGCGCTGTTGACCAAGGGCCCGGTGGCCCTGCTGTTTTTTCCGGCGCCGCTGATAGCGCATTACTTTTTCAGCCGTGACCGCGCCGCGCTCGCGGCGCTCGGCCACTGGCGCGGCTGGGCACTGGCACTGCTGATTGCCCTGCCCTGGTACGCGGCGGTGACGGCGAGGCTCGGCTGGCGCGTGTGGGCTCCGGTGGCGGCGACCGATCTGGCCGGCAAGGCCTATGGCATGGCTTTCGATCCACCGTGGGATTACCTGCTGTGGCTGCTGGGCGACTTCGCGCCGTTCAGCCTGCTGCTGCTGGCCACGCCACGGGCGAGCTGGCGCGCCTGGCGCGCCACGCCGGCCGGCCGGCTGCATCTGGTGGGCTTGCTCCTGCCGCTGCTGGCGCTGTCCCTGCTGGCCAACAAGCACGCCAAGTACCTGCTGCCGGCCTATCCGGTGGCGGCCGTGCTGATCGGCCTGCGCCTGGCGGATTTCGTGCGTGGCTCGCCGCGACGCCTGCGGATCATCGCCCTGGGCAGCCTGCTGCTGGCGCTCGGCTGGGCTGGCTATTACGCCGTGGGCGAGGCGCGGCTGTACCGCTACCGCTACGCCGGCCTGGGCGAACTTGCCGCCGCATTGCGCAGCGCGCCCGAGCCGGCCTGGTCCCTGCAGCCGGTCGATGCCCGGCTGCTCTACTACTACGGCGCGCCGATACGCCAGATCGACGCGGCAACCCTGCAGGCCAGGGCGGCGCAAGGGCCGCTGCGGCTAGTGATCGAGAACACCGCCCGGATGACCCTGCCGGAAGGAATCGCACGCTGCGAGGTGCGGCGCTTCACGCCGTACCTCAAGCGCCGCCGTTCGGCCATGCTGGTGACGGTGGCAACCGACTGCGCCGCCCCGGCGCGCTGAGCAGGCGGGCCCCGGTGAGCGTGTCGGTTTCCGTGCTGGTCGCCCGTTATGGCTATGCGGCAGTGGCCGCTGGCGCCCTTCTGGAAGGCGAAACCGTGTTGCTCGCCGCCGGTTTTGCGGCCCACCGCGGCCTGCTCGACCTGCGCCTGGTGATGCTGATCGCGGCCCTTGCCGGCACGGCGGGCGATCAGATCTACTTCGCACTGGGCCGCCGCCACGGCGCTGCGCTGCTGCGGCGCTTGCCGCGCCTTGCAGGGCAGCTGCCACGCGTCCAGGCCCTGCTCGAACGCCACCACACAACCCTGATCCCGGCCATTCGCTTCATGGTCGGCCTGCGCACGGCGGGGCCCCTGCTGATCGGCTGGGCCGGCGTGAATCCGTGGCGATTCACACTGCTGAACATGCTGGGCGCGGCGGTCTGGGCGGTGCTGGTCGGCGGTCTGGGCTATGTGTTTGGCGCCACGCTGGAACGGCTGCTGACCGACATCAAGAGCGTCGAGGAAGCGCTGCTGATCGGCATCGTCGTGGGCGGCGCCGGGCTGCACCTGGCGCGACGCTTCTGGCGTCGCTGAAGCCAGCGGTGGTCGACTCAAGGCGCGAATGATCCCCGGCTGGGCGACAGCACGGCACGCCGCAGGCGCAGCCCGGCCGCTCGCCCGGACCGCCTGGGTGTAACAAACCTGACCCTTGCCGCGACTAAGCCCCCGTAGCCGAACGAAAGGTCCGCTTCGCGACCTCTCATGACGCTGCCATGAGCGCACTTTGCGCTGCCTTTTTTGCCCGACAAGGAGATCAATCATGACGAAACAGAGCAACGTTGCCGTGCTCGCCCTGGCCTTGGGCGCTGCCCTGAGCATCGCCGCGACGCCGGCTTCCGCCCAGAACATGACCGACAAGGACAAGTGCTACGGCGTGGCCCTGAAAGGCAAGAACGACTGCAAGGCAGGTGCGGGCACGACCTGCGCCGGCACTTCCAGAATCGACCACCAGGGCAATGCCTGGGCATTCGTGCCCGCCGGCACCTGCGTGCAGACGCCATCACCGACCTCGCCCACCGGCTTTGGCCAGCTGACCGAGTTCAAGGAAAAGAAAACCTGATCGTCCAATAAGCGGTCATTCAGGAGCGGGGCGCATGCCGTCACATGAACTCACAGTGGTGTCGGCGTGCGCTGCCGCATTTCAGGCACGACCAGATGGGCTGCCGCTGCGTGCCGGCGTGGGACTCAAGCCAGAATATTTCAGGACCATCGTCGACACCTGGCCGGATATCGGCTTCTTCGAAATACATGCCGAGAACTACATGGTTGCAGGCGGCCCATTCCATCACTGCCTGACCGCCATCCGCGAGCGTTATCCGTTGTCGATTCACGGCGTTGGCCTGTCGATCGGCGGCGAACAGGCGCCCGATCCCGAGCACCTCGGGCGACTGCGCAAGCTGCTCGATCGCTACCAGCCGGAGGCGTTTTCGGAGCACCTGGCATGGTCCAACAACGGCCGGTTCTTTCTCAACGACCTGTTGCCCGTCCCCTATTGCGTCGCGACATTGACGCGCATCTGCAACCACATTGATCAGATTCAAACGCGGCTGGGGCGACGGATGCTGCTCGAGAATCCGGCAACCTACGTCGAGTTCGCGGCATCGACTTTCGAAGAAGCTGATTTCATCTGTGAAGTCATCCGCCGCACCGGCTGCGGTCTGCTGCTCGATGTCAACAACATTCATGTTTCGTGCTTCAACCATCACCGGGATGCAACTGGCTATCTTCGCGCGCTGCCGCTGCACGCGACAGGGGAAATTCACATCGCCGGGTTCGCGCGGGACGTCGACCCAACCGGCAACTGCCTGCTGATCGACGCCCACGACTGCCCGGTCGCGCCGGCGGTCTGGCAGCTGTACGACCAGGCGCTGGAATTGACCGGACCGCAACCGACCTTGCTCGAACGGGACCGTGACCTGCCGCCATTCGACGTCTTGCTCGACGAGAGCCGGCAGGCCGAGAAACGTCTCGCCAGGGCCACTCGTGCGCAGAAACTGATCCCGTGAGCGGCCACCAATCATTCGCCACCGCCTTGCTCGACCCGCAGCAACCCGTCCCCTGCGGACTGACGACCGGGAATGGCACGGATGTGGCAGCACGCTTTGCGATTTATCGCAACAACGTGATCGCCTCGTTGATCGATGCGCTGGCAGACACGTTCCCGGTAACACGGGCTCTGGTAGGTGACGATTTCTTCCGGTCCATGGCGCGGGTGTTTGTCGCGCGTTACCCACCACGCACACCCGTTCTGGCGTGGTATGGCGATGCGTTTGCGGCTTTCGTTGCCGGCTTTCGGGCCGCCGCCTCCCTGCCGTATCTCGCGGATCTGGCTCGGCTGGAATGGGCCTACGTGCAAGCCTTTCACGCCGATGATCAGCCACCGCTCACCGTCGACGCTATCGCGATGCTGCTGGCTGAATCCGCGGATTTTTCCGGACTGCGCCTGATCTTCCACCCAACGGTTGGCGTACTGAACTTAAGTTACGCCATCTTCTCGCTATGGGCAGCGCATCAGAGCCTCCCAGTCGACCTTTCCGGGCGCGACCTCACGCGCCCCGAGGCCGTACTGCTGGTGCGACCCGAACTGGAAGTCGAGCTGATTCGCCTGGGCAGCGCCGCGGCTGAATTGATCGGTCGCCTCCACAGCGGACATACCCTGGCTGCGTCGGTTCAGGAAACGATTATCGAACATCCGGATCTGGATCTACCCCACGTTCTGGGACTGCTGATCCGGGCGCGCTGCCTGACCGCGCTTTCTCTCAACGGAGACTGACAACGATGCATAACCCTGCAAGCAATGCTGCGGCCGCAACCGTGGTTCGCCTGGTTCGACGCCTGAACGCCGGACTGGGATCGATTCCCGATTCACTGATTGCGGCGTTGGGCCGTTTCTCGATCGCGGCTGTGTTCTGGAAGTCCGGGCAGACCAAGATCGAAGGGCTTGCCATCGACGTCGTCAGTGGCGAGTTTCATTTCGGCTGGCCACACCTGTCCGATTCGGCCATCCTGCTGTTCCGGGAAGAATTCCGTCTGCCGCTGCTGCCGCCCGAGATTGCTGCCCACATGGCGGCCATGGCCGAGCATGTTTTTCCGGTTCTTCTCCTGATCGGGCTGGCGACGCGTGTCAGCGCCTTCGCCCTTTTGTTGATGACAGCCGTCATCCAGATTTTCGTCTATCCCGATGCCTACCCGACGCACGGCGTATGGGCCGCGGTGCTCCTTTATCTGGTCGCAAAGGGCGGTGGAAACGCGTCGATAGATCACTGGTTGCAGCGCAGATACGCCGGGCGGGACTGCGCCTGACACATCGGCCCGTTTCGGCGGCTCGCCTTGTGGTGCCCGGGCCTGGCCGCCCCGGGGCTTGGACCGGATAAAGCGCAGCCGCCGCTGGCGAGGGGAGGACTGGCGCGGTGAACCGGTAGCGGATTGGGTTGTCTGACTGGCCCGGGGCCGACCTACGGGCCGCGCGCAACCGTGCCGTGCAGACGGTGAACGACCCACACCGCACCCGTCACCCTGGCATCGGAGGCCGCCGTGTCGCTCGACCGACTCAGACAGCGTTTTGCCCGCTTCCTGTCCACGCGGCGGTTTGGCCGGCACTTTCGCCGCCGAGCGATCCTGGAAACGCTCGCCGGCTCCGGTGTCAGCCGCGAGCCTCCACCCGCCCTTGCCCGATCACTGGTGGCTGCTGCCACCGCGGATACGCAGGCTCTCCTCGACAGCCTCGACAGCCACCCCGACGGTCTGACCGATGCCCAGGCAAACACCATCCGCAGCCGGGTCGGCCTGAACGAGGTCGAGCACGAGCGGCCGCTCAGTGCCCCGCAACACCTGTGGCTGGCCTTTCGCAATCCGTTCAACCTGCTGCTGACGGCGCTGGCGGTGATCTCGTACCTGACGCATGACGTCGAAGCGACGGTCGTCATCGGCACGATGGTGCTGATCTCCACGTTGCTGCGGTTCTGGCAGGAGGCCAAGGCCAACCGGGCGGCCGATTCGCTCAAGGCTCTGGTCGGCACCACCGCCACCGTCACGCGACGGGATATTTCCGAACAGGCCGCTCCGCTTTTCGAGCGTTACTACGGCGTTCATCTGTCGGTACGGGCGCCGCACCGGGTGGAGCTGCCATTCCGGGAGCTGGTTCCGGGCGATGTCGTCGTGCTGTCAGCCGGCGACATGATCCCGGCCGATTGCCGGGTACTGGCGGCCAAGGATCTGTTCGTGGCGCAGGCCGCCATGACGGGCGAGTCGATGCCGGTCGAAAAATTCGAGACCCAGCGCGACGCCAGCGCCATCAACCCGCTCGAACTGGACAGCATCCTGTTCATGGGCACAAACGTAGTCTCCGGTGCGGCAACGGCGGTCGTCATCGCCACCGGCGACCACACGTATTTCGGCGCCCTGGCCAACCGGGCCACCGCCTCCGAACGCGCTCCGACCTCGTTCCAGGCGGGGGTCAATGCGGTCAGCTGGCTGCTGATACGGTTCATGGTGGTGATGGTTCCCCTGGTGTTCGTCATCAACGGCCTCACCAAGGGCGACTGGCTTGAGGCCTTGTTGTTTGCCCTGTCGATCGCCGTCGGCCTCACGCCGGAGATGCTGCCGATGGTCGCCACATCGACCCTCGCCAAAGGCGCGATGGTGATGTCGCGGCGCAAGGTGATCGTCAAGCGGCTGGACGCCATCCAGAGTTTCGGTGCCATGGACGTGCTGTGCACCGACAAGACCGGCACGCTGACCCAGGACAGGATATTTCTGGCCCGCCACGTCGATGCCTGGGGCGGGGAATCCGACGCCGTGCTGGAAATGGCCTACCTGAACAGCCACTACCAGACGGGCCTCAAGAACCTGCTCGACGTCGCGGTGCTCGAATATGCCGACGTGCACCGCAAGCTCGATCCGGCGCGCAATTACCGCAAGGTGGACGAGATCCCGTTCGACTTCCAGCGGCGACGCATGTCGGTGGTGGTGAGCGAGCGCGAAGACCACCACGAACTGATCTGCAAGGGCGCCGTGGAAGAAATCCTGGCCGTGTGCACGCGCGTGTATCACGGTCAGGTGGCGCAGGCCCTGACCCCCGAGTTGCTGGCGAATATCCACGCCGTCACCGCCGACCTGAACGAGGAAGGCCTGCGGGTGGTGGCGGTGGCAGCCAAGGAAGTGCCGCCGGCCAGGGAAACCTACAGCGTCGCGGACGAATCGGACCTGACCCTGCTCGGCTACGTGGCGTTCCTTGACCCGCCCAAGGAGAGCAGCGCGCCGGCCCTGCGGGCACTGGCCGAACACGGCGTGGCGGTCAAGGTGCTGACCGGCGACAACGAGCGGGTGACGGCCAAGATCTGCCGCGAGGTGGGCCTGCCCATGACCGGCCTGCTGGTGGGTTCCGATGTGGAGCGCATGGACGACCCTGCGCTCGCCGCCGCCGTGGAAACCCACAACCTGTTCGCCAAACTCACGCCAGCCCACAAGGAGCGGATCGTTCGCCTGCTGAAGGCCAACGGCCATGTGGTCGGCTTCATGGGCGACGGCATAAACGACGCGCCGGCGCTGCGCGCCGCAGACATCGGTATCTCGGTGGACACGGCGGTCGACATCGCCAAGGAGGCGGCCGACATCATCCTGCTGGAAAAGAGCCTGATGGTGCTGGAGGAAGGCGTGCTCGAAGGGCGCCGGACCTTCGTCAACATGCTCAAGTACATCAAGATGACGGCCAGCTCGAACTTCGGCAACGTCTTTTCGGTACTGGTGGCGAGCGCCTTCCTGCCTTTCCTGCCGATGCTGCCGCTGCAACTGCTGGTGCAGAACCTGCTGTACGACATCTCGCAAGGCGCCATCCCGTTCGACAACGTGGATGCGGAGCTGCTGCGCACACCGCAGCGCTGGCGGCCGGGCGACATCGGTCGCTTCATGGCCTATTTCGGCCCCATCAGTTCCCTGTTCGACATCATCACGTTCGCCATGATGTGGTTCCTGTTCGGTGCCAACAGCCCGGCCAGGGCGAGTCTTTTCCAGTCCGGCTGGTTTGTGCTCGGCCTGCTCACGCAAACGCTCATCGTGCACATGATCCGCACGTCCAAGCTGCCGTTCATCCAGAGCCGGGCAGCGACGCCGCTGCTGGTGATGACCGGCGCCATCATGGCGATCGGGGTATTCCTGCCGATGGGACCGCTGGCCGGTTACTTCAGGCTCGAACCGTTACCCATGCTCTATTTCGCCCTCCTGCCGCTGATCATGCTCGGTTACATGGGGCTAACGCAGGCCATGAAGGGCATCTATAGCCGTCGCTACGGCTGGCAGTGAGCGCAGACACGGGTTGTAATGCTGGCACCACCGGCAGGGCCACTGGCGTGCGCTGGCAGTGCTGCCGCCGGTCGCGACATCCCGTGCCCCATTCACCGACACAGAGCACGACGCCATGACCGAAACCTGCGATGCCCTGGTGCTGTTCGGCGCCACCGGCGACCTGGCCCACCGCAAGCTTTACCCGGCGCTCAAGGCGATGGTTCGCGCCGGCCACCTGGACGTGCCGGTGATCGGCCTGTCGCGCGCCGGCTGGGGCATCGACCAGTACCGCGAGCGGGTACGCGACAGCCTGGCCACGCGCAGCGGCGAGGCGACTTCGCCGGAAGCCACGCGCCTGCTGGAATTGCTGCGCTACGTGGACGGCGATTACCACGACCCGGCCACCTTCGAGCGCCTGAAGGTGGCCCTGGGCGACGCCAGGCATCCGCTGTTCTATCTGGCCATCCCGCCGAGCCTGTTCGGGCCGGTGGTGGAATTCCTGGGCAGTTCAAGTTGCGCCACCGGCGCCCGGCTGGTGATCGAAAAACCCTTTGGCCGCGACCTGGCCTCGGCGCAGGCGCTCAACCGCACCCTGCACACGGTGTTCGACGAGCCGGCGATCTACCGCATCGACCACTTCCTGGGCAAGGAGCCGGTGCAGAACCTGCTGTACTTCCGCTTCGCCAACAGCTTTCTGGAGCCGATCTGGAACCGTGACCACGTCCAGAGCGTGCAGATCACGATGGCCGAGACCCTGGGCGTGGAAGGCCGCGGCACGCTGTACGAGGAACTGGGCGCGGTGCGCGACGTGGTCCAGAACCACCTGCTGCAGGTGCTGACCAGCCTGGCCATGGACCCGCCGGTCGGCTACTGGGGCGAGGCGCAGCGCGACGAGCGCCTGCGGGTGCTGCGCGCCATCCCGCCGCTGACCGTGCAAAACGTGGTGCGCGGTCAGTACCGCGGCTATCTGGACGAAGCGGGTGTCGCGCCCCAGTCCAGAGTCGAGACCTACGCCGCGCTGGAACTGCGCCTCGATACCTGGCGCTGGCAGGGGGTGCCGTTTTTCCTGCGCGCCGGCAAGTGTCTGCCGGTCAGTGCCACTGAAGTCATCGTCATGCTCAAGGCCCCGCCGCAGCAGGTGTTCGAGGAGCCGATCCCGCCGCAGTCGAACTACTTCCGCTTTCGCCTGGGCCCGGATCAGGTGTCGATCGCCATCGGCGCGCGTAGCAAAAGCCCTGGCGAGCAGATGGCCGGCGAGGAGAAGGAGCTGTTCATGTGCGACACCACGCCGGAGGCCCGCGAGGCCTACGAGCGCCTGATCGGCGACGCCATGCGCGGCGACCCGACCCTGTTCTCGCGCCAGGACGGCGTGGAGGCGGCCTGGGCCATCGTCGATCCGGTGCTGCACACCGAGGGCCCGGCCTATCGCTACGAGCGCGGCAGCTGGGGGCCGCGTGAGGCGGACCGGCTGGTGGCGACCGTTGGCGGATGGCGCAACCCGGCCTGACATTGCCGACCGGTCGGCCCGGGGCATGTCATGGGCGCAGTGCGCTGCGCCTGGTGCGCCCGCGGCCAATGCCTGGCGCCCGCGCTGTAAGCTGTGACTCACGCGAAGTGCCAGTCCACGTGACGCCGTGAGGTGTCGTCCGGACCCAACCACCACCCCAACCGCCACAGGAAGCCACCGTGTCCGCCCTGTTCCAGCCCTTCACGCTCAAGAGCATCACCCTGCGCAACCGGATCGGGGTGCCGCCGATGTGCCAGTACTCGGCCATCGACGGCCGGGTGACCGACTGGCACCCGGTGCATCTGGCCGGGCTGGCACGCGGTGGCGCCGGGCTGGTGGTGGTGGAGGCCACCGCCGTGGCGCCGGAAGGCCGCATTACTCCCGGCTGCACCGGCATCTGGAACGATGACCTGGGGCAGGCGTTCCTGCCCATCGTGCAGGCCATCAAGGCGGCCGGCGCGGTGCCCGGCATTCAGATTGCCCATGCCGGGCGCAAGGCCAGCGCCAACCGCCCCTGGGAAGGCGACGACCACATTGCCGACGGCGACCCGCGCGGCTGGCAGACCATCGCGCCCTCGGCCATCGCGCTGGGCGCCCATCTGCCCAAGGTGCCCAAGGCCATGACGCTGGAGGACATTGCCCGCGTGCGCCAGGATTTTGCCGATGCGGCCCGCCGCGCGCGGGATGCCGGCTTCGAATGGCTGGAGCTGCACTTCGCCCATGGCTATCTGGCGCAAAGCTTCTTTTCCGAGCATTCCAACCAGCGCACCGACGCCTATGGCGGCAGCTTCGAGAACCGCAGCCGCTTTCTGCTGGAAACCCTGGCCGCCGTGCGCGAGGTCTGGCCCGAACACCTGCCGCTGACGGCCCGCTTCGGGGTGCTCGAATTCGACGGCCGGGACGAACATCAGCTTGCCGAGTCCATCGAACTGACCCGTCGCTTCAAGGTCGGCGGGCTGGACCTGCTCAGCGTGAGCATCGCCTTCACCACCCTGAACGCCAAGGTGCCGTGGGGGCCGGGCTTTCTGGGTCCGATAGCCGGACGCATCCGGCGCGAAGCCGGCATTCCGGTGGCCGCCGCCTGGGGCTTTGGCGAGCCGGCCATTGCCGAGAAAGCGCTACAGGACGGACAGATGGACCTGGTGCTGATCGGCAAGGGCCACCTGGCCAACCCGCACTGGCCTTACCAGGCCGCGCGTGAGCTGAAAATCGACCAACCGGCCCGGGTGTTGCCGGCGCCGTATGCGCACTGGCTGGCTGCCCTGGGCTGAGCGGGCACCGCCGCGTGTCATATCATCACGACGTACACGAGGTGGCTGGCGGCCGGACGTGGCGAGCGTTTCCGCGCCGCGAGGAGGAGAACCATGATCCTGGCAGGAACGCGCGTCGGGCTGTTCCGGGTCGGCGACGCGGGTGGTCGCTGGTCGGCCGAGCGCCTGCTGGCTACCGACAAGCCGATCATGAGCCTGACCGGCGAGAAGGTCTGCGTCGGCCTCTGTCAGAGCGGAATGTGTGCCAGCGCGGATGCCGGGCGGTCGTGGCAGCCAATCGGCGCCGACCTGCCCTGCCAGGACGTGCGCACGCTGGCGCTGCACCCGACTGACCCGCAGACGATCTACGCGGGCAGCGGGCCGGCGGCGCCAAACCTGGGCGAACCGGGCGTGCGATGCTGGCGCAAGGCGCTGTCCGGCCTGCCGGTCATCACGCAACTGCACGCGCTGGCGGCCTGAGACGGCCGGTATGGCAAATCACGCCCAGCCCGTCACGCTGGTCACCGGTGGCACCTACGGCATCGGCCGGGCGATCACGCTGACGCTGGCCGCGCAGGGGCACGTCGTGTGCGCCTGCGGCGTGGAGTCGCGCCAGATCGGCAGCGCGGCCGAAGGCGGCATTGCGGAAACACGGGCGGCGCTCGCCGCGCAGGGCCACCGCGCCGACCTCGCGCAAGTCGACGTGGCCAACGCCGCGCAGGTGCAGCGCTGGGTGGCGGACGTGCTGGCCCGCCACGGCCGCATCGACGCGCTGGTGAACAACGCCGCCATCCACCCGCGCGGCGACGTCACGCAGACCGACGAGGCGCTGTGGGACCACGTGATTGCGGTCAACCTCAAGGGCGTGTTCCTGACCTGCCGGGCGGTGATCCCGGCCATGCGCGCGGCCGGCGGCGGGGCCATCGTCAACATCGGCTCGGGCGCCGGCTGGGGCAAGCCGGACCTGGCCGCCTACAGCGCCAGCAAGGGCGGCGTGTTCGCCCTGTCGGCGGCGATGGCCTGGGATCATCTGGACGACCGCATCCGCGTCAACGTGGTGGTGCCCGGCGGCACGCGCAGCGGCATGACCGAGCTTGGCAACGTGCCGGCCTTCGAGCGCCTGGCCAGCCGTACCGCCACCGGCCGGGTGACCGAGCCGCAGGACATCGCAAACGCGGTCGCGTTTCTGCTCTCGGACGCCGCGGCGCAGATTTCCGGCACCGTGCTCGACGTAGGCTGTTTTGCCCATCAGGGCGGCCGGCCCCTGCTTGCCTGAGGGACAGTCCATGGACCCCATCGACCTGAAAGCCCGCCCGCTGGTGGACCCGCAGCGCGGTCTCGTCAGCCGCGAGATTTTCGTCGACGCCCAGCTTTACGCCGCTGAACAGGAGCGCATCTTCGCCACCCAGTGGCTGTTCGTCGGCCACGTCAGCCAGGTGCGCCGGCCGGGCGATTTCGTGGTCTCGCGCATGGGCGAGGAACCGGTGCTGCTGGTGCGGGACGTGGACGGCGCGCTGCACGTGTTCCTGAACTCCTGCCGCCACCGCGGCATGCAGGTGTGCCGCTACGACCAGGGCAACGCCACCGAATTTGCCTGTCCGTATCACGGCTGGACCTTCGACACCAAGGGCCGTCTGGCGGCCGTGCCGGCGCTGCGCGAGGGCTATTTCAGCGAGCTGGAACTGGCCCGGTGGGGCCTGGTCGAGGCGCGCGTGGCCGAGCTCAAGGGCAGCATCTGGGCCTGCTGGGACGCGGCCACGCCGGGGCTGGACGAGTGGCTGGGCGATGCGCGGGTCTGGATCGAGGAGTTCTTCGGCGTGCCGGACGCCGGTGCCGGGGAGCTGGAACTGATCGCCGGGGTGCAGAAATGGACCCTGCCGTGCAACTGGAAGTTCGGCGCCGAGAACTTCTCCGGCGACAACTACCACAACGTCAGTCATGCCTCGGTGGACCAGCTCGCCCTGTCGCCCAGCGGCAAGGCCGGCCGCCACCAGTACGACGCCATCCCGCAAAAACCGGCGTTGCAGAACATCGCCTACGCGACCACCGGCCATTCCGGGCGCGGCGCGCTGTACCCGCCGGGTTTCGATTTCCTGTCCGCCTACGCGGCGGTACCGCAGCTGCACGCCTACTACCAGCGCGCCTACGCCGCACGCGAGGCGCAGCTTGGCGAGCAGGCGCGCTTCGTGCCGCACGGCGGGACCATCTTTCCCAACATGTCGTTTTCCAATGGCCGCACCAGCATTGCCCTGTGGCACCCGGCGGGGCCGGAAAGCTGCGAGGTGTGGCGCTACTACTTCGTGCCGCAGCACGCGCCGGCCGCCGTCAAGGACCACCTGCGCCGCTACGTGATCCGCTATCAGGGCCCGTCCGGCCTGACCGAAGAAGACGACATGGAAAACTGGAACCTCGCCCACCGCGCCAGCCGCGGCACCATCGCGCGCCGCCATCCGTATCACCTGGCCATGGGCCTGGGGCACGAGATGGCCGCCGGCCGCGAGCCGTGGATCGCCCGCGGTGGCACGGTGATGGAAGGCGTCTCCGAACAGAACCAGCGCGGCTATTACCGACGCTGGGCCGAGCTGATGGGCGCACTGTGAGCGGCGTGGACAACGCCGCCGTGGCGCGGCTACTGCGCGTGCGGGAGGCAGAAGAGTTCCTGTACCGCGAAGCCGGCCTGCTCGACCGGCGCGAATTCACCGCCTGGCTGGACCTGCTCGCCGACGACGTGCGCTATTTCATGCCGCTGCGCCGCAACGTGCCCTCGCTGGCGCCGGGCGAGGAATGGACGCGCGAGGGCCAGGACATTGCCTGGTTCGACGAGGGCAAGGACGTGCTCGCCATGCGCGTGACGCAGCTGCACACCGGCGTGCACTGGGCGGAAGAGCCGCCGTCGCGCACCTGCCACCTGGTGTCGAACGTGCTGCTGGTGGACGACCACGGCCCGGAGTGGGAAGTCCACAGCCATTTCGTCTTCTACCGCAGCCGCATGGAGCGCGAGACCGACCTGCTCGCCGGCCGGCGCGAGGATCGCCTGCGCGTGACCCAGAACGGGCTGCGGCTGGCGCATCGGCGCATCCTGATCGACCACAACGTCCTGCCGATAAAGAACCTGACCAATTTTTTCTGAGCACGCCGACCCGCAGCATCTGTTTTCCGTCCGTGACGTTACCGGTCGTGTACCGCACGTTTCAGAGTGGTCATGCCGCTGGCGCGGCTTGCGCGGATTGGCCTGATGCACGGCCCGCTCAGCAAGGGATCAAGTATTCAGAATTTCCTGCAGCGCAAGGATGCGCTGCCAAAATCAGTGGCGGTAAGCCACTGATTTTGTGAGTCATCGGAAAACTGTGGGAGCCCGGCTGTGCCGGGCGATCATCGCGCAGCAAAGCTGCACTCCCATTAGGTTTTTGGGTACCGGCGCTGCGAAATCCAGGATGGATTTATGCAGCTTCCCTCACGGATCGGTCCAATCGGCGTAGCCCACCTCGCGCTGGTGGCGGATCACCAACACCAGCACCGCGTCGTGGACTGGCTCGAAGCTGTACAAGGCGACGTAGCCGGTGCGGCCGCGCGAAATGACCAGTTCGCGCAGTCCCGCCTCCGCCGCGCGTCCCATCAGCGGGTGATTGCGCAGCACGTCGACCGCCTCCTGAATCAGCTGGACAGTCTCAAGCGCGATCTGCGGGGCGGTCTCCAACAAAAAATCGGTCAGGCGCTCGAAATCGCCCAGGGCAACTTCGGAATAAATCAGGCGCGCCAAGACCTGGCCTTCGGCTTGCGGGCAGGCGTGCCAGCGGCCCTGGCGCGAAGATAGTCGTGAACCGCGTCCGCCGCGTAGCCCTCGCCGCCGTGCAGCATGTCATTGCGGGCGACCAGGGCGGCTGCCACGAACTGGGCACGCTGCTCGGTGGCCGTGGTCGCCTCGCGAATGGCATCCAGCATGAATGCGTGGGTCGTAACGCCGCGGGCTTTCGCCGCCGATGCGGCGCGTGCTTTCAGATCGTCGGGTAGTTTCAGCGAAGTGGTCGTCATGTCCGGCATCTCCGAGGTGTGGTGGCACCACGGTAGCACCGCGGCTCGACTGCCTCAAGTCGTCGGTGAGGCAGCGAAACCTTCCCCGGCCTGCGCCACGGCCGGCACTGTTCAGGCCTTGATGCCCACGCCCCGCTGCATCAGCCACAGCGCCCAGCCGCCCAGCGCCGCGGTCAGCACCAGCAGCAGCGCCAGCCCGCGCAGCACCGGAATATCCGAGCTGCCCAGCATCGCGTAACGAAAACCATCCACCAGGTACAGCACCGGGTTGGCCAGCGACAGTGCGCGCCAGAATGGCGGCAGCAGGTCCACGGAATAGAACACGCCGCCCAGGTAGGTCAGTGGCGTGAGCACGAAGGTCGGCACGATCGAGATGTGATCGAAGCTGTTGGCGAACACCGCGTTGATGAAGCCCGCCAGCGCGAACAGCACCGCCGTGATCAGCGCAAACAGCAGCGTCAGGCCCAGGTGCGCGATGGAGAAATCCGCCAGCGCGAAGGCCACCGCAGACACCAGCACCGCCGTCAGCAGCGCCCGCACCACGGCGCCCGTGACGTAGCCGGCCAGGATCAGCCAGTTGGGGATCGGCGCCACCAGCAGCTCCTGCACGAAACCCTGCATCTTGGCGGCAAAGAACGACGACACCACGTTGCCGTAGGCGTTGGTGATCACCGCCAGCATGACCAGCCCCGGCACGATGAAGGCGATGTACTGGTGCCCGCCCATCGGGCCGATGCGCCGCCCGATCAGGTGGCCAAAGATCAGCAGGTACAGCGTGGTGGAGATGACCGGCGGCAGCAGCGTCTGCGCCCAGATGCGCAAAAAGCGCCGCACCTCCTTGGTCACCAGCGTGCGCAGCGCGCCCCACCAGCGCAGCCGGCGCTGTGCCGGCACGCCGCTGGCGTAGGCCGGTTCGTCAAGCGCTGTCACGCTGCGCCTCCACCATCCGCACGAAGAATTCTTCCAGCCGGTTGGCCTTGTTCTTGAGGCTGAACACCTCGATGCCGCAGCGGTCCAGCGCCGCGAACACCGCATTCAGCCGCCCGCCGCGGGGCACGTCCACCTCGATTTCCTGATCGCCGGTGCGGCGAAACGCGTAGCCGGGCAGCTGCGGCACCGCATCGCCCGCGCCCACGCTGAGCACGAAGGTTTCCTGCAGCAGCCGCGTCAGCAGTTCGGCCACCGGGCCGTCTTCCACGATGCGGCCGTGGTTGATCATGGCCACGCGCCGGCACAGCGTCTCGGCCTCTTCAAGATAGTGCGTGGTCAGGATGATGGTGGTGCCGGCGGCGTTCAGCTCGCGCAGGAACTCCCACATGCCGCGGCGCAGCTCGATGTCCACGCCGGCCGTGGGTTCGTCCAGGATCAGCAGCGGTGGCTCGTGCACCAGCGCGCGGGCGATCAGCAAACGCCGCTTCATGCCGCCGGACAGCTCGCGCGCCCGCGCCAGGCGCTTGTCCCACAGGCCAAGCCGGCGCAGGTACTTCTCGGCCCGCTGCTGCGCCAGCTCGGGCGGCAGGCCGTAGTAGCCGGCCTGCGTCTGGACGATATGCGCCACCCGCTCGAAGTGGTTGAAGTTCACTTCCTGCGGCACCAGGCCGATGCACGCCCGCGCCGCGTCGCGCTGGTGATCCAGGTCGTAACCCATCACCCGCACCGTGCCGGCGGTCTTGTTCACCAGCGAGCACAGGATGCCAATGGCCGTGGACTTGCCGGCCCCGTTGGGTCCGAGCAGGCCAAAGAACTCCCCACGCGGCACCGTCAGATCGATACCGCGCAGCGCCTGCGTGCCGGATCCATAGACCTTGGTCAGGCCCTGGATTTCGAGCGCCGGAGCGGCGAGGTGGGAGACGGGCGGGGCGGGCTTCATGACCCGTCATGGTAGCGGACAGCATGCCAGTCACGGCAGCAGCCGGCTTGTCCACCCACCCGGCGCGCCTTCGAGTCGGCTCTCGCCAACTCGCGCCACAGTCGGTAACCCGGGATGCGGAATGTCGAACAGGGCATCCCAGCAGTTACTCCAGCCAGTCGGGCGTCGGCAGGCCTTTCTCGCGCAGGAACGCCGGGTTCCACAGCTTGCCCTGGTAGCGCTGGCCGTAGTCGCACAGCAGCGTGACGATGGTGTGGCCCGGCCCCAGTTCGCGCGCCAGCCGCCGCGCACCGGCCAGGTTGATGGCCGTGGAGCCGCCCAGCACCAGCCCTTCCTCGCGCGCCAGGTCGAACAGCAGCGGCAGCGCCTCCTGGTCCGGGATGGCGTAGGCGCGGTCCACGGGCGCGCCGTCGAGGTTCGCAGTGATGCGGTTCTGGCCGATGCCCTCGGTGATGGACGTACCCTCCGCCTTGAGCTCACCGTGTGTGTAGTAGTTGTAAAGGCCGGCGCCCAGCGGATCGGCGCAGGCGATGACCACCTCCGGCCGCCGCGCCTTGAGCGCCATGCCGATGCCGGCCAGCGAGCCGCCGGTGCCCACCGCGCACACGAAGCCGTCCACCGTGCCGCCCGTTTGCGCCCAGATTTCCGGGCCGGTGGTCGCCACGTGAATCTGCCGGTTGGCGACGTTGTCGAACTGGTTTGCCCACAGCACGCCGTTGGGTTCCGAGGCGGCCAGTTCCTCGGCCAGCCGGCCAGACAGGCGCACATAGTTGTCGGGATTCTTGTACGGCACCGCCGGGACCTCGCGCAGCGTCGCGCCGGCCAGGCGAATGGCGTCCTTTTTTTCCTGGCTCTGGGTTTGCGGGATGACGATCAGCGTGCGGTAGCCCAGCACCCGGCCGACCAGCGCCAGGCCAATGCCGGTGTTGCCGGCGGTGCCTTCCACGATCAGGCCGCCGGGACGCAGCGTGCCGCGGCTTTCGGCGTCGCGGATGATGCCCAGCGCCGCGCGGTCCTTGACCGAACCGCCGGGGTTCAGGAACTCGCACTTGCCCAGAATTTCGCAGCCGGTTTCCTGCGACAGCCGGCGCAGGCGCAGCAGGGGCGTGTTGCCGATCAGGCCGACGAAGTCCGGGGTGATGTTCATGCCTTGCGCTCCTGTGGCTGTCGCCGGATCACGCGGTCCGAAGTGCCGGCCTGTCGGCGCTTCATCGATCCAGGTCGCGCACCGCGCCCCGATCGGCCGAGGTGGCGAAGCGGGCATAGGCCAGCAGTGCCTTCGAGACGCTGCGCTGGCGGTTCTCCGGCTGCCACGGATTGGCCGAGGCTTCCATTACGGCTCGACGGCGATCCAGTTCCTGTGGCGGCACGTCCAGGTGAATGCGCCGGGCCGGAATGTCGATCTCGATCCGGTCGCCTTCCTGCACCAGGCCGATCAGGCCACCGGCAGCCGCTTCCGGCGACACATGGCCGATGGAAAGCCCCGAGGTACCGCCCGAGAAGCGCCCGTCCGTCACCAGCGCACAGGCCTTGCCCAGGCCCAGCGACTTCAGGTAGCTGGTCGGATACAGCATCTCCTGCATGCCCGGCCCGCCGCGCGGGCCCTCGTAGCGGATCAGCACCACGTCGCCGGCCTGGATGCGCTTGCCCAGGATCGCCGCCACGGCATCGTCCTGGCTTTCGAACACGCGCGCCGGACCGGCAAAGCGCAGGATGGATTCGTCCACGCCAGCGGTCTTCACGATGCAACCGCTCTCGGCCAGGTTGCCGTACAGCACCGCCAGGCCGCCGTCGCGGCTGTAGGCGTGTGCGAGGTCGCGGATGCAGCCCGTGGCGCGGTCGATTTCGGGCTCCCAAGTGCGTGCCTGGGAGAACGCCACCTGCGTCGGCACGCCACCGGGCGCGGCGCCAAACAGCCGGTGCGCGGCCGGATTGGCGGTGGCCGCGATGTCCCAGGTGGCCAGCGCCTCGCCCAACGTGGCGGCGTGCACGGTCGGCACGCTCAGGTCCAGCAGGCCGGCGCGGCCAAGCTCGCCCAGGATGCCCATCACGCCGCCGGCGCGGTGCACGTCTTCCATGTGGTAAGCGGCCGTGGCCGGCGCCACCTTGCACAGGTTCGGCACGCGGCGCGACAGGCGGTCGATGTCGGCCATGGCGAAGTCCACCTCGCCCTCCTGCGCGGCGGCCAGCAGGTGCAGCACCGTGTTGGTGGAGCCGCCCATGGCGATGTCGAGCGTCATGGCGTTCTCGAAGGCGGCGCGGCTGGCAATGCCGCGCGGCAGGGCGCGGGCGTCGTCGCGCTCGTACCAGCGCTTGCACAGCTCGACGATGGTGCGGCCGGCCTGCTCGAACAGCTCGCGCCGGTAGGCATGCGTGGCCAGCAGGCTGCCGTTGCCGGGCAGGGAAAGACCCAGCGCTTCGGTGAGGCAGTTCATGGAGTTGGCCGTGAACATGCCCGAGCACGAGCCACACGTGGGGCAGGCGCTGCGCTCCATGGCCAGGCTTTCGTCATCCGTAACGTTCGGGTCCGCCGCGGCGATCATCGAGTCGATCAGGTCGACGGCCGTCTCGGTGCCCTTCCACACCACCTTGCCGGCCTCCATCGGCCCGCCGGACACGAACACGGCCGGGATGTTCAGGCGCATGGCCGCCATCAGCATGCCGGGCGTGATCTTGTCGCAGTTGGAGATGCACACCAGCGCATCGGCGCAGTGGGCGTTGGCCATGTACTCGACCGCGTCGGCAATCAGCTCGCGCGACGGCAACGAATACAGCATGCCGCCGTGGCCCATGGCGATGCCGTCGTCGACGGCGATGGTGTGAAACTCGCGCGCCACGCCACCGGCGGCCTCGATCTGCCGCGCCACGATGTCGCCCAGATCCTTCAGGTGCACGTGGCCGGGCACGAACTGCGTGTAGGAATTGGCAATCGCGATGATCGGCTTGCCGAAGTCGCTTTCCTTCATGCCGGTGGCGCGCCACAGCGCGCGCGCGCCGGCCATGTTGCGGCCTTCGGTGGAGGTGCGGGAACGGTAGGCGGGCATGGCGGGCTCCGGAAACGGCCGAGCGGTGCAGGGCTGACAGAGCATTCTAGCGGCCCGGCACCGACTGGGCTTGCCGCCGTCAGCCACCGCTGGCCCGATAATGGCGCCCCGATTTCCCGACCCGGCACGCCGTCCCGATGATGCAACCCGCATGAAAACGCTGATCCTGGGCGGCGCGCGCTCCGGCAAGAGCCGCCTGGCCGAGCAACTGGCGCGGGAATCCGGTCGGCCGGTGACCTACATCGCCACTGCCACCGTGGGCGATGCCGAGATGGCGGAACGCATCGCCGTCCATCGTGCCCGCCGGCCAGCCGACTGGACCGTGATCGAAACCCCGCTGGCGCTGGCGGCTGCCCTGCAGGAGTACGCCCACGGTGACGGCTGCCTGATCGTCGACTGCCTGACGCTGTGGCTGACCAACCTGCTGCTGGCAAACGACGACCAGGCGCTTGCGCGCGAACGGCAGGCGCTGCTGGACACGCTCGGTGCCCTGCCGGGCGAGATACTGCTGGTCGGCAACGAAACCGGCATGGGCATCGTGCCGCTGGGCGAACTCACCCGCCGCTACTGCGATGCGGCCGGCTGGCTGCACCAGGACATCGCCGCCCGCTGCGATCGGGTGCTGCTGACGGTGGCCGGGCTGCCGCTGGCACTCAAGGGTGGCCTGCCGTGAGCCTGGACTGGCTGCGCCAGCCCTGCGCCGTGCCGGACGCGGCCGCCGCTGCCCGGGCGACGGCGCGCCAGGCCACGCTCACCAAGCCGCCGGGCTCACTCGGCCGGCTCGAAGCTGTCGCCGTTCAGCTGGCGGCCCTGCAGGGCTGCGACCGGCCAACGCTGGAGCGCGTGCAGGTGTGCGTATTTGCCGGCGACCATGGTGTCGTCGCGCAGGGCGTGTCGGCCTTTCCGCAGGCGGTCACGGCGCAGATGCTGCGCAATTTCGTCGCCGGTGGCGCGGCGGTCAGCGTGCTGGCCCGCCAGCTCGGCGCGCGGCTGGAAGTGGTCAACCTGGGTACCGCCGTCGACCCCGGCCTGCTGCCGGAGCTGATCGATGCCCGCATCGCGCCGATGACGGCCGACTTCACGACCGCGCCGGCCATGACGGTCGCGCAGCTCGATGCCGCGCTTGCAGCCGGCCGCGACGCCGTGCAACGCGCCCTCGCCGCAGGCGCCCGGCTTTTCATCGGCGGCGAGATGGGCATCGGCAACACCACCGCCGCGGCCGCGCTGGCCTGCGCGCTGCTGGGCGAGGCGCCGCAACGGCTGGCCGGTCCGGGCACGGGCCTGGATGCCGCGGGGGTGCGGCACAAGGCGGCCGTCGTCGCGCGCGCCATGGCGCTGCATGCGGCGCACTGCGGTGACCCCCTGGAAACGCTGCGCCGCCTGGGTGGCTTCGAGATCGCCGCCCTGGCCGGCGCGGCCATCGCCGGCGCCCAGGCTGGGCTGCCGCTGCTGGTGGACGGTTTCATCGTCAGCGCGGCAATGCTCGTGGCCTGCCGCGTGCAGCCGGCGGTGCGCGACTGGCTGCTGTTTGGCCACCGCTCGGCCGAACCCGGCCACGAGCGCGTGTTGCAGGCGCTCGACGCTGCGCCGCTGCTGGCGCTGGATCTGCGCCTGGGCGAGGCCAGCGGCGCCCTGGCCGCGCTGCCGGTGCTGCGCCTGGCCTGCGCGCTGCATGGCGAAATGGCCACGTTCTCGCAGGCCGGCGTTGCCGGGAACCCGCCATGATTGCCGCCCTGTGGCGCCCGCTGCTGCTGGCGCTGGCCATGCTGACCACGCTGCCGCTGCCGCGCGCCAACGATCCGGACCCGGACGCGACCGGTCGCGCCCCGCTGACCTACCCGCTGGTTGGCCTGCTGCTGGGCATGCTGCTGATCGGCGCCAGCTGGGCGCTGTTCGACCTGCCGCCGCTGGCCGCCGCGGCCATCGTGCTGACGCTGTGGACGCTGCTGACCGGCGCGCTGCACCTGGATGGCCTGGCCGATTGCGCCGACGGGCTGCTGGGCGGCCACGCCGACCCGCAGCGGCGGCGCGCGATCATGCACGACCCGCACGTCGGCAGTGCCGCCGTGGTCGCCGTGGTGCTGGTGCTGATTGGCAAATTCGCCGGCCTGGCGGCGATGCTCGATCACGGCAACCTGCTGCCGCTGCTGCTGGCGCCGGTGCTCGCCCGCGGCGCGGCGCTGGCGCTGATGTGCGCCCTGCCCTACGCCAGCCCCGGCGGCATGGCCGAAGCGATCACGGCGCAGCTGCCGCGCCAGGCGGGCTGGCTGGTGGTGGCACTGGTTGCCGCGGTCACGCTGTTGGCGGCGCCAGCCGCGCTGGTGATCACGACACTGCTCGCCTGGCTGGTCGGTCGCAGCGCCCTGCGCCGGCTGGGCGGTGCCAGCGGCGATGTCTATGGCGCGGCAATAGAGCTGATCGAAACCGCAGTGCTGCTGACCATGGCCCTGCCATCCGGCGAATGAGCAGGCCGGGCGGTCGCTACAATGCGCGCCCCGAGCCGCGGCCCCACACTGGCCACGGAACCCGAACCCCGGCTGCAGTGTCACAGGGACGGGCATTCCACATCACAGGTCATCGCATGCGTCCTTGCACTTCCCGATCCACACTCGTCGCCCTGGCGCTGGTTGTTGCCAGCGTGAACCTCGGCAGCTGCGCCTCCAGTACCGCCGGCAATGTCTACTCGCGCGACGAAGCGCGCCAGGCGCAAGTCGTCAAATTCGCAACCGTCGAGTCCGTGCAGCCGGTGAAGATCGAAGGCACGCATTCGTACATCGGCGCTGCCACCGGCGCTGTGCTCGGTGGCCTGGCCGGCAGCACGGTGGGCGGCGGTACCGGGCAGAAGGCGGCCGCGGTGGCCGGCGCCGTAGCCGGTGGTCTGGCGGGCAATGCCGCCGAACAGGCCCTCACCAAGGCCGATGGCCTGGAAATCACGGTACGCCTGGAAAACGGCAACGTGATGGCCATCGTGCAGGAACAAAGCGAACAACAGTTCCGGGTCGGCCAGCGGGTGCGGGTGGTCCAGAACAACGGTACCTACCGCGTATCGCCCTGAACGAAACCGGAAACATGGCAGACCAGAACATCGGCAAGCGGCGGGCTGCCGAGGCAGCGCTCGAATTCCTGCCGCAGGACGGGGTGATCGGCGTGGGCACCGGCTCGACGGTGAATTTCTTCATCGACTGCCTGGGCTCGGTGCGCCAGCGCATCCAAGGTGCTGTTGCCAGCTCGGTAGCCACCGCCACGCGCCTGCAGGCACAGGGCATCGACCTGGTGGACCTGAACGACGCCGGCACGCTGTCCGTCTACGTCGATGGTGCCGACGAGGCGACGGCCCAGCGCCAGCTGATCAAGGGCGGCGGCGGCGCGCTGACGCGCGAGAAGATCATTGCCGCCGCCAGCCGGCAGTTCGTGTGCATCGCCGACGAATCGAAGCTGGTCGCACGCCTGGGCGCGTTCCCGCTGCCGGTGGAGGTCATTCCCATGGCGCGCAGCTACGTCGCACGCGAAATCGTCGCCCTGGGCGGCCATCCGGCCCACCGACAGGGGTTCACAACCGACAACGGCAACGTCATCCTCGACGTGCACGGTCTGGACATCCTGGAGCCGATCCGGCTCGAACAGGCGCTGAACAACATTGCCGGCGTGGTCAGCAACGGCCTGTTCGCCGCCCGGGGCGCCGATGTGCTGCTGGTCGGCAGCGCCAGTGGCGTGCGGCGCATCGCCTGAGCCGTCCGGCGATGCACCCGCGACAACGCCCTGACCCGTGTGACAATACCGGGCAGGCCTATCCGGGGAGCCGAAGCGCGTGTCAGGCGCGATCCATTTCAGCCAGCTTCGGCATTACCTGCCGCTGTCCACGTTCCCCCGCGCCCAGCTGATCGAGCTGGCCGCGCTGGCGCGTGTCGAGGAACCCGCCGACCGCAGCCTGATCTTCGAAGCCCCGCGCGAGCCGTTCGGTGAATCCCTGTACCTGCTGGCCGGCGAAGCCAGCGCGGTCACCACCAGTGGGGTCGCCGCCATCATCGAAGCCGGCACGCCAAGCGCCGCCTATCCGCTCAACGACGGGCGCTTCAAGTCCGTCACGGCCTTTGCGGACGTGGTGCTGATGTACCTGCCGTTCGAGCTGGTGGACCTGATTGCAACCTGGGATCAACTGGCGGTCGTGGAGCGACGCAACGTCGACCGGGCGACCGGCTTCTTTGGCCGCGGCATCCCCCGCCGCTGGCGCTACAGCTTCTTCCCGGCGCTGCGCAGCACGCCAGCCGCCCGTATCGAGGAACTGATGCAAAGCTTCGTACCGCAGGCGGTGCAGGAGCGCCAGGTCATGACCCACCAGGGCGAGGCGATCAGCGAGTTTTTCGTCATCGACAGCGGCACCGCACTCGCCACGCGCGAGAGTCCGGCCGATGAAGGCGAATCCATCGAACTGGCACAGCTGGGCGAGGGCGAGTGCTTCGGCACCGAAGCACTGCGCGACACGCCGCACAGTGCCGCCACGATCAGCATGATCACCGGCGGCATGCTCATGCGCCTGACCCAGGAAGACTTCCGGCACCTGCAGACACCGCCGCAACAGATGCTGCTGACCGCGTCCTCGGCCATCGAGTTGATCAGCACCAACGGCCGCTGGCTTGACGTGCGCCAGCGCGGCGAATGGCAAAACTCCCATTTGCCCGGCGCCTACAACCTGCCGCTGCAGGAAATTCGCCTGCATGCCGGCCGCCTGGATCCGGCCATTCATTACGTGTGCTACTGCAACAGCGGGCGGCGGGCCGCGGCGGCGGCGCACATCCTCACGCAGATCGGCATTGCCGCCAGCGTGCTCGACGGCCATTACCGTCACGTCGGCGGCGAATAGCGGGTCCACACCACCGGCCGCCGACCCGGCCTCGCCCCACCGGCAATCGATCTGCACCACCGCCTGCTGCCGCAACTGATGCGACCTTTAGCACTCTAATGTGGCGAGTGCTAGAATTTTTCGCGTCCACTGCACGGGAGACCGCATGTCCACTGCCCTGACCGTACCCCTGCCGTTACAGGCCGTTGGCAATCTGAGCCAGCTGATTCGTGCCGCACATCAGGCGCCCTACCTGTCCGCCGACGAGGAACACACCCTGGCCGTGCGCCTGCAGGACCAGGGTGATCTGGACGCCGCGCGCCAGCTGGTCAGCTCGCACCTGCGCTACGTCATTCATCTTGCCCGCGGCTACAGCGGCTACGGCCTGCCGCAGGCAGACCTGATCCAGGAAGGCGCCATAGGCCTGATGAAAGCCGTACGCCGCTTCGACCCCAGCCGGGGCATCCGGCTGGTGTCGTTTGCCGTGCACTGGATCCGCGCCGAAATCCACGAGTACGTGCTGCGCAACTGGAGCATCGTCAAGATCGCCACCACCAAGGCGCAGCGCAAGCTGTTCTTCAACCTGCGTCAGCACAAGGAGCACCTGGGGCGTCTGAGCGACGCACAGGCCGCGCAGATTGCCGAGAAACTCGACGTGCGCCCGCAGGACGTGCTGGACATGGACGCCCGCCTGAGCGATCGGCCGGTGTCCTTCGACGCGGCGACGGACGCCAGCGACGATGACCTGCCCTCCCCCGCACTGACGGTTGCCGACCTGCGCCCGGACCCATCGCAGGTGCTCGAAGAAGAACAATGGGCCGGCCACCAGCTGCAGCAGCTGCGCGACGGCCTGGCGACGCTCGATGCCCGCAGCCGCGACATCCTGCAACAGCGCTGGCTGGCCGAGGACAAGACCGGGCTGAAGGAACTGGGCGAGAAATACGGCGTATCGGCCGAGCGCATCCGCCAGCTCGAAGCCCAGGCCCTGGGGCGTCTGTCCCGTCGCCTGCAGGCGGACGCCGCATGACGCAAGGCACGCCACGCTTCGGCTTTCTGGGCGTGCTGCGCGAGATGGCGTGGGCGTTTCTTGGCGTGCGCGACCGGGGCAATTACGAGCGCACCACGCGCTCGAACCCGCTGCACATCATCCTGGCCGGCATTCTGCTGACGGTTCTGCTGATTGGCGCGCTGATCGGGGCAGTGAAATTCGCCCTCAGCGACCGCCCGGCGGCGCACGCCTCAGCGGATGCCGTACCCGGCAAGGTAGTGGTCGACCAGAAGGGCGGCGAATAAACCCATCAGATAGGTGATGGAAAACCGAAAGGTCGCCGAGGCGACCGCGCTGTCCTGCGTGCGGTACAGCCGCACCGCCCACTGGATGAACCGCCCGCCCAGCAGCAGGGCCGCCAGCGCGTAGGGCCAGCCGGCAAAGCGGGTGGCAAACGGCAACAGGCTGACCGCCAGCAACAGCGCCGAGTACAGCAGCACGTGCAGGCGCGTATAGGCCAGCCCGTGCGTGACCGGCAGCATCGGGATGTTGACGCGCGCGTATTCCTCGTGCCGGCGGATGGCCAGCGCCCAGAAATGCGGTGGGGTCCACACGAAAATGATCAGGAACAGCAACAGCGCGTGCGGGTCCACGGTACCGGTCACGGCCGTCCAGCCCAGCACCGGTGGCGCCGCGCCGGCCGCGCCGCCGATGACGATGTTCTGCGGCGTGGCGCGCTTCAGATACCGCGTGTAAATCACCGCGTAGCCAATCAACGACGCAAACGTCAACACCGCCGTCAGCACGTTGACCCACACCACCAGCAGGGTCATCGACAGCAGGCCCAGCACCGCTGCAAACACCAGCGCCTGCGACGACGTGATGCTGCCATTGGGCAAGGGCCGGTTGCGCGTGCGGTCCATCTGGGCATCGACCCGGGCATCGACCACCTGATTGATCACCGCAGCCGACGACGCGGCCAGGAAAATACCGAGGTTGCCGGCCAGCAGCGCATTGAGCGGCACCATGCCCGGCACCGCCAGCAACATGCCGACCACGGCCGTGAAGCAGATCAGCGCCACCACCCGCGGCTTGCACAGTTCGAGGTACTCGCGCCACAGGGGCACGGGCGGCGCGCCGGACGCCAACGAATCAGCCACGCGAAGTCCTGCGTACAAGGATGTGGGTCAAGGTCAGCAGCGCCAGCAGCAGCAGCGCCGCCACGGCATTGTGCGCCGCCGCCACCGGCAGCGGCAGGTGCAGCCACACATTGGCGACACCCAGGGAAACCTGGGTTGCCAGCAGCAGCAGCAGCACGGCGGCGGCAGCGCGCAGCGACCCGCCTTGGCGCAGCGCGCCGATACCCAGCGCGCCCAGGTACAGGAAAGCCACCAGGGCCCAGGCCCGATGCGCCATGTGCACCGCCACCCGGGCCGGGCTGTCGAGCACCCCGTACTCATAATTGATGCCCAGCCCCCGCCACAGCACAAAGCCATCCTTCATGTCCATCGGCGGCCACCAGGCGCCCATGCACTTCGGAAAGGTGGGACAGGCAAGCGCTGCGTAATTGGCGCTGGTCCAGCCACCCAGGGCGATCTGTAGCACCAGGACGGCAACGCCCAGAAACGCCAGGCGGCGCAGATAGGGCGGCACGGCACGGCGCTCCGGCACAAACGAGCGCGCGTTCAGATAGCCCAGCCACAGCAGGCTGAGCACGCCAAAGCCGCCCAGCAGGTGACTCATCACCACCACGGGCTTGAGCAGCAGGGTAACCGTCCACATGCCCAGCGCCGCCTGGAACGCGACCAGCAATACCGTTGCACTCGCCAGGACGCGCCCGGTGCCACGCCGCCAGGCGGACACGGCAAGCCCAAGCACCACCAGGCCAAGCAGGCTGGCGGCATAGCGATGGACCATTTCCTTCCAGGCCTTGGCCGGCTCGACCGGCCGGTGCGCGAAGGCATCATTGGCCTGTGCCAAGGCGTCCGGGCTCGCCGGCACCGCCAGATGCCCGTAGCAACCGGGCCAGTCGGGGCAGCCCAGCCCCGCGTCCGACAGGCGCGTGTAGGCACCCAGGATGACCACCGTCAGCGCCAGCACCGCTGCGAGCAGCCACGGCAGCGGGTGCGCCGCCCGGCGCGTGGTTGATCGACTCAAGGATCGCTCCATCAGTTGGGCACGAACCGGCGCAGCAGGTGATCGATATCCTTGCGCGCCGCGCGCGGATCGTAATCCTTGCGAAAACGCAGCATCGCGAAGCCACGCGGGTCCACCAGCATGAATGCCGTGTCGGCGAGCGGCGCAGCGCCGGCCAGGGCGGCCAGCAGGTGGCCATCCGCATCCTCGACTGCCACCAGCCCCTGCAGTTGATCGAGACGGTCAGCCGCCAAGCCATGTCCCGCCGGATACACGTACAGGCGCACCACGGCATCCTGATAACGCGGCAGCGACAGCCAGATCTGGCGCAGGTCGACCAGTGTCTTCCAGCACGCCGCGTCGCATTCTCCGGCCACGACCAGCTTCCAGCGCCCGCCCGGCAGCGGCGCCGCAGCGTCGAGCGGCACGTGCACTGGTGGCTGGATCAGCACGCCGGTCAACCGGGGCGCCGGGTACCAGTCGAAACCCAGCTTCTGATACGCCCACGACAGCAGCAGCGGGCCGAAAAACAGCGCGGCAAGGCCGATCAGTTTCCGCCGGCTGCTGCGTCGCACCGCCAACGCCCGGTCTTCCATCAATCCTCCTTCAAAAGGGCCAGGCGGCGCGCACGGCGCAGACCGGCGAGCCCGTAAATCCACAGCAGCGCGCCGGCCAGTCCGAACCATTGCACGGCATAGCCATAATGCCGCTGTGGTGTCATCGCCACGGTCGGCCAGTCGCGTCGAAACCCGTGCTCGGAATCCGGCGCCAGCCGCAGCACACGCGCCTGAACGGGCAGGCCAAGATACTGACCCAGCAGCGGCGCATTGATCTCGGGCACCACCCACAGCCCGTGGAACGACTCGGTGACTGCGCCCGACACTAAGGGAATGTCCGCCGGCTGATGCAGATAGCCGGTCAGGGTCACGGTTCCCGGTGGCGTCTGCCACACCGGCACGTCACTGCGCAGCCCGCCGCGCGCCAGCCAGCCCCGATCCACCACAAGCACACCGGGCACACCCTGGCCCCGAAACGGCGTCAGTACGTCGTAGCCGATCTGGCCGTCACGCACCTGGTTGTCGAGCAATCCCTGGCGATCGGCCAGAAACTCACCTTGCACCCGCACACGCCGGTGCTCGGCGATACCGTCGATCTGCGCGAACCCGCCCAGCGCGATCGGCGCCAGCTCACCGGCGGCGGACGCTTCGAGCAGCAAACGGGCTTTCTCGTGGCCACGCCGCACCTGCCAGACGCCAAGCCCCAGCAGCAGCGGCAGCGCGAGCATCACAGCGAGCGTTGCAGCCAGTGTGGGACGGAACCGGCGCCGACCGGGGCAATGCGCAGCTTCGGACACAAAGGCCGCCGTTCAGCGCGCGGGCGCCGGGCTAGAATGCGGCACGTTCAAGTCACGCGGGGCTGATCATGCTGGTCAAGGCAATCATTCTGGCCATGCTCGCGGCCGTGCTGGTCGCGCTCGGCTCAGCCGTGTTCGCGATGCTTGGACCGCGCCGCGACCACACCCGTATGGCGCGCGCCCTGACCTGGCGCATCGGCCTGTCGGTACTGCTGTTCGTCCTGCTGCTTGCAGGATTCGCCAGCGGGGTGTTGCAACCGCACCCGGCAGTACCGCCCAAACCCACCGTTCACAACCAGTAAACGAACACGAACAAGCCGAGCCAGACCACGTCGACAAAGTGCCAGTACCAGGCCACCGCCTCGAACCCGAAATGATGCTCGGGCGTGAAATGCCCCTTGATGCTGCGCAGCAGAATCACGATCAGCATGATGGTGCCCAGCGTCACATGCGCACCGTGAAAGCCGGTCAGCATGTAAAACGTCGAGCCATAGATGCCTGACGCCAGGGTCAGGTTCAGTTCATGCATGGCATGGCCGTATTCCTCGGCCTGGAAATACAGGAACAGAATACCCAGAGCCACCGTGGCAGCCAGACCGAGTACCAGCTGGCTGCGCTTGTTCTTTAGCAAACCCCAGTGCGCGATGGTGATCGTGACACCGCTGCTGAGCAGGATCGCCGTATTGAGAGCCGGCACGCCCCAAGCAGAAACGATTCCGGTCGGGATATCGAAACCTTCAGCCTTGGGCGGATTGATCAGCGGCCAGGTGGCCTCGAAATTGGGCCACAGGAAACTGTGCGATACCGCTTTCATCACGTCGCCTTCGCCGCCCAGCCACGGTACCGAAAAAGTGCGGGCGAAGAACAGCGCGCCGAAGAATGCCCCGAAGAAAAACACTTCCGAGACGATGAACCAGGCCATGCCCCAACGGTAGGAGCGGTCCATCTGCTCGTTGTTCAGGCCGGCCTGATTCTCGCGAATGACGTTGCCGAACCAGCCGAAAATCATCACCAGCAGCAGCAGCAGGCCACCGAGCAGCACCAGCTTGCCGACCTCGTGCGCATGCAGCCAGTTGACGCCACCGATCACCATCATGGTCAGCGCCAGGGAGCCGACGATGGGCCAACGGGTTTCCGCCGGGACGTAATATCCGCCGTGTGCCTGTGCCATTCCTGCCTGTCCTCCGAAAAAATTAAGCCCGGACCTACTCAACCACCGGCCGCTTCATGACCGGCGTGGGCATCCACCGGCGCCTTGTGCAAATCAAAGAATGTGTACGACAAGGTCAGTGTGTGCACATCACTGGACAGGTCCGGGTCGATGCGAAAGCGGACCTTCATGTCTTTCTGCTCGCCGGCAGCCAACGTCTGCTCGGTGAAGCAAAAACACTCGAATTTATGAAAATGCTTGGCGGCAAGCCCGGGCGCCACGCTGGGTATCGCCTGACCGGTGATTTCCTGTGTCGCTCGATTGTGGGCGACATAAACCGCCTCCGCAGTCTGGCCGACGCGAACCCGCATGCGATCCACCCGCGGCTTGAAGTCCCAGGGCAAATCCGTGTTGGTATTGGCGACGAATTCCACTGTGACTTCGCGACCTTCTGCCGGCGAGCTCCGGGACGGGTTAGTGGAAGCATCGCGCAGTGTCGTCGACTTGCCGTTCAGGCCTGCCACCTGGCACAGGACGTTGTACAGCGGCACCATCGCAAAGCCGAAGCCGAACATCAGCGCGGCGGCCCCGGCCAGCCGCCGGGTGGTGCGCGCTATCCGGCGCTGGCGCTCGTCAGCCATGTTGCTGACTCATCTGGACCCAGATGGTGAATGCATAGATGGCCACGACCAACATCGCCAGCCCGACCAGCAGCCAACGACTCGGACGACGTATGCCGGATTGCGTTTGACGATCATCCCGGGTATTCACGGAATCTCGGGCGCCGTGGTGAAGCTGTGATACGGGGCCGGCGACGGCAGGGTCCACTCAAGCCCGTGCGAGCCTTCCCAGACCCGATCGGTGGCCTTCACACCGCCGCGGACCGTGGCAATCATGATGTACACGAACAGCAACTGCGACAAGCCAAACACAAAGCCACCGATGCTGGAAATGCGGTTGAAATCGGCGAACTGCAGCGCGTAGTCCGGAATACGCCGCGGCATACCTTGCAGCCCGACGAAGTGCATCGGAAAGAACAGGACGTTCACCGAGATCGCCGACAGCCAGAAATGCAGCTTTCCCAGGCGCTCGTTGTACATGTGGCCGGTCCACTTCGGAATCCAGTAGTAGGCGCCCGCCATCAGCGCAAACACGGCACCCGGAACGAGGACGTAATGAAAATGCGCGACCACAAAATAGGTATCGGTGTACTGCATGTCCGCGGGGCCGATGGCAAGCATCAGACCGGAAAAGCCGCCAATCGTGAACAGGAACACGAAGGCCAGCGCGAACAGCATCGGCGTTTCGAAGCTGATGGACCCGCGCCACAGGGTAGTGACCCAATTGAAGACTTTCACGCCGGTCGGTACCGCGATCAGCATGGTGGCGTACATGAAATACAGTTCGCCGGCCACAGGCATGCCGGTGGCAAACATGTGATGGGCCCAGACGATGAACGACAGGAAGGCAATGGCCGAGATGGCATACACCATCGAGGCATAACCGAAGATCTGCTTGCGGGCGAAGGTCGGAATGATCTCCGACACCACGCCGAACGCCGGCAGGATCATGATGTAGACCTCGGGGTGCCCGAAGAACCAGAACACGTGCTGAAACAACACCGGGTCGCCACCACCGGCGGCGCTGAAGAAACTGGTGCCAAAATGCCGATCCGTCAGCATCATGGTCACGGTGCCCGCCAGCACCGGCATGGCGGCGATCAACAGGAACGCCGTGACCAGCCAGGTCCAGCAGAACAGGGGCATCTTCATCAGCGTCATGCCGGGCGCACGCATGTTGAGCACGGTGGCGATGACATTGATGGCGCCCATGATCGACGAGAAACCCATCAGATGCACGGCGAAGATGAACACATCGGTGGTCGACGGCGCAAAGGTGGTGGACAGCGGAGCGTAAAAGGTCCAGCCAAAGGCCGGTGCGCCACCATCCAGGAACCAGGTGCTCATCAGCAGGCTGAAGGCAAACGGCAGCAGCCAGAAGCTCCAGTTGTTCATGCGCGGCAGGGCCATGTCCGGGGCCCCGATCATCATCGGGATCATCCAGTTGGCGAAACCGGTCCAGGCGGGCATCACGGCGCCGAAGACCATGATCAGGCCATGCATGGTCGTGAGCCGGTTGAACACGATCGGCTCGACCAGCTGCAGCCCGGGCTGAAACAGCTCGGCCCGGATCAGCATGGCGAGCGAACCGCCGGTCAGAAACATGATCAGCGCCAGCCACAGATACAGTGACCCGATGTCCTTGTGATTGGTGGTGAACACCCAGCGCAGAATGCCGCGCGCCGGGCCGTGCTGATGATCGACTTCGTGGGCCAAGGTTGCCATGGCGTGTCCTCCGGACCGTGAATCTTGCGACGTAGCGAGTGGGTTATCGGGCGCCGAATCAGCGCGCGGCCTTGATCTGCTTGGGCTGCACGAAATCGCCCTTGTCGTTGCCAAAGGCGTTGCGCTCGTAGGTGATGACGGCCGCCAGATCGACGTCGTTCAGCTGCAGGCCGAACGCCTGCATGGCGGTACCGGGCTTGCCATGCAAGACCCGGTCGATATGACCTTCAACCGGACCGGTCGCGATGACGCCGCCGGCCAGCGCCGGGAATGCCGGTGGAATGCCCTGACCGTTGGCCTGGTGACAGGCCACGCAATAGGTGCCGTATACAGTCTTGCCGCGCTCGACCAGCTCGTCCTTGCCCCACTCGCGGTCAGCACCGCTCTTGGCCGCCTCGGCCTCGGCCTTCTTGGCCGTCAGCCAGGTCTCGTAATCTTCACGTGTCTTGGCCTCGACCACGATCGGCATGAAGCCGTGGTCCTTGCCACACAGCTCGGCGCACTGGCCCCGATACACGCCCGGCTGCGGAATGTTGGTCCAGCTGTCGTTGATGAATCCAGGCACCGCGTCCTGCTTCCATCCCAGGGCCGGCACCCACCAGGAATGGATCACGTCATTCGAGGTAATCACGAACCGAATCTTGGTATTAATCGGAACGACCAACGGCTCGTCTACCTCAAGCAGGTAGTGCTCGACGGACGTCGGATCACCCTTGGTCGCATCGCGGCTGGTGGCGGCAAGGTTGCTGAAAAAACTGACGCCCTGCTCAAGGTAATCGTACTGCCAGCGCCATTGATAGCCGGTGATCTTGATGGTGAGCCCGGAGTCCGTCGTATCTTCCAGGGCGATCAGCGTCTTGGTGGCCGGGATGGCCATGGCAATCAAAATGATAAAGGGGACGATCGTCCACAGTACTTCGACGGTGGTGTTTTCGTGGAAATTGGATGCCACGGCACCGCGTGACTTGCGAAACGCGAACAGCGAATAAAACATGGCACCGAACACCACCACACCGATGGCGATGCAGACCCACAGCGAGATCATGTGCAAATCGAACACGCGGTGGCTATAGTCGGTGGCGCCACGGACCAGGTTCATCCCGTATTCGGCACGAACCGGCTGCGCGAACAGTCCGGCAAGCAGCATGCCCAGACCGCTGCGCAGCACTGCCTGATGTTGTTGTCCCATCTTCAAAGACCCATCTCCCTGTTCAATCCGACACCGAGTGCAGGCAAGAACGCCTGAGCGCCGATCGGCTGCCCAAGCAAACGGCCCAGATCACTCGCCAGTTGCCGGCGCTCGGCTTCCACGAGGAAAGCACCGATTTCGAAAAACCGCCCATGCGAACCCAGTTGCAGGCAACTGGCCCCGCCGTTGCGCACCACCTGCCAGCGCAGTCTGGCCCAGGCGCGCTCGACCTGGTCACGCGACTGAAGCCGCGTGCGGCCGCGCAGCACGATCACCCGACCGTTCCGCACAATGATCAGTTCGCGCCGATACGTGGCCCGCGAACAGCAATACAGGCCAGCCCACAACGCGGCCACTTCCAGCCCACTGAACGGCGCGACCAGCCACAGGCCTTGCCGGGCAAACAGCGCGGCAACGAGTCCATGAAACATCGCGATCACGACCAGCAGACGCCTGGTCTGCGACCAGGTGCGGGACCGGTTCGGACACAGCTCGAAACGCCACGCCCCATCCCGCGTCTGCCTTGTGTGCAGCGCCACCGCCACCCCCTGCTGCGCCGCACGGCGGGCAAGCCGCGCCGTCGCTCGAATGCGTAGCCAGCCTGCGACAAAAAGCCGCGCGAATACTACCGGCGGGGCCGCCCCCTGACAAGCAAAATCGGGCATGCGGGGCATTCCTTGACCGGCATCAAGTACCTGCGCCGGCAGAAAACAGGCGGGATACGTACAGATCGCGCGCCACGCTGTCAGCTGACGCCCCAGGCGCGTGAGGCAGGATTCCCAGACACGGCTCCGGCAGGATTTCCCGCAGTGCCCCAACGGTGTCTGCGCAGCGCTCGACCCCGGCCTGCACTTCGTTGCCCACCCAGCCAGCCAGCGGCAGACCGCAGCGCCGGATGTCGGCCGCCGTGAGCGCAGCGTGATTCAGGCAGCCCAGGCGCAGGCCCACTACCAGCACCACCGGCAGGTTCAGGTGCATGGCCAGGTCCGCCACGTCCCCGTCCGGCCCCAGCGGCACCCGCCAGCCACCCACACCTTCCACCACCGCGCAGTCCGCCGCACTGACAAGCTCGCCGAGCGTTTGCGCAATGACATCAAAGCGGATGGTCACGCCCACCTCGGCCGCCGCCAGGTGCGGCGCGATGGCCGGCGCGAACGCATAGGGATTGATCCGCCCGTACGGCACATCCAGACCACTTGCGGCCATCAGCTCCAGCGCGTCGGCATTGCGCAGTCCAAGCGCCGTCGCGGCGCAGCCGCTGGCCACCGGTTTCATGCCGGCCACGCGCAGGCCCTGCCCGCGCAGCGCTGCGATCAGCCCGCCCGACACGCGGGTCTTGCCAACGCCGGTATCGGTGCCGGTAACGAAAAATCCCGTGCTCATGGGCGCTGACGACGCGCAGGATGAAACGTCACCGGCTGCGCCGCAGCGGGATCACGGCGGCGCGGCGCGAGCGGCTTCCAGGCGTGCGCGTAGACCACCTCGTAGGTTGCCGGCAGACGGCCATCGCTGCGAAACGGCTCATAAGCCGCCTCCATCGCTGCCCAGGCGGCCGGGCTCGTGAGCGCACGGCGGCGGCCAGCCGTGGCGTCATGAGCGCCGATGGCCTTCAGGTCCGCGGCCAGTCCGCGCACGTCCGGATACGTCAGGCAAAACCGCTCCACATCCAGCACCGGCTGCTCGAAGCCGCTGCGGCCCAGCGCGTCGCCCAGGTCGTGCATGTCGATGAAGGCACTGACGTGGGTGTGGCGGTCCGCCGCCCGCCAGGCAGCCCGCAGTTCCTTGAGCGTGTCCGGCCCCAGGCTGGTGAACATGAACAGCCCGCCGGGTCGCAGCACGCGCCACACCTCGGCCAGCACGGCGGCCGGATCGTTGCACCACTGCACGGTCAGGTTGCTGAAGGCCAGGTCCACGCTGTCGGGGGCCAGCGGCAGCGCCTGCGCGTCGGCACACACGAAACGCTGCGCCGAGAACCAGCGTCGCCGCCCGCGCGCCACGCGCAGCATCGCCGGGGCGAAATCGACGCCCGTGACCTGCGCGCCCCGGTAGCGCTTCAGCAGCGCCCGCCCGGCGACCCCCGGCCCGCAACCCAGATCAAGAATGGTCTGCGGCGTGAGGCGCACCAGGTCGAGTCTTGCCAGGCAATGCGACTCGACGGTGCGTTGCAGTACGGCACCGGTTTCGTAACCGGCGGCGACCCGATCGAAGGCGCGCCGCACCCGGCGCGGATCGAGGCGGAATTCGGCGCCTGGGTCGCTATTCATGGTGGCGATCCCTGGACTCGGTCCGCAGGGCAAGCGGTCATGTCCGGTCCGGCAGGCTGGCCAGCGCATTCAGCAGGCGATCCACCTGCGCCTCCTCGTGCGCAGCGGTCAGCACGATGCGCAAACGCGCCGTGCCGTCCGGTACCGTCGGCGGGCGTACCGCCGGCACCAGCAGGCCGCGCTGCTCCAGATGCGCGCTCCAGGCCAGTGCACGCTGGGCACTGCCGGCAATCAGCGGCTGAATCGGCGTGGTCGATTCAAGCAGCGGCAGACCGAGCTGGCCGGCGCCGGCCCGAAACCGCGCCACCAGCGCCATCACCTTCTCGCGCCGCCAGGACTCGGTCCGCGCCCGGCGCAGGGCCTCGCGCGTGGCCTCCGCCAGCGCCGGTGGCAGGGCCGTGGTGTAGATGTAACTGCGCGCGTGCTGGATCAGCGTTTCGATCAGCGCCTCGCTGCCGGCCACGAAGGCCCCGAAGCAGCCCAGCGCCTTGCCAAGCGTGCCCATCAGCACCGGCACCGCGTCGATATCCAGACCCGCCTGCGCCACGCTGCCGGCACCACCCGGACCCAGCACGCCAAAGCCATGCGCGTCATCTACCATCAGCCAGGCATCGCCCTGCCGCGCCCGCATCGCCAGGTCCGCCAGCGGCGCCAGGTCGCCGTCCATGCTGAACACGCCGTCGGTGATGACCAGTCGCCGTGGCGCGCCATCGGCCGCCAGCAGCTCGGCCAGGTGCTGCGGATCGGCATGCCGGTAAACGGCCACCTGCGCCTGGGACAAGCGCGCCGCGTCGATCAGCGAGGCGTGATTCAGCCGGTCCGAGAACACTGCCGAGCGGCGATCCAGCAACGCGCCCAGCACGCCCAGGTTGGCCATGTAGCCAGTCGAGAACAGCAGCGCCCGCGGCCGGCCGACGGCCTCGGCAAGCTCCTCTTCCAGCGCATGGTGAGCCGCGGTGTGGCCGGCCAGCAGGTGCGAGGCCCCGGCGCCGACACCCCAGCGCTGCGCGCCCCGAACCAGCGCTGCGCTGACCGCCGGGTGATTGGCCAGACCCAGGTAATCGTTGCTGCAGAAGGTCAGCCGTTCGCCATCAGCAAACTGGCGCAGCGGAACCTGCGGCGACCGGGCAATGCGCCGCTCACGGTAGAGGCCGGCGGCGCGGCGGGCCGCGAGGCTGGCTTCAAGATCGAAACTCACCCGCCGGCAGCAACCGCGGCCGGCGCGGGCGACCCGGCGCAGCGCACGGCCGGTTCCGCGGTATTGATGCCCAGTGTTGCGAACAGTGCGCGGTCGCGCTCGGCCGCCGGGTTACCGGTGGTCAGCAGTTTGTCGCCGTAGAAGATGGAATTGGCGCCGGCCAGGAAACACAGCGCCTGCAGCGCATCGTCCATGCTCTCGCGGCCAGCCGACAGGCGCACCACCGAGGCCGGCATCAGGATGCGCGCCACCGCGATGGTGCGCACGAACTCCAGCGGTTCGAGCGCCGGTGTGCCGGCCAGCGGCGTGCCGGCCACCTGCACCAGGTAGTTGATCGGCACGCTTTGCGGGTGCTCGGGCAGCGTGGCCAGGGATTCGAGCAGGCCGACCCGGTCCTCGCGCGCCTCGCCCATGCCGACGATGCCGCCGCAGCACACGTTCACGCCGGCATCGCGTACCTGTTGCAGCGTGTCCAGGCGATCCTGGAAGCTGCGGGTGGTGATGACCTGGCCGTAGAACTCGGGCGAGGTATCCAGGTTGTGGTTGTAATAGTCGAGCCCGGCCGCCTTCAGGCGCGGCGCCTGATCGCCACCCAGCATCCCCAGCGTCACGCAGGTTTCAAGGCCCAGCGCCTTGACCTCGCGCACCATGTCCAGCACGCGCACGAAATCCTTCTCGCGCGGACTGCGCCAGGCCGCGCCCATGCAGAAGCGGCTGGCCCCGGCCTCGCGGGCGGCGCGCGCGGCGGTGACGACGGCATCCACATCCAGCAGGGCCTCGCGCTGCAGGTCAGCCTCGTGGTGCGCGCTTTGCGGGCAATAGCCACAGTCTTCCGGACAGGCACCGGTCTTGATGCTCAGCAGCGTGCTGACCTGCACCGTGTTCGGATCGAAATGGGCGCGGTGGGTGGTTTGCGCGCGGTGCAGCAAATCGCTGAACGGCAGCTCGAACAGGGCGCGGATCTGGGCGCGCGTCCAGTCGTGACGAATGGCGGTCAAGGGCGGACTCCGGGGGGTCGCTTCAGGGTGGGCCACTGGGCGCGGCTGCGTTCAGAATAGCCGCGAACGCTGCCCTGTCAACCGACCATGCGCACCCAAGTTGACGAACGCCTCGACGCCCTGCTCGCCTGGCTGCTGCCGCCGCAGTGCCTGGTCTGCGGCGCCGCCGGCAGCGAGCGCCTGCCACTGTGCGGCGGTTGCCGCGCCGAGTTGCCGCAGTCGGCCTTTGCGTGCGAGCGCTGTGCGCAGCCGCTGCCGGTTGCCGGCGTGTGCGGCCGCTGCCTGCGCCACCCGCCGCCGCAGGACCGCGCCCATGCAGCCTTCCTGTACGCAGCGCCGCTGAACCGACTGGTGCAGCAACTCAAGTTCGGTCGCCGGCTTGGCCTTGCCCGGCTGACCGGCGCCCTGCTCGCCAAAGCGGCACAAACCGGACAGTGGGAACGGCCTGAGCTGTTGATTCCGGTGCCGCTGCACGACACGCGCCTGCGCCAGCGCGGCTACGACCAGGCGCAGGCCATTGCGCGCGAAACGGGCCGGCGGCTGGGTATCCGCGTCGACGCCCACGCCTGCCGCCGCGTACGCGCCACGGCGCCGCAAACCGGGCTCACGCTGATGGACCGTCGACGCAACGTGCGCGGCGCGTTTGCCGTGCAAAAGCCGCTTGCCGTGAGCCATGTGGCCGTCGTGGACGACGTGATGACCACCGGCGCCACAGCCGGCGCATTGGCGACTGCGCTCAAGCGCGCCGGTGTTGCCAGGGTCGATGTGTGGGCGCTGTGCCGGGCCGGTCGCTGACGGATTTACCAGCGCAGCGCGCCGACCAGTTCGCCGACCCTGCCATGCCCGTTCTGGCGCAGGTACTCGGCAATGCCGGCATTGATGGCCGGGCAGATCAGCGGGTCGTAGAACAGCGCCGTACCGACGCCGACCGCGGCTGCGCCCGCCAGCAGGAATTCGAGCGCGTCGTCGGCGCAGGCGACGCCGCCCTGGCCGATGATCGGCACCCCGTGCGGCGCCGCCACCTCGTACACCTGGCGCACCTTGAGCAGCGCGATCGGCTTGATGGCCGGCCCGGACAGGCCGCCCTGACGGTTGCCCAGCACCGGCTTGCGGTGGGCCAAGTCAATCGCCATGCCCTGCAGGGTGTTGATGGCGGCGAAGGCATCGGTGCCTGCCTCGATGCAGCGGCGGGCGTTTTCGGCGATGTCGGTCTGGTTGGGCGACAGCTTGGTGATCAGGGGCTTTCGCGTCACCGCCCGGCAGGCGGCCACCACCCGGGCCGACATGTCCGGATCGTTGCCGAACTGCACGCCGCCGGCCTTCACGTTGGGGCAGGAAATGTTCAGCTCGATGGCCGCCACCGGCGAGTCGTCGAAGATGCGCGTGACCTCGGCGTACTCCTCCACCGTGGCGCCCGACACGTTGGCCGCGAACAGCGTTTCGGAGAAATCCAGCCGCGGCAGAATGTCGCGCACCACGGCCCGCGCGCCGGGATTCTGCAGGCCGATGGCGTTGAGCATGCCGCCCGGTGTCTCGGCCAGCCGGTGCGGCGCATTGCCCAGGCGCGGCTCCAGCGTGGTGCCCTTGAGCACCACCATGCCGACGTCCCGATGGCTGAAACCGGCCACGCGGGTATATTCCTGCCCGAACCCGACGCAGCCTGACAGCAGCACCAGTGGCGTCTGCAGGGTCAGTCCGCACAGCTCGGTCCGCAGCCCCGCATCGCTCATCGTGTCCGACCCGTGTTCCACGTCATTCTCTTGTCACCGCAAATCCCGCCCAACACCGGCAACATCATAAGGCTGTGCGCCAACACCGGCGCCGCGCTGCACCTGGTGGAGCCGCTCGGCTTCGAGCCGGACGATGCGCGCCTGCGCCGGGCTGGGCTGGATTATCACGAGTACGCGGCCGTGCGGCGCCACCCGGATCTGGCAACTTGCCTGCACAGCCTCGGCGCGCCCCGGCTGTGGGCCTTCAGCACCCGCGGCCGGCGGCTTTACAGCGACGTGGCCTACCAGTCCGACGACGCGCTGCTGTTCGGTTCGGAGACCCGCGGCCTGCCCGACGAGGTGCTGGGCAGCCTGCCGGCCGGGCAGGTGCTGCGCCTGCCGATGCGGCCGGGCAATCGGAGTCTGAATCTTTCCAACGCCGTGGCGGTGGCGGTGTTCGAGGCCTGGCGCCAGCAGGGCTTCGAAGGGCGAGACGCATCAGGCTGACGTGCTCCGTGGCGCCGGTGGCGGACGCGGCGCCCGGCCCTACGACTCTGCCGACGGCTCCCGTGCCAGCAGTTCCTGCACGGCCTGGCGCACGTCATGCTGTTCGTACAGCACCCGGTACACCTCGCCGCAGATCGGCATGTCGACACCCAGCCGGGTCGCCAGACGCTGCACGGCGCGCGCCGTGACCACGCCTTCGGCGACCTGACCCAGGGACTCCACCGCCTGCTGCAGCGTCTGGCCGCTGGCCAGTGCCAGGCCCACACGGCGATTGCGCGACTGATTGTCGGTGCACGTGAGCAGCAGATCGCCAAGGCCACTCAGACCCAGAAACGTATCCCGCTGGGCGCCCAGCGCCAGACCCAGGCGCTGCACCTCGGCCAGGCCACGGGTGATCAGCGCGGCGCGCGCGTTGGCGCCAAATCCCAGCCCGTCGGCAATGCCGGCGCCGATGGCCAGCACATTCTTGACCGCGCCGCCCACCTGCACGCCGATCAGGTCGTCGCTGCGGTAGGCGCGCAGTGACCCACCGTGCAGGCGACCAACCCAGGCACGGGCTGCGTCCGCATCCGGCGAAGCAACCGTTAGCGCAGTCGGCAGGCCAAGCGCCACCTCGGCCGCAAAGCTCGGCCCGGAGACGGCCACACAGGCAACGTCCACCCCCAGTTCCTCGGCCGCCACCTGATGCAGCAGCTTGCCGCTGTCTTCCTCGAAACCCTTGGTCGCCCAGGCGACCTGCCGGACCGGCAGCAACGGACCCAGCCGTCCCAGCACCGCGCGAAAGGCGCTGCTGGGCACCACGACCAGAACGCCATCGACACCGTCCAGGGCCGCGACCAGATCGGCCGTCGCCGTCAGCGTGGGCGGCAGCACGATGTCGGGCAGGAACTGCGCGTTCACGCGCAGCGCGTTCATGGTCGCCGCGTCGGCCGCAGCCAGAGTCCACAGACGCACCGCGTGGCCGCGGCGGGCCAGGGCAATGGCCAGCGCCGTACCCCAGGAGCCGGCCCCCAGCACGGCCAGCGTGTCAGTCACGGCGCGTTTCCCGCTCGGGAATGGCGGTCAGTGCGTGAGCTGACCGTCGGCCGGCGCCGCCTGCTGGCGCTGCAGATGCTGCTGGTACAGCACCTCGAAGTTGACCGGCGCCAGCAGCAGTGGCGGGAACCCACCGGCCACCGTCGCATCCGACACCACCTGCCGGGCATACGGGAACAGCACATTGGGGCAGGTCACGCCCAGCACCCAGCCCATCTGCTCGGGCGGCACGCCCTCGATGTGGAACAGGCCGGCCTGCTGCACCTCGACCAGGAACACGGTGTCCTCGCCGCTGCGCACGGTGGCGGTCACGTTCACCACCACCTCGTGCAGGTTATCCGCCAGTTGCGTGGCACCGGCGCCCAGCTGCATGTCGATCTGCGGCTGCGTGGTGGCGTCAAAAATCTGCGGCGCCCTGGGCGACTCGAAGGACATGTCCTTCAGGTAGATGCGGCGGATGTTGAACTGCGGTTGCGGCGCTTCGGTAGCGTCGGTCGGGTCGGCCATGGAAATTCCTTGGGTATCAGACAAAAGGTCGATCAGGCGCGCGCCAGCAGGGCGTCGAGCTTGCCCGCACGCTCCAGCGCTGCGAGGTCATCATAACCACCGATGTGTTGCTCGCCGATGAAAATCTGCGGCACGGTGCGCCGGCCGCTGCGCTGTTCCATCTCGGCCCGGCGCGCCACGTCCATGTCGACCGGAATTTCCTCGTAGGCCACGCCCTTGTCCTGCAGAAGGTGCTTGGCCATGGCGCAGTAGCCGCACAGGGCGCTGGTGTAGATGACTACCATGCGGCGGTATCCGGTGGCGGGAAATGGGGCTGATGACGACTCATTTGGCCAGCGGCAGCTGGGCCTCGGCCCAGCCGCGCATGCCGCCCTTGAGGACGTGCACCGGCTCGAAACCCTGCGCCCGCAGCTGGCGCGCCAGCCCGAACACCGACTGGCGCGGCGGCGCAATCAGCACTACGGCGCGCTGTTTGGACTTGCGCTGCTTGCCGGCCCAGTCGGCCAGCGCGCCAGGCGCCAGATTGACGGCCCCGCGCACGTGGCCGGCGGCGAACTGGTCGGCCGGGCGCAGGTCCAGCACGCTGGCACCCGCGTTCATCAGCCGCACCGCATCACCCGGCAAGGTGCTCTGGTAGCCGAGCATGCCCTCCAGGGAATAGCTGAGCCCGAGCAGGGCGGCCACGGCGGCAAACGCGGCAAACAGTCCGATGTTGGCGAGAACGAAAGCCATGGGGTCCGGGCGAGGAATAAGCGGGTCGGGCGCTGGGAGCAGCGCGGGCGAGAGTTTACTATGCGCACCGCCCGAATCACCCCTTGCCCGGCGCCGTGCCCCCGTTGCTCAAACTCGTCCTGCCGGTCGGCCTGTGCCTGCTACTGCTGGCGGTCACGTTGCCGACCGCGGGCGCTGACGAGGCCACGCAGGCCAGGTCGCGCCTGGAACGGCTCAGCGACGAACTGGGGCAGGCACTGGGCCGGCTGCGCCAGGGAATGTTCGAGCGCGACACACTGCGCACGCGCCTGGCCGAGGCCGACCGACAGGTGGCGCAGGTCAACGCCCGGCTGCAGAACACCGAACGCCAGTCGGCGGCGCTGGAACAGGCCCTGGCCGCGCTGCGCGAGCAGCAGACCGCCGCCCGGGCCCAAATCGATCAGCAGCGCCAGATCCTGGGCCGCAGTCTGGCGCTGGCTGCCCGTGGCGGCGCGGGGGACCGGCTGCAACTGCTGCTCAAGCAACAGGACCCGGCCCTGCTGGCGCGCCAGTTGCGCTATCAGCGTTATGTTGCCGACGCCCAGGCGGCGCGCCTCGCGGCCCTGCGCGGCCAGCTCGACGCGTTCGTGACGCGCGAGAACCAGATCGCCGCCCAGGCCGACAGACTTGCGGCAAGCCGTACCGAACTTCAGCAGCAGCGCCAGGAACTGGACCGCCTGCGCCAGGAGCGCATGACCCTGCTGGCGCAGGCCGACCAGGACGTCAGCCGCGGCGAACAGCGCGTGCATGCCATCGAGCAGGATCAGCGCGACCTGACGCAGCTGCTGGCCAGCATCGCGCAGCGCGAAGCGCAGGCGCGTGAAGCCGAGGCGCAGCGCGAAGCGCAGGCGCGTGAGGCCGAGGCGCAGCGCGAAGCGCAGGCGCGTGCCGACGAGGCAAAGCGTCAACCACAGGCACGGCGCAAGGCGCAGCCGGGCGATCGTTCAGCAAAAGCCACGGATCAGACGCCCCCTGAACCGACGACCGGACAAACGGGCACCGATGATCAGCCGCCCCCCTCCGCCGCCGACGCGGTAGTCGGCAGCACGCCCACGCCCAGCGCGCCGGGCGAGCGCTTCTCGGCCCAGCGCAGCCACCTGCCGTGGCCGCTGAGCGGGCAGCTGAAGGCGCGCTTTGGCACGCCGCGCGAAAGTGGCCGCACGCGCTGGGACGGCGTGATCATCGGTGCCCGGCCGGGCAGCACGGTACGCAGCATCCACGCCGGCAAGGTGGTCTATGCCGACGTACTGGGCGGCTACGGCCTGCTGGTGATCGTCGACCACGGCGAGGGCTACCTGAGCCTGTACGGCTACAACGACGCGGTCCTGAAGCGCCCCGGCCAGCGCGTGGCGACCGGCGAGCCGATCGCCAGCGTCGGCGACCGCGGCAGCGCCAGCGGGCTGTATTTCGAGATCCGCTACCGCGGCCAGCCGGTGAACCCGACCGTGTGGTGCGGCGGCTGAGCTTGCCGGTCAGGCCACGTCAGGCGAACTGCCTCAGCCCGGCGCCAGCCAGTCGCGCGGCGTGAGGTAATTCCCGGTCAGCGCCGCCTCGGGCGTGCCCGGCTCGGCCTGCCAGCGGTAGCGCCAGGCCGCCAGCGCCGGCATCGACACCAGGATCGACTCCGCCCGCCCGCCGCTCTGGATGCCAAAGCGCGTGCCGCGGTCGTGCAGCAGGTTGAACTCCACGTACCGCCCACGGCGAAACAGCTGGAAATCGCGCTCGCGCTCGCCGTAGGGCGTGTGCTTGTGGCGGGCCACCAGTGGCTGGTAGGCGGCGATGTAGTGCTCGCCGACACTGCGCAGGAAGGCGAAGGCCTGCGCGAAGCCGCCCGCGTCGTAGTCGTCGAAGAAAATCCCGCCGATGCCACGCTGCTCGCCACGGTGATGATTGCAGAAATAGTCGTCGCACCAGCGCTTCAGGCGCGGGTACAGATCGGCCCCGAACGGCGCGCAGGCGGCCTGCGCCTGGCGGTGCCAGAACACGCAGTCCTCGTCGAAACCGTAGTAGGGCGTCAGGTCGAAACCGCCACCGAACCACCACACCGGCGTGCCGTCGGGCCGGTAGGCGACGAACAGCCGCACGTTGGCGTGCGAGGTCGGCACATAGGGGTTTTGCGGGTGGATCACCAACGACACGCCCAGCGCCTCGAAGCGGCAGCCGGCCAAGTCCGGATGGCGCTCGCTGGCGGTGCCTGGCAGCGCCGTGCCCTGCACGTGCGAGAAATTGACCGCGCCGCGTTCGATCACGGCCCCGGCTTCGATCACGCGCGTGCGCCCGCCGCCGCCGCCGGCATGCTGCCAGGGATCCTCAAGGAACCGGGCGTGGCCGTCCTCAGCCTCCAGCATGGCGCAGATGCGGTCCTGCAGGTCGGTCAGGTAGGCGGCCACCGCCGGTACGTCGACGCCACTCATGGCAAAGCCCTCGTGTTGGCCCACACGGGGCCGTGCGGGCGTGTAGTCAGCCGGGCGCCTGCTCGCGCGCCACGGCCCGGTAGCCGATGTCGCGCCGGTACAGGGCCCCGGCCCAGGCGACCTGCGCGACCACCCGGTACGCCAGCCGCTGCGCCTGCGCCACGCTGTCGCCCAGCGCCGTGACGCACAGCACGCGCCCGCCGGCCGTCACCACCTGCCCGTCCTGCACGGCCGTGCCGGCGTGGAATACCTTGCTGTCCGGCGGCTCGACCAGCGGCAGGGCCGGGATGGGTGTGCCCGTGGCGTAATCGCCCGGATAGCCTTCGGCTGCCAGCACCACGCCCAGCGCCGGGCGCGGATCCCAGTCGGCCCGGACCTGATCCAGCCGGCCATCGAGCGCCGCCTCGATCAAGTCCACCAGGTCCGATCGCAGGCGCACCAGGATCGGCTGCGTCTCCGGATCACCCAGGCGGCAATTGAACTCCAGCACCCGCGGCGCGCCGTTGACGTCGATCATGAGCCCGGCGTACAGAAAACCGGTGTAGGGCGTGCCGTCGGCGCTCAGCGCCGCGACCGTGGGCTCGATCACCTGCGCCATGATGCGGGCGTGGATGTCCGGCGTGACCACCGGCGCCGGCGAATACGCGCCCATGCCGCCGGTGTTGGGGCCCAGGTCGCCGTCGTCGCGCGCCTTGTGGTCCTGCGAGGTGGCCAGCGGCAGGATGTGGCCGCCGTCGACCATGACGATGAAACTGGCCTCCTCGCCGACCAGAAAGTCCTCCACCACCACGCGCGCCCCGGCGCTGCCGAACGCCCCCTCGCCCAGCATGGCGCGCACGGCGGCCTCGGCCTGCTCGCGCCGGTCGGCGATCACCACGCCCTTGCCGGCGGCCAGGCCGTCGGCCTTGATCACCATCGGCAGCGGGCGTGCACGAACGTGGGCCAGCGCGGCGGAAAGCTCGTCGAAGGTCGCGTAGGCGGCGGTCGGGATAGCGTGCCGGCGCAGGAATTCCTTGGCGTAGGCCTTGGAGCCTTCCAGCTGCGCAGCGGCCTGGCTCGGCCCGAAGCAGCGCCGGCCAGCGGCGGCGAAGGCATCCACCACGCCCGCCACCAGCGGGGCTTCCGGACCAACCACGGTCAGGTCGATCGCCTCGCGCTGCGCAAACGCCAGCAGGCCGGCCACGTCCTGGGCGCCGATCGGCACATTCTCGACCCCCGGCTCGGTGGCCGTGCCCGCATTGCCGGGCGCGACATAAACGCGCGTGACGCGAGGCGAGCGCGCCAGTTTCCAGGCCAGCGCGTGTTCGCGGCCACCGCCGCCGATCACCAGAAGCTTCACGAAACGTCCTCGTGTCAGTACAGGGGGGCGCGGGCGCGCCAGGCACGCACGGTCACCACCCCGAGCGTGATTGCCGTCAGCGGCAGCACGAAACCGATCATCACCCAGCCGAGCAGCGGTGCAGCGTGGTGGCCAGTCCCGTTCAGCAGCAGATAGCCGATGTAGGCGATGTAGTAGCCCAGGAACAGCCCCCCTTCCCAGCGCTCGATGCGGTGTCCGGTGAAAAAGATCGGCAGACAGGCGAACGCCACCGCCGTCATCACTGGCAGATCGAAGCCGCGAGCGGCGGCGCTGACCGGCAGGCCGTCGGCGGACACCGCGGCGCTGGCGCCCAGCACCACCAGCAGATTGAACAGGTTGCTGCCGATCACGTTGCCCACCGCCATTTCGCCGTGACCGCGGGCGGTGGCCATGATCGAGGCGGCGATTTCCGGCAGCGAGGTGCCGACCGCCACCACGGTCAGGCCGATCACCAGCTCACTGAGGCCAATCCCGAGCGCGAGGTCCACCGCCGCTGTGACCAGAACGCGCGCGCCAAGCACCAGCAACACCAGGCCGCCGAGCACCAGCCCCAGATCGCGCCACCAGACGGCGCGCACGCCTTGCCCTGGCACCCGGGCCTCAGTCAGCGCCGCCGCCGATTCGCGGCGCGACAGACGCACCAGAAATGCCGTGTAGCCGACTGCCGACGCCAGCAGGACACAGCCCTCCAGGCGGTCGAGGCGACCGTCCAGCGCCATCGTCATTACCAGCAGCGAGGCGGCTAGCATCAGCGGCACGTCGAGCCGGATCAACCGGCGCGCCACCACCAGCGGCGCCACCAGCGCGCTCAGGCCCAGGACCAGCAGCACGTTGGCGATGTTGCTGCCGACCACATTGCCGACCGCGATGGCCGGCACGCCGCGCAACGCGGCGTCCACGCCGATGGCCAGCTCCGGCGCGCTGGTGCCAAACGCGACCACGGTCAGCCCCACCACCAGTGGCGACAGGCCGGTGGCCACCGCCAGGCGCGCCGCGCCGCGGATCAGCAGCTCGGCACCGGCCAGCAGCAGCGCCAGGCCGGCGATCAGCAGCGGGGTGGTCAGCACGCCGCCTCAGTGCCGGAAATGGCGCACGCCGGTGAGCACCATCGCCATGCCGTGTTCGTCGGCGGCAGCGATGACTTCGCCGTCCCTCATGGAGCCGCCCGGCTGGATGACGGCGGCAATGCCCCGCTCGGCGGCCGCGTCCAGGCCGTCGCGAAACGGGAAGAACGCGTCCGAGGCCATCACGGCGCCGGTCAGATCGAATCCCGCCTCGGCTGCCTTCAGGGCCGCGATGCGGGCCGAGTCGACGCGCGACATCTGGCCGGCGCCGATGCCCAGCGTGCGCTGCTCGGCGGCATAGACGATGGCATTCGATTTCACATATTTGCCGACCGCCCAGGCGAACAGCAGATCGCCCAGCTCGGCCTCGCTGGGCACGCGGCGCGTCACCACTTTCAGGTCGGCGCGCGTCAGGACATGCAGGTCGGCGGTCTGGATCAGCAGGCCGGAGCCGACGCGTTTGACATCGTGCGTGTTGTGGCCCGCGCCGGGCGGGATTTCCAGGACGCGGATGTTCGGCTTGCCGGCGCAGGCGGCCAGGGCCTGCGGCGTGACCGCAGGCGCAATCAGCACCTCCGCGAACTGCCGGCCGACGATGGCCCGCGCCGCGGCTTCGTCCAGCGGCCGGTTGAAGGCAATGATGCCGCCAAACGCCGAGGTCGGGTCGCAGGCATGGGCCTTCGCGTACGCATCCGCCGGGTCCGCGCCCAGCGCCACGCCGCAGGGGTTGGCGTGCTTGACGATCACGCAGGCCGGCGCCTCGAAACCGCGCACCGCCTCCCAGGCGGCATCGGCGTCGGCCAGGTTGTTGTAGGACAGCTCCTTGCCCTGCAACTGGCGAAACGTCGCCAGCGTGCCGGGCGCCGGCCGCAGGTCGCGGTAGAAGGCCGCCTGCTGGTGCGGGTTCTCGCCGTAGCGCAGGTCCATCAGCTTCACGAAGCGGCCGTTGGCCTGGTCCGGAAATTCGGCTCGCGTGCCATCCGGGCGGATCGCCGACAGGTAATCGCTGATCGCCGCGTCGTAGTTGGCAACATGGTTGAACGCCGCCACCGCCAGCGCGAAACGGTCCGCCTCCCCTACCCCGCCCGTGGCGTCGATCTGTCCAAGCGCCGTCTCGTACTGGCCGGGCTCGGTCAGCACCCCGACGTGGCGGTAGTTCTTGGCCGCCGCGCGCAGCATGGCCGGGCCACCGATGTCGATCTGCTCGACCGCCTCCTCCAGCGTGCAGTCCGGCCGCGCCACGGTGGCCTCGAACGGGTACAGGTTCAGCACCAGCAGATCAAAGGCACCGATGCCGTGCTCGGCCATCACCGCGTCGTCCACGCCGCGCCGGCCCAGCAGGCCGCCGTGGATCAGCGGGTGCAGGGTCTTGACCCGTCCGTCCATGATTTCCGGAAAGCCGGTCAGGTCGGCCACTTCGCGCACGGCAAGGCCCGCCTCGCGCAGCGCGCGGCAGGTGCCGCCGGTGGAAACCAGTTCGATGCCACGGGCGGCAAGGCGGCGGGCCAGATCGACCACGCCGGCCTTGTCCGACACGCTGATGAGGGCGCGGCGCACGGTATGAGTCACGTCAGACCTGTCGGGGCTATGCGGAAAGACAGCGGCCACCGCGGCCGCGCGAAATGGCGGGCTTCTTAAAGATCGTACTGCTGGAGTTTCTTGCGCAGGGTGTTGCGGTTGATGCCCAGCACGTCGGCCGCGCGGCAGCGGTTGCCACGCGCCCTTTCCATCACCACCGCCAGCAGCGGTTTCTCGATCTGTTCCAGCAGCAGCTGGTACAGGTTGGTCGGCGCGCTGTCGCCCAGGTCATCCAGATAGCGGCGCACGGTGGCCGCCACGCACTGCGCCAGCGGTTGATCGGGGTGGTTGCCATCCGCCGGCCGCGCAGGATGTTGATCGGCGGAAACGTTGACGTCGACCGGTTTCATGCACGGACTCCCTTGGCGCCCCCCAGCGATCGGAGCAACAAGCTCCCACCGATGCAGTGGCGACGCACAGCAATTGTTTGAATTTGGAGCCGGTCGGCTGGCGCAACGGCCACGACCGGGCGGTCATGTTAGCCCAAGGCGCTGATCGGTGGGAGTGGATTTTTCGGGCCAGGCCACGGCATCGCGCGTCTTACACCCGTCGTGTTCCAGGCCGGCACATGCGAGTTTGCGCAGCGGTGCACCAGCGTGGCCGCCACGGACAACCGGCCAAGGACAGGAGGCAACGCCAACGTCAGCGCAGCGTGAACCTGAAACCCGCCGCCACGGTGCCCGGGTCGGCCAGAGGCAGGCGCACCTCGACCGTGCTGCCCGGCGCGAACTGCGCATCGGCCTGCTGCTGCGCAGGCAGATATTCGGCCGGCTCGAACAGGCGCTCGGCAATGGCCGTGTCGTCGGCGCCGGTCAGAACCAGGGCCAGCCGCGGCCAGGGCTGCGCCAGGGGCGCGCTGTTATTGAGCGCGACCACGGCCAGCAGTGCATCGGCATAGCCCGGATGGGAGGTGACGCGAGCATCGGAAACGTGGATCGCCTGCAGGTCGCGAAACACCGGCAAATGGCAGCCGAAGCGCTCGCAGACCGCCTCCAGCAGCGGCCGCAGGGTTGGCAAATCGGCCAGACGGTTGCGCCCGAGCCACAGCAGCTGGCCCAGCAGCACCAGCAGCAGAACCAGCGCCAGGGCACCGCGCAGCAGGCTGGGTCCCATGCCCGGCAACGCAGCCGGGGCCGGCGATGCATAGGCCGGTCGGGGGACGCCGGAATGGCGGTCAGCATCAGCCGACGGTGGCGCCTGCGGCGGCTCACTGGCCGCGAAGACCTCGCTGCACACGCCGCAGCGGACGCGGCCGTGCGCCGGCACGCTGGCCGGACCACGAAACACCGTGCCGCAGCCCGGGCAGCGCAGCAGCGTCGATTGCAGGTTCATCGCTTGATCCCTTTCACGCAGGCCCAGCCCTGGTCGATGGTGGGTGCCTCAAAGCGCAGTGCAGTTCCGAATCCCGCCAGTACCTCGGGCACCTGCGATTCGAGCAGGCCGGATAGTAGCAAAGCGCCTCCGGGACGCAGTGCGTCAAGCAATTGCGGTGCCAGCGCCACCAGCACCGGCGCCAGGATGTTGGCCAGGATCAGATCGGCCGCCACAGCGGCCGGCAGGCCGTCGGCCGGCACCACCCGCAGGCAGTCCGCAACGCCGTTGCGGGCGGCATTGTCGGCGGTCGCGGCGAGCGCCTGCGGATCGATGTCGAGCGCCCACACCCGGCGCGCGCCCAGCCGCGCCGCGGCCACGGCAAGAATGCCCGAGCCACAGCCCCAGTCGATCACCTCGCCGCCGACCGGCGGGTTGCGCGCCAGCCAGCGCAGGCACAGGGCGGTGGTCGGATGCGCGCCGGTGCCAAAGCCAAGCCCCGGGTCGAGCTGCACGACCAGCGCATCCGGTGCCGGCGCGGCTGCGCCGGTCGGGCACACCCACAGCCGGTTGCCGAAATGACGCGGCTGCACGTCCTGCCCGCTGCGCGCCCAGTCCTGGTCCGCCAGGCTCGTGCAGCGCAGCGCCTGGACACCGGCCGCGCCCAGCAACGCCAGCAGCGCGGCCGGTTCGTAATCGCCTTCGAACAGGGCCGTCAGGCGTACCTGTGGCCACAGCGGCGTTTCGCCGGGCGCCGGTTCGAGCACCGGCCGGTCGGCGGCGTCCAGGCTGGTGATCGACAACGCGCCCGCGTCCTCCAGCAACTCGCACAGCGCCGCGTGCCGGTCCGCGGCTGCCAGACACTCGATGCTGATCCAGCTCATCGGGCCCTCCCTGACGCGCGCCGAAGGATTGTCAGCTGGTTGTGGCGCTTCGGAAGCGGCATTCAGGAAGCCACCGATGGCCGGCGGGATGCGGCGGCGAGCGCACCCAGACACAGAACAAAAAACACCACCCCACCGACGGCCAGTGCTCGCTGATAATCGGCCGGTGCGTGTGGATCCAGCAGGCCCAGCAGCAGCGCCGCCAGGGCCATGCTGGCCATCTGGCCGACCAGGCGCGAGGTCTGCAGCAGACCGGCCGCCAGACCGAACGCCGACGGCGGCACGGCAGCCAGCGCCGCGTGCTGGTTGGGCGGCACGAACAGCGCGGTACCGATGCCGATGCAGGCCAGCGCCACCGGCAACAGGCCGTAGACGCCGGTCGCGCCGGTCACCGAGACCAGCGCCAGGCCGCTCGACGTCAGGCACAGACCGGCGATCGTCAGGCGCCGGGCCGATACCCGGTCCGCCAGGCGCCCGGCAGGCGCCGCCAGCACGGTTTGCAGCACCGGTTGCACCGCCAGCAGCAGCCCGGTGCGTGCCGCGCCGCTGCCCACGCCGTGCTGCAGCACCAGGCTGAGCACATAGCTCAGACCGAACACGCCGCCGTAGTGCAGCAACGCCGCGCCCGCCGAATAGCGCAGTGCCTGGCCCGGCGCCAGCAGACGCAGGTCGATCAGCGGCTGGGGTGTGCGCCGCTGGTGGATGATGAAGCACCACAGCAGCGCCGCGGCCAGGGCCAGCAGGAGCAGCGCATCCCAGTGCTGCGGCCGGCCGCTGGCCAGCCAGAAAAGCCCCAGCGCGCCGCCCAGCAATAGCGCGCCGCCGACGTCGAAGCGGCCGCCCTGTGCGGTCGCCGCCGCGCGCGGTAGCAGCCGCCACAGGGCGATCGCCACCGCCAGGCCGATGACGCCGGTCAGATAGAACACCGACTGCCAGCCAAACGCCTGCGTCAGGATGCCGCCCAGCGCCGGCCCGGCGGTCAGGCCGATGTAGGTCACCGTGATGTTCATGCCAAGCACCCGGCCGCGCCGCTCGGGCGGGGCCAGCTGCGCCAGCAGCGCCGGGCCGGTGCCAAACACACCGGCGGACCCGGCGCCCTGCAGCAGGCGCAGCCCGATCTGCGCGTAAGGATCGATCACCCACGCCCCCAGCAGGCTGGTGACGGCGATGATGGCCGCCCCCAGCGCCAGCACCGGGCCGCGGCCATAAAGATCACCGGCCCGCGCCACCGGCATCATGAACACCGCCGCGGCGACGAAATAGGCACTCGTGTACCAGCCGGCCTGCACGGTGCTCAAGCCGCGCGCGGCGATGATCTGCGGCAGCGCCACCACGATGGCGGTGGCGATGAACGGCCCCAGGAAGCTGGCGAGCGGAATCAGTGCCAGCGCGACCGCCGGCCGCGCCAGGGACAGGCGTGAGTCCATCCTCAGGCCGGGTGCGCCAGCGGCTGCGGGGCGTTCCTGGGCGTCGCCTCGCGGCCCGACAGCAGCAGATACACCACCGGCACCACATACAGGCTGAACAGCGTGCCGATCAGCAGGCCGCCGATGATGACCCAGCCGATCGGGTGGCGCGTCTCGGCACCGGCGCCGGCAGCCAGCGCCAGCGGCACGGCAGCCAGCAGCATGGTGGCGGAGGTCATCAGGATCGGCCGCAGGCGCAGCACCGAGGCCTGCACCAATGCATCGCGCGCCGCCATGCCACCGGCACGCAGCTGGCGCGTGAACTCGACGATCAGGATGCCGTTCTTGGCCGTCAGGCCGATCAGCATGACCATGCCGATCTGGCTGTACACGTTCAGCGTGAGACCCGCGAAATACAGCGCCGCCACCGCGCCGGCAATGGCCAGCGGCACCGACAGCAGGATCACCAGCGGGTCGCGGAAGGACTCGAACTGCGCCGACAGCACCAGATAAATGAACACCAGCGCCAGGCCGAAGGTCAGCGCCAGCGCCTGGCTGGCTTCCTTGAACTCGCGCGAGACGCCGTCGTAGTCGATGCGCCCGCCGGGCGGCAGGATCTGCCGCGCCTCGGCCGCCAGCCAGTCCAGCACCTCGCCCATGGCGTGGCCGGGGGCGATGTTGGCGCTGATCTTGGCCGCCCGCAGGCGGTTGAAATGGTTCAGCTCGCGCGGCGCCACCGCCTCGCGCAGGCTCACCAGGTTGTCGACCTGCACCAGCGAACCGTCGCCGGCCCGCAGGTAGATGTCGGTCAGGTCGGTCGGCTGGCGGCGCGCATCGTCGGCCAGTTTGACCATCACGTCGTACTGCTTGCCGGCGCGCTTGAAGCGCGTCACCTTGCGCCCGCCAAGCAGGGTTTCGAGCGTGCGCCCGACGTCCGCCGCGCTGATCCCGACGTTGGCCAGCTTGTCGCGGTTCACGTCCACCTTCAGCTGCGGCTTGTTCAGCTTCAGGTCCGTGTCCAGGTTCATCAGCGCCGGGTTCTGGCTGGCGCGCGCCATCAGGCCGTCGACCGCGCCCTGCAGGTCTTCCCAGGTGTCGGCCTGCAGCACGAACTGCACCGGCGTCTCGCGGTAGCCACCCATGCCCAGCGACGCCCGGTTGATCGGAAACGCCAGCACGCCGGGCAGGCTGCCCAGCTTGGGGCCCAGCTCGTGGGTGATGTCGAACTGGCTGCGCGTGCGCTCGCCCCACGGCTTGATGGTGGCAAACGAGGCACCGACGTTGACCGGCGCCGGCCGCTGCACGCCCGGCGACACCACCATGAACAGCGTGGTCATTTCCGGAACCGCCTTGAGCACCTTTTCCGCCTGCAGGATGTTGCGATACATGTAATCGTAGGTCGCGCCCTCGGGCCCGAGCATCAGCACCACGAAGTCGGAACGGTCCTCGAAGGGCGCCAGTTCCGACTTCAGCTGCGTGAACATCCAGGCACCCACGGCGCCAACGCCGATGGCCAGTGCCAGCACCAGCACCCAGCCGCGCAGCGCCAGCCGCAGCGTGGCCGCGTAGCCACGGTTCAGCGCCACGAAAAAGCGCTCCGTGAACTGATAGGCCGGGCTGTGGTGGGCCGGCTTCAGGATCCGGGCGCACAGCATCGGCACCAGCGTCAGGGCGACGAAGCCCGACACCGCCACGGCGCCGGCCACCGCCAGCGCGAATTCGCGGAACAGCCGCCCGGTGGTGCCGGTCTGAAACGCCATCGGCACGAACACCGCCACCAGCGTGACCGTCATGGCCAGCACGGCAAAGCCGATCTCGCGCCCGCCGACCAGCGCCGCCTCGCGCGGCGACAGGCCGTCCTCGATGCGCCGGTAGATGTTCTCCAGCACCACGATGGCGTCGTCCACCACCAGGCCGATGGCCAGCACCAGCGCCAGCAGGGTCAGGATGTTGATCGAGAAATCGAGCGCGTACAGAAAGAAGAACGCACCGATGATGGCCACCGGAATCGACAGGAACGGAATCAGCGTGGCCCGCGGCGAGCGCAGGAAACCGAAGATCACCACCACCACCAACACGAGCGCCTCGAACAGGGTCTGGTAGACGGCCTTGATCGACTCCTCGACGAAGTTCGAGCGATCCGTGCCGATCTTGAACTGCATGCCGGCCGGCAGCGTGGCCTGGATTTCCGGCAGCATGGCCTTGATGGCACGGGCGACTTCCAGCAGGTTGGCGGTGGACTGCTTGACCACGCCCATGCCCACCGCCGGGGAGCCGTCCACCCGGATGCCGGATCGCTCGTCCTCGGCGCCCAGCGCCGCGTGGCCGACGTCCTTCAGGCGCACCGGGTAGCCGTTCACCTCGCGGATGATCATCTGGTCGAACTGCTCGGCCGTGCGCATGTCGGTTTCCGACAGCACCGTGAACTCGCGCTCGGTGCTCTCGATGCGCCCGGACGGCACCTCGATGTTCTCGCGCTGCAGGGCAGTTTCCACGTCCAGTGGCGTCAGCCCGTAGCCGGCCAGGCGCTCGCGGTCCAGCCAGATGCGCATGGCGTAGCGCCGCTCGCCGCCGATCAGCACCGTCGCCACACCGGGGATGGTCTGCAGGCGGTCGCGCACCACGCGGTCGGCGAAATCCGACACTTCCAGCGGCGAGTGACGGTCGCTGTAGAAAGCCAGCCACATGATCGGGTCGGCGTCGGCCTCGACCTTGGAGATGACCGGCTCATCGACGGCCTGCGGCAGCTTGCTGCGGGCACGCGCAACGCGGTCGCGCACATCGGCCGCGGCATCGTCCGGATCGCGCGTCAGGCGGAACTTGACGGTGATTTCCGACACCTCCTCGCGCGACACCGACTTCATGACGTCGATGCCCTCGATGCCGGACAGCTCGTCCTCCAGCGGCTGGCTGACCTGGCTTTCGATGATCTCCGCGCTGGCGCCCCGGTAGATGGTGCGCACCGACACCACCGGCGTGTCGATCATCGGGTACTCGCGCACCGACAGGCGCGTGAAGGCAATCACGCCCAGCAGCAGGATGACCAGGCTCATCACCGTGGCCAGCACCGGCCGCTCGACCGACACCTCGGTCAGTTTCACGGCCCGGCCTCCTGCGCGCGGGCGGCCACCGGCATGCCCTCGCGCAGCTTCATCTGTCCCTCGATGACCACCGTATCGCCGGCCGCCAGACCGTTCGTGATCTCGACGATACCCGGCGAGCGCAGGCCGGGACTGACCGGTGTCAGGGCCACCTTGCCGTCCACCACCCTGAACACGTAGAGCTTCTCGCCGCGTGGCACGATCGCCTGCTCCGGGATCACCAGCGCCGCCGGCCGCTCGCCGACCGTCATCTCCACCTGCGCGAACATGCCCGGTCGCAGCAGGCCGTCGGCGTTGGGCACCCGCCCGCGCAGGGCAAAGGTGCGCGTGGCCGCGTCCAGACGCGGATCGATGGCATAAATCTCGCCCGTGAACTCGCGCCCCGGCACGGCGTCCACGCGCAGGGTCAGCGGCCGGCCGACGGTCATGGCGGTGGCATGGCGTTCCGGCACCCGGAACTCCACCTTCAGCGGGTCCAGATTCTCCAGATTCACCAGATCCTGCCCCGGCTGCACATAGGCACCGGGGCTGACCAGGCGCAGTCCGGCCACGCCGTCGAAGGGCGCGCGCAGCACGGTCTTGGCCAGCATCACCTGGTGGCGTTGCAGCAGCGCCCGCGATTCGGCCAGCCGCGCCTGCGCCTGGTCGTAATCCTGCTGGCTCAGCATGTTGGTCTTGACCAGATCGGCCGCACGCCGGAAGGTCAGGCTGTTGACCGTCACCGTAGCCTCGGTCTGCGCCACCTGCGCCCGGTATTCGGCGCCATCGAGCGTGATCAGTGGCTCGCCGGCCCTGACCGGCCGGCCTTCCTCGAAATGGATGCGTTCCACCCGGCCGGGAATCTCGGAGCGGATCAGCACCGACTCGTTGGCCGTGAGCGTGCCCACCGCCCGCAGACGGTCAGTCAGCGACTGTGTGCGCGCCGTGGCCACCAGCACCGGCAGGGCCGGGGGGGCACCGCCCGCAGCAGCCGCGGGCGCCGCAGGCTTGTCGCCACGCGAACAGGCAGTCATGACCAGCAGCAGGCCCACGACGACCAGGCGGCGGCGCGGCACAGACGGTTCGTGCGACATGTTCTTTGTCTTCTCCCCTGGATCGGCGTCCGCCGGCATTACACCTACCGCTGACCGCGTGGTCAAGCCGCGGCCGCGCCTTGCCGGGCACGGGCCACCGGCCGCCTCCCGTCCAGCGACCGCGCAGGGAAGACTAGGGAAGCGCCGAATAAATCCATCCTGGATTTCTCAGCGCCCGCCATCGGAAAAGCATGGTTTTCCGATGGCTCACAAAATCAGTGGCTTGCTGCCACTGATTTTGGCAGCGCATCCCTGCGCTGCGGGAACCGCTGAATACTCCAGCGTTTCCCTAGTGAAAATCGCGCGATGCGGCCGGCAGGGAGCCGAGCAACCGCGACTGGTCCTCGATGCGGTGGGCCACGACGTGAATCACGCCCTGCCCGGACTGCGCCTGACCGTGCACCAGCATCAGCGAGGCACCCAGGATGGCCTCGCGCTGCGCCTGCAGCACCTTGGGCCAGACGATCAGATTCACGGTGCCGGTTTCGTCTTCAAGGGTGACGAAGACCACGCCCGAGGCCGTGCCCGGCCGCTGGCGGTGGGTGACGATGCCGGCGACCTTGACCAGATGCCCGTCCGGAATGCCTGCCAGGCCCTGGGCAGTCGTCACCCGCAGGCGCTGCAGGCGCGGTCGCAGCAGCGCCAGCGGATGCCGGCCCAGCGTCAGTCCCAGGCTGCGGTAATCGGCCGCGATGTCCTGCCCCTCGCGCGGCGCCGGCAACGCCACATGCGACTCCACCGGCGCATGGCCGGCCAGCAGGTCCTGCCCGCGCTGCGTGCCGGCGGCCTGCCAGCGCGCGCCGTGGCGATGACCGGCCAGACTCGCCAGGGCGCCCGCCTCGGCCAGTGCCTCCACTGCCCGCCGGGTAAGGCGCGCGCGCCCGGTCAGATCCGGCACAGACCCGAACGGCGCCACGGCCCGCGCCGCGCACACACTCCTGCCCTCGCCCTCGGGCAGGCCGCGCACCTGACGCAGGCCGAGCCGGACCTCGGGCACGCCATCGCTATCCGGTTCCAGCGTGCAATCCCAGTCGCTGTGGCACACATCGACGTTGCGAAAGCGCACGCCGGCACGGCGGGCGTCGTGGATCAGCTGCGCCGGCGCGTAGAAGCCCAGCGGTTGCGAGTTGAGCAGCGCGGCGCAGAACGCCGCCGGCTGGTGGCATTTGAGCCAGCAGGAGGCGTAGGTCAGCAGCGCGAAGCTGGCCGCATGGCTCATCGGGAAGCCATAGCTGCCAAAGCCCAGTATCTGTTGGTAGATGGCCTCGGCGAACCCGGCGTCGTAGCCGCGCGCCGCCATGCCTCCCAGCAGCTTGTCCCGAAACTGCTCCAGTCCGCCCTTGCGCTGCCAGGCGGCCATCGAGCGGCGCACCTGGTCGGCCTCGCCAGGCGAGAAACCGGCGGCCAGGATGGCGATCGACATCACCTGTTCCTGGAACAGCGGCACGCCCAGCGTGGGCGCGAGCACTTTTTCGAGTTCCGGACCCGGGTAGTGCACGGGCTCCAGCCCCTGCCGGCGCCGCAGGTAGGGATGCACCATGTTTCCCTGGATCGGCCCGGGCCGCACGATGGCCACCTCGATCACCAGATCCCAGAACGTGGCCGGTTTCAGGCGCGGCAGCATCGACATCTGGGCGCGGCTTTCGATCTGGAACACGCCGGTCGTCTCGCCGCGGCCGATCATGGCGTAGGTCGCCGGGTCCTCGGCCGGGATGTCCTGCAGGCGAAATTCCCTGCCCTGCCAGGCGCCGACCATCTGCAGGCAGCGCCGGATCGCCGACAGCATGCCCAGCGCCAGCACGTCCACCTTGAGCAGGCCGACCGCGTCCAGGTCGTCCTTGTCCCACTGGATCACGGTGCGCTGCGCCATGGCCGCGTTTTCCACCGGCACCAGCTCGGACAGCGGCCGCTGGGAGATGACGAAACCGCCCACGTGCTGCGACAGATGCCGCGGCATGCCGATCAGCTCGCGCGCCAGGGCCAGCAGCTGGCGCACCAGCAGACCGTCCGCCGCGAAGCCCTGTTTTTCCAGCTGCGCGACCAGGGCCGCGTGGTCGTCCCAGTAGGCCAGGGAGCGGGTGATCGCATCCACCTGCTGCACCGACAGGCCCAGCGCCTTGCCCACGTCCCGCAGCGCCCCGCGCGTGCGGTAGCACTGCACGGTGCAGGTCAGCGCGGCGCGCTGCCGGCCGTATTTTTCGTAGATGTGCTGGATGACCTCCTCGCGCCGCTGGTGCTCGAAGTCGATGTCGATGTCCGGCGGCTCGTTGCGCTCCCTGGAGATGAAGCGCTCGAACAGCAGGTTCATGCGCGCCGGGTCGACCTCGGTCACGCCCAGCAGGTAGCAGACGGCGGAATTGGCCGCCGAGCCGCGACCCTGGCACAGGATGCCGTGACTGCGAGCAAAGGCGACCAGCTCCTCGACGGTCAGAAAATAATGTTCGTAGCCCAGCTCGCCGATCAGGGCCAGTTCCTTGTCGACCAGCGCGCGCACCGGTTCGGGACAGCCGTCCGGGTAGCGGCGCTGCATGCCGGCCTCGGTCAGCGCGCGCAGGTGCCCGGCGGCGGTCGCGCCGGGCGGCACCACCTCCTCGGGGTACTGATAGCGCAGCTCGTCCAGGCGAAAGCGGCAGCGCTCGGCGATGACCAGCGTTTCGCGCAACAAAGCGGCCGGGTAGAGCTTTTGCAGCGCGGCGAGCTCGCGCAGATGCCGCTCGCCGTTGGCAAACAGCGGCGCCGCCGGATCGCGCAGCTGCGTGTGGGCGCGAATGCAGGCCATCACGTCCTGCAAGGCCTTGCGCTGGCGCGTGTGCATGTGCACGTCGCCGCTGGCCACCAGCGGCCGGCCAAGGTGTTTGCCCAGTGCGGCCAGCGCCGCGTGGCGCTCGCGATCCTGCGGATGCAGCAGGCGCTCGAAGGCCAGCCACAGGCGCTCGCCGAAGCGGTCGGCAAGCGCGCTCGCCTCGGCCCGCAGGCGGGCTTCGTCAAAACCCTGCGCCGGCCACTGCGGCAGCCACAGCGCCAGCAGCCGGTCGGTGCCGGCATCCAGATCATCCAGCGCCAGGTGGTAATGGCCCTTGGCACTGCGTCGGCGCGCCCGGGTGATCAGGCCGCACAGCTGCGCATAGGCCGCGCCATCGGGCGCCAGCACGACCAGCCGCGGGCCGTCCTGCAGTTGCAGCTCGCTGCCCACGATCAGCGGCAGACCCAGCGGCCTGGCCGCCTCCCAGGCGCGCACGATGCCGGCCAGCGAGCACTCGTCGGTCAGCGCCAGCGCCTGGTAGCCGAGCGCGTGGGCCTGCGCCACCAGCTCGCGCGGGTGCGAGGCGCCGCGCTGGAAGGAGAAGTTCGACAGGCAGTGCAGCTCGGCGTACACGGGCGCTCACTGCCACAGGCCATGCAGGTAGAAGTCGCCGTCCTGCAGGTCCCGATACACCCAACACACGCGCCCGGCCCGGTCCTGGGCCAGGAAGTAATCGCGCGCCGCCGCCTCCCCCTCCCACCAGCCCAGCTCGATGCGCTCGGGGGCGCCGAGCAGGCGCGCCGGCACCACACGGCGCGGCTGCGCCAGCAGCCACGGCGGGCGCGGCGGGTGATGCGCGCCGGGCACGGCCCCCGGACCCGGATCGGTCATGGCGGCCTGTGGGCGCCGGTCCGGGCTGACCGCGATCTGGCGCACGGCGTCCCTGCCCAGCCGCGCCGCCAGGCGTTCGCGCAGCTCCAGCAGGCGCTGGCCGAGCATCGCGCTGCTGCCGAAAAGATCGTCCTGGATCACGGCCACCGGCTCGAAACGGTCCGCTTCGAGGCACAGTTCGAGCACGCCATCCTGCAGCGTGAGGCGCTCCAGCTGCTCGCGCACCACCCGCAGCAGGCGCACCGGATCGCGCGTGGGCGACATCAGGCCCACCGGGTGCGCGGTCAGGCGCCGACGGCTGTCGCGCAGGCGCAGCACGAAATTCTGGACGGCGCCGTCGCGGGCCCGCAGGTAAGCCGCGAACTCGCCGAGCATCATCTTGAGCGGGAACAGCAGCGCCTCGGTGCTGTCGACCGGTTCGCCGAACGCGAAGCGGCGGCGGTAGCGCGCCGCCGGCACGAACGCCGCCCAGGCTTCGGGCGCGCGGCCGAGCAGCCGATCCAGCGCCAGCATGGCCGCACCGCCCAGGCGCCGGCCGAGCGCATCGGCCGGCAGCGCGAGCACCTCGCCGATCCGGCGCAGGCCGGCACCGGCCAGCAGGCGCCGCGCCTGATCCTCGAACGGCAGCAGCGCCAGCGGCAACCCGGCAATGGCGCGGGTGATGTCGCCAGCCTGGCACACGGGCTGGTGCAACCCGGCGTCCGCGACGGCCAGCAGCAGGCTGCAGCCGAGCGTCGGGGCGACGCCAAACTGCGCCCGATACGCCGGCAGGTCCGCCAGCAGCGCGCCAACCAGTCCGGCCCAGCCACCGAACAGGTGCGCGCTTGGCCCGACCTGCACCCACACCGCCTGCCGCTGCCGGCACACGGTGACCGGCGTGCCGAAGCGGTACAGCCAGCAGGCCAGACCGCTCAGGGCCTCGCGTTCGGCCTGCGGCCGGCGGGCCAGGGCGATCAGCTCCGGCACCCGCGCCACGGCACTCGGCAGCGCCATGCCCGGGCGCAGGCCGCGCCGCGCCGCCTCGGCGTTTACGCCATGCAGCCAGCGGCCACGGCCGGTCTGCGAGCAGACCGCCACCGGGCGATCCGGCGCCGGCGCCAGGGCCTCCAGCGACAGATCGGGAAACAGGGCGCAGATCCACGGCATGGCGATCGCCCGCTGCTCACGCCGCCACCGGCACGTCGCCGCAGCGGTACAGCAGGCCGTGACCGGCCCGCCCGCCGCGGCACTTGAGAACCTGCACCCGCAGCTGCGCGTCGGCTGCCGGCGCCACCGCCAGGCGCACCGCCGCATAGCTGTGACCATCGGCGCGACCGGTACGAAAACAGAACATCAGGCACTGCGCGGCATCCGCCGCCAGCTGCAGGCGCCGCTCGGCCGTGCCGTCCAGCGCCGGCCCCCAGCAGGCCAGCGCGGCAAACAGGCCGCTGTGGGCGATCTGCTCCGCCGCCCACTGTGCCTGCGCCGCGTCCTGCGGCCGCACCCACAGCAGGTGATCCAGATCGACGCCGCGCGAGGCGAGTGCCGGCGCATACGGCAAGTACGGCGGATCGATCAGCGCCACCGGACGTCCGGCCGCGGTGAAACCGGCCAGCACCGGGATGATCAGCGAGAAACCCAGGCCCGCCTCGGTGCCGACGATCTGCGTCAGCGCGCCGACCGGCCAGCCGCCCAGCAGCGCCCGGTCGAGGGCCTCGATGCGCGTGCTGGCCACCGCCATCGGTGCCTGCGCCCGGTCGCCGCGCCAGACGCCCGGAATCTGCAAGGCGGGCGCATTCACGGCCCCGTCCCCGGCCGGATCAGCCCGGCATGGACGCCGATCAGGCGCAGCCCGGCCGTGCCCGGATCGTAGACCTGCGGCGGGTATGCAGCCTGATCGTCATGCTCGGAGACCAGCACCACCCGGCCGGCGCGGCGCGTGTAGCGCTTGAGCGTCAGGCGCGGATCGCCGGTCTGCGGATCGGGCACCAGCGCCGCGACCACGGCGCCCGGCGGCGGGTCCGGGTCCTCGCGCACGCCGACCAGGTCACCCGGCAGCACGCCCAGGTTCTTCATCGACCAGCCCTGCACCCGGAACAGCCAGTCCGGCCGCGGACGAAACAGGCCCGGATCGACGTCCAGCCACTCCTCCACGTGATCGCCCGCCATGACCGGCTGGCCGGCGGCGATGCGACCGATCAGCGGCAGCCGCACGCGCGAGGGCGCCGCCGCCGTGGCCAGCCGCAGGCCGCGGCTGACGCCCGCGATCTTGTGCAGCGCGCCGCGCTGAACCAGTTTTTCGATCAGCTCCGCCGCTGCGCGCACCGAACAGCCCAGACCCTGCGCCAGTTCGCGCACGGTCGGCATGGCCGCGTGCTGGCCGAAATAGCGCTGCACGAACTGCAGCGCGGCAGTCTGGCGGGGCGGAAGCTGGGTGGGATCGAAGCTCATGGCTACACAAATGTATAGCCCCTTGCCCGGCCGTGCAATGGGGCGACCTGGCTTCTTTCGGTGCAGGCGCCCGGCTCCGCCGGGCGATCAGCGCGCCCTGTTCAACCGCGCGCCGCCCGACCATGCCCAACGGCGATCATCGCGCAGCGAAGCTGCGCTCCTACCCAACCTCCATTCAGCCCTGTGCCGCCCGACCGCGCCGGGCCAGCACTTGGCCAAAGGCCAGTCCGACGCCCAGCAGCGCGCCGCCGCCAAGGCCGATCGCCGGCCCGCTGCCGATGCGGGCGGACAGCCAGCCGGTCAGGGTCACGCCGGCCGACTGGCCCAGGAAAAAGCTCGCCGCGAAGATCGACACCGCCGCACCGCGCACCCGCGGCGCCATCTGCGTGGCATTCACCTGCAGCGTGTTGTGCAGCATGTAAAAACCAAGCCCGGCCAGCAGGCTGCCGATGACGCCGAACACCCACGACGGCGCCCCGGCGATGGCGCCCAGACCCAGGCACAGGAACACGGCGCCCGTCCGGGCCAGTCCCGTCTCGCCCAGCCCCTTGATCAGGCGCCGCGCGCCCAGCGCGTACACCATCCCCCCGGCGCCGAACACCATCACCAGTGAGCCGGCAACGGTCAGCGACACGCCCAGCCGCTGGTGCAGGTGCGCGGCCATGAACGCCAGCGGCCCGAACAGAAAGCTGCCCTCCAGAAACACGATCAGCAGCAGAATCCGCGCCCAGCGCGCGGCCAGCACCTCGCGAAAATCGCCCAGCGTGCGCGCCAGCGACGGCGGCGCCGGGCTGCCGGAGCGGCCGCTGGAGTTCAGCGGCAGACGCCGCAGGCCGACGAACAGCTGCGCGCCCACGGCGCCATAAACCCCGGCCAGCACGAAATACGGCACCCGCCAGCCCAGATGATCGGCAGCCACGCCACCCAGCCACACGCCCGCCGCCAGACCCGTGATCTGGCCGATCAGAAAGCGCGCCAGCACCGGCTGGCGGCGCTCGTAAGGCACCACATCGCCGATCCAGGCAATCGACAGCGGAATGATCGCCGCCGCCAGCATGCCGGCCAGCACGCGCGCCGCGCGCAGCTGCCCGAAGTCGCCGGCCAGCGCGCACGCCAGCGAGGCCAGCCCGCAGGCCAGCACCGCCCAGGCCACCACCCGGTATTTACCGAAGCGGTCGCCGACCGGCCCCCACAGCACCTGCGACGCGCCATAGGCCAGCGCGTAGAAGCTGACCACCTGCGCGGTGGTGGCCAGCGGCACGCCGAAGATCTGCGCCAGCTGCGGCAGCAGGGCATCGTTGACACGCATCGCCATCGCGCTCGCCCCGGCGGCCAGCGACAGACAGACGATGGCCAGCAGCGGCGGCGAGCCGGTGTCGGACGCCGGGGAATCCGTGATCGACACAGGCGTGTCCTGATTTGAGCGCTTCTTCAGCCGCTGGCGCCAAACGAAAACCCGAAACTGCCCAGGCGCCCGTAATCGGCATGAAACACGTCGCCCGGCGTCACCGGCAGGGCGCGGGTGAAGGAACCGGCCAGGATCACCTGCCCGGCTTCCAGCGCCACGCCGTGCCGGGCAAAACGCCGCGCCAGCCAGGCGATGCCGGCCGCCGGGTGGCCCAGCACGCCAGCCGCAAGGCCGGTCTCCTCGACCACGCCGTTGCGGTGCAGCACGGCGCCGGCCCAGCGCAGGTCGATGTCCTGCGGGCGCACCGGCCGGCCGGCCAGCACCACGCCGGCACTGGCGGCGTTGTCGGCGATGGTGTCGAGCACGCCCCGCCGCTGGCCGGTTTCGGCATCCACCCGCTCGGTGCGGGCGTCGATGATCTCGATTGCCGGCTGCACGTACTCGGTGGCCCGCAGCACGTCGGTGATCGACACCGCTTCGCCGGACAGCGGCGCGCCCAGCACGAAGGCCAGTTCCACCTCCACCATCGGCACGATGAACCGGTCGCCGGGTATGGCCTCGCCGTCGGCGAAGAACATGTCGTCCAGCAGCGTGCCGTAATCCGGCTCGCTGATGCCAAACGCCTGCTGCATGGCGCGCGAGGTCAGGCCGATCTTGCGCCCCAGCACGCGCCGCCCGGCGGCCTGTTTGCTGGCCATCCAGGCGGCCTGGATGGCGTAGCTGTCGTCGAGGGTGAGATCCGGAAACTCGCGCCGCAGTTGCCGGCGCGGCCGGCGGTTTCGCTCCGCCGCCTCCAGCTCGACGGCGATGCGCTGCACCGCCGCCTCGTCCAGCGTGCGCACCACCGCCTCAGCCGCCGAAGTGCTTGACGATCAGCGGATACATGGCGTCCCAGCGCTGGGTCTGCGCCCAGTGGCCACAGCGGTCCAGCACCACCAGCTCGGCCTGCTGCAGGTGCTTCAGGAAGTACAGGCTGGTGTCCAGCGGCACGATGCGGTCCTGACGGCCATGCACCAGCAGCACCGAGTGCGGCAGGCGCCCGAGCTGGGCCTCCGGCACGGTCAGGTCGTTCATGCCGGCGCTTTGCGCCTGGAACAGCAGGTTGGTCATTTCCCGCGTCTTGGGGTCCATCGCCACCGCGTAGCGCTGCTGGACGATGTCCTCCAGACCGGGCACCGCCGACGGATCGTGCACGAAGCTTTGAATGACCTCGCGGTAGCGGGCGATGCGCGGGTCCTTGTAGAACTCCAGCAGGCGCTTCATTTCCCAGCTGTATTCGAACGGCGCGCCAATGGCGCCCATCAGCAATACCTTGTCGAAACGCTCGGGGGCCTGCACCAGGGCGTGCAGGGTCAGGGCGCCGCCCATGGAATTGCCGACCACGTGGGCGCGCTCGATGCCCAGCGTGTCCATCAGCCCCAGCACCTGCTCCACGCGGTGCCCGATCCAGCCCAGAATGTGGGTCGGCAACTCGGCCGGCAGCTCGGTCTGGCCAAAGCCGACCAGGTCCGGGGCGACCACGTAGTAGTGCTTCGCCAGGTCCGGCGCGCAGCGCAGCCAGTTGGAGGCCGCCGTGGCGCCGGGCCCGGCGCCGTGCAGCAGGATGGCTGGCGGATTCTTGGGGTCACCGGCCAGCACCACGTGGCTGGCGATGGCGCCGGACTGGATCCTTTTTTCAACGACCGATGTACTCACGGGAAGCTCCTGATGGCGACAAGAAAAATCATGCGCGCCGGCCGGCGCAGGGCCGCAATGATAGCCGCGCCGTCCACCCGGCACCCGGCGGCGGTCAGGACATTGCCGATGGTGCGCGCGTGACGGCGGCAGTGCCCGGGCGCACCGGCCTGCTGTGGCGCTGGGCGCTGTACGACTTTGCCAACAGCGCGTTTCCGACCGTCATCGAGACCTTCGTCTTCGCCGCCTATTTCACGCGCCAGGTGGCGCCGGATCCGGTCACCGGCAGCGCGCTGTGGGGCACCGCACTGGGCATCGCCGGACTGGTGGTGGCGCTGCTGGGGCCGGTGCTGGGCGCCGTGGCCGACCACGGCGGCGGCCTGCGCCGCTGGCTGCTGGGCACCACCGCGCTGTGCGTGCTGCCGACCGCGGCGCTGTGGTGGGTGCTGCCGCATTCGCCGCACCTGACCGGCGCCTTGCTGCTGGTCGGCGTGGCCAGCATCGGCATCGAGCTGGCGAGCATTTTTTACAACGCGCTGCTGCCGCGCCTGGCGCCGGCCGAGCGCATCGGCCGCTGGTCCGGCTGGGGCTGGGGCCTGGGCTATGCCGGCGGGTTGCTGTGCCTGCTGCTGGCACTGCTGGGCTTCGTGCGGGAAGGCGCCTGGTTCCCGCTGCCGCGTGGCGATGCCAGCCATGTGCGCGCCACCTTCGTGCTGGCGGCGCTGTGGTTCGGGCTGTTCGCGCTGCCGCTGCTGACCGCCCGCCTGCCGGGGCGGGAAGGGTCCACCGGTCGCTTCGAACTGGGCGCCAGCCTGCGCGAGCTGTGGCACACCCTGCGTGGCCTGCCGCGGCAGGGCCCGCTGCTGCGCTTTCTGGTCGCGCGCATGCTGTACACGGATGGCCTGGCCACGCTGTTTGCGTTCGGCGGCGTGTACGCGGCCGGCACCTTCGCCATGACCGAATCGCAGGTGCTGGCGTTTGGCATCGGGCTGAACGTGACGGCCGGTCTGGGCGCGGTCGGCTTTGCCCATCTGGACGACCGTATCGGCAGCCGCAACACGATAGTCATCGCCCTGCTGGCACTGCTCGTGACCAGCGCCGGAACATTGCTGGCGCAGTCGGTGACGGCATTCTGGGTGGCCGGGCTGGCGCTGGGCATCTTCGTCGGCCCGGCACAGGCAGCCAGCCGCTCGCTGCTGGCGCGCATGGCGCCCGCGCAGCAGCGCAATCAGCTGTTCGGGCTGTTCACGCTATCGGGCAAGGCAACGGCATTCCTGGGGCCGCTGCTGGTCGGCTGGCTGACGTTCCTGTCCGGCAGCCAGCGGGTCGGCATGGCGGTGATTCTGGGGCTGTGGCTGGTCGGGCTGGTGCTGATGCTCACGGTGCCGGCGGACCGGCCAGACGCGCGCGGATGAGCCCGGCCACCGCCTCGCGCAGCGCGCGGGCGGCGCGCTCGTGCGGCTGACCGGGACCCGGTCCGGCCAGCAGTTCGGTGGCCTTGATCGGCGCGCCGATGTGGACCGTGATCGGTCTTGACCGCGGCCAGCGCCGGTGTATCGGCCAGGCCTGGTAGGCGCCCTCGATGTACACCGGCAGCACCGGCACGTCGGTGTGCTCCAGCAGCAGGCCGATGCCGGGCAGGAACGGCTCCAGCGCGCCGCTTTTCGAACGCGCACCCTCCGGAAACCACACCAGCGCATTGCCGGCGCGCAGCGCCGCCAGGCCAAAGGCGAGACTCGACAGCGCGCGGCGTTCGGAATCCATCGGCAACACCCGCGCCAGGCGCGACACCAGGCGCATCAGCGGGCTGGCCAGCATGATGCCGGTCCAGCCGGCCCAGCACAGGTCGCGCAGCGCGCGCCGGCCAAGCGCTGCGCCCAGCGCCGGGGCGTCGAGGTAACTGCCGTGATTGGGCGCCAGCAGGAAGGGCCCGCTGGCCGGCAGGTGCTCGCGACCGGTCACGCGCAGGCAAAACAACCCGCGCATCAGCAGCCAGGTCAGCCCCAGCAGCATGGCCCGCAGCGGCAAAATCCAGATCGGCAAGGGTTCCAGCCACCGGCGCTGCTGGGCATCGAGCGCGGCCAGCGGGTCGTCCAGCAGCGTTGCCGGTGGCGCCGTGTCGGCAAGACTCACCTCGCGTAGCAGGTCGCGCACGGTAGCGATGCGGGCGATGGCGTCCTCGGACAGCTGGGCGCCGCTGCGGGCGGCGATGTCCATGCCGAAATTCAGCCACCCCAGCGAGTCGAGCCCAAGGTCGAGCTGCACGTGGCTGTCGGGTGTCAGCGACCGGTCCGCATAGCGCTCGCGCAGGAAATCCCACACCGCTCGCGCCCGTGGGTCGCGCAGCAAGGTCGCGTCGGTGGCGGCCAGAGGCGCCGTTTCCCGCGCACCGGTGCCGGCCGCCAGGCGCGCCTGCGCGTAGCGGCCTGGCAGCAGATGACGGCGCAGCTTGCCAAGCGCGGTGCGCGCCAGCGGCTCGGCGGTGACGGCAAATTCCACCACCCGCTGGTAACTGGGCAGTCGCTGCGACTGTGCGGCCACCGCCTCGCGCAGCGCCGCTTCGGTGGCGGGCTGCTCCGGCACCAGCAGCGCCACCAGACGCCGATCCACCTGCAACACCGCCGCCTCGGCAATCAGCGGATGCGCCTGGTAGACCGCCTCCACCTCCTCAGGCTGGATGTTCTTGCCGCTCTCGGTGACGATCAGCGTCGAGGCGCGGCCCAGCACCTCCAGGCAGCCGTCCTCGTCCAGCCGGCCAAGATCGCCGGTGCGAAACCAGCCGTCCGCCGTGAACGCCTGCTGATTGGCCTGCGGCAGGTCGAAATAGCCGTCAAACACGCCCGGGCCGCGCACCTCGATGGCACCGGCGCCGGCCGGCAGGTCTTCTTCCCCCGCCTGCGGCACCGCCAGGCGCAGTTCGGTGCCCGGCACGGCGCGCCCGGCGCTGCCCGGCCGGCACTGCCCGGGCATGCGCAGCGCGAGCAAGGGCGAGGTTTCCGTAAGGCCATAGCCGACCGCCACCTGCCAGCCAAGCGCCGTCAGGGCGGCATCCAGGTCGGCATCCAGCGCCGCCCCGCCGCAGGCCAGCAGGCGCAGGCCCGGCGCCATCTGGCGGTGCAGCGGCGCCAGCAGCCGGCGCGCCACGCCAGGGCCAAGGCGCGGCGCTGCCTGCCGCGCCAGCAAGCGCAAACCGCCCAGCAGGCGCCGGGGCAGCGCTGGCAACCCGGCCAGGCGGCCGTCGATGCCCTCCAGCAGCGCCCGGTACAGGCGCGGCACGCCGATCAGCACGCTGGCCCGGCCCTCGCGCAGGGCCTGCATGAGCTGCGCGCCGGTGGTGGCGCCCGGCAGCAGCAGCGTCACGCCGGCCAGGATCGGCAGCAGCAGGCCGATCACGAACGGATACACGTGGTGCATGGGCAGTGGCAGCAGCACCCGGTCGCCCGGCCGGGCCAGGTCCGCCGCCGCCACGGTGCGCAGCTGATACAGCAGATTGGCGTGACTGAGCGGCACGCCCTTGGGCGGCCCGGTGGTGCCGGAGGTGTAGAACATCACCGCCGGGCTGGCCGGATCGATTGCCGCGACGGCCGGCCCGGCGGACACCGGGCCGGGCGCCGACAGGGCATCGACCAGCACCACCGGCGCCCCGCAGCCGGCGCAGCGCGGCGCGTGCTGGGCATCGGTCAGCACCAGCACCGGCGCCGCGTCGGCGAGCACATGCTGCAGGGTGTCGTCCACGCTGTGGGCATCGAGCGGCAGCAGCACGCCACCGGCCCGCAGCACGGCCAGCGCACCGATCGCCCACGGCAGGCCGCTTTCGGCCAGCAGCAGCGCCCGCCGGCCGGGCTTCAGGCCGTGCGCGTGCAGACACACCGCGGCGGCGTCGACACGCTGCGCCAGTTCGCGATAACCGAGCGCCTGCTCGCCGGCGGCGGCAAACCAGCGCAGGGCCGGGGCGTCACCGAACTCGCCCAGCCCCCGCAACAGGGCGGCAAGGTCCGGCGCCGGGGCAATCTGCACGCTCAAGGCATCCTCCCATCAGTAGCTGCTGGCGCCAGGCGGCCGGGTACCATACACCGCCCCGTTGCGACTTCCGGAGCATCGCCCGTGACAGCACCGCGCATAGGACTTGCGCTTGGCAGTGGCGCCGCGCGCGGCTGGGCGCACATCGGCGTACTGAAGGCCCTGACGGCGGCCGGTATCGATGCGGCGGTGGTCTGCGGCAGCTCGATTGGCGCCGTGGTCGGCGCCGCCCACGCCGCCGGCCGACTGGCCGAACTGGAAGCCTTCGCCCGCGGCCTGAACTGGCGCGGCATCCTGGGCCAGCTCGACCTGCGCCCGGCCGGCGGCGGCCTGTTTGCCGGCGAACGCATTTCCCGCTCCCTGATCGACCTGATCGGCCACGCGGCCATCGAGACGCTCAGCCTGCACTACGGCGCCGTGGCCACGGAGCTGGGCAGCGGGCGCGAGGTGTGGCTGCAGGAAGGCGACCTGGCCATCGCCATCCGCGCCTCGATGGCGCTGCCCGGCGTCATGGCGCCGGTGGAACGCGACGGCCAGTGGCTGCTCGACGGCGGGCTGGTGAACCCGGTGCCGGTGTCCCTGTGCCGGGCGCTGGGGGCGGAACTGGTGCTGGCGGTCAACCTCAATGGCGGCATCGCGGGCCGCCGCCGGCCGCAACCGGTCACCGCCGTGTTGCCGGCCGAAAACGGCACCGACAGCCGCAGCCTGGGCGCCCTGCTGCGCAACGGGGCCAGCACCCTGCTGGCGCAACTGCTGCGCCAGGACCGTCAGCAGCCGGGCTACTTCGACGTACTGGTCGGCTCGGTCAACATCATGCAGGACCAGATCACGCGCACCCGCCTGGCCGGCGACCCGCCCGACATCCTGGTGCAGCCGCGCCTGGCGCACATCAGCGTGATGGAATTCAACCGCGCCGGGGAGGCCATCGCCGCCGGCGAGATGGCCATGCAGGCGCTGCTGCCGGCCCTGCAACAGCTGCTCGGCGACGCCTGAGCGACTTCGCGGCGCCGACCGGCTCAGGGCACGATGCTGTCGGCCCAGGCCTGCGCGGCGTCCAGATCATCCCCCAGCACCAGCACGTGGCCCAGCTTGCGGCCCGGCCGCGGCGCCTTGCCGTACAGGTGCAGGCGCGCCCCCGGGTGGGCCAGGATGTGCGCCAGCGGCGGCGCGTCGTCGGCCCACAAATCGCCCAGCAGGTTCAGCATCAGCGCCGGGCGCGGCTGCGCCGGATCGCCCAGCGGCAGGCCGCAGATGGCCCGCACATGCTGCTCGAACTGCGAAGTGACGCAGCCGCCCAGCGTGTAGTGGCCGGAGTTGTGGGTGCGTGGGGCGATCTCGTTCACCAGCAGCTCGCCATCGGGCAGCAGGAACATCTCCACCGCCATCGCGCCCACGTGGCCCAGCGCGTCCGCCACCGCGGCGCCCAGTTCCCGCGCCCGCCGGGCGACGGCCGCCGACACCCGCGCCGGGGCACGCGTGATGTGCAGCACATGATGGCGATGCTCGTTCTCGGCCACCGGATAGCAGGCAATGTCGCCGTCGCGACCGCGCGCCAGGATGACCGAGATTTCGCGCTCGTAACTGACCCACGCTTCCAGCACCGCCGGCCGCTGGCCCAGCGCCGCCCAGGCGGCGGCTGGCTCGTCGGCCATGCCGATGCGCGCCTGGCCCTTGCCGTCGTAGCCCTCGGTGCGCGTCTTTAGCACCGCCGGCCGGCCCACGGCGGCCAGCGCCTGCTGCAGCGACGGCCCATCGTCCACCCGCGCGTAGGCCGTCTGCGGCAGGCGGTGCAGGGTCAGGAACTCGCGCTGGCGCAGGCGGTCCTGCACCGTGGCCAGCGAGCCGGCACCCGGATACACCGGTCGCAGGGTCTCGATCTGCGCCAGCACCGTGGCCGGCACGTGTTCGGTCTCGATGGTCAGCACGTCGCACTGCGCGGCCAGCGCCAGGGCGGCGTCCACATCGTCCAGCGGGGCGGTGATCAGCTCGGCGAACGGCGCCGCGCAGGCGTCCGGGTCCTGATCCAGCGCGCGCACCCGGTAGCCCATGCGGCGCGCTTCCATGGCCAGCATGCGGCCAAGCTGGCCGCCGCCCAGCACGCCGATGGTGGCGCCCGGCAGCAGCATCAGGGGTCCAGGGAATCGGCCAGCACGGCCGCGGTCTGGCGCGCGCGGTAGTCGTCCAGGCGCGCGGCCAGATCGGCATCGTGCAGCGCCAGGATGGCCGCCGCCAGCAAGGCCGCGTTGACCGCCCCGGCTTCGCCGATGGCCAGCGTGCCGACCGGAATGCCGCGCGGCATCTGCACGATCGACAGCAACGAGTCGACACCCTGCAGGCTGCGCGACTGCACCGGCACGCCCAGCACCGGCAGGCGCGTCTTGGCGGCCGTCATGCCGGGCAGATGGGCGGCCCCGCCGGCCCCGGCAATGATGACCTGGATGCCCCGCCCGGCCGCCTGCCCGGCGTACTCGAACAGCAGATCCGGCGTGCGGTGGGCGGACACCACTCGGCACTCGTGGGCAATGCCCAGCGCCGTCAACGTGTCGCTGGCATGCCGCAGCGTGCCCCAGTCGCTGCGCGACCCCATGATGACGCCGACCCGCGGCGCCGCGCCGTGTTCCTGCTGCATGGTTCCCCCGGGCGGGCGGGCCGCCGGAAAAAAGCGCCGGATGGTACACCACGGCGGCGGGCCATCGACTGACCGCGACAAAGCTGTTTTGGGTGCCCGGCCAGGCCAGGCAGGGGACCGCCAACCCCAGCAGGCACTTCAGAGCATACCTGTCATATGCGCGAGCGCCGGCAGCAAGCGCGCCACCCATCCGAAAGCCAAGGCAGCTCCAGGCCCAGCACCTCCTTGTACACAAACAACAACGCGGACAACGCCTGTGTCTGCGTGGAGGCCGCCACGTTGCGCCCCACCGCCAGCTCCCGGAACACCTCACGGGCCAGCAGCAGCGGGGGCCGAGACGGGACTACGCGATGGTCAGGGATGGGGCACTTACCTTGGCGGCGGTTTCGGGCATTTTTATGCCTACGCGCCGCAGAAGATCGAATACTGCATCGACCGCTTGACGATGGAGGTCAAACGCCAACTCGACGTGCTGGACCGCAACCTCGCTACCCGGCGCTATCTGTGCGGTGACGAATACACCATCGCGGACATCGCCAACTACGCCTGGTACGGCAGTCTGGTGCTGACCAATCTTTCGAGGCGCAGGAGTTTCTGGACGTGGCCACGTACACGCACGTTGTTCGCTGGGCGTCCGGGATTCATGCGCGACCGGCGGTTCAGCGTGGTCGGCGGGTCAACAGGACCTGGGGCCCTGCGCACGAGCAGTTGGCTGAGCGGCATGACGCCAGCGACTTCGGTTAAGACCGGCCAGGGACAACCGCTGACCTGCTGATCCGGAGCGGAGTCGCTATGCTCGGCAACGCACAGAACCCCGCCGCGAACGCCGCTAGCCTGAGGCCCTGACCGAGTACGGCACGCGGAAACTCGGACCGGCCCGTTCGCGGGGCAACCGGTGGTGCGTGCCACGATGCTCGACTTTCAGGGGGATTCCCCGTGACCCATTCCATGCTGATTGTGGCGCTGCTCGCGACTGTGGGACTGAGCGCGTGCGACAGGCCGGGGGTCGTTCATGTTCCCGCAGCGCCAGATGGTGCGCGGGACTCCACGGCTCCGCAAAACGAAACCGCCCCAGCGGGCAGCGACAGTGGCAAGCCACGCCGGGTCAGATCGTCAAGCCGGGCCCTGGCAGCACTTTAATCCTGGCGCCACCGCCGACGCTGCCGTCACGAAAGCAACCTGTAACTACAACTTAAAGGAACATGCCATGGGTTTGGGAACCATACTGTTAGTCGTTTTGATCCTGATGCTAATTGGCGCCATCCCCACCTGGTCGCACAGCCGCAACTGGGGCTATGGACCCAGCGGTGGCCTGGGGCTGGTCGTGATCATCTTGCTGATATTGCTGCTGACCGGCCGAATCTGAACGGCCGCATTCAGCACGGACCGGTCACTGCCCGGCGGACATCAGACGCCTGCGGCCTGTTATCGACAGGACCGCGTTCCATATCCCAGCGGAGATTCACCATGACTGCAGAATCCGTCCTCACCGACGTGAGCACCTTGCGCCATCAGGCGCGCCAGAACATCGAAAACGGTGCCGTAACCGCCGGCTACTCGGCCGATCTGCCGAAGGTGCTGAGCCTGCTCAACGAAGCACTGGCAACCGAAATTGTGTGCGTTCTGCGCTACCGGCGTCATCACTTCATGGCCCGCGGCATTCAAGCAAAAAGCACGGCCGACGAGTTCCTGATCCACTCGAATGAAGAGCAGGGGCATGCCGACCAGCTTGCCGCGCGCATCGTGCAACTGGGTGGCGAACCGGATTTCGCACCCGACAGCCTCAGCGGGCGCAGCCATGCGCAATACGTGGCCGGCGAGACGCTGGTCGACATGATCACGGAGGACCTGGTGGCCGAGCGTATTGCCATCGACAGTTATCGCGGATTGATCCGCTACCTCGGTGACCAGGATCCGACGACCAGCCAGATGCTGCGCGGCATCCTGGCAGTGGAGGAAAAACACGCCGACGAACTGGCCGATTTGCTGAACGACTTGCCGAATCAGGCCTAAACCTCGCCGTGTGCGGCAAGACATCATGATCCGGATTGCCGTCATCATCGGCAGCACACGCCCTGGACGTCGTGGCGACTCCGTGGGCCGCTGGGCCCATGAGCTTGCCCGGCGGCGCAGTGACGCTCAGTTCGAATTGGTGGATGTCAGGGATTTCAACCTGCCGCTGCTCGACGAACCCGTTTCACCCATGCTGGGCGAGCCATCGACACCGCACGCGAAGGTGTGGGCCGCAAAGATCGGCTCGTTCGATGCCTATGTCTTCGTTACCCCGGAATACAATCACGCGACCTGCGGCGCACTCAAGAACGCCATCGATTTTCTGTACCGGGAATGGAACAACAAGGCAGCCGGGTTCGTCGGCTACGGCAGCGCAGGCGGCACCCGCGCAGTGGAAAACCTGCGGCTGGTGATGGGCGAACTGCAAGTGGCCGACGTGCGCGATCAGGTCGCGCTGTCGATTGACGCCGACTTCGAGAACACGGTCTGCAAGCCACGCCCCGAGCACGCGAAAACGCTCGGCCAGATGCTGGACCAGCTGGTCGCCTGGGGCGGCGCGTTGAAGACCCTGCGGGCGACAAGCCGGTAACCGGGGCGGCTGACCCAAGCGCCACTGCTGCTCTCGTAGGAGCGGCCCATGGCCGCGACCGCAACCCCGCCCAACCACCGCCACATCCCGCCTGACGTCACGAATTGCGCCTACCCACGCCATCGAGGTCGCGGGCATGGCCCGCTCCTACGCAGCAAGGGCAACCGCGCACCCGTATCGGGCATCGTCAACAACACGTAGCCTGGATGCAGCGCAGCGGAATCCGGGAAACATCCCAGCACCACGCTCCATACGGGCTGCGAGACGCGACCGCCGCCCTTGTAGGAGCCCGGCTGCGCCGGGCGAGCCGCGCAGCCAGGCTGCTCTCCCACAGGTACCAGGCTGCCGCCGGGCGATCGCAGAAGACATCGATTTGGCTGATTGTAACTTCCACTTACAATCAGCCAGATGATCCCACGCGATGCCAGCCATACCCTCACCAGCCTCGCCGCCGGCTACCCCGTACTGGCCGTCACCGGACCGCGCCAGTCGGGCAAGACCACCCTGTGCCGCGCACTGTTCCCGGCCCTGCCCTACGCCTCGCTGGAAGACCCGGACACCCGACAGTTTGCGCAGGAAGACACCCGCGGCTTTCTGGCCCAGTACCCGGACGGCGCCGTGCTGGACGAAGCCCAGCGCTGCCCGGACCTGTTCGCCTACCTGCAACGGCACGTGGACGAGGACCCCCGCCCCGGCCGCTTCGTGCTGACCGGCTCGCAGCAATTCGGGCTGATGTCCGGCATCAGCCAGAGCCTGGCCGGCCGCGTGGCCCTGTTGCATCCTCCCGCAACCGGCATCCTGGGTTGCAGGAATCGCGCTGCGACGAGCGGTATAGGTTCGGCTGGAATACCATGGTCTTATGTACTTCACCATCATCAGCGAGCTTCGGAATGTCGAAACGTTCGCGCGGGGTTTCGGAATCCGGGAGCTCCCGCGGTTGCGGAAACGCTACGGCCTGGGCCGTTGGAGAAAGCGCAAAGGTTTTGCCCGCGTGCAGCTTCCCGATGGCGCGATCCGCGAAGCTGAACTGCATTGGTACGAAGCATCCGGAATCGGCAGGTACGAGTTCAAGATCAAACGCTACGTGGACTGAAACCCATGATTGAACATCACTTTGTCATTTGTGCCGAAAACACTGGCTATGAAGCCTCGTTGGAGCGGCGCAAGCTGTACGAGGTAATCAGTGACCCTGATGCCGAGAAACACGATCAGCTGCGCGTCATAGACGAATCAGGTGAAGACTACCTGTACCCAAAGTCTTTTTTTGTTGGCGTGGAGCTGTCACAAAAGGTCATTGACCGCATTGCCCTGACGGCGTGAAAAGAGGCTGTAACCGGACCGGGATTAAGTGCAGCGGGATTCACGAAGTATCAACTACCGCCTCGTGGCGATTTCAGGCCGTACTGCGCTGCGTGCGGGCTCAGATACCCACCCGCTGCGCGGCGCCCTGTTCGAAACCTGGGTGGTCAGCGAACATCTGAAGGCCCGCTTCAACCAGGGTCTGCCGGCCAATCTGAGCTTCTGGCGCGACCGCGCCGGGCACGAGGTGGACCTGCTGATCGAACGCGACAACCGCCTGTGGCCAGTAGAAGTCAAAGCCGGCGCCACCATCACAGCCGATGCCAGCCGCAGCCTGCTGCGCTGGCTGGACGTGGCCGGCGACGCCGCCGCCGAACCCACGCTGCTGTACGCGGGCGAGCAGGCACAGACGCGCAGCGGCGTGCAATGGATACCGTGGCGGGAGTGGCAACCACCGGTGTGATCGGAGCCGACCCGAACCGGCCGCGGCCCGATGCAATCCACGGCGAATCGGACCGTGCTATTTTCTAGCTAGCCATTTAATGAAACAGGCTAGACGATGAAAAACGTACCCATTTACGAAGCCAAGAATCGCCTCTCGGAACTGCTGGCCGCCGTCGAACAGGGCGATACCGTCACCATCACCCGTCACGGCCGGCCGGTCGCCCGGCTGGTTGCCGACACCGGCGATGCCGCAGAGCACGTTCCACAGCGCCAACGTGTCGCTGCGGCGCTGGAAGCATTGCGCCGTCTGCGCCACGGCGTGCGCCTGGAGGGCGATCCCAAGACCATCGCCCGCGAAGGGCTCGACTGATGCCCTTCGTGCTCGACAACTCGGTGGTGTGTGGCTGGATATTCGAAAACCAGGCCAATGCCTACACCGAGTCGGTCGCCCAGCGCCTGCTGGACGACCGCGCCCATGCCCCCGGCCTGTGGCCGATGGAACTTGCCAACGTGCTGCGCACCGGGTGCAAGCGCGGCAGCCTGATCGCCCAGCAGGCGCATGCCGCGCTGGAAAACCTGGCCGCCCTGCCCATCGAAATAGACACCCGGCCGGCCAGCGCCGCCACGCTGCTGTCCCTTGCCCTGCGCCATGACCTGAGCGCCTACGACGCCGCCTATCTGGAACTGGCGCTGCGCCTGCAACAGCCCATCGCCACCCAGGATGCCGCCCTCGCCGAGGCCGCCCGTGCCGCCGGCGTCGGCGTGCTGGCCTGAGCACGTACACACACCACGGCGACACCCCTTTGTAGGAGCCCGGCTGCGCCGGGCGATCAGGCATTGTTCGCTGCTTCTCGCAACATGGCGTGCCCGCCACCGCAAGAAACCACGAAGCGATCTGCCACAATCCACGCCAACCCGGGGGGTCGTACGTTGAAACTGAAAGTCATCGTCCACGAAGCCGCAGAAGGGGGCCATTGGGCCGAAGTGCCCTCCATCCTGGGTTGTGCCACGCAGGGAGAAACCTTTGAGGAGCTCCTGTCCAACCTCTCCGAGGCGGTGGAAGGCTGTCTGGCCGTGGACATCGAGAACATTTCCCTGCAAGAAAAAGACCGGGTGGTGGAGATTGCTGTTTGAAAGCAATTTCCAGCAAGCAGTTCGCGCGGCTTTTGGAAGGCGGGCGAGCCGATGCGTATCAGCGTGCCGATACACGGCAACACCCCTCTCAAGCCTGGACTTCTGAAACACCTCATGAAAATCGCCGATATCAACGACACGGAGCTGTGAACACGCCGGGCGCCTTCCTGGCCTTGCCAGCCCGCACCGGGTGCAGTCGTATCGCACTTCCTTATGCACCCTGCCGTCGTTGCAAGCCCCACCAGACGCCGTGGCAACTCACCGCACGGTCAATGCCAGCCGTGGCCTGCTGCGCTGGCTGGACGTGGCCGGCGACGCCGCCGCCGAACCGACGCTGCTGTACGCGGGCGAGCAGGCACAGACACGCAGCGGCGTGCAATGGATACCGTGGCGGCAATGGCAACCGCAGGTGTGACCGGGGCCAGCCCGCACCGGCCGCCGGTCGACCCCAGGCAAAGCCGCCGGCCCTCAAGCGCGCCGACGAATTCGTCGATACCCTGTGCGCCGCGCGCCACGCGAGCCGCCAGCACCGGCAGGCGCGGTTCGACCTTCCCCAAAACTGCTGAAACAACGCCACCTTGACTGCAACCACAGCCACCCTGACACGCCTGCGCGCCTGGCGGCCCGGCGGCTATCTGCGCACCAGCGGCGCGCTGCCTGTATGGCTTGCGTTATGGGCCATCACCCAAACAACCCGGTTCATCCTTGCGGCGCGGACCTTGGGCCGCAACGCTATGGCACGCGTATAAGTTGTGCTGACGCTGGCCGGCGTTTTCTCCCTCATCGCCATGCGCCCAACGCCACCCCTGCATCCGGCGCCTCTGGTCCGCTAAGCATGCACCTGCCCCGACTCGGCCCCATCGCCCGCAGCAGCGCGCAGACCTTGGGCGTGTATGGATTGCGCTTGGCCGTGCAATTGGCGCTATTGCTGCTGTTAGCGCGCTGGCTGGGACCGGCTCACTACGGCGAATTTGCCGGCGTGGCGGCGCTGGCGATGGGCCTGGGCACGCTCTCGGGGTTCGGGCTGAGCTTTGTGGTGCTGATGGAGTCGGCCAAGTCGGCCGATGCCGGCGCCGCGGTGCTGGCGCGGGCAGTGCCAGCCACGTTGCTGTCGGCAGCGTTGCTGCTGCCGCTGTATCTATGGCTGGCGGTGGTGGTGATTGGCAGTACGGCGGGGCTGGCGAGCCTGGGCTTGATCGGGCTGAGCGAACTGCTGCTGGTGCCGTTGCTCGGGCTGCTGAGCAACCGGCTGCATGGCCTGGGCTATGTCGCCCGTAGCCAGGCACTGGTGCTGTGGCCCATGGCGCTGCGGCTGGCCGGGTTGGTGGGCTGCATGACGCTGGCGCCAACTGGCAGCTTCGGCATTTACGCGCTTGTGCATGCCCTGGGCGCACTGGCGGCGCTGGCGCTGGGCAGCGTGCTCGCCACCGCGCGCGCGCAGTTGCCGCAACGCCTGCACTGGCCAGACCGGACCACACTGCGCCACGGGGCGCGTTTTGCCGTGATGAACCTGGCCGCGATGTCCCCCGGCGAACTGGACAAGGCGTTGGCACTACGGCTGCTCGGCGCCAGCGGCACCGGCCTGTATGCCCTGGCCTCGCGCGGCATGGCGGTGGTAACCCTGCCGGTGGCCGCCATGCTGCAAGCGGCCCTGCCGCGACTGATTCGCGGACTGCACGAGTCCGCCGCTGCGCACAGGCGGCTGCTGCGCGTGGTGCTGACGCTCTCGGTGCTGTACGGCGTGTCCGCCGCGGTGCTGCTGCATTGGGCAGCCCCGCCGCTGCTGGAACGGTTGCTCGGCGCAGCGTATGTGGGCATTGGCGCCGTGGTGGCCAAAATTGCGTGGATCGCGCCGTTCATGAGCCTGCGCATCGCCACCGGTGCCACGCTGTTCGCGCTCGGCCGGCCGCTGCTGCGCAGCGCCATCGAGGGCGGCGCGGTGGTGCTGCTGGTCGCGCTGGCCTTGCTACTGGTGCCGCGTTTGGGTTTGAACGGGCTGATAGTCGCCGTACTGGCCAGCGAGGCGAGCATGGCGGCAGTAAGCGGGCTTTTTCTGTGGCGCCATGTCCAGCGGCCCCCGCCGGTCGCTAATGCGGCGGCGGCGTCAGCGATCGGCTCCGACCAAGCGCAACGTCCCGGGTAGCGGAGAACAGGGCACGCACCGGCACCATCGTGCGCTGCCTGAAGGCCCGCAGCGACGCGCGCAGCGGCAGAAACAAGGCGCGCCCGGCCAGATGCAAGACATGCTGTGCGCGGTTGCGGGCCACTTTGCCGGCCAGCAGCCAGTGCGCGCGGACCATGTGGTATTCGTAAAACATCGACCCATTGCGGCTGCCTGTCGCGGCGTCGTGCTCCACCAGGGCTGTCGGCACCTTGGCTTGCCGGACGCCGCGCTGCTTCAGGCGCCAGCCCAGTTCAGCGTCATCTCCGTAAAAAAAGAAGTCCTCGTCGAACAGCGGCGGCGTGGCCAAGCGTGGTGAGAGCAGCATGCAGCAGCCGCTGAGGTATTCGTATGTTCCCGGCCTGGACTCCCGCAGCAACAGGCCGGTTGAACGGTGATAAAAGGCCGACGCAGTCGTTACACCTGCTGATGACTGCTGGGGAGCGACCGCCAGTTCGCTTCCCCGGTCAAGGGCCTCACCCAGGGCATGGTGCGCCCCTGGCCGTAGCTTTGCGTCGTTGTTGATCAACAGCACGCAAACCTCGCCGAATCGTTTGCGGATTTCGGCCAGGCCCCGGTTCACGCCAGCGGAGAAACCCAGATTCCGCCCCGGCTCGCAAATTGCAATGTCCATGCCCTGCGCGGCTAGCCCGGCCAATGGCGGACGCAGCAACGCCAACGACGCGCCGTCGTCCTCGGAGTTGTCCACCAGCACTGCCCGGTCGACACCGTCGGCCAGCAACGAAGCCAAACAGGCAGCGGTGTGCGCATGGTGCCGGAAATGCAGGATCAGCCCGACGGTGGGCGGCGGTGCGTCGGCGCTCATGGTTGCACGGGCCGCCGCGCCATGATCACGGTCTCCTCGGCGCCACCGGGAACGACACTCGCCACAACATCGGCCATCACCCTGATGAGTGGCGCGAGCAAAGCCCTGGCCTGCATCGAAACGCCGCCGGCGTGGCGCGCATTTTCCGCGCTTTCCCGCATCATCCGGCGTGCATGTGCCCCGCGCCTGAGCGGCACCGGGCCAACGAAGCCGGCGTCCAGGAGCAGACGCGATAGCTGGCGCGCGGAAGGGATGACCAGATGATAGGGCGGGTGCAATTCACGCCAGACCCGCGCATAGACGCGTGACCCCAGGCTGTCGGGGTTCGGACAGGCCAGCCAGAGCACCCCGCCTGGCCGCAACAGGCCGAATACCCGATTCAGTTCCAGCCCCGGGTCGGTCACGTGCTCGATGCTGTGACTCATCGTGACCACGTCGAATTGCCCGGTCCACCCGGCGGGTGCGTCGCGCAATGTGCCTTGCACGACGTGCAGATTCTGGCCGGCACACACGGCGACAGCCGCCGGGTCGGGGTCCAGGCCGTTGACCTGCCACCCCATTTCCGCAGCCCGCGCCAGAAAAGAACCATTGCCGCAGCCGACGTCCAGCAGCCTGCCGCGCTGCGGAAAATCGCTCGGGTAAAGATGGCGGCCGTAGTAATCGAGCTTCTGGCGCAAAGGTGGCAGCGCGTGAAACACTGCCACACCCCAGCGTGAAGCAGGTTGGCGCACCATACCGAAGCGGTGGTTGAGGTAGCCTTGAACCAACCGTCCTAGCAGACCACCCAGGCCTGACGTGGAAGGGGAGTCTTTGATTTCCTCGTGGGTGTAATAGGCCTCGTACGCACGGGGCAGCGATTCCGCGTCGGGTCTAGGATCAAGATAAAGCGAGTGACATGCGGCACAGCGACAAAGGTGCCAGGTTTCGTCATGCATATCCGTTCGGTGATCGTTACACACGTAGGGCCGTCCCTGGCGCTTCCCGCTGCCACAAGCCGGACAGGTAGGCACCTGTTCGAGCCGTCCACGCGACCAGTGCAGCGCAGCGTTTTCGGTATCTTCTTTCAAAACGTCAGACTCAACGGCAAATCTGGAACAAATTTGAAGGCCCCACCAAGCATCTTTTTAAGCCCCCCACAGCTACGAGCACTAATGTTTTTCACCAGCACTGACACCGTTATACGATTGGACACGGCATGAACACAGTCACTGCGGTCATACCTGTATTTCGGGACGCAGATCGCGCGGTCAAGGCGGCTGTGGCACTGACCCGTTGTTTTTCCGACCCGGCCGGCTCGCTTGAGGTGTTGGTTGTCGACGACGGGTCTGCCGACGACACCACTAACCGATTGAAGGCCCTGTTACCCAATTCAGTGCGCCTCATCCAATTGGAGCGTAACGTCGGCCGCGCCGGTGCCCGCAATGCAGGCGCTGCGGAGGCCACCGGTACGTTTATTCTCTTCATGGACTGCGACTGCCGCCCGGCAGATGCCAAATTTGTTATTGCGCATCTGCTGCGATTCGAGGCCGATGTCGTAGCCAGTACCGGGCCTGTGATCGGCACCGGCAGCGGCTTTTGGCACGAACAACAGGTACGTTCCTCAGCACGACGGGCCAGAGCACACGCGCGCGGGTTCAGTGCTGCGGGTTCCACGGCAAACCTCGTAGTTCGGCGCGATGCGTTCTTACGAATCGGTGGATTCAACGAAGGCTTCCGCGGCTATGGATTCGAGGATCGTGACCTCCTGATGCGCCTTGGCGAGGAAGGGGCGATAGCCTGGGCGGGCGACGCAGTGGTTGAACATCACGATGAGTTGGATTTGGCTGCCGTCTGTCGGAAGATGCGGGAAGCGGGCGCCCACGGGGGGCGTACCTTTGCTGTACAACACCCGGAGGCCTATGAGTATCTGGGCTACGCAGCGATAGATGCCCAACTGCACCCACTGCGAGGGTGTGTTGCCCGCATGGTTGAGCCACTTCAGCCACTGGCGATTGCGTTGACTTCTAAATTGTTGGAACAGCACTGGCTGCCATTCGCGCTGCGCAGCGCCATGGTTAGAGCCTTGAGCGCATACAGCTATCTGCTCGGGACGAGAGAAGTCGCGGACGCGCGGCAACAGTGAGGCTTCCAACAAAGGTGGCCCTGGTCTAGAAGTGCGGTGCGCAGCACCGATACCCTGCGTAGGGTCGCGGCGGGTCATGGATAGACGTCCGCGTACTGCCATGCTGCTCCGGCCTGATCTTTTGTCGAGACCAAAGGTGGCGTGTTGTCCACAGCAGGCCAGACAATATTTACCGTCGGGTCATCCCAGCGCAGGCAATGCTCGTTTTCCGGCAGGTAGTAATCGGTGCACTTGTAGGCCACCTGCGCCGTATCGCTGGTGACGCAAAAGCCATGCGCGAAACCGGGCGGAATCCACAGCTGGTGATGGTTTTCTGCGGACAGGGTGGCGCCCACCCAGCGGCCGAAGGTGGGGGAATCCCGGCGGATGTCCACGGCCACGTCGAACACTTCGCCCTGCAGCACATGCACCAGTTTGCCCTGCGGTCGGGGCCACTGGTAATGCAGCCCGCGCAGCACGCCGCGCCGGGAAAACGACAGGTTGTCCTGCACGAAGGGGCCGGGGATGCCGGCCTGGGCATAACGCTCTGCGTGGAAGGTTTCCAGAAAATGGCCGCGGGTGTCGCGGTGAACCGCGGGTTGCACCAACAGCACATCGGCGATGGCGGTGGGCGTGACCTGCATGGCTCAGAAAATCCGTTCGTCCAGCTGGCACGGCGCTGTGGAGCGGCCAGCGGTGGAAGCAGACACCGGGCGGCCAGCAGGCACACGCATTTCTGTTCTGTGGTGAAACCGATTTTGCGACGGCATGTTCATGGTCTTTCAAGATGTCTGAAGCGAATGCGCCGATCATCGACCACGGTGTAAGTTCCGGTCAGTCTTGCCGAATGATTGGCAAAAAGCTCTTGGATTCGATCGTACTGCCGTTGCCAGCCGCCTACTGCGAGGCGAAGCAGAATGATGCCGGGCGGGTGCCGCCTGAGGCGAAAGACAAGTTCGCCGAAGTCCTTGTCTTCTGTCAGCAGGAGGCGGCCTTGCTGGCGCGCAACAGACAGTACGGCATCGTCGGTAATGCCCGGAGCCAGTTCGGCGACGTAGGCGACGTCATGGCCTGCCTCGCGCAAAGCCCGCACCAGCGGCGCGGCAATGTTTTCGTCAGCCAACAGTTTCACGCCGGTTCAGCCGAAGGCGATTTCTTCGTCCGCCAGGTAATCCGCTGCAAAGGCCTCTGCGGCACGGATGTCGTCCAGCACAAGGCGCGGGTGGTCGCGCAGGATGTCCTGGGGCGCCATGCCGGCGCCGAGTTTTCTGAGCACCTGCTCCACGGTAATGCGGGTGCCCTTGATGACGGGCTTGCCGAACATGACGTCCGGGTTCGATTCGATCCGCTCGTGTTTGACCACGGTGTCGGTCCTCTGGCTGTGTGGTGCGGCAATGATGTGCTTGCCGGCGGCTGGGTTTGCTCAGAATATCCGCTCGTCCAGGATACGCAGCAGGTATTCGCCGTAGCCGTTCTTGCGCACGGGTAGCGCCAGCTCGCGCAGTTGCTGGGCGTCGATGTAGCCGGCGCGGTAGGCGACTTCTTCCGGGCACGCAACTTTAAGACCCTGGCGGCGTTCCAGGGTGGCAATGAACGACGCTGCCTCCAGCAGGGCGTCCGGCGTGCCGGTGTCCAGCCAGGCCATGCCGCGGCCCATGGTTTCGACATTGAGTGTGCCGGCGTGCAGGTAATGGCGGTTCAGGTCGGTGATTTCCAGTTCCCCACGGGGCGAGGGTTTCAGGCCGCGGGCGATCTCCACCACGGCCGCGTCGTAAAAATACAGGCCGGTCACGGCATAGCGGCTTTTCGGCCGGTCCGGCTTTTCCTGAATGTCCACGGCGCGGCCGTCAGCATCGAAGCTGACCACGCCATAGCGCTGCGGGTCGGTGACCGCGTAGGCAAACACGGTGGCGCCGGCATCCTGCCGCGCGGCGGCCCGGCTGAGCTGGGCCGGCAGGTCGTGGCCGAAAAAGATGTTGTCGCCAAGCACCAGCGCCACCGGCTGGCCGGCGATGAACTCCTCGCCAATCAGAAACGCCTGCGCCAGGCCTTCCGGCTGCGGTTGCACGGCGTAGCTGAGGCTGATGCCCCACTGGCTGCCGTCGCCCAGCAGGCGCTGAAACGCGGCGGCGTCTTGCGGCGTGGTGATGACCAGGATGTCCCGGATGCCGGCCAGCATGAGGGTGCTCAGCGGGTAGTAGATGAGCGGCTTGTCGTACACCGGCATGAGCTGCTTGCTCACGGACAACGTGAGCGGGTACAGCCGCGTGCCGCTGCCGCCGGCCAGGATGATGCCTTTACGGGAGGATGGGGGGATGGCAATGGGGGAGCGGGGATGAGAAATGGGGGGCATGGTCATGTTCTCTGGGCGCTGTGTTTTTTGTGCAGGCCGGTGAGCAGGCGCGAGGTTTTTTCGATGGTTGCCAGCAATTCCTGGTCCGGCGCTGCGAATCCCAGCTCCACTGCTAGCAGATATTGGGTTTCGAGTTCGCTCAGTGAACCACGGGCGATGCCAAGAAAACGGGCAAACTCACGCGAACCGTCCCGCGCCGCACCTTCGGCGATGTTGGAAGGCACAGAAACAGCCGCCCGCCGTATTTGCATGATCAGGCCATACCGTTCGTCCACCGGAAACTGTGCGGACCATTTGTAGAGCCGTTTTACCAAGTCCATGCTCTCGCGCCAGGCTTCCAGCCGGTAATGAGGCCGCTCAGTCATCCCCGTGCCCCCATCCCCGCTCCCTCATCCCTCATCCCTCATCCCCGTTCCCCATTCCCTCATCCCCATTCCCCATCCCCACTCCCCAACCACCCTTCCAACCCCAACCCGCCAATCCGGCAACACAATGCCGAAGGCCTGGCGCAGTCGGGTGGTATCCAGCCGCGAGTTCAGCGGCCGGCGCGCGGGCGTGGGATAGGCGCTGGTGGGAATCGGCTCCACTTGCTCCGGGCCGGCCTGCAAAAGGCGGCCGTGGCGCCGCGCGCAGTCCAGCACCAGGCGCGCGTAGTCGCACCAGGTGGTCTCGCCGCTTGCAGCTAAGTGGTACAGCCCGCCAAGCTGCGGCGCAGCCAGCGTCGCACGCAGCGCGTGGGCGGTGACGTCCGCAATCAGCTCCGCGCCAGTGGGGGCGCCGAACTGGTCGGCGACCACGCGCAGCGACGGTCGCTGCGCGGCCAGGCGCAGGATGCTCAGCGGAAAGTTATGGCCGCGCGCGGCGTATACCCAACTGGTACGCAAGATCAGGTGCCGGCAGCCGGCGCGTTGCACGGCCTGCTCGCCTTCTAGCTTGGTGCGGCCGTAGACATTCTGCGGGCCGGTGGCGTCATTCTCGTGCCACGGGCGGGCGCCGCTGCCGTCGAACACGTAGTCGGTGGAGTAATGCACCAGCCAGGCATCGAGGCGCGCGCACGCCTCGGCCATCGCCGCCGGGGCGAGCGCGTTGATGGCATGCGCCAGCGCGGGCTGCGCTTCGGCGCGGTCCACGGAGGTATAGGCGGCGGCGTTGATGACTGCCTGCGGCGCCATCTCGCGGATGGCCCGCCGCACGGCGTCGGCATCCGCAACATCACAGGCTGATCGGTCCGGCGCGAGGACATCACCTAGCGGCGCGAGGGCGCGTTGCAGCTCCCAGCCCACCTGGCCGGTGCCGCCCAGCAGCAGAATCTTCATGCAGGCGCCTGGCGCTGGGTGTAGTTCAGGTCGATCCACTCCCGGTATGCGCCGCTTTGCACGCGCGCCACCCAGGCCGGATTTTCCAGGTACCAGCGCACGGTTTTTTCAAGCCCGCTGTCGAAATTTTCCAGCGGCTGCCAGTCCAGTTCCCGCATGATTTTGGCGGGGTCCATCGCATAGCGCTGGTCGTGGCCCGGCCGGTCCGCGACGTAAACAATCAGCCGCGCGTAGGGGCCGGCAGGATCGGGTCGCAGCCGGTCGAGCACGGCGCAGACGCTTTGCACCACATCCAGGTTGCGCCGCTCGGCAAGCCCACCGATGCCGTAGGTCTCGCCCACCCGCCCATGCTGCAGCACCAGGCGCAGCGCGCGAGCGTGGTCTTCGACATAAAGCCAGTCGCGCACCTGCTGGCCGTTGCCGTAGATGGGCAGCGGCTTGCCGGCAAGGGCGTTCAGGATCACCAGCGGGATGAGCTTTTCGGGAAACTGGCACGGGCCGTAGTTGTTCGAACAGTTGCTCGTCACCACGGGCATGCCGTAGGTCTGGTGCCAGGCGCGCACCAGATGGTCCGCCCCCGCCTTGCTGGCGGCGTAAGGGGAATTGGGCCGGTACGGGCTGTCTTCGGTAAAACAACCTTCGGGACCCAGCGCGCCGTAGACCTCGTCGGTGGAGACGTGATGGAACCGGAAACCATCCCGGGCAGCGCCGGCCAGGGTTTGCCAGTAATCGCGCGCCACCTCCAGCAAGGTGGCCGTGCCCATCACGTTGGTGTGGATGAAGGCCGCCGGACCGGCGATGGAGCGGTCGACGTGCGATTCCGCCGCCAGGTGCATGACGGCCTGTGGACGGTGGCGGGCGAACACGTCCGCCAGCGCCGCCGCGGCGCAGATGTCGACCTGCTCGAATCGGTGCCGCGGGTGATCCCGTACCTCTGCCAGGGAGTCCAGGTTGCCGGCGTAAGTGAGTGCGTCGACGTTGACCACCGTGGCCGGCGTTTCGCGCACGAGCTGACGCACCAGCGCCGCGCCGATGAAGCCGGCGCCGCCGGTGACGAGGATGCAGGACGGGTCGAATGGGCGGGTCACGGCCGATGGTCGATGGAATGCCTGGCCGCTATGGTGCGGCATGGGCGGGGGATGAAGAAATTCGGGCTTGCAACGCTCATAGAAATGCGCGATCGCCGCAATTATCGACCGCTTCGGCCCCGGAATTGAATGAATTTGCCGTGCACCACGAAACGCTGGCGAGCGGCCTTGCCGTGGTGGCAAGCGACGCGGCGTCGAACCCGGAGCTGATCGAGCACGCCGTGGGCGGGCTGCTGTGCCCGGTCCGTGAGCCGGAGGCTTACGCCGCTGCGCTGCGCGCGCTGGCCGCCGACCGCGCGCGGGTGCGGCGCATGGGCCAGCACAACCGGCGGGTGGTCGAATCGCGATACACGCTGGAGCGCATGGTGGCCGGCTACCGGACGGTGTTCGAGCGGGTGTTGGGGCGGCCAGTGCCGCTGCGGGGCGAGGCTCACACTTAGGCGCGGCGGTCCGGGCCTGCGCGGGTCCGGGTGGCGCAGGAGCTGGCCATGCCCGCCACCGCTACGCTGCCGGCGCTACGCGGTCGGCCGGCTCGCCATGACCCAATGTGGCGGTCGCGGGCATGGCCCGCTCCTACTCGGGATGCCTGCGCCCGTGTGGCCGTGCCGGGCAGCAAACGTAGCCTGGATGCGGCGCAGCGGAATCAGGGGTGACGGGGCAACCGGATTCCCCCTTGTTTCGCCGCGCTGCATACGGGCTACCACCTGCTGTCGTTAACTTACAGCTTGGGCACACCTGTGTCGGCGCCGTCCACGCTTGGACCATCGTTCGGCGTCGTGGGAAGATGCCCGTACCGTATGCGTGCCGCCACCAGCACGCTCGACCGAAGGACGCTGCCCATGGACACCGACCCCACGCAGACGCTTGTCGCCAAACTGCGCGAGTTGCCGCCTGAGCGGATCGCCGAAGTCGAGGATTTCGTGGATTTTCTCAAAGCGCGTGCGCAGCAGGCGCAGCGGGCCGCCGCCCATAGACTGGGTGCGGCCATGACCCGGCTGGATGCGCTGAATCTGCCGCCGATGTCGGCGCAAGAAGTGCAGGCGGAAATCAAGGCGGCGCGCGCGCAACGCCACAGCGCTGCGGATGCGAATAGTCGCTGACACCAACACGGTGGATGCGGCGCCCCTTCCCGGCCAGGTTTCGCGCGATCCGGACGATGACGAAGTCCTTGCCTGTGCGGCTACCGCCCATGCCACCGCCATCGTCTCTGGCGACGATGACCTGCTGTCGCTGCGACGCTACCAGGACATTCCCATCCTGACCGCGGCCGAAGCCCTGCGGCGAATTGAGTCAGAACGTTGAAGCAAACGTAGCCAGGATGCAGCGCAGCGGAATCCGGGGTGATGGGGCAATGACGCTCCCCGGCATTTCGCTGCCCCGTGTACGGGCTGCCCCATTCCGGGCACGGGGACGCTGCGGGCGCCGCAATGGCATGGCGTCAGTGGTCTTCCGGTAGGAGCGGGCCATGCCCGCGACCGCAACGGCGCCCGGCGCTACGCGGTCGGCCGGTTCGCCATGACCCAATGTGGCGGGCGCGGGCATGGCCCGCTCCTGCTCGGGATGCTTGGCCGGTGTGGCAGTGCCGGGCAGCAGCCTTACCGTGAAGTCTGCGCTTTGATCAGGCCCGCACCATGAGCGCCGCACGCCCCAGCTCGACGAAACGGCTTTGCTCCAATGCCTGGCAAATGTCCGGCAGCGCCGCGCGAACCAGGCGTTCCAGTTCCTTGTTACTCACGTTGCCGGTCGAGATGAGCAGCAGCCGCTGTGGCCGTCCCGCAATCAACAGGGATTGGACGAAGTCGGCGTCCTTGGTGACGACGACGCGCCCCTCCTGGTCTGCGATGCCTACAAGCGCCTGATCGGTGGTGCGATTGCCGTTGGGAAGGTGGAGGGTGTGCCGGGCGTCGTGGCCGGCCTGTTCCAGCCAGGCGCAAAAACTTTGGGGCAATTGCGCGTCGACAAGAAACCTCATGCCGCAGACGGCACGACGATGCGGTTCACGTGCAGGACACGTGCGGCGTAGCCGACGGCGGCAAGGATGTCTTCCCGCTCCAGGTCCGGATAGTCGATGAGGATTTCGTCCACGCTCATGCCGCCCGCAAGCCACTCCAGGACACCTTCCACGGGATAGCGCAGGCCGCGAATGCAGGGCTTGCCGTGGCACACGGCCGGGTCGACGGTGATTCTTTCCGCGCTGTTCATGTACTGGGTACCTGTGCGTACTTGTGACGCGCCGGCCCGGCGCAAAAGTTGCCGCCCAGTGTGCCACTGGCGCCAGCGAGAGAGCCACTGCGGCGGTGACGAGCACGCCGGGGGGCGTTCGGCGATCACAGCTACCCCATCAAGCTGTACGAGGCGATGCGTGCCGGCCAGTGGGTGGTGGCCAGCAAACGTGGCCTGGATGCAGCGCAGCGGAATCCGGGATGATGGGGTAACCGGATTCCCTGTGTTGCTCTGCGCTGCATACGGGCCACCACAACCGGGTTTCCCGTTACGCGGGCCGCGCAACCCGCTCCAACAGTCGCGTACGCGGGTCTGATCAGACACTGGCGAGGAGGCACACGGCGTGGGCCGAAATTGCCTCGCCACGGCCAACCGGGCCAAGGCCTTCGGCGGTGGTCTTGACGCTGACGGCGCCGATGTCGAGCCCCAGATCGGCCGCAATGTTGGCGCGCATGGCGTCGCGGTGCGGTGCGAGCTTGGGGCGCTGCGCCAGCGGGCCATAGCGCGCAATAACCGCAGCGCATTGCGCCGTAACCTGCTCAGGCCGCACTGACCGATAATGCCGCCCCGCCCTGCCCTGGACTGCCCGCCGTGACCTTGCCCCTGCTGCGCCTGAAGCGCAACGAAGAACGCCGCCTGCGCGCCGGTCACCTGTGGGTGTTCAGCAACGAGGTGGACATTGCCGCCACGCCGCTGACGGCCTTCGCGCCGGGGCAGTTGGTGATCGTCGAAAGCGCCCGTGGCGGGCCGCTGGGCACGGCCTACGTGAACCCCCGCTCGCTGATCTGCGCCCGGCTGTTGTCGCGCCGCGTGCTGGGCAATGCCGACGCCGTGACGGCGCTGCTGCAACGGCGCCTGGCCGACGCGCTGGCGCTGCGCCAGCACCTTTACAAGACGCCGCATTACCGGCTGGTGCATTCCGAAGGCGACGCCCTGCCGGGCCTGGTGGTGGACCGCTACGGCGATCATCTGGTGCTGCAGATCAGCACCGCCGGCATGGAGAACCTGCGCCAGGACATCGTCGCCGCGCTGGTCGAGCTGCTGCGGCCGGCCGGCATCCTGGCCCGCAACGACGGCTTCGGGCGTGAGCTGGAGGGCCTGGAAACCGGCGCGCCGCAGGTGCTGCACGGCGCCGTGCCCGAGTACGGCCAGGTGCTGGAAGGCGGCCTCGAATTCACCGTGCCGCTGCACGGCGGCCAAAAGTCCGGCTGGTACTTCGACCAGCGACCGAACCGCGAACGCCTGCGTGCCTATGTCGGCAACGGGCGCGTGCTGGACGGGTTCTCGTATGTCGGCGCCTGGGGCTTACAGGCTGCGGCGGCAGGCGCAACGCAGGTGCTGTGCGTGGACGCTTCCGCGCCAGCGCTGGCGCTGCTCAGCGACAACGCGCAGCGCAATGGCCTTTCCGACACCGTCGAAACCCGCCAGGGCGATGCCTTCGACGTGCTGGCCGCGCTGCTGGACGCGGGCGAGCGCTTCGATCTGGTGGCCGTCGACCCGCCGGCCTTCATCAAGCGCAAGCGCGACACCGAGGCCGGCATGGAGGCCTACCAGCGCCTGAATCGGCTGGCCATGCAGCTGGTGCTGCCGGGCGGCTATCTGGTCAGCGCGTCCTGCTCGCACCACCTGCCGGAGGCGGATTTCCGCGACCTGCTGCGGCGCGCCGTGCTGCCCCTGAACCGACGCCTGCAGATGCTGGAGCGCGGTCACCAGGGTGCAGATCATCCGCAGACGCCGGGCATGCCGGAGGCGGATTACCTGAAAGTGGCGTTCTGCCGGGTGTTGTAGGGGCCGGCCGGTGGCGTTCGCACTCAGGCCCGCACGTCCGCTGGCGGCGGAACTGCGCCGCGTCCTGGATGGCGAGATCGGCGGCGCGCTGGGCGAGCTCGGCGGAACGCCGGACGAGGCAGCCATTCACGCCGCCCGCCGGCACATCAAAAAGGCCCGCGCCGTGCTGCGCCTGATGGATGGCGACCTGCAACACCGGTCGCTGGCGCGCTGCGACCGGGCGCTGCGCGCCGCCGGACAAGCCCTGTCGACCTGGCGCGATGCCGCCGTGCTGCTGCGCACCATCGACGCGCTGGCCGGCGGCCGCCAGGCCAAGGCCACGGCCAGGGCACTGCAAGGCCTGCGCGAAATCTGGCAGGCGCCGGGCACGGCGGCCGTCGACACAGGCGCCCTGCAAACCGCCCGTCAGGCGCTGCAGGAATCCCGCGCGGTGCTGGCCGGACATGCCTTCGAGGCGTGTGATGTGGACGCCCTGAGCGCCGGGTTTGCCGCCACCTATCGCAGCGGCCGGCGCGCGCTGAAACGGGCTGCGGCCGAGCCCAGCGCCGACCACCTGCACGCGCTGCGCAAGGCGCTGAAACACCATGTTTACCAGCTGCGCCTGCTGCAGCCGCTGTGGCCGGGACCGCTTGGCGCCGTCCACGCGCAAGCCGACCACGCCGCGGAACTGATTGGCCTGCATCACGACTGCGCCGTGCTGCGCGCGCGGCTGGCGGGCAGCGCTCTTGCCGTGGCCGACAAGGCGCGCATCGACGCGCTCGCCGCCAGGCGGCAGGACAGCCTGGCCCCGGCCGCGCTGGGCATCTGCCGGCGGCTTTACGCCGAGCGCGGGGACAGCTACCGCCGCCGGCTGGCGGCTTACTGGAACAGCGCGCTACAGGCCGACTGACGCGAACGCGGGGCGGATCAGGCCGCCTTGCTGGCGGCCGCCAGCAGCTGGCGCAGTTCCGGCACGCAGGAGCCGCAGTTGGTGCCGGCCTTGAGCGCCGCACCGATGGCCTCCGGCGTGCTCAAACCCTGTTCGGCGATGGCCCGGCGCAGCGTGTTGATACCGACCTGAAAGCACGCGCACACGGTGCGGCCGGCATCGGCGCCGCCCTCCCCCGGCACACCGGCCAGCAGGCGGCGGCGCTCGTCGGCGGCCAGTTCGCTGCCAAAGCGCGACACCAGCCAGTCGCCGGCCAGCCAGTCCAGCGCGCGCCCGCTGAACAGGGCCAGCATCAGCCGGCCCTCGTGCAGCGCTGCCGCGCGGTAGGCGCCGGCACTGTCGCGGTAATCGAGCCATTGCCAGGCCGGATCGACGCCCGGCAGCTCGCGCAGCCAGGCGGCGATATCGGCCGGCGCGCGGGTCGCAGCCAGCTCGTGCCGCCAGCAGCCGGCGGCGCGGGCACTGGCCCAGTAGTCGACCCCGTGCGGCGTGAGCGCCGATCGCGTCAGCAGCAGCGCCCGCCACGGCAGGGACACGCCCTGTACCCGTACCGGCGTGTGCTTGAACTCCGGCTGCCCGGAAATCGGGTCCAGGTGCGCACCGACCAGGGCGTCGGCCGGACCGGTGCTGGCGAAGGTGTGACTCCAGTGCATCGGCAGGAACACGCTGCCCGCCCGCTGGCCAGGATCGACGGCGGCGCGCACCACGCATTCCCCGTGGCGGCTGGTCACGCGCGCAAAGCCGCCCGGCTCGATGTTCAGCCGGGCGGCATCGTCCGAATGCAGGTCCAGGCGCGGTTCGGGCGAGTGGGCGGACAGGCGCGCCGACTTGCCGGTGCGGGTCAGCGTGTGCCAGTGGTCGCGCACGCGGCCGGTGTTGAGCAGCAGCGGATAGTCGGCGTCCGGCTGATCGACCGCAGCGCGCTGGATTGCCGCCACCATGCGGGCGCGCCGATCCGGGGTGAAGAACCGGCCGTCGCCCAGCAGGCGCTGCGTGCCGGCCGGCTGCCCGGCGCTCACCGGCCACTGCACGGGCTCCAGCGCATCGAACCCCGCCCGGTCCAGACCAGCCAGCCCGCTGATGTCGAAATCCCGCCCGGCCAGACCCGCCAGGCCCGACAAACGCGCGTACTCGTCGAAGACTTCCGCCTCGTCGGCAAACCCGAAGCCGGCGTGACCCAGCCGCTTGCCCACCTCGCACAGCGCCCACCAGTCCGCCCGCGCCTGACCCGGCGGCGTCAGAAACGCCCGCTGGCGCGACAGGCGCCGCTCGCTGTTGGTCACGGTGCCGCTCTTCTCGCCCCAGGCCAGCGCCGGCAGCAGCACATGCGCCAGCGCCGTGGTGTCGGTGTGGCGCACGCAGTCGCTGACGACCACCTGCTCGCAGCGCGCGAGCGCAGCCCGAAACCGGTCCGCCTCCGGCAGGCTGACCAGCGGATTGGTGCCCATGATCCACACCGCCCGCACCTGCCCGGCCTCGATGGCGCGAAACAGGTCCACGGCCTTGTGACCCGGCTGTTGTGCAATCGGCCCGCTGCCCCAGAACTGCGCCACCTGCGCGCGGTGGTCCGCATTCGCCAGATCGAGATGACAGGCCAGCGCATTGGCCAGCCCGCCCACCTCGCGCCCGCCCATGGCGTTCGGCTGGCCGGTGAACGACAGCGGCCCCATGCCCGGCCGGCCGATGCGGCCGGTGGCCAGATGGCAGTTGATGATGGCGTTGACCTTGTCGGTGCCGGCGGTGGACTGGTTGACGCCCTGCGAGTAGACCGTGACCACTTTTTCGGTCGCGGCGAACCACTCGAACAGGCTCTGCACGTCGGCGGGATCGAGGCCACAGGCGGCGGCGACCGCGGCGGCGTCGGGCGCATCCGCACGCGCCGCGGCCAGGGCCGCGTCGAAGCCGTCCACGTGCGCCGCGACGTAGTCCGCGTCCACCGCACCCGACTTGTCCAGCGCCACCAGCAGGCCATTGAACAGCGCCACGTCGCTGCCCGGCGCCAGTGGCAGGTGCAGGTCGGCGATGTCACAGGTGGGCGTGCGGCGCGGGTCGATGACCACCACGCGCAACGCCGGCCGGGCCAGCCTGGCGGCGCGGATGCGCTGGTAGAGCACCGGATGGCACCAGGCGGTGTTGCTGCCGACCAGCAGCAGCAGGTCGCACTGTTCCAGGTCCTCGTAGCAGCCGGGCACGGTGTCCGCGCCAAACGCCCGCTGGTGGCCGGCCACGCTGGAGGCCATGCACAGGCGCGAGTTGGTGTCGATGTTGTTGGCGCCGATGAAGCCCTTCATCAGCTTGTTGGCGACGTAGTAGTCCTCGTTCAGCAGCTGCCCGGAGACGTAGAAGGCCACCGCCTGCGGGCCGTGCTTCGCGATGACGGACGCGAAGCCGCCGGCCACGGCATCGAGCGCCCGGTCCCACGACACCGCCTGCCCGTGCAGCAGCGGCTCCAGCAGGCGGCCGTCCAGGTCCAGCGTGTCGCCCAGCGCCGCGCCCTTGGAGCACAAGCGGCCCAGATTGGCCGGATGCTGCGGATCACCCGCAATGGCCGCGCCGCCCGCGCCGTCCGGCGTTGCCAGCACGCCGCAGCCGACCCCGCAGTAGGGGCAGGTGGTGCGCACCGGGCCATTCACGGGTCTGCATCCGGCATGGCCACCGACACCCGGTCGCCGTCCAGACGCGCCGGATAGCGGGCTACCTGCACCGCCGGGTCTTCCAGGCACTGGCCGTCGGCAAGCCGAAAATGCTGCTTGTACAGCGGCGAGGCGACCACCAGCTGGCCGCCAATATCACCGACGATGCCGCGCGCCAGCACGGCGGCTTCGCCCAGCGGATCCCAGTTATCGAGCGCGTAAACGGCAGGCGTTTCGGCCGGCAGGTAAAAGATCGCGATCTGCCGGCCGGCGACGCGCGCCGCCACACCGGCGTTGTGCGGCAAATCCTGCACGGCGCATACGTCGATCCACATCGGTTCCATACCCGGGTTGAGTTTCAGGGCGGCGCTGTTAGCCATGCTCGGCGGTCTCGGTGGCCCGTTCGTCGGCGCGCGCCGGGCGCGGCTGGCCGCGTTCGCGCACGAACTGAATGGTCTCGTCGGGCGTGTCGCTGTTCACGAAGGCGCGGAAGCGCCGCAGGCGCTGCGGATCGTCGACGGTCTTTTTCCACTCGCACTCGTAGGTGTCGATCACGTGGCCCATCTCGGCCTCCAGCTGGGCGCCCAGATTCAGTCGATCGTCGATGACCACCTCGCGCACGTAGCCGATGCCGCCCTCCAGGTTGTCCAGCCACACCGAGGTGCGCTGCAGGCGGTCGGCGGTGCGGATGTAGAACATCAGGAAGCGGTCGATGTAGCGGATCAGGGTCGACTTATCGAGCGCGGTGGCGAACAGGTCCGCGTGGCGCGGCTTCATGCCGCCGTTGCCGCAGATGTACAGGTTCCAGCCGTGCTCGGTGGCGATCACGCCAACGTCCTTGCTTTGCGCCTCGGCGCATTCGCGGGTGCAGCCGGAGACCGCGAACTTGAGCTTGTGCGGCGAGCGCAGGCCCTTGTAGCGCTCTTCGAGTTCGATCGCCAGGCCCACGCTGTCGTCCACGCCGTAGCGGCACCAGGTGCTGCCGACGCAGGATTTGACCGTGCGCAGCGCCTTGGCGTAGGCGTGGCCGGACTCGAAACCGGCGTCCACCAGCCGCCGCCAGATGGCCGGCAGCTGGTCCACCCGCGCGCCCAGCAGGTCGATGCGCTGGCCGCCGGTGATCTTGGTGTAGAGGTCGAATTCCTTCGCCACTTCGCCCAGCACGATCAGCTTGTCCGGGGTGATCTCGCCGCCCGGCACGCGCGGAATCACCGAATAGGTGCCGTCCTTTTGCAAGTTGGCCAGAAAGCGGTCGTTGCTGTCCTGCAGGCCCTCGTGGGCGGGCTTGAGCACGTACTCGTTCCAGCAGGCGGCCAGGATGGCGGCCACGGTGGGTTTGCAGATGTCGCAGCCGCGGCCGCGGCCGTGTTTTTCGAGCAGCGCTTCGAAGGTCTCGACCCGGCCCAGGCGCACCAGGTTGTACAGATCCTGGCGCGTATACGGGAAGTGCTCGCACAGGTCGGTGTTGACTGTGAGGCCGCGTTTTTTCAGCTCCATCTCGAGCAGCGATTTGACCAGCGGCACGCAGCCGCCACAGCCGGTGCCGGCCCTGGTGCAGGTCTTGAGGTCGCCCACCGTGGCGCAGCCGCCGTCGATGGCCGCCACCAGCGCGCCCTTGCTCACGTCGTGACAGGAGCAGATCTGCGCCGTGGCCGGCAGTTTGTCGGGTCCGAAGGCCGGCTTGCCGCCGCTATCGGGCAGGATCAGCGCCTGCGGCTGGGGCGGCAGCTCGATGCCGTTCAGGCAGTACTGCAACAGGCCGCCGTAGTCGGCCGCGTCGCCGACCAGCACCGCGCCCAGCAGGCGCTTGCCGTCGCCATCGACCACCAGCTTCTTGTACACGCCGGCCTGGTCGTCCTGATACGTGTAGCACAGCGCGCCGGGCGTTCTGGCGTGGGCGTCGCCGATGCTGCCCACGTCCACGCCCAGCAGTTTCAGCTTGGTGCTCATGTCGGCGCCGGTGAAGCTGGCCTCGCCGCCGCACAGGTCGGCGGCGGCGGTCTTGGCCATCTGGTAACCGGGCGCCACCAGGCCAAAGATGCGCCCGCTCCACAGCGCGCACTCGCCGATGGCGTAGATGTCGGGGTCCGAGGTGCGGCACTGGTCGTCGACCACGATGCCGCCGCGCTCGCCGACATCCAGACCGCAAGCCCGGGCCAGTTCGTCGCGCGGCCGGATGCCGGCCGAGAACACGATCAGATCCGTTTCCAGGTGCTCGCCGTCGGCGAACACCATGCGGTGGCGGCAGGCTTCGCCGTCCACGATCTCGCGCGTGTTGCGCCCGGTGTGCACGCGCACGCCAAGCGCCTCGATCTTGCGCCGCAGCAGGCCGCCGCCGCCGCCGTCCAGCTGCACGCCCATCAGCTGCGGCGCGAACTCCACCACGTGCGCTTCAAGGCCCAGCGCCTTGAGCGCGTTGGCGGCCTCAAGGCCCAGCAGGCCGCCGCCAACCACCACGCCGACCCGGGCGCCCTGCGCCGCGGCGCGGATGGCGTCCAGGTCATCCAGCGTGCGGTAGACGAAGCAGCCCGGCCGCTCGCGGCCCGGGACCGGCGGCACGAACGGGAACGAGCCACTGGCGATGACCAGCTTGTCGTAGGGCAGCTCCTCGCCGGCCGCGGTCGTCACCGTGCGTGCGGCGCGGTCGATGGCGGTAACCGGCGTCGCCGTGCGCAGGCGAAAACCGTGGCGGGCGTAGAAATCCGGCGTGGTCAGGGCCAGTTCGTCCGCGGTTTTCTCGCCGAAGTACTCACTCAGATGCACACGGTCGTAGGCCGGCCGCGTTTCCTCGCCACACACGGTGAGCTCGAATTGCGGGGCGGCCGTCTCGGCCAGCGTGTCAACCAGATGCTGGCCGACCATGCCGTTACCGATGACCACCAGTCGCGTCGTTTGCATGGCGTTGTCCTCGCAGGAAGAAGGGGAAGCGCCGGCCGTCAGGCGCGGCTCGGCAAGCGACCGACCAAACAGCAGCACCTCGCGGGCGGCCGAAATGTCGGTGCGGGAAGCAATCAGCTGCTGAAACCAGGGGCCATCGGCCACGTCGCCGACCAGCACCGCGCCGACCACCTGTGGGCCGGCCAGCACCAGGCGCCGGTACACGCCCGCCGCGGGGTCGCGCAGCACCAGGTCGCCGGCATCGGACGCATCGAAGTCGCCGCTGGAGTACACGTCGATACCGCTGACCTTCAGCTGCGCGGACACCACCGAGCCGGCGTAGCGGGCGTCGGCGTCGCCGGCCATGCGGCGCGCCCACACCGCCGCCTGCTCGTACACCGGCGCCACCACGCCGTAGGTGATGCCGCGGTGCTCGGCGCACTCGCCGACAGCGTCGATGTGCGGGTCGGACGTTGCCAGCCGGTCGTCGACCAGCACGCCGCGGTTGCAGGCGATCCCGGCCTCGCGGGCCAGCTCGGCGCGCGGGCTGATGCCGACCGCGAACACCACCAGCCGCGCCGGCAGCTCGCGGCCGTCGGCCAGGCGCACGGCCTCGACGTGGTGCTCGCCCAGCAGCGCCTCGCAGCGCGTGTTCAGCTCGAAGCCGATGCCGCGGCCTTCGAGCTGCGTCTGCAGGATGGCCGCGGCGGCCGCGTCGAGCTGGCGGTTCAGCAGGTGGCCTGCGGCGTGCAGCACGGTCACGGCCATGCCCTGGCGGGCCAGACCGGCGGCGGTTTCGAGTCCCAGCAGACCACCGCCGACGACCACCGCCTCGCCACCGCCCGCGCAGGCCTCCTGCAGGCGACCCAGGTGGCTCAGGGTGCGAAAGGCGATCACGCCCGGCAGGCTGCTGCCCGGCAGCGGCGGGCGCTGCGCGCGGGCGCCGGTGGCCAGCAGCAGGCGGTCGTAGGCGAGCGACTCGCCATCCGCCAGCAGCACGCGGCGCGCCGACGGCTCGATGCCCGCCACGCGCCGGCCGGTCAGCACGCGCGCGCCATGGGCATCCAGGTCTGTTTTTGGCTGCAACGCGAGGCTGCCGGCCGCCGCCTCGCCGGCCAGCACCGCCGACAACAGCACGCGGTTGTAGGCCGGCGCCGGTTCGGCGCCCAGCACGGTGATGCGGTAGCGCCGCGGCGCGCGGGCCAGCAGCTCGTCCACGGCGCGGCTGGCCGCCATGCCGTTGCCGATCACGATCAGGTGGGGTTGTTGGTTCATTGCCGTCGGTCAAAGCGCGTAACACTGCCCTGGCATGAACCAGGGTCCTGTTCGGCTCACCGTCGTTGGCGAACACCGGCCGCTCCACCGTTGGAGCGGTTTCGAATCAGGCCGGGCGGACGCTTGCGAACCCGCCCGGCTGATCCGGACTAGAAGTTAATTAGCAACCTTTGCGCCAACATCTGCCGGGTCGAACACCGCCCCGTCGATGAAGCGGTCGGCCCCCAGCGCCACCGCGGCGGTGCCCTCGCCCAGCTTCCAGCCGCCGCGATGCCCGCCCTCGGCCTTCATGTCCACTGCCGGCAGCGGCACACCCAGGCGCGCCACCGCCAGGCGGTAGATGTCCGGGCGGTACACGGCATGGGCCGCGGCCAGCAGGTTGGTGCCCGCCGGCAGCTGTCCCCAGCGCACCATCTGGCGCAGCATCCACAGCGCATGGGAGCGCCAGGGGAAATTGGCGGCGTAACGGTAAAAGACGTGGAAATCCGCCAGCTCGCGCCGCGTGTGGCGCTGATCGATCGTCAGCTGGCCGGTGAGCGAGGCCGCAATCACCTCGACCGGCAGGTTCAGGTACGCCGGGCCGGCCAGCAGCCGGGCGGCCTGCAGGCGATGTTCGGGGCTCTCGTCGAGCCAGCGGGCCGCCTCGACGATGGCGCAGATCAGCGCCATGTGCGTGGCCGGGTAGCGCTGCGCCCAGGCCGCGCCCACCGCCAGCACCTTTTCCGGCGCGTTGTTCCACACGTCGTGCCCGGCGGCGACGATGCAGCCGATGCCCTCGTGCACCGCCAGCGTGTTCCAGGGCTCGCCCACGCAGTAGCCGTAGATGTCGCCCTGACGCAGGCGCTGCACCATCTGCGGCGGTGGCACCACCACCAGGCGCAGGTCGCGGTCCGGGTCGATGCCGGCCGCCGCCAGCCAGTAGCGCAGCAGATAGGTGTGGTTGGAAGTCGGATATACCGTGGCGAAGGTCAGCGGATCGGCACCTGCCGCCCGGCGCCGCGCAATCACGGTGGCCAGCGCCGCCGCGGTGACCGGCTGGCCGTCCGCCGCGGCCTGCAGGTCCCGGTACAGATTGTCGGCAACGGTGATGGCATTGCCACCCAGGCCCAGGCTGAGGGCCGTGACCAGCCGCTGCGGCACGCCTTCCACACCCAGCGAACAGGCCAGCGCCATCGGTGCCAGCAGGTGCGCGCCGTCCAGGTGACCGACGCCCAGCTTGTCGCGCAGGGTGGCCCAGGAGGGCTGACGCGACAGGCTGACGTCGAGACCATAGTGCTCGAAGTGACCGTTTTCGAGCGCCACCACCAGCGGCGCGGCATCGGTGAGCGGGATGTAGCCCAGGCGCAGACGGGACAGTTCCGGGGTCGGCATGCTGGGGCTCATTTGAACAACTCGGCGGTGTCGATCACGCCCTGGGCGATGTCGGCGATGGTCTTGTTCTGGTCCATGGCCAGCTTGCGCAGGGCATGGTAGGCGTCGCTCTCGCTGCGCCGGCCACGCTCCATGAGGATGCCCTTGGCGCGATCGATAAGCTTTCGTTGCGCCAGGCTGGTGCGCATCGCGGCCAGTTCGCCCTGTAGCGATGCGTATTGACGAAAGCGGGCGATGGCCACTTCCACCACCGAGTGCACCCGGCCCGGACTCAGGCCGTCGACCACGTAGGCGCTGACACCGGCCTCGATGGCCTCGCGGATGGTATTGCTATCCGACGTGCTGGCGAACATCACCACCGGATGCGGGTTGTCGCGCGACAGGCAGCGCATGTTCTCCAGGATGTCGCGGTCGGGTGATTCCAGGTCGATGATCACCACGTCCGGCGTGCAGCCGGACACCGCCCGCAGCAACCCATCCGCCGTGCCAAGCTGCGCCACCACCACCAGCCCGGCGCTTGCCAGCGCACCGGCCACCAGCACGCGGCGTTCGAGGTCGTCATCGACCAGCATGACGCGCAGGGGGGCAGGATTCATCGGCAGGACGGGCATCAGGTGAAGCTGATACCCGTCCAGCATTGAGTGTGCCAACAGACTCGGCGGCACGAATCGGCCGTGTCTGTGGCTGACGCGGTGTTGGACAGCCGACCTGCCGCCGGCTTCGGACCCGCCGCTTCAGGGCCGGGAGCCGCCACGGAAGCGCTGAATAAACCCGTCCTGGATTTCTTGAGCGCCGCTCCCCAAGAACCTTGTGGGAGCGCAGCTTTGCTGCGCGATGATCGCCCGGCACAACCGGGCTCCCACAGTTTTCCGATGGCTCACAAAATCAGCGGCTTACCGCCACTGATTTTGGCAGCGCGTCCTTGCGCTGCGGGAAACGCTGACTACTTCGGATACTTCCCTAAATTCAGAATGCGAACTGCCAGCCTGCGTTCAGGGTCCAGTCGGTGGCCAGCTGCGGGCCGTCGAGGTCCTGATACACCGGGCGCAGCATTTCCAGCGCCAGGCGCTGGCCTTTCAGTGCGCCCGTTGGCGCGTACAGGTTCACGCCCAGGCCGACATCGACACGCCGGCCGCCCTGGGCATCGGGATCGGCTGCGGGCGACATGCCGGCGTCGATGGCATCGTCGTGGCCGTGGATGTTGCCCCAGCGCGACCCGACCAGGCGCACCGAGGTGCTGACGGCCGGTGCCCACAGGCGGGCTGCCCAGGTGGTCAGTTCGCCGCGGTGACCGAGGCGGTAATCCTGGTCGTTCTCGCCCAGGCGCAGCACGGCACTGGCCTGCGCGCCCCAGGACCAGCCGTCGCGTTGCTCGGAGTAGGTCATGGCCGGACGCAGGTCGTAGGTGCCCGAGCCCAGCTGCATGTTGTATTCCATGCGCATGGGAATCATGGCGCCGTGCGCGCCGTGGGGCATGTCGTCCTTGCGGGTGATGCTGCCGGTGGGCAGGCTCAGGCCGAGCTTGCCGACCCAGCGGCCGTGCTGCGTGCGTCCGGCGTCCAGCAGCGCCGACACCTCGGTATCGCCCCAACCGCTGGAGTCCATGCGAAACGGAACCGGCGCCGCCGGACCATGCGCGTGCAGTTCGGCGTCCATGTTCATGTCCATGTAACTGGCCATGAGCATCAGCGTGACGCGGTCCGACCAGCCGTACATGGCCTCGAACATGTGCATGTTCATGGCCATGCGGGTCGGGGCGTTGTGGTAGCCATAGCCGCCGGCTGCGGCGCTGGAATAGGTGCTGCGCTTGCCCACGTGCTGCGTGCCATCGCGCAGTTCGTCCTGCCAGGTGCGCATGAAGCGGTAGCCCACCATCCAGTCGCCCGGCTTGTGCAGATGATCGGCCATCACGCCGATGGGCGCGTGGCCGTCGGCGCGGGCGGTTTGCGGGGCGTCGGCGTGGGCCAGCGAACTGGCCAGCACGGCGCTGGCGACGAGGCGGTTGCGCATGCGTGAAAACTCCCTGTGAGCCCTGGAAAGCGGCCGGGAGTGTGGCCAGTCGGCCGGCGTTTGGGAATGCGACATACTGTCGCAGGCGCCGTTCAGAGGAGGGCCGCACGATGCAGCTTCATGGCTATTTCCGCTCCGGCAACACGCGCAAGGTGCGCCTGTGCCTGGCCGAGCTTGGTGTCCACTGCGAGCTGGTGGTGGTGGATCTGTCCGCCGGGGCACAGCGCTCGCCGGACTACCTGCGCCTGAATCCCAACGGCGTGGTGCCGACGCTGGTCGACGGCAATCTGGTGCTGTGGGAGTCGTCGGCCATCCTGCTGTACCTGGCCGAAAAATACCCGCACGGCGGCCTGCTGCCGCAGGCGCTCGACGAGCGCGCCAGGATCTACAAATGGCTGGTCTGGCAGCCGGCCACTTTCAACCCGCCGCGCCAGCGGCTGGTGGCGGAACTGGCCAAGCCCGAGGCCGCGCGCGACGTGCAGGCGATCGCCGCCCTGCGCGCCAGCATCGACCGCAATCTGGAAATTCTCGCCGAGTCACTGGGCGGCAACGACTACCTGCTCGGCCGCTACACGCTGGCCGACCTGGTGATGCTGCCGCACCTGGCGGCGCTGAAGGATTCGGGCCTGGCCCTGCCGGGCACCGTGCGCCACTATCTGGATCGCCTGGCGGCGCGGCCGGCCTGGCAGGCAACACAAACCTGGCCAGGCTGAGCATTTTCGGCCCGGGGGCGGGCCTCCCACACACCACGCAAACCCAAGGCTGCCCGCTCAGGCCAGCTCGCACAGCAGATCACCGGCCCGCACCGTGTCGCCGACCTGGACCGCCAGGCGCTTGACCACGCCAGCATGCGGCGCCGCCACCAGGTTCACCATCTTCATGGCCTCGGTGGTCACCAGGCGCGAGCCGGCGGCCACCGCCTCGCCCTCCCGCGCGTGCAGGGCGGCCACCTTGCCGGCCATCGGCGCGGCGATGTGGTTGGCGTTGTCCGGATCGGCCCGCTCGCGCTGCTGGCGCCGGGTGCCGGCCGACTTGTCCTGGATCTGCACGTCACGGCGGCGGCCGTTGAGCTCGAAGAACACCTGCCGCGTGCCGTCCGGTTCGAGCTCGCCCACCGCCAGCAGCTTGACGATCAGCGTCTTGCCCTCGTCGATGGTGACGACGCCCTCCTCGCCCGGTTTCAGGCCGTAGAAGAAGATCGGCGTGTCGATGACCGACACGTCCCCGCAACGCTCGACGAAGCGCGCGTAGTCGCGAAACACCTGCGGGAACATGGCCTGCGCCACCAGGTCCTCGTCGCTGAGCTTGCGATGGCCGGCGGCCTTGCGCGCGGCCTCGAAGTCGTAGGGTTTCAGCAGCGCGCCGGGGCGCTTCTTGAGCGGCTTCTCGCCCTTGAGCACGGCCTTTTGCAGTACCTTGGGAAAACCGCCGTCCGGCTGGCCCATGCGCCCGGCCAGCAGGTCGACGAAGGCATCCGGAAAGGCCAGCTCCGCGCCGCGATCGATAACGTCCTGCGGCGTCAGATCGTTCTGCACCATGAACAGGGCCATGTCGCCGACCGCCTTGGAGGACGGCGTCACCTTGACGATGTCGCCCAGCATGTCGTTGACCGTGCGGTAGGTGCGCTTGACCTCGTCCCAGCGCTCGCCAAGACCCATCGACATGGCCTGGGTGCGGAAGTTCGAGTACTGGCCGCCGGGCATTTCGTGCTCGTAGACGTCGGCCGTCCCGGCCTTGAGGCCACACTCGAACGGCGCGTAGGCCTCGCGCGCCACTTCCCAGTAATCGGCCAGCGCCTGCAGGCCGTGCGGATCGACGCCGGTAGCCCGCTCGCCGCTGGCCAGGGCATAGACCAGCGCGTTCAGCGACGGCTGCGAGGTGGTGCCGGACATGGCCGACAGGGCGCCATCGACGATATCCACCCCGGCGCGGGCGGCCGCCAGCAAGCTTGCAACGGCGTTGCCGGCGGTGTCGTGCGTGTGCAGGTGCAGCGGCAGCCCGACGGCGCTTTTCAGCTCCGTGACCAGGATGCGCGCGGCGTCGGGCTTGAGCAGGCCGGCCATGTCCTTGATGGCCAGGATGTGCGCCCCGGCGTGCTCGATCTGGCGCGCCCGCTCGACGTAATACGGCAGCGTGAATTTCAGACGCTTGCCGTCGCTGATGTCGCCGCTGTAGCACACGGCCGCCTCGGCGACCTTGCCGCACTCGACCACCTTGTCGATGCTCGGGCGCAGGTTCTGGACCTGATTGAGGCAGTCGAAAATGCGGAACACGTCGATGCCGTTGCCGGCCGCCAGCTCGATGAATCGCGCCACCACGTTGTCGGGATAGTTGGCGTAGCCGACCGCGTTGCCGGCCCGCAACAACATCTGCAGCAGCGTGCCCGGCATGCGTCGGCGCAGGCGGCGCAGACGCTGCCAGGGGTCCTCGTGCAGGAAGCGGTAGGCGACGTCGAAGGTGGCCCCGCCCCACATCTCGTGCGAGAAAAAGCCGGCCGTCAGGTGCGCCGTGGCGTGCGCCACGCGGTCGATGTCGTAGGTGCGCACGCGCGTGGCCAGCAACGACTGGTGCGCATCGCGAAAGGTGGTGTCGGTGAGCAGGACCGCCTTTTGCGCCAGCACCCAGCTGGCCAAACCAGCGGCGCCGTGCGTTTGAAACACCTCGAAGGCCGGCGCTGTGGGCGGCGCCTCGTGCGTCACCTTGGGCAACGGCGCGGTGTGCACGCGTTTGGGGATCAGCGCGCGGTCCACCTCCGGCGCGCCGTTGATGATCACGTCGCCCAGGTAGGCCAGCAGCTTGTTGGCGCGGTCCTGGCGCGGCCGGAAGCGGAACAGCTCCGGGTGGTCCTCGATGAACGTGGTGTCGCACTCGCCCTTCAGGAAGGTCTCGTTCTGCAGCACGTTTTCCAGGAACGGGATGTTGGTCTTCACGCCGCGAATACGGAACTCGCGCAGCGCCCGCAGCGCCTTGGCCGCCGCCTGGTCGAAGTCCAGCGCGAAGGCCGATACCTTGATCAGCAGCGAGTCGTAGTGCGGCGAGATCACCGCGCCCTCGAAGCCCGAGCCGGCATCGAGGCGAATGCCGAAGCCTTCGCCGGCCCGAAAGGCCGTGATCTGGCCGGTGTCCGGCGCGAAGTTGTTGGCCGGGTCCTCGGTGGTGATGCGCACCTGGATGGCGCAACCGCGGCGCTCGACGGCCTGCTGGTTCGGGATGCGGATGGCGTCCGAGTCCAGGCGGTGGCCTTCGGCCACGCGAATCTGTGCCTGCACCAGGTCGCGACCGGTGATCAGCTCGGTGATGGTGTGCTCGACCTGGATGCGCGGGTTGACCTCGATGAAATAGTGCCGGCCCTGGCGGTCCAGCAAAAACTCCACCGTGCCGGCGTTGCTGTAATCCACCGCGGCGCAGATCTTGAGCGCATCGGCGCACAGCGCGGCGCGCGTGGCCTCGCTCAGGGTGAAGGCCGGCGCGATCTCGACCACCTTCTGGTGGCGCCGCTGCACCGAGCAATCGCGCTCGAAAAGATGCACGCGGTTGCCGTGGCGGTCGCCCAGGATCTGCACCTCGATGTGCTTGGGGCCCTCCAGGTAGCGCTCGATGAACACCTTGGCGCTGCCGAACGCCGCCTGGGCCTCGGCCTGCGAGCGGGCCAGCGCGTCGCGCAGGCCGGCCTCGTCGCGCACGATGCTCATGCCCCGCCCGCCGCCGCCCATGGCCGCCTTCACGATCAGCGGATAGCCGGCCTCGGCGGCGAAGGCCAGCGCCTGTGCCTGCGTCTGGACCGCGCCCTCGGTGCCGGGAATGACCGGCACGCCGGCGCGGATGGCCACCTCGCGGGCGTACACCTTGTCGCCCATGGATTCGAGCACCTGCGACGACGGCCCCACGAACACGATGCCGGCCGCCTCGCAGGCGCGCGCGAAGTCGGCGTTCTCCGACAGAAAGCCGTAGCCGGGATGGATGGCGTCCACCTCGCGCGCCAGCGCCAGGGCGATGATTTCCTCGAAATCCAGATAGGCCCGCACCGGCTCCTTGCCGACGCCCACGAGGTACGCCTCGTCCGCCTTGTAGCGGTGCAGGTGCAGGCGGTCCTGCTCGGAATAGATGGCCACCGTCTGGATGCCCAGCTCCGTGCAGGCACGAAACACGCGGATGGCGATCTCGCCGCGGTTGGCCACCAGCAGCTTGCGAAAGCGCCTCGGCGCAGGGTGTTTGCTGCCGGTTTTCGGCATGGACTACGACCTCAGTGGGAACCAGGGATGGCACAGGGTATGGCAGCCCGCGCGCAGCGAGCGCGAGTCGTCGGATTTTCCGAGCAAAAGCGGTGCCAGCGCAGCGTCTGCATCCATGCCGCACTGGCAACCCGACTGACAGGTTGCGTGGTGGCAGCCAATCAGCCAAACGCGAAGCCGGGCGGGGCATTGCACCCCACCCGGCATGGCTCAGACGCCCCTCAGGCCGCCTTCAGGTCTTCCTCGACGATGGCACCGGCGCCCAGCAACGCCTCGCGGATACGCACCTTGGTGGCGTCGTCGCAGGTCGGCGCCAACGGCGGGCGGCACACGCCCATCTTGAAGCCCAGCAGTTCCATCCAGTACTTGATCGGCGCCAGGGCATAGGTGTTACGCGTGACCAGCGGCGTCATGAAGACCTCGGTCAGCAGGTCGCGCATGGGTTCGAGTTCGCGGTAGATCGGCAGGGCCGCGTCGAACTTGCCGGCGTTGGCCAGCTCCACCAGCTCGAAGAAACGGTTGCGCTTGCGGCCGTACATGATGACTTCCAGCGTGCCGAAGATGCACTGCGCGCCGTGCACGATGCGGTCCCACAGGTAGAACGACTCCATCGGCTCGGTGACCACGATTCGGTCGCCGCACAGCTTGCGCATGGCGATGCTGTCGGCCGGGTTGCTGACGCCGTTCTTGATGCCGACCACCATCGGCAGGTCGGCCAGGCGGTTGATCAGGCCGTGATTGAGCACCACCCCGGCCGTCGGCGTCTGGTAGAGCACGATCGCCAGCGGGCTGTGGTCGTTCAGGTATTTGTAATAGCCGTACAGGTCGGCATCCGAGCGCAGCTGGATGACCGGATTGATCACTTCGATCAGGTCGTAACCGAGCCTGTCCAGGAACTTGGCTTTCTCGATCACGGTGAACGGCGACGGGTCCAGGATCACCGAGGTCAGCATCATGCGGCCGCGGTTGGCATCGGCGCAGATTTCGGTATAGCGGTTCCACTCGGCCGGGGTCATGTTCCAGCCTTCGGCCATGTTGCCGCCGGTCATCAGGCCGTACAGGCCAATCTGCGCATATTTGTCGACGTTGTAGGCAAGCCCGGCCTCGTCGAGGCTGAAATCCGGTTTGAACGGCGTGGTGGGCGCGTTGGTGGAACCGACCATGTGCTGGCGGGCCCACTGTTTTGCTTCCGCGCGGGTGTACTTGGCCATCGGCTTCTCCTCGTGTTGTGGTCGCGAACGGGAAATCGCATGGTATAGCGGGTGACCGATAATCGTCGCGGTGGCCGTCGCCCGCCGATGGCGCGGCAAAAAAGCCTGGAGATCAATGCCATGCAGGAATTGTCAGTCATGCAGCCGCAGATGTCGGCGGAATATCACGCGCACGTGTATTTCGACCCCGCCAGCCGGCCGGCGGCGGCCTGGCTGCGCGAGGAGCTGGAGCGCCGCTTCCCGGTCCGCATGGGCCGCTGGCGGGAACAGCCGGTCGGACCGCACAGCAAGCCGATGTATCAGGTGGCCTTCGGGCCGGAGCTGTTCGGGCAGGTGGTGCCGTTTCTGATGCTAAACCGCCAGGGTCTGGACATCCTGATCCACCCGGAGTCGGGCCTGGGCCACGCCGGGGACCATGCGGTGCGCTGCGCCTGGCTGGGCGACAAGCTGCCGCTGGACATCGCCTTTCTGGAGCGCATCGACGCGGGCGAGCTGCCCGCTTGAGCGCCTTCGCACGCCGGATGATCGAGCGCAGCTGGCAGCGACGGTGGTACCTGTGGCTGCTGCCGTTCCCGCTGCTGCTGGTGCCGGCGGCCCTGTTTGGTGCCGCGGTGGCGCTGCGCCGCAGTCTTTATCGGCATGGCCTGCTGCCACGCAGGCGCCTGTCGGTGCCGGTGATCGTGGTCGGCAACATCAGCGTCGGCGGCAACGGCAAGACGCCGTTCACGCAGTGGCTGGTGCAGCTTCTTCAGGACCACGGCTACCGACCGGCGGTGCTCAGCCGTGGCTATGGCGGGCGCAAGGGGCCGCGGCCGCTGCGCGTGGATGCGTCCCTCGGCGCGGACGCCTGCGGCGACGAGCCGCTGCTGCTGGCGCAGGCCACCGGCGCGCCGGTGTACGTGGATGCCAACCGTGCCCGTGCCGGGCGACAGGCCATCGCCGACGGCGCCAACGTGCTGGTGTGCGACGACGGCCTGCAGCACTACCGGCTGCGGCGGGACGTCGAAATCGTGCTGGTCGATGGCCAGCGACGTTTCGGCAACGGTCTGCCGCTGCCGGCCGGACCCCTGCGGGAACCGCGCTCGCGCCTGGCCGAGGCCGATTTCGTGGTGGTCAAGGGCCAGGGCACGGCCGGCGAAACGAGCATGCAGTTCGTCAACTTTCGCCTGCGGCGCCTGCAAAACGGCGCGCTGTTCGAGCCGGCCACGCTCGCCGGGCGGACGGTGCATGCCGTTGCGGGCATCGCCGCGCCGGGCGGGTTCTTCGACGAGCTGCGCCGGCTGGGCATGACGGTGATCGAACATCCGCAGCCGGATCACGCGGTGTTACGCGAGCAGTCGCTGGATTTTGGCGACGATCTGGCGGTCGTGATGACCGGAAAGGATGCCGTAAAATGCCGGCCGTTCGCCCATTCGCGCTGCTACGCGCTGGATTTCGACGTCCGGCTCGACGACGCCTTCGCCGCCCGCCTGCTGGAGAAACTTGGCCGTGGATAAAAAGCTGCTCGATATCCTGGTCTGTCCGTTGTGCAAGGGCCCGCTGGTGTACGACGCCAAGGCGCAGGAGCTGCTGTGCAAGGTCGATCGTCTGGCCTACGCGATCGTGGACGACATCCCCGTGATGCTGATCGACGAGGCGCGGCAGATCCCGGCGGAAGTCGAGCTTTAAGAACCGCCGTGGACTTCACCGTCATCATCCCGGCCCGCTACGCCGCCACGCGCCTGCCAGGCAAGCCGCTGGCGGACCTGGGCGGCCGGCCGCTGCTGCAGTGGGTGCACGAGCGGGCACTGGCCAGCGGCGCGGCGCGGGTGGTGGTGGCCACCGACGATGCGCGCATCGAGGCCGCCGCCCGGGCCTTTGGTGCCGAGGTGATCATGACCTCGCCCGATCACCGCAGCGGCACCGACCGCATTGCCGACGCGGCCCGCCAGCTCGGCCTGCCGGACGATGCGCTGGTGGTCAACGTGCAGGGCGACGAGCCGCTGATGCCGCCGCCGCTGATCCGCCAGGTGGCCGGCAATCTTGCCGCCCACCCGGCGGCCGACATGGCGACGCTCAGCCAGCGCATCCTGACGCTGTCGGAACTGGCCAGTCCACACGTGGTGAAGGTGGTCTGCGACCGCGAGGGTTACGCGCTGTACTTCAGCCGGGCGCTGATTCCGCAGCCGCGCGACGGCATGCCGGAGGCCGAGCATCTTGCCCAGGCCAATCCCGGCTGGCAGCGGCACATCGGCATCTATGCCTACCGGGTCGGCTTTTTGCGCGCCTTCGTGCACTGGCCGCCGGCCGCGCTCGAAACCACCGAAATGCTGGAGCAGCTGCGCGCCCTGTGGAACGGCGCCCGCATCCACGTGGCCGAGGCCTGCGCCCCGGCGCCGGTCGGCGTGGACACGCCCGAAGACCTGGTTCGCCTGCGCGAGCGGGTCGCGCAGCGCGGCTGACAGCGGCCACTCGAAAGCGCCCGGAATGGCGCCCGGTAGCAGCGGCGCCCCCGTCAGAGCGGCGACCCTGTGGGAGCGGCGCCCCCGCCGCGAATCTTCCAATCAAGCATTCGGCCCGTGGGCGGGCCTCCCACACCGGTCAAACCTTCGGCCCCAGGGCGGGCCTCCCGCGCCGCAGAACCGATTCGGCTCAGGCCGCGCCCTGCTCCCAGTCGAAACGCGGCAGCGTCAGAAAAGCTCGCTTCAGGCCCTCGTTCCAGCCCTGCTGCACGCCGATGTACAGCGGCGAGTCGCCGGCCAGGCTCAGGCGGCGACCGACGCGCAGCTCGCCGGCCATGCAGATGGCCACATCCAGCGGCGGTCCCACCGAAATATTGGCGCGGATGGTCGAGTCCAGCGACACCAGCGCGCAGCGCGCGGCATCGTCCAGGGTGGTATCGGTGGCGATGATGCGGTCCAGGATCGGCTTGCCATACTTGGTCTCGCCGATCTGCAGATAGGGCGTTTCCGGGGTGGCGCTGATGTAGTTGCCCTGCGCGTAGACCAGGCAGACGTCATGCCCCGCGCCGGCCACCTCGCCGCCGATGATGAAGCTCGCTTCGGCGCTCACGCCGCTGCGCTCGAGCGCATCCGCGTGTTCCTTCTGGATGCGATAGTTGATGTCGCCCAGGTGCTCGGCGGCCTCCAGGACGTCGCCGACGGCGCCCAGACCCACGCCGGCCGGGTCCTTGAACTCGCGCCGCAGGCTGTGGATCACCGCCTGGCTGGTGGCCAGGTTGCCGGCGCTGAGCACCACGAACACCCGCTCGCCGGGTCGCTCGAACACGTGCATCTTGCTGTAGGTGCTGACCTGGTCGACGCCGGCATTGGTGCGCGAGTCGGATGCGAACACCAGGCCGGCATTGACCTTGACGCCGACGCAATAGGTCATGGGAGGGTCTCGCGCAGAAAGGGCCGGCGATTATAGGGAAACGCCGAAGTGCTTTCCTTTGTCCGGCAAGTCCGGAATCATGGGGTTCTGACCCAACAGCCAGGGAGCACGCACGATGTTGCAGGGCCTGACGCGCAAGAAACCCATCGCCGCCGCACTTGCCAACGGCGACCACGGCCTCTCGCGCAGCCTGTCGGGCCTGGACCTGACCCTGCTGGGCATCGGCGCCATCATCGGCGCCGGCATTTTCGTGCTCACCGGGGTGGCTGCGGCTACCAAGGCCGGGCCGGCGCTGTCGCTGTCGTTCGTCGTGGGCGCCTTCGCCTGTGCCTTCGCGGCGCTGGTGTATGCGGAATTCGCCTCCACGGTGCCGCTGTCGGGCAGCGCCTACACCTACACCTACGTCACGCTGGGCGAGCTGCCGGCCTGGATCATCGGCTGGGATCTGATCCTGGAGTACGCGCTCGCCTGCGCCACGGTGGCGATCGGCTGGTCGGGCTATTTCCTGCGCCTGCTGGACGGGCTGGGAATTCACCTGCCGGCGGCCCTCACGCAGGGACCGTGGCAGGGTGGCTACATCAACCTGCCGGCGTTTGCCGTGATGCTGCTGATCAGCGGCCTGCTGGCGCTGGGCGTGCGCCAGACCAGCCTGGCCAATGGCCTGATCGTGGTGCTCAAGCTGGCGGTGATCGGCATTTTTCTGTACGCCGCCGTGCCGCACGTGCAACCGGCCAACTGGGAGCCGTTCATGCCGTTTGGCTGGCAGGGCGTGATGGGCGGCGCGGGACTGATCTTTTTTGCCTACATCGGCTTCGATGCCGTCTCGACCGCCGCCGAAGAGGCCAGGAACCCGCAGCGGGACATGCCGATCGGCATCATCGCCTCGCTGCTGCTGTGCACGGTCATCTACATCGCCGTGACCGTGGTGCTGACCGGCATCGCGCCGTACACGTCGCTGAACGTGTCTGACCCGATTGCCTTTGCCCTGTCGCAGGTCGGCGAACACTTTGCCGCCGCAGCCACCGCGGTCGGCGCTGTCGCCGGGCTGACCTCGGTGCTGCTGGTGATGATGTACGGCCAGACGCGGGTGTTCTACGCCATGTCCCGCGACGGGCTGCTGCCGGCAGTGTTCTCGGAAGTGCACCCGCGCTTTCGCACCCCCGCCCGCACCACCCTGGCCACCGGTCTGGTGATCGCCATCGCCGCCGCGCTGCTGCCGATCCACGAAGTGGCCTCGCTGGTGAACGTCGGCACGCTGGCGGCGTTCATCATGGTGTCGCTGGCGGTGCTCTACCTGCGCCGGGCGCAGCCGGACCTGCAGCGGCCGTTTCGCACGCCGTTCATGCCGTGGGTGCCGATCCTGGCCATCGTGTCCTGCGGCTATCTGATCGCAAGCCTGGAGGCAATCACCCTGTGGCGCTTCGTGATCTGGATGCTGATCGGCCTGGTGCTGTATTTCGCCTATGCCCGTCGGCGCAGCGCGCTGCAGGCGGCCTGACGGCAGCGCCCACGGGACGGGAGCGTCACGGTCACGCGGTACTCGGCCCCCGCTATGCCGCGGCAGTGACTGTGCGCGGCGCCGGAATATCCGCGGCGACGCTCGCCGGCGCCATCCCGTGACGCCGCATGAAGTCGTCGGTCGCCTCCACCACCCGCTGGCGCTGCCGGTCCACCGTGACCATGTGATAGCTGTCCTGCAGCCACTCGTACTGCACCGGCCCGGCGAGTGCCCGGCCGATGTCGGTCGCGTTGCTCGCGCTGGCCACGTCGTCTTCCTGTGGGTGCACGATCAAGGTCGGCGTGGCAATGTCGCGCAGCTTCGGCCGGATCCGGCGCACCAGCGTCTGAAACTGGTCCAGGCTGGGCCAGGGCACGCCCGGCAGGCCGGCACTGGCGCTGTCGCCGGCCTGCATGCGCGAAACGATGGCGTGTCGCAGCCGCTGGTCCTTGATGCCGAACGGGTGCGTCTCCGGAAAACTGCGCCGGCGGCCACCGGGCAGGCGTATGAGCAGCGGCAGCAACCAGGCGAAATGGCGCGTCCACGGAATGGCCCAGCCGTCGTAACGCAGCGTCGGGGCGTACAGGCCAAGTCCCTGGACGGCCCCGGGCCGCAGCGCCGCCAGGTGCAGACCCAGCAGGGCGCCCATCGACAGACCGGCCACGAAAACCTTGTCCACCTTCGCCGCCAGCCTGGCATGCGCCGCCTCGGCGCTGGCGCACCAGTCGCGCCAGCCGGTCGCCAGCAGCGCCTGCGCGTCGGCACAGTGTCCGGCCAGCTGCATGCCGGACACGGTATAGCCACGCCGGGCCAGTTGCTGGCCGACGAATTTCATTTCCGCAGGCGTGCCGGTCAGGCCGTGGATCAACAGCACCCCGGTCTTGCCGCCGGGGTACTCGAAGCGCATGTCCCTGGGCGTCATCCGCGATTCACCCGCCGGAATGCCTCGTCCAGCAGGCCCAGCGCCATGTCCATCTCGTCGTAGCTGATGGTCAGCGCCGGCGCCAGGGTGAGCACGTTCTTGTAATAGCCGCCGACATCGAGCACCAGGCCATAGCGCTTGCCCTGCCACGGCAGGTCGCCGGCCAGGCCGATTTCGGCCAGGCGGTCGGTGGTGGCCTTGTCGGGGGTAAAGCCGTCCGCGCCGCAGACCTCGATCCGCAGGGCCATCCCCAGACCATCGACATCGCCGATGATCGGATAGCGGGTTTTCAGATCCCGCAGACCCGCCAGCAGGTAGGCGCCCTTGTCGCGCGTGAGCGTGGCGTAGTCCTGTTCCTGCAGCATGCGCACGGTTTCCAGCGCCGCCGCCGTGCCCAGCGGATTGCTGGCGAAGGTGGAGTGCGTGGAGCCGGGCGGAAAGATCGCCGGGTCGATCAGCGCCTCGCGGGCCCAGATGCCGGCCAGCGGATTCAGACCGTTGGTGATGGCCTTGCCGAACACGATGACGTCCGGCGTGACGTTGAACTGCTCCATCGCAAAGAAGCTGCCGGCCCGATAGAAACCCATCTGGATCTCGTCATCCACCAGCAGCACGCGGTGGGCGTCGAGCACGCCCTTGAGCTTTTCGAAGTAGCCGGGTGGCGGAATCACGTAGCCGCCGGTGCCCTGGATGGCCTCGACATAGAAAGCCGCGAACTCGCACTCGCCGGTCTTCAGGTCATACACGCCGTGGTATTCGCTCTCGAACAGGCGCGCGAACTGGTCCACGCAGTACAGGCCGCAGTCCTCGCGCTTCTTGCCGTAGGGGCAGCGGAAACAGTATGGATACGGCACGAACTGCGCGCGATCACCAAAGTGGCCGTAGCGGCGGCGGTAACGATAGGACGAGGTAATGGCGCTGGCGCCCAGGGTGCGACCGTGGTAGCCGCCCTCGAAGGCAAACATCAGGCTCTTGCCATTGCTGGCGTTGCGCACCAGCTTCAGCGAATCCTCCACCGCCTGTGAGCCGCCGACGTTGAAGTGCACCCGCCCCTTTACGCCGAAGCGGTCCTGCACCTCGTCCACCAGCGCGGCGGCCAGATCGATTTTTTCGCGGTGCAGGTATTGACTGGCCACCTGCGGCAGCGTGTCGAGCTGGCGCTTGACCGCATTGTTGATGCGCGGGTTGGCGTAACCGAAGTTGACCGCCGAGTACCACATCTGCAGGTCCAGGTACGGCCGGTCGTGCAGGTCGTAGACGAAGCTGCCCTCGCAGCGGCCGAAGATGGGCGGCGTCTGTGCGTAATGGACGGTGTCTCCCTGCGAGCAGCTGCGCGCCTCATCGACACGCAGGCGCGCCTCCAGGGCGGTGATTTCGGCGGTAGTGGATGAATCAGGCAAGGTCTCTCTCCAGATGGGGCGTGACAGGGTGATCGGCGGCGAGCAGCGCGCGCAGCGCCGCCAGCGCCTGCGTGAAATCGCTGATCGGCAGATGGGGAATTGCGTTTTGCTGGCAGTGCGCCAGCAGTCGATCGCGGGCAAACACCAGGTCGACCTGACCGGCCAGGCAGCAGTCGGAGTGCCCGTCGCCAATCAGCAGGCGGCGCGTACCCGGCGACAACTGGCCCGCGACCGCACATTTGCAGACACCCTGTCCGGCGCGGCAGTCAGCGCCCGGATGCCCGAAGCGCACGGCGCAGCGACCACCGGGCTGGAACTCCAGCCGGTTGGCGGTGACCGGCAGATGACCCACGCCGTGGCGGTTCAAGATCCGTCGCACACCGTAGTCGAGGCCGTCGCTGACGACCTCGATACCGACGCCGACGCTGTCGCAAAAGGCCACGAACGCCGCGAAACTGCGGTCAACCTCGACGCTGTCGACGTAGGCGTCGATCTGCGCCGTGGTGGCATCCATCAGTGCGACCTGCGCCGAGGTGCACGCACGGGCATTGATGCGGCCTTCCTGCCAGGCCGCTTCCAGCCGTTCCCAGGCCGGGTCGGCAAAACGCGCCAGCAGGCCGTCGGTCACGTCCTGGGCGGTGATGGTGTGGTCAAAGTCGCACAGCACGTGCCAGCCGGCCACGGCGGGCCGAATCGGAGGTTTTTGCATGTCAGGCCCTGTGGCTCGCCCGGATTGAGCGGGGCACAATGCTGCCGCAGGCGACTTACCCGAACCTTACGGACAGCACCGCGCAACCGGGCGGTCATGCAAACCAAAACCGGTTGGCGCGGGTCAAAGCCGACACGAGGGCCGCCGGTGCGGGCCAGGCACGGGGAGCGTTCATGCGCGTACTGGTGGTTGAAGACGATCCGGTGCTGGCCAATGCCATCACCACCGCCATGCGCCGGGCGGGCTATGCCACCGACCATGCCGGCACCGGCGAGCAGGCGGCCAGCCTGCTGGCGACAACCGATTACCAGCTGGTGCTGCTCGACATTGGCCTGCCGCGCCGCGACGGCCTGCACGTGCTGCGCGATCTGCGGGCGGCCGGCAACGCCGTACCGGTGCTGATCCTGACCGCCTACATCGGAGTCGAAGACCGCGTGCGGGGTCTGGATCTTGGCGCCGACGACTACCTGGCCAAGCCCTTCGCCCTGGCCGAGCTTGAGGCGCGCGTCCGCGCCCTGCTGCGACGCCACCGCGGCGGCGGCCTGCCGCAGTTGCGCTGCGGCGGGCTGGTGGTGGACGAGGTCGGCCGCCAGGCCCACTGTGGCGGCCAGCCACTGGACCTGTCGGCCCGCGAATTCGGCGTCCTGGAACTGCTGCTGCAACGCAGTGGCCGGGTGGTGAGCAAGGACACCCTGCTCGAACAGCTGTACGACTGGGATCAGGAAGTCGGCACCAACGCCATCGAGGTCTGCGTGCACCGCCTGCGCAAGAAACTGGAACCTGCCGGGGTGACCATTCGCACCATCCGCGGCCTGGGTTATCTGGCCCAGGCGCTGGCGGATGTCTGAGGCGGCCACATTACGCGGGCAGTTGCAGCGGTATCTGCTGGGCGGCTTCGTGCTGCTGTGGCTGGCCAGCGCCAGCGCCGTGCATTACGCGGCACAGCGTTTCATGACCGCCGGCTACGACCATTCGCTGTTCGACACCGCGCTGGACCTGGCAGCCCAGATACGCCTGCAGGACGGCCACCTGCAGCTGGACCTGTCCCCGGCGCTGCGTGAAATGCTGGCCCGGGACGGTGACGATCAGGTGTATTACGCCGTCACCACGGCGGCCGGCGATTTGATCGGCGGCGCGCCCGGATTGCCGGTACCGACCGGGAAATCGGTACGCCTGGGCGGCGTGAGTTATTACGATGCCGTCTTTCGGGCCCAGCCGCTGCGCATGGCCGTGGCGCGGTTGCCGGTGGAGGCAGCCGGTAACCGGCAAGTCATGGTGCTGATCGGCGAAACGCTGCACCGACGCAACAGCCTGGGCGACCGGATTCTGTGGTCGATGGGTGCCCTGCAGTTGCTGCAGCTGGTCGTGGCCGCGGTGCTGGTGCGCTATGCCGTGAACCGCGGCCTGCAACCGCTCAGCCGCCTGGTGTCCGAAATCGCCGGCCGCAGTCCGTCCGACCTGCGCGCACTGTCGCGCAGCGGTGTGGTCAGTGAAGTGCAGCCCCTGGTCGGCGCCATGAATACCCTGCTGGGGCGTTTGCGGGCGCTGCTGGCAACCCAGCAGCGGCTGATCGCGGATGCCTCGCACCAGTTGCGCACGCCGCTGGCCGGCATCAAAAGCCAGCTCGACCTAGCCCTGGACGCCGACAGCCCGGAGCAGCTGCAAACGGCGCTGGGGCAGGCCCACGCGGCGACCGAACGCACCGTCCACCTGAGCCATCAACTGCTTACCCTGGCACGGGCCGAACCGGAGGCCATTCCCGGCGACGCTCAGCAGGCCTGCGACCTGGGGCGCCTGGCGCGCGAGGTGGCGGCACAGCTGGTACCGGCGGCGCTTGTGTCGGGCGTGGAGATGGCTGTGGACATTGCCCACGGCACCTCGGCGCAGGTTCTGGGCGACCATGTCCTGCTGGGCGAACTGATCAGCAACCTCCTCGACAACGCCGTTCGCTACAGTGGCCCTGGCGGACACGTCACCCTGCGCGTGGTCGCTACGCCACGGGGCACCACCCTGCTCGAGGTCGAGGACGACGGGCCGGGCATCGCGCCCGACGAGCGGCTGCGTGTTTTCGAACGCTTCTATCGCCTGCCGGGCACGCCGGGAGAAGGCTGCGGACTTGGCCTGGCCATCGTGGCGGAGATCGCCCGGCGACACGGCGCGCAGGTGAGCCTGCAGGCTGGCGCACAGGGCTGCGGCACGCTGGCGCAGGTCGAGTTCAGCGGCTGGGTTGAGTCCTTTCGACAGCCCGCGGCGCCGTTGCGCGCGGCATTCTGATCGCAGGCCAGGAGGCGGATACGTGCTGACGCAGCGTGATTCAGACGATGGCCGGCGCCGGGCCGCCCAACGCCGCGCCACCGGATACCCGCGCCATGCCATCCAGGTGATTTCGGTCCTGCTGGCGGGCCTGTGCGCCGGCTGCTCCCTGGCGCCGCGCGAGGCGCCACCGACGTCGGCCCTGCCCGCGCACTGGAATGACCCGGTGCTCGACTCGGCGTCGCTGCCACCGGCTGCCGACTGGTGGCGCCAGTTCGGCGACCCGGTGCTCGACGGCTTGGTGGAACAGGCGCTCGAACACAACCTCGATCTGGTGCTGGCCGCCGCGCGGATCGAGGAAGCCCGGGCACAGCTTGGCGCCAGCCGGGCCGAGCAGATGCCGTCGCTGGATGCACAGGCCAACGCTTCGCGCCAGCGCAGCGCCAGCACGGCGGGCGGCGGCGGACAAATTCGTGAGCTCTACAGCGTGGCCGGCGTGCTGGGCTACGAGCTTGACCTGTTCGGGCGCCTGCGCAGCGCTACCGACGCCGCCCACGCGCGCCTGCTCGAATCCACCTACACCACCGACGCGCTGCGCCTGGCAGTGGTCACGGATGTCATCAGTGCCTATCTGGACCTGCGCGCGACCGAACGCCAGCTGGCCATTACGGGCGCCACCGTGCAGTCGCGCCAGGAAGCACTGCGCCTGGAGCGTGCCAGCCTGCGCCTGGGATCCGGCACGGAACTGACACTGCGCCAGGCCCAGGCGCAGCTGGCCAGCGCCCTGGCCCAGGCCGCCAGCCTGCGCGATACGCTTGGCCGCACGCAGGCGGCGCTGGGCGTACTGACCGGCGCCACACCGCAGGCGCTGATCGAGGCCCTACCGCCGGCCGGGGAACTGTCCACCCTGGCCCTGCCCGGCGAACTGCCCCACGTACTGCCGGCGGATCTGCTGGAACGCCGGCCCGACATCCGTGCCGCACAGGCCGCGCTGCGGGCGGCCGATGCCGACATCGGCGCGGCGCGGGCGTTGTGGTTCCCGCGCATCAATCTGACCGCCCTGATCGGCAGCGACGCGCTGCGGGTCGGCGATCTGTTCAGCGGCCCGGCCGCCAGCTGGTCCCTGGGCAGCGCGCTGGTGGCGCCGTTGCTCGATTTTGGCCGGGCCAGCGCGCAGGTGGCGGGCGCCCAGGCCCGGCGCGCGCAGTCGGAAACGCTCTATCGGCAGACGGTGCAAACCGCATTTCGCGAAGTGCGCGACGCCCTGACCACCCTGCGCGAGGCCCAGGCGCGCGAGCGGGCGCAGGCCGACGCCGTGGCGGCGCTGACGCGGGCGCGCGAACTGGCCAGCCTGCAATACCGGGACGGTCGTGGTCGCTACTTGGATGTGCTGGACGCCGACCGCAGCCTGCTGTCGGCGCAGCTGGACCAGACCGCCGCCGCACGCGACGCACGGGTAGCCGCCGCCACCCTGCTCAAGGCGCTGGGCGGCGGCTGGCAGGCTCAGGCAGACAGCTGAACCGTCAGGCGCACGGAAACAGGCTGCCGCCGTTCGCCTCGTGCCAGCGCTGGATGCCGTCCCAGATTTCGGGCGCCGTTTCGGCATACCAGAACAGGTCGCGGTCTTCCGGGTCGATGACGCCCTCGTCGACCAGAAAATCGAAATCGACGGCCCGCCGCCAGTAGCGCTCGCCGACCAGCACCACCGGCACCGGCTGGATCTTGCGGGTCTGGATCAGGGTCAGGGTCTCGAACAGTTCGTCAAACGTGCCGTAACCGCCCGGAAACGCCACCAGCGCCCGTGCCCGCTGCATGAAATGCAGCTTGCGCAGGGCAAAATAATGGAAGCGAAAGCACAGTTCCGGCGTGATGTAGGGGTTCGGAAACTGCTCGCGCGGCAGGCTGATGTTAAGGCCCACGGACTTGGCACCGACGTCGAAGGCACCCCGGTTGGCGGCTTCCATGATGCCCGGCCCGCCACCGGTCATCACCACCACCCGGCAGTCCCGCGGGCCTTCGCCGGACTCGCCGATCAACCGCCCGAGCTCACGCGCCACCTCGTAGTAGACGCTCTTGTCGCGCCGTCGTTGCGCAATTTCCAGCGCCTGCGCCAGTTCGATGTTGTCCGGATCGGCTTGCAGCGCGGCCTTGTGTGCGTCAACGTCGCGCTGCGCCACGGCCGGCTCGCTGATGCGCGTGCCGCCGTAAATGACAATGGTGTGGGCAATGCCATGCTCGCGCAGCAGCAGTTCCGGCTTCAGATAATCGACCTGCAGGCGCAGGCTGCGGGTATCGTCCAGGCTCAGAAAATCCGGATCCTGGTCCGCGATTCGATAACTCGCGCTGTCCAGAATGGCCTGCACGCGGGCTAGCGCGTCCGGGTCGTGCGCGATGGGCGGTGGCGTCTGGCCGGGCAGCGGCGCCAGGCGGGCATCGGGCGGCGGATGATGCCGACGCCCGTTCATGCCGGTGCCGCGCGGCCGGCGGTCCGGCGGGCGCGCAACCGCAACAGACCGCCTTCGACCAGCGAGTAGACGGCAGGCACCACCACCAGCGTGAGCAGGGTGGACGACACCATGCCACCGATGACCACCACCGCCAGCGGACCATTGGTATCGGAGCCGGCACCAACACCAAACGCCGCCGGCAGCATCGCCAGGATCACGGTCAGGGACGTCATCAGCACCGGCCGCAGTCGGATCGGGCAGGCCTCGCGCAAGGCCTCGGCGATGCTCTTGCCCTGGGCGCGCAACTGGTTGGTCAGGTCCACCAGCAGGATGGAGTTCTTTGCCACCAGACCCACCAGCAGCACCATTCCGATCATCGAGTAGACGTTCAGGGTGTGCCCGGCAAGCCACAGCGCGGCCAGCCCGCCAACCATGGCCAGCGGCTGCGCCACCATGATGATCAGCGGCTGCAGGAAGGAATCGAACTGGCTGGCCAGCACCATGTACAGCATCACGATCGCCAGGATGAACGCCGTCGCCACATAACCCATGGTCTGCGAGAACTCGCGCGCCGAGCCCAGCAGCTTGATCGAATAGCCCAGCGGGATCACCTCGGCCGCCACGCGGTTCACATGGTCCACGGCCTCGCTCAGCGGCATGTCCGGGTTGTTGTAGAAACGCGCCGCGTACTGCAGGTCGAAACGGTCGATGCGCGCCGGGCCAGGGGCCTCGTCGAAGCGCGCCACGGTATCCAGGCGCACCAGCTGCCCATCCGCCGCGCGCAGGAAAATCTTGCTCAGGTCGGCGGACGTCTGGAAGGTGCCGTCGGGCGCCTTCAGACGCACGTCGTAACGCTCGCCATCGCCTGGATCGTCGTTCCATTTGGCGATATCCATGCCGCCCGACAGCACATTGGCTGCTAGCGCCACGTCGCGGCTGGAAAGCCCCAGCGCCGCGGCGCGCGTGCGGTCGATGTCGATTTTCAGCTCCGGCATGTCCAGCAGCAGATCCAGGTCGATGAACCCGAAGCCCGGTATCTGCGACAGGCGCGCGCGCATCAGCTCGGCGTAGTGACCGACCTTCTGCAGATTCGGGCCGCGTACCGCGAACTGCAACTTCTCGCCGCGCTGGCCACCGATGGCCGGCGTCGGCACTGCAAATGCCCGCACACCGGGCAGGCCAGCGAACTTGGGCCGCAGCTTCAGGAGCAGGTCCTGCTGGCTGATGTTGCGCTTGGCCAGCGGCTTCATGGTCACGAACACCATGCCCTCGTTGGCCTGCGCGGTGGCGAACAGCCCCACCGCGCCGAAGGCGTACTCGACCATCGGCTCGGCGTTCAGGACATCCTCGATCAGTTTCATGCGCGAGCTGGTGTACTCGACGCTGGAACCCAGCGGCGTCTTGAAGATCACCATGAAACGACCTTCGTCCTGGTCAGGCACGAATTCCTTGCCCAGTGCGCGAAAGAAAAAAACACTGCTGGCCACCACCAGTACGGTCACGGCAACGACCGCCCAGCGGCGCCGCAGACTGGCATCCAGCAGCCGCCTGTAGGCCCGGTCCATGCGCTCGAAGAAACGGCCAAAGATGCCGTAAAGCCGGCCGTGGCGGGTGCTGACGTCCAGATAGCGCGAGCACAGCATCGGTGTCAGCGTGAGCGACACGAACCACGACACCAGCACACCGAACACCACCACGATCGCAAACGCGCCGAAGAACCGCCCGATCATGCCGCCCATGAACGCGACCGGCACGAAAATGGCCACCAGCGACAGGGTCGCCGCCAGCACCGCGAACATCACCTGTTTGGTGCCCTCCACGGCCGCGCTGCGCGGGTCCGGGTCGATGTGTTCGCGGTGACGATGAATGTTCTCCAGCACAACGATGGCATCGTCCACCACCACGCCGACCAGCAGCAGCAGGGCCAGCAGGGTCATCGAATTGAAGGTGTAGTCCAGCATGTACATCATCGCGATGGCGCCCAGCAGCGACACCGGAATGGCGGCGGCAATGATCAGCGTGGCCCGGAAGCTGCGCAGGAACAGCAGCACCACGGCGCCGGCCAGCAGCGTGCCGGCGATCAGGTGTTCCTTGAGCGCATCCACCATCTCGGTTATGAACAGGGAGTTGTCAGTGCCCTGCAGCACCTGGATGCCGGCCGGCAGCTGCGGCCGTATCTGCGTGGCCAGGCGCGCCTTGACCTCGTCGACAATGGCCACGGTGTTGGCGCCGGTCACCTTGACGATGCCCAGGCCGACCACCGGCTTGCCGCCGCGGCGCGCCAGCTGGCGGTAATCGGACATGCCGTCGACCACGTCGGCCACCTGCGACAGGCGGATTTCGGCTCCGTCCCGGTAGCCGATGACCATGGTTTCGAGGTCGCGCGGCTTGTGGTACTCCAGGTCGAGCTTGAGCAGTCGCTCCTGGGAATGCGAGGTCACGAAGCCGCCCGGCAGCAGCAAGTGCTCGTTGCGAAAGGCGTTTAGCACATCCTGCACCGTCAGGCCATGGGCGCTGAGCCGATCCGGGTGGATCTCGACCCGGATGTTGCGCTCGCGCAGCCCGCCGATACGGATGTCACCCACGCCGCTGATGGTCTCGATCTGCCGGCGCAGGGTGTTGGCCACGAAGGTGTTCAGCTGCTGCAGGGTGCGATCGCCCTGGATGTGCAGCCACAGGATCGGCGAGGCGTCGGCGTCGACCTTGAACACCACCGGCGGATCGGCATCATCCGGCAGGTCAGACACCACCTGGCTGATCTTGGACTGCACCTCCTGGAAAGCGACGTCGATGTCCTTTTGCAGCTTGAAGGTGACGATCACCTGCGACACGCCCGGCGTGGAACTCGACTGGATGTAGTCGATGCCCGGCACGCTGTTGACCTTGCGCTCGATGATGTTGGTGATGCTGGCGTCGATGATCTCGGGGTTGGCGCCCCGCTGTGTGGTGGTGATCGAAATGATCGGAAAATCGATGTGCGGGAATCGGTCCACACCCAGCTCGCGGTAACCCACCAGCCCGAACAGGACGATCACGCCGCTGAGCATGTACGCCAGCACATGCCGGTTGATGGACAGCTCGGGCAGGCTCACGCACCACCGTCCTGCACCCGCACCGGGGCGCCGTCGCTCAGGAACCCGGCGCCGTCGAGCGCCACCGTGGCGCCGGCCGACAGACCGGACAGAATCTCGACCGTGCCCTTGCGGTAGACGCCGGTCTGCACCGTGACGGCTTTGGCTTTGTCGCCGTCGATGACATACACCGTCGATCCGCCCGGACGCAGCACCACGGCGCCTTCCGGCACAACCAGCGCCTGCTGGCGCTGGCCCAGGATCACCTCGCCGTCGATACTCGCGCCCGGCTTCCAGCCGCCAGGATTGGGCAGGTCGACCAGCACCTGCAGGGCGCGGTTGGCCGTGCCGACCGTGGGGCGAATCTCGCTGATGGTGGCCTCGATCACGGTGTCGGGCGCCGCCGGCGAACGCAGGCGAACCGGCAGGCCCGGATGCAGCACGTCGGTCAGCGCCTCCGGATAGGGCAAGGTGATACGCAGCGCCTGATCGGTACTCAGGCGCAGAATCGGCGCACCGACGGCCACGTAGTCGCCCACGTTCACCATGCGTGCCGACACCGCCGCGTCCAGTGGCGCCACCACCCGCCCGCGCTGCAGATTGCGCCGTGCTTCCCCACCCTGCGCCACCGCCGAATCGGACTGGCTTTGCAGGGCCGCCAGCTGGGAACGGGCTTCCTCAAGGGCGTTCTTGGCAAAAAAATCGCTCTTGGCCAGCGCCTCGTAGCGCGCCACCAGACGTTTTTGCTGGGCGATCAGCGCCGCCAGCCGGCCAATCTCGGCCTGCGCGGAACCCTGACGCAGGCGATAGTCCTCGCTGTCGAGTTCCAGCAGGGTCTGCCCCTTCTTGACCTGATCGCCGACCTCGACCTTCACCGCCAGCACGCGCCCGGCCACCTCGGCCGCCACCACCGGTTCGACCAGGCTTTCGATCTGCCCGACGCTGGTTTCCAGCGTCTCGACGGACGCCGCCGACACCCGGGTGGTCGTGATCAGAATGCCGGGCGGCTTCACCAGAGCCTGCTCCTGCTTGCCGCAGGCAGTCAGAACGAAAGCAACGACAGCCGCCGTCGCGGCTCGCATCAACGGGCGCAAAACTGGCATGGAACCTGTACTTGGTTGGTGGCGGAGTTAGCCCGGAAAAGCCATGGCCAACCCCACACGGCAATCCGTGCCTGACGTCCGGTCCGGCCAGCGGGTGCCTGCGTGCAGCGCGAGTGTGGAACGAACGACGCCGGACTATGGACCGGGCGGCCCTGCCCGGCGGACTGAGACGCTGTCGGGGCGGCGACCCGACATCCGGTATACCGGCGTCGCGGACGCGTGACGAGCGTGATGGCCGTGGTTTATAGCACAGTCGTTCAGCGCTCCGACCGGCCGACTGGTCCTTCTCAGGCCGGTAGTGGCCGCCATGGGCGCTCCTGGCGCAGTGCCGCCTGGCGCTCGCGAAAATCCGGCATTGCCGCCGCCAGCAGGGCGTAAAACCGCGGACCGTGGTTCATCTCGCGCAGGTGACACAGCTCGTGCAGCAGGACATAGTCGATCAGCGGCTGCGCCAGCAACACCAGGCCCAGGTTCAGCGTGATGCGACCATCGGCCGCGCAGCTACCCCAGCGGGCGCGCAGGCGCACCACGCGCGGCGGCGGCAATGCCCGTCCGGCCAGCCAGGGCACGGTCGTCGCCAGCGCTGCGAGCCGATCCGGCAGCAGGGCCTGCGCCTGACGGCGGTACCAGCCATCGAGTGCACCACTGACCGTCAGCGCGTGTTCCGGCGCCGGCACCGACACCTGCAACTGGCGGTCCTGCAACTGCACGCGCGTGCGGCCGGCGGTCAGCAACAAGGGGAAGCGCTGGCCCAGATACCGTTGCTGGCCGCCCGGGCCGAAGTCCGCGGCCGCCATCACATGACGGGCGCGACGCTCGAACTGGCCGGCGATCCAGCGCCGGTGGCGTCGCAGGATGTCCGGCAGCAGGTGCGCGGCAAGGCGCTGCGGCACGCGCAGTTCGAGCACACCGTCGGCGGTCACGCGCAGCGCATAGGTGCGCCGCCGGGCGCGCAGCACGCGGCAGTCGAGCCGTCGCCCATCCAGCTCGAAGGCCAGACTGGCGCAGCTGGCATCGGTCATGGCGCGTCGAGCCGTTCGAACACCTGCACGCAGCGCGCCGCCAGGCTGCACTCGACGCCAGCCGGCAGGGTCAGTCCATCGCCCCGGCCGTCCGGCGCACAGGTGTCGAACACCCGTCGCCAGGCCGTGGCAATGTCGGCCGGCGGCGCCCGCAGCGTTACCGCCTGCACACCGGCGTGCAGGACGACCAGATAGCTGCTGTCGCGGCGCGACTCGCCGTGCGGCCCCAGGTGCTCGACGCCGGCCTCGCCGTCCAGCACGCAGGCCAGCAGATGCGGCTCGCCCTGCCAGTCATCGGCACCTTTCTCGCTGCCGTCGGCGTTCAGCCACAGGATGTCCTTGTGACCGCTGGCGGTGATGGATTGCCCGCTGAAGAAGCGATCGCGACGAAACACGCCGTGCCGCTCGCGCAGCTTGAGCACCAGGCGCAGGTAGCGTTGCAGGACGGCACCGTCGGCCTGTTGCAGACGCGCCCAGTCCGGCCAGGCGATGGCGTTGTCCTGGCAGTAGGCGTTGTTGTTGCCGCCCTGCGTGTGAGCGAATTCGTCGCCCGCCAGCAGCATCGGCGTGCCCTGCGACAGCAGCAGCGTCGCCAGCAGGTTGCGCATTTGCTGCTGGCGCAGCGCCTCGATGGTCGGATCAGCGCTTGGTCCCTCGACACCGCCATTCCAGGACAGGTTGTTGTCGGTGCCGTCGCGGTTGTCCTCGCCGTTGGCGGCGTTGTGCTTGTGGTTGTACGAGACCAGGTCGCGCAGCGTGAAACCGTCATGGGCCGTGATGAAGTTGACGCTGGCCGTCGGCCGGCGGCCGTGATTCGGGAAAATGTCGCTGGACCCGGTCAGCCGCGAGGCGAGCGTCGCCACCAGCCCCACATCCCCGCGCCAGAACCGGCGCACGGTGTCCCGGTACTGGTCGTTCCACTCGCCCCAGCCGGCGGGAAACCCGCCCAGCCGGTAGCCGCCCGGCCCCAGATCCCAGGGCTCGGCGATCAGCTTGATGCCGGCCAGCGCCGGGTCCTGGCGCACGGCGTCGAAAAAGCCGCTGCCCGGATCGAAAGCGGCGTCCGGCCCTTCGCGCGCCAGGGTGGTGGCCAGATCGAAGCGAAAGCCGTCCACGCCCATCTGCTGCACCCAGTAGCGCAGCGAGTCGAGCACCAGTTGCAGCACCCGCGGCTGCGTCAGGTTAAGGCTGTTGCCGCAGCCGGTGAAATCGAGTGTCTGCCGCGGCAGGGCCGGATTCAGGTGGTAGTAACTGGCGTTGTCGATGCCACGGAAACTGAGCGTCGGCCCCAGCTCGCTGCCCTCGCCGGTGTGGTTGTAGACCACATCCAGCAGCAGTTCGAGGCCAGCGTCGTGCAGCGCGCGCGCCAGCAGGCGAAATTCGCCCGTATCCGGGCGGGTCAGGAAGCGGTTGTCGGGAGCGAAAAACCCGAGCGAGTTGTAGCCCCAGTAATTGCACAGGCCCGCGTCGACCAGGCGCCGCTCGTCCAGATGCGCATGGATCGGCAGCAGTTCCACCGCGGTCACGCCAAGGTCGCGCAGATAGGCAATCAGCGTGGGCTCGGCCAGGCCACGAAAACTGCCGCGCAGGGCGTCCGGCACCTGTGGATGGCGGCGCGTGTAGCCACCCGCATGCATCTCGTAGACCACGCTGCGCCGCCATGGCGTGCGCGGCCGGCGCCAGTCGTGCGGCTCGCCAGCGGCGTCCACCACGACGCCCTTGGGCACGTAGCGGGCGCTGTCGCGGCCGTCGAACGACAGATCACCGCGGGCATCCCCGACCCGATATCCGTACAGCGCGTCGTGCCAGCGCACGGCGCCGTGCAGCAGGCGGGCGTAGGGGTCGATCAGCAGCTTGTGGTGATTGAAGCGGTGGCCACGCTCGGGCGCGTAAGGCCCGTAGACGCGGTAGCCGTACAACTGGCCCGGGCGCACGTCCGGCAGGTAACCATGCCAGACCTCGTCGGTGTATTCGGGCAGCGCCACGCGCGCCGTCTCGCGCCGGCCGCTGTCGTCGAACAGGCACAGCTCGACTTTTTCGGCGTGCAGCGAGAACAGGGCGAAATTCACGCCGCGACCGTCCCAGTGCGCGCCCAGCGGATACGGCAGACCCGGCCAGACGCGGGAACGATCGAGCGGTGCAGTCATGTCAGAACGCCAGCCGTGAGGTGTGGGCAGCGGCAAGCATTGATCGGACCAGAGCCACGTCCGACTCAGCGCTGGGCAGCCGCCTCGCGCCCGGCCTGGCGCAGCTCGGCTTCCAGGCGTGCCGCTTCGATCTCGCGCATCACGTCACCCACGTTGGCCGGCGTGGTGTCGGCCTCCACCTGACCGGTCAATACACTGTCCGGGTGCAGGGCACCGGCGGCGTACAGCTGCCAGATCTCCGGGCCATAGGCCCGGCCCTGCAGCTGCGGCGCGTAGCGGCCCAGGTACTCGCCAAGATTGGCGACGTCCCGCTCCAGCAGCGCCCGGGCACTGTTGTTGGCGGTGGCGTCGACCACCTGCGGCAGGTCGATGATGACCGGCCCGTCGGCCGTCAGCAGCACGTTGAACTCGGACAGGTCGCCGTGCACCATGCCGGCGCACAGCATGCGCACGACGTCGGCCAGCAGCCGCGTATGGCAATCGATCGCCTCCTCGGCCGTCAGGGGCAGATCGCCCAGGCGCGGCGCGGCATCACCGGCCGGGTCCGTGATCAACTCCATCAGCAGCACGCCGTCGAACAAGCCATAGGGCTTGGGTACGCGCACACCGGCCGCAGCCAGGCGGAACAGCGCGTCTACCTCCGCGCTGTGCCAGGCAGTTTCGGCCTCGCGCCGGCCGTAGCGGCTGCGCTTTTCCATGGCCCGCATCTGGCGGCTGTTGCGGGCCTTGCGGCCTTCCTGGTAGGCGACGGCCTGCCGAAAGCCGCGCTGTTTGGCGTCCTTGTAGACCTTGGCGCAGCGCAGCTCCTCGCCACAGCGCACCACGAACACGGCCGCTTCCTTGCCGCTGCGCAGCGGGCGCACGACGGCGTCGATCAGGCCGTCTTCGAGCAGGGGAAGCAGCTGCGGCGGGACTTTCACGGCGTCAGCACCGCTCGCTCGCCACGGCGTCCGGGCCGGACAGGTGGGTACGCGCTCAATCGCGAAAATTCACGAATTGCAGCGGCAGGTCGAAGTCTTCCTGCTTGCGCAGCAGGGCGATCACGGTCTGCAGGTCGTCGCGGCTCTTGCCGGACACGCGCAGCTCGTCGCCCTGGATGGCGGTCTGTACCTTGAGCTTGGCGTCCTTGATCAGCTTCACCAGCTTGCGGGCGTGGTCGGCGTCGATGCCCTGGCGCACGGTGACGGTCTGCGTCGCCCGCTGGCCGACTTCCTGCACCTTGCCGTAGTCGAGCGCCTTCAGGTCCACGTTGCGCTTGGCCATGCGCGTGCGCAGCACTTCCAGCAGCTGTTCGATCTGAAAGCGGTTGGGCGCCTCGGCGGTCATCACCTGGTCCTTGAGCGTCACCCTGGCACCCGAATCCTTGAAATCGAAGCGCGTGGTCAGCTCGCGGTTGGCCTGGTCGACCGCGTTGGCGACCTCGTGCAGGTCGGCCTTTGAAACGACATCGAATGACGGCATGGCAGGTTCCGTTCGTGTCCCCGAAATGGCAAGAATCGAAAACGCAGCCGGCGCCACGCAAGGCGCCGGCCACGCCGATTGTCAGCCCGCGTGTGCGTCCTTGTCCTGCACGGCCGGCACGACCACCGTCTCGACCTGCACGAACGGACTGCTCGCAGCCATCGGCGGCGGGACCGGCGCTGGCGGCTCGAAGGACGGTTCGGGCTGCGGGTCTGGCTCCCAGCCGGATTGCGGACTCGCCTGCACCGGCGGCGGCTCGATGGGCGCTGGCGGCGCCCACGGCCCTTGCTCCTGCGGCGCAAGTTGTGCAGCCAGGGGTGCGTAGTCGGTCACCGGCGCCGGGGACATCACCGGCTCGAAGGCCGGCGCGTCTGCCTCGACATCCCGGTTCACCTCGAACGCCGGGGCAACGACCGCAGGCACCACGACGGCGATCGGCGCCGACGGGATATCCGTATCCCATTCGGGTTGCACGGCGACCGGTTCGCGGGGCGCGGGCGCAACCGGCGGCACAGGGCGCGCCTGCGCGTCGGGGACATTGGTCCTGGGCTCGGCGCCACCCTGGCCCTGTCCACGTTGACCACCCCGGCGGCCACGGCTGCGGCCGGATTTGCCCTCGCGCGGTTCACGCTGACCGTCGCGGGCCGCCGGGTCACGCGGCATGTCGCGCGGCGTGGACGGATCCCGCTGGCCATCGCGTTGGCCATCGCGGACGTTCGGCTGCGGACGCGCCGTGGCTGGCGGCTGATGCCGCTGCTGCGCATTGCCGCCCTGGCGGCCGCGGTCCGGGCGGACGTCCCGATCCGGACGACCCGTGGGTAGTTCAGTGCGCGGCGGACGGTTTCGCGGATGACGCGGCGGGACCTGCTCCACCGGCGCGGGCGGCTGATGACCAATCAGGCTGCGCCACAGGCGGGTGAACAGGCCAGCCTGCGACGGCGGCACCGCCGCCACGGTCGCCTGCACCGGGCCTGGCGGCGGCGTGCTGCGCACCAGGCGCTGCACCGCAGCCGGCTGCGCCACGATCGCCGCGGGCGCGGCGGCCGCTTCCGGCGCCGGCACGGTCAGCGCCAGTTCGTGACTGGGCGTGTCGAGCAGGCGCTTGTTCAGGTCCTGCACGCGCGTGCGGTCCAGCTCGTAATGCGGGGTTTCGAGCGCCGGGTTGGGCAGGATGATGGGGTTCACTCCCAGCCGCTCGCCAAGCGCGGATACCGCGTCGCGCTTTTCGTTGAACAGATAGGTCGCCACCGCCACCGGCACCTGCACGGCGAGCCGGCCCGTGCGCTCCTTGAGCGACTCCTCCTCCAGCAGGCGCAGCACGTGCAGGGCGGTCGATTCCACGCTGCGGATGGTGCCCTGACCCTCGCAGCGCGGGCAGGTGATGTGGCTGGTTTCCTTCAGCGACGGGCGCAGACGCTGGCGCGACATTTCGAGCAGCCCGAAGCGCGACAGCTTGCCCAGCTGAATGCGTGCCCGGTCGTGCTTGACCGCGTCCCGCAGGCGGTCTTCCACCGCCCGCTGGTTACCGCTTTTCATCATGTCGATGAAGTCGATCACGATCAGCCCGCCCAGGTCGCGCAGGCGCAGCTGGCGGCCGATCTCATCGCAGGCTTCGAGGTTCGTGTTGGTGGCCGTCTCCTCGATGTCGCTGCCGCCCGTGGAGCGGGCCGAATTGATGTCGATGGCGGTCAGCGCCTCGGTGTGGTCCACCACCAGCGCGCCGCCGGAGCGCAGCGGCACCTCGCGCCGGTGCGCGGTCTCGATCTGGTGCTCGATCTGGTAGCGCGTGAACAGCGGCACCTTGTCCTGGTACAGCTTCAGCTTGGGCAGGCTCTGCGGCATCAGCTGCTGCATCAGCGAGCGGGCTTCCTCGTAGGTGGCCTCGTCGTCGATCAGCACCTCGCCGATGTCATCCCGGAAGTAGTCGCGGATGACCCGCGCCACGACGTTGTTTTCCTGGTAGATCAGGAACGGCGCCGCCTTGCCGGTGCTGGCCGCATCGATGGCGTTCCACAGCTCAACAAGGTGATCCAGGTCCCATTGCAGCTCGGCCAGGCTGCGCTCGGCCGCCACGGTGCGCACGATGACGCCCATGTTGGACGGCAGCTGCAGTTGCCCGAGCAGGTCCTTGAGCTCGGCCCGGTCATCGCCCTCGATCTTGCGCGACACGCCGCCGGCGTCCGGGCTGCAGGGCATCAACACCAGGTAGCGGCCGGCCAGGCTGACGTGGGTGGTCAGGGCCGCGCCCTTGGTGCCGCGCTCTTCCTTCTCGACCTGGATGGTGACTTCCTGGCCTTCGCGGAAATTGCGCAGGCCGGACTCGCCGTTGGGGCCCTGCAGGTAGGTGGCTGCAACTTCCTTGAGCGGCAGGAAGCCGTGGCGAATGCCGCCGTAATCGACAAAGGCGGCTTCAAGACTCGGCTCGACGCGGCGCACGATGCCGCGATAAATGTTGCCTTTCTTCTGGTTGCGGTTGGGCGACTCGATGTCGAGGTCAAACAGGTGTTGGCCGTCGACGATGGCCACCCGCAGCTCTTCCGACTGGCGGGCGTTGAACAGGATGCGTTTCATCGGGAAAGTCTCGTGGCAGACGCCTGACGGCGTAGCGCGTGCCGGACGGCAGCGCCCCCAGCGGCGGGGGCAGATAGGCCGGCACGCCGCAACGCGGCGCGACGCAGGGATCAGGAACAGGGCCCCCGGCGCCGACCGTCCGCGGGGACTGGCGCAGGAGGAATAGAATGGCTTGCACGAAATTGGTAGCAGCGGCGCTGGCGGCGCGCGCCAGCGTGACAGACGCGGCGAACACCAGCCTGCCCCGGGCATGCCGCCCCAGGCGCTGAATCGCCGACAGAATCCTTGTGATGATCAAGATGGCCACTGCGCCCACACATTAACACGCGATGACAGGGCTTAATACAGGCGCCGACACTGCGCCCGGGCGCGCGGTGGCGTACGTGAACGTCGCCGACGATCAGGCCGGGCAGCGGGTCGACAATTTCGTGATGGCACGCTTTCGCGGCCTGCCGCGCAGCCGGGTGTATCGCCTGCTGCGTCGCGGCGAGGTGCGCGTGAACGGCGGGCGCATCGGCCCGGAACACCGCCTGCAAGTGGGCGACCGGGTGCGCTTGCCGCCGGTCGACCTGCCGCCTCCCCGGCCGATCGGGGAAGCGCCGGATTACCAGCTGCGCGAACTGACCGGCAGCATCCTGTTCGAGAACGAGCGGCTGCTGGTCCTGGACAAGCCGGCGGGCCTGGCCTGCCACGGCGGCAGCGGGGTCAGCTTTGGCGTGATCGAGGCGCTGCGGCAACTGCGGCCCAATCAGCCGTTCTTCGAGCTGGTGCATCGCCTGGACCGGGACACCTCCGGCTGTCTGCTGATCGCCAAGCGGCGCAGCACCTTGCGCGCCCTGCACGAGCAGCTGCGCAGCGGCGCCGTCGGCAAGCGCTATCTGGCCCTGCTGGTTGGCCAGTTCGCGGGCCGACGCCAGCGGGTGGATGCGGCGCTCGACCGCTACGAGCGCGGCGGCGAACGCCTGGTGCGCGTGGATGCCGCTGGCAAGCCGGCGCAGACCGTGTTTCACCTGCGCGAGCGGTTTGCCGGTGCCAGCCTGGTCGAGGCGCAGCTGCTGTCCGGGCGCACGCACCAGATTCGCGTGCACGCGCAGCACCTGGGCTGCCCGGTGGCTGGCGATCCGAAATACGGCGACCCGGCGGCCGAGGCGGCGCTGGGGGCAGTCGGTCTCAAGCGGCTGTTCCTGCACGCAGCGCGGCTGGAAATCGCGCCGCTCGACGACGATACGCCGCAGGTTTTCGAGGCGCCGCTGCCGGCATCGCTCGAATCCGTGCTCCAGCGCCTGCACGACACCCAATCCACTACGAGGCCCGCATGAACGACGACACCAACCCGACAGCCTGGGAACGCGGCGTGCTCGAACGCCTGCTGCAGGGCACGCTGATCGAGCAGCGGCGCGCCCGCCGCTGGCGCATCTTCTTTCGCCTGCTGTCGGTGCTGCTGGTGCTGCTGGTGCTGGGCGTGTTTGTGAGCGATGTGGGCGTACCGCAGGTCAATAGTCGCCACACCGCGCTGGTGCAGCTGAACGGTGTGATCGCCCCCGGCACCGATGCCAATGCCGACCTGATCATCGAATCCCTGCGCGCGGCCTACGACAACACGCACGTGGCAGGCGTGGTGCTGCGCATCGACAGCCCCGGCGGCAGCCCGGTGCAGGCCGGACGCATCAATGCCGAAATCCAGCGCCTGCGCGGCTTGCACCCGACCGTGCCGCTGTACGCCGTGATCGACGACATCTGCGCCTCCGGGGGCTACTACGTCGCCGTCGCGGCCGACAAGATCTACGCCGACAAGGCCAGCGTGGTCGGCTCGGTCGGGGTCCTGATGAATGGCTTTGGCTTCGTCGGCGCCATGGAGAAACTGGGCATCGAACGGCGCCTGCTGACCGCGGGCGAGCACAAGGGCTTCCTGGATCCGTTCTCGCCGCAAAACCCCGAGGACGCGGACCACGCCCGTGAGTTGCTCAAGGCCATCCATGGCCAGTTCATCGCAGTCGTGAAACAGGGCCGCGGCGCGCGGCTCAAGGACGATCCGCGGCTGTTCAGCGGGCTGGTGTGGACCGGCGAGCAGGGCATCGAACTGGGCCTCGTCGATGCACTCGGCGACACCGATTCGGTCGCGCGCGACGTGTTCAAGGCCGACAAGGTGGTCGATTACACGGTGCGTCCGGCCTACTTCGAAAAGCTGATCCGCAGCGCCGGGGGCGAGGCCGCGAGCAGCCTGCTGAACGCGCTGTCCGACGGCCTGCGCTGGCGCTGAGCCGCCAAATCAGCGTCAGGGCAGCGCGACACCCTGACCGCGCAGAAGCTCGCACAGCGCAATCAGCGGCAGACCCAGCAGCGCGGTCGGATCGTCGCCCGTCATGCGCTCGCACAGCGTCACGCCCAGGCCCTCGGAGCGCAGCGATCCGGCGCAGCCAAAGGGTTGTTCCCGGTCCAGGTAGCGTTCGATCTGGGCCACACCGAGCCGGCGCAGCTGTACCTCGTACGGCACCAGGCGGGTCGCCGCTTCCCCGGTGGCGGTGTTGAGCAAACACACCGCGGTCTGGAACAGCAGCACCTGGCCGGATGCCAGCGCCAGCTGCGCGGCCGCCCGGGCCCGGTTGCCGGGTTTGCCCAGCACCTGTCCGCCGACCACCGCCACCTGGTCGGAACCGATGATCAGGCAGGCCGCGCCGTGCTGCGCCGCGGCCTGCGCCTTGGCCTGCGCCAGGCGCAGCGCGAGCGCCGTCGGCGCCTCGCCAGGCTGCGCCGCCTCATCGACCTGCGGCGCATGGACGTCGAACGGCAGCCCCAGGCGGGCCAGCAGTTCGCGACGCGTGGGCGAGGTCGAGGCCAGAACCAGAGGTGGCTGCGGGGCGATCATGCGGATTCCATGTGAACGGTCGGCGGCCACATTGTAGTCAGCGCCCTGGCCGCGGGTTGCCACCGCGCTTTTGACAGGCCAATCGCGCCACGACTACACTTCGCGCCCTTATGTCGGGGCGGATTCCAGATTCAATTGACCCCCACGACTGGGCCAGAACCGGCCGCCAGGTCGCGGGTAGCCTGCCGCTGGCCGGCCTGCAGCGTCTGTGCACAGCCCTTGAGGACACGGCCGGCGAGGTTCACGTTGCGCTTGCCGGACAGGTACTGCCCGGCAAGCGGCTGGTACTCACCGGCAGCGCTTCGTGCGCCGTTACCGTGCGCTGCCAGCGCTGTCTGGAGCCGTTCAGGCTGACTCTGGAGGCGCCGATACGGCTCGGTGTGATCAGCCACGAAGGAGCGCTGGCTAAGCTGCCTGACGGCTACGAGCCGCTGATCTGCCCGGCCGGGCAGGAGCTGGCCATGGCGCAACTGATCGAGGACGAATTGTTGCTGGTTCTGCCGGACTACCCGCACCATGCCGACGGCATGTGCGGCACCACGGCGGTACCCGCGCAGCAGGCGGGGGAGCGGCGGCCGTTCGCGGCGCTCGGCTCCCTCAGGAAAAGCGACCCGCCCGGCGGGCATGACTGACTCAAGGACTACCGATGGCCGTTGCACAGGATCACAAGAGCCGCTCCAAGCGCGGCATGCGCCGCTCGCACGACGCGCTCAAGCCCCCCACGCTGTCGGTTGAGCCGACCACCGGCGAAATCCATCGCCGACATCACGTCAGCCCAACCGGCTACTACCGCGGCCGCAAGGTCATCGACACCGGCAAGAGCGAGTAAGCATTGAGCCTGGTGGTTGCCGTGGATGCCATGGGGGGCGATCACGGCCCTTCCGTGGTGGTCCCGGCGGCGATCGGCTGTGTGCGCCAGCAGCGAGACGTACGGCTGATCCTGGTCGGCGATGAGGCGACCGTGCGCGGTCTGCTGCCGGGCGATGTCTCCAGTCTGGCGGTGGATGTCCACCATGCCAGCCAGGTGGTGGACATGGACGAAGCGCCGGCCAAGGCGCTGCGGGGCAAGAAGGACTCCTCGATGCGCGTCGCCATCGACCTGGTCGCCGCCGGCCAGGCGCAGGCCTGCGTCAGTGCCGGCAACACCGGCGCCCTGATGGCCACCGCACGCTTCGTGCTGCACATGCTGCCGGGCATCGAGCGGCCGGCCATCGTGCGCGCCCTGCCCAACCTGCGCGGCGAAACCTACATGCTGGATCTGGGTGCCAACACCGAGTGCAGCGCCGAACAACTGTGCGAGTTCGCCGTCATGGGCGCGGTGCTGGTCGAGGCCCTGGGCAAGCGCCAGAATCCGACCGTCGGCCTGCTCAACATCGGCAGCGAAGCCACCAAGGGCACCGACACCGTGCAGCGCGCCGCCGAGCTGATACGCGCCAGCGGGCTGAATTTCCACGGTTACGTCGAGGGCGACGACATCTACGCGGGCACCACCGACGTGGTGGTCTGCGATGGTTTCGTCGGCAATGTGGCGCTCAAGACCAGCGAGGGCCTGGCGCGCATGTTCAGCCAGGTGTTGCGCGAGGAATTCAGCCGCACTCCGCTGCGTCGGCTGGGCGCACTGGCCTCGATGCCCGCCCTGCGCGCCCTGCGCCTGCGGCTGGACCCGCGTGCCTACAACGGCGCCAGTCTGCTGGGCCTGCCGGCGCCGGTCATCAAGAGCCACGGCGGCGCCGACGTGTTCAGCTTCACGCAGGCCATCAATGAAGCGGTGGCACAGGCGCGGGCGCAGGTGCCCCGGCGGATTGCCGAGCGCCTGACCGACTTCCTGCCCCAGGCGCTCACCGCGTGATGTATTCCCGCGTCATCGGCACTGGCAGCGCGCTGCCGGAGCAGGTAGTCACCAACGCCGACCTGGAATCCCGGGTCAACACCAGCGACCGCTGGATCTTCGAGCGCACCGGCATTCGCGAGCGACGCATCGCCGCCCCGGGCGAGACGTCCACCGATCTTGGCGAGCGCGCGGCCCGCGCCGCACTGGCCATGGCCGGCCTGGAGGCAGCCGATGTCGGGCTGGTCATCGTCGCCACCTGCACGCCCGAAAACGTGTTCCCGAGCACCGCCTGCCTGCTGCAGAACCGGCTGGGCATTCACGGCGGCCCGGCGTTCGACGTGCAGGCTGCCTGCGCCGGCTTCATCTATGCGCTCAGCGTGGCCGACAGCCTGCTGCGCAGCGGCGCCGCCGACACCGCCCTGGTGGTCGGCACCGAAACCATGTCGCGCATCATCGACTGGCAGGACCGGCGAACGTGCATCCTGTTCGCCGACGGCGCCGGCGCCATGGTGCTGCGCCGCGAGCCCACGCCCGGCATCCTGTCCACCCATCTGCACGCCGACGGCAAGTACAAGGACCTGCTGTGGGTGCCCGGCTGGGTGTCGGACGACTACAGCACGCTTGGCGACACGCCGCCGCACATGGTGATGGAAGGAGCCGAGGTGTTCCGGGTGGCGGTCGAGAAACTCGGCGAGTCGGTGGAGGAAGCCCTGGCCGCCAACGGCCTCGAAAAATCCGCCATCGACTGGCTGATTCCCCATCAGGCCAACCTGCGCATCATCGCGGCCATTGCCAAGCGCCTGCGCCTGCCCATGGAGCAGGTGGTGCTGACCATTGCCGAGCACGGCAATACCTCGGCCGCATCGGTGCCGCTGGCCATGGATGTGGCGGTGCGCGACGGCCGGGTCAAGCCCGGCCAGACGCTGCTGCTGGAGGCCTTTGGCGGCGGCTTTGCCTGGGGCTCGGCGCTGCTGCGCTTCTGAAGCCGACCGACCGGATTGCGCATGATGTTGGCACTGGTGTTTCCCGGTCAGGGTTCGCAATCGGTCGGCATGCTGGCCGAACTGGCGGACGAATTCCCGCAGGTCCAGCAAACCTTCGCCGAGGCCAGCGACGCGCTCGGCTATGACCTTTGGCAGCTGATCCAGAACGGTCCCGACAGCGAACTGCAACTGACCGCCGTCACCCAGCCGGCCATGCTCAGCGCCGGTGTGGCGGTGTGGCGGGTCTGGCAGGCAGCGGGCGGCGCCATGCCGGCCGTCATGGCCGGCCACAGCCTTGGCGAGTACGGCGCGCTGGTCTGTGCCGGCGCCCTGCCCTTCGCACAGGCGGTCCAACTGGTACGCCTGCGGGGCGAGGCCATGCAGCAGGCGGTCCCGGTCGGTGTCGGCGCGATGGCGGCGGTGCTGGGTCTTGACCGCACCGCCGTCGAGGCGGCCTGTGTCGTGGCCGCGACGGTGGATGAAACTGTCTCCGTTGCCAACTACAACGCGCCGCTGCAAAGCGTGATCGCCGGGCACACGGCTGCGGTCGCCCGCGCCGGCGCGGCCGCCCAGGCCGCCGGTGCCAGGCGAGTCGTGCCGTTGCCGGTCAGCGCACCGTTCCACTGCAGCCTGATGCGCCCGGCGGCCGACCAGATGGCTCCGGCTCTGGCCGCGGCGCAGGTCGTGTCGCCCTCGGTACCGGTCCTCAACAATGTCGACGTCGCCCCGGCCAGCGAGCCAGCGGCGATCCGCGACGCGCTCATCCGGCAGATTTATGCGCCCGTGCGCTGGGTCGAGGTGATACAGGCCATGCATGCACGCGGCGTCACGCACGTGGTCGAGTGCGGTCCGGGCAAGGTGCTGGCCGGACTGACCAAACGCATCTGCGACGACCTCGAAAGCCTTGCCGTGCACGATCCGGCAAGCCTGCGCCAGACGCTGGCGGCGCTGGCCTGAGCCCAGCCCGGATACAGGAGCAACGATGGACATTCGACTCGACAGCGAGATCGCGCTGGTGACCGGCGCCAGCCGTGGCATCGGCAAGGCCATCGCGCACGAACTGGCACGCGCCGGCGCGGTGGTGATCGGCACCGCCACCACCGACGCGGGCGCCCAGCGCATTGGCGAGGATCTGGCCGCCGCCGGCCTGCAGGGCGTGGGCATGTGCTTCAATGCCGCCGACCGCGAAGGCACCGGGGCGCTGGTCGAAGCCATCAAGGCCAGCCACGGCGCGGTCTCCATCCTGGTCAACAACGCCGGCATCACGCGCGACAACCTGATGCTGCTGCTCAAGGACGAGGACTGGGACGTGGTGCTCGACACCAATCTGGGCGCCGCTTTTCGCCTGGCGCGCGCCTGTGCCCGCGGCATGACCCGGGCCCGGCGCGGTCGGATCATCAACATCGGATCGGTGGTCGGCGCCATGGGCAACGCAGGACAGGTAAACTACGCCGCCGCGAAGGCGGGTCTGGCCGGCTTCACGCGCGCCCTGGCGCGCGAACTGGCCAGCCGCAGCATCACTGTCAACACCGTCGCACCGGGCTTCATCGACACCGACATGACCGCCGCCTTGACCGCCGAGCAGCGCACGGGCCTGCTGCAATCGGTTCCGCTGGGCCGCTTTGGCAGCGCGCACGAAGTGGCTGCGCTGGTCACCTACCTGGCCTCGCCGCAAGCCGGCTATATCACCGGACAGACGCTTCATATCAACGGCGGCATGTACCTGGCCTGAGCCGGTTGCGCCGTTTGGCACGAGTCTTTTTGATTTTTCCCTGGGAGGATGTTGAGCGATGAGTAGCATTGAAGAGCGCGTCAAGAAAATCGTGGTCGAGCAGCTGGGCGTCAAGGAAGACGAAGTCAGCAACGATTCGTCCTTCGTCGACGACCTGGGCGCCGACTCGCTGGACACGGTCGAGCTGGTGATGGCTCTCGAAGAGGAATTCGAGTGCGAAATCGCCGACGAGGCGGCCGAGAAGATCACCACCGTGCAGGAAGCCATCGACTACGTCGAAAAGGAACTGGCGTCCCGCAAGTAAGGGCGGCCAGGCCATGCGAACGAGGACTGCCGGGATTTGACTAAGCGACGGGTCGTCATTACCGGGCTTGGCATGGTCAGCCCGCTGGGGCTGGACGTCGCCAGCTCGTGGGCGGGCGTCCTGGCCAGTGCAAGCGGCATCGGGCCGATCACCCACTTCGATACCAGCGCGTTCAGCGTTCGCTTCGGCGGGTCGGTCAGGGGTTTCGATGTCGGGCGCTACCTGAGCGCCAAGGAAGCCCGCAAGATGGACCCGTTCGTCCATTACGGCATTGCCGCGGCCGACGAGGCCCTGCGTGATGCCGGCCTGCAGGTGACTCCCGACAACGCCGAGCGTATCGGCGTTGCCATCGGTTCGGGCATCGGCGGGCTGCCCGGCATCGAGGCCGGGCACCTGGACTACATCAACGGCGGACCGCGGCGTATTTCGCCGTTCTTCGTGCCGGGCAACATCATCAACATGGTGGCCGGCAACGTCTCGATCCGCTTCGGGCTCAAGGGCCCGAACCTGTCGGTGGTGACCGCCTGTGCGTCGGCGACGCACAGCATCGGCGACTCGGCGCGGCTGATCGAATACGGCGACGCCGACGTCATGCTGGCCGGCGGCGCCGAAATGGCCACCTCGCCGATGGGGCTGGGTGGTTTCGCGGCGGCGCGCGCGCTGTCCACGCGCAACGACGAGCCCCAGCGCGCCAGCCGGCCCTGGGACCGCGACCGCGACGGCTTCGTCCTGGCCGACGGTGCCGGCATCCTGGTGCTCGAAGAGCTGGAGCACGCCCGGCGCCGCGGCGCGACCATCCATGCCGAGGTGCTCGGCTACGGCATGAGCGGCGACGCGCACCACATGACCCAGCCGGACGCTAGCGGCGACGGCGCCTTTCGCTGCATGCGCATGGCACTCAAGAACGCCAGCCTGGACCCGCAGGACATCCAGTACATCAACGCCCACGGCACCTCGACGCCGGCCGGCGACGTGGCCGAAACGGTCGCCATCCGGCGCGCGTTCGACCACCACGCCGACCGTCTGGCAGTCAGCTCGACCAAGTCGATGACCGGCCATCTGCTGGGCGCCGCCGGCGGCGTGGAGGCCATTTTCTGTGTGCTTGCCCTGCGCGATCAGGTGGCCCCGCCCACCATCAACCTCGACAATCCGGGCGAGGGCTGCGACCTGGACTTCGTACCAAACACCGCCCGTCCGATGCGCATCGAGCACGCGCTGAGCAATTCCTTCGGCTTTGGCGGCACCAACGCCTCGCTGGTGTTCGGCCGCCCGCGCTGAGCTTCGTCCGCGCGGTGTCCTCATCGCCCATGACACGCGCTGACCGGGTTTCCCGCACTGCCTTGTCGCGTCGCCTGGGGCCGATACTGGCCTTGTCGCTGTGTCTTGTGGCCGCGGCCCTGGCCTGGCTGGGCCGGCAGGCGCAAGCCCCGCTCGCACTCGAAGCGCCGGACACCCTCCAGATTCTGCCCGGCGACACACTGGCCAGCGTACTGGATCGACTGGCCGCTGCCGGCCGGCTGGGACACCCGCTGGCAATCCGCGCCTGGGCGCGCCTCAGCGGCCGCGGGGACCGCATCATTGCCGGCGAGTACGCCCTGCCGCCTGGCACCACTGCGGCCCGCCTACTGGCCGATTTCGCCGCCGGGCGGGTGCGTCAGCACGCCGTGCGCGTGCCCGAAGGCGTGACGTTTCATGATGCGCTGGCTGCCCTGTGGGCCTCGCCGGTGCTCACCAGCACCCTGCGCGATCGGGACGATGCCGACATCATGGCGGCGCTGGGCGCACCCGGTGTGGCGGCCGAGGGGTGGTTCCTGCCGGACACCTATTTCGTGACGCGCGGCCAGAGTGACCTCGACGTGCTGCGCCGCAGCCATGTCGCCATGCAGGCACAGCTGGACACTCTGTGGCAGATGCGCGGTCCCGGGGCCCCCGCATCCACAGCCGAGGCGCTGACCCTCGCCTCGCTGATCGAGAAGGAAACCGCCCGCGCCGACGAGCGCCCGCTGATCGCAGCCGTCTTGCTCAATCGCCTGCGTCTGGGCATGCCGCTGCAGATCGACTCGACCGTCATCTATGGCCTGGGGACACGCTTCGACGGCAACCTCACGCGGCGCGATCTGCTCTCACCGACACCCCACAACACTTACACCCAGCGCGGCCTGCCACCGACGCCGATCGCCCTGCCGAGCACGGCCTCGCTGAAGGCAGCGATGAACCCGGCGGCGGTGGATTACCTGTACTTCGTGGCCCGCGGTGACGGCAGCCATGTGTTCTCGCGCACGCTGGCCGAGCACAATCAGGCCGTGGACTGCTACCAACGCCAGCTATCGCAGCGATGCCCGTCGTGACCCGCGCCTGCTTCATCACCCTGGAAGGCCTGGAAGGCGCCGGCAAGACCAGCCGTCTGGCAGACCTCGAGGCGTTTCTGCGGCAGCGCGGCAAGACCGTGCTGGCAACGCGCGAGCCCGGTGGCACCGTCCTGGGCGAGCGCCTGCGCGAGCTGCTGCTGGCACCTGACCAGGGCCCGATGGCGCCTCTGACCGAACTGCTGCTGATGTTCGCCGCGCGCAGCGAGCACGTGACGCGACTCATCCTGCCGGCACTGGACGCCGGGCGCTGGGTGCTGTGCGACCGCTACGTGGATGCCAGCTACGCCTACCAGGGCGGCGGGCGAGGTCTTGGTGCGGCCCCGGTGGCCGCGCTCGAAGCCCTGCTGCCGGCGCGCGCGCAGCCCGATCTGACGCTGCTGCTGGACCTGCCGGTCGAAACCGGGCTCGCGCGTGCCGCAAGCCGTAGTGCCGCGGATCGTTTCGAGCAGGAAACCGTCGCCTTCCACCAGCGCGTGCGCGACGCCTACCTTGCGCGTGCGCGCCAGCACCCGCAGCGCTACTGCATCATCGACGCCGCTGCCGGTCCGGACGCGGTGCGCCGCGCCATCGAAAGCGCTGTGGAGCCGCTTCTGTGAGCGCTCCCCTGCCCTGGCAGACGACCCAGTGGGACGCCATCAGCGGCGCCCGGGCCGCCGGACGCCTGCACCATGCCCTGCTCGCCGCCGGGCCACCCGGTATCGGCAAGGCGACCTTCCTGGCCGCGCTGACCGCGTGGCTGCTGTGCGAAACGCCGCGCGGCGAGGAACCCTGCGGCGAATGCCGGGGCTGCCAGCAGCATGCCGCCGGCAGCCACCCGGACTGCATCGTGCTGAGTCCCGACTACCAGAACCGCCCGGTTCTGGGCACGTATCCGGGTCAGCGTTGCCAGTACGACCCGCAGCGCAAGAAGCCGTCGAGCATCATCAACGTCGAGCAGGTGCGCGAGCTTGGCGAGCGCCTGCACGCCAGCGCGCATTACGGCGGCTTCAAGCTGGCAGTACTGCTGCCGGCCGATGCCCTCAACGCCGCCGCCGCCAATGCACTGCTCAAGCTGCTCGAAGAGCCGCCCGATAACACGCTGTTCCTGCTGCTGTCGCAGCGCCTGGCGCGCCTGCCGGCCACCGTGCGCAGCCGGTGCCAGATGCTGCGCTTCGGCACTCCGCCGCTGGCGCAGGCGCGCGCGGCGCTGTCCCGTACCGGGCCGGAAGCCGACCTTGCGCTCGACCTGGCAGGCGGCGCGCCGCTGCGGGCACAGCAGCTGCTTGTGCAGGACATTGGCGCTGTTTGGGAAGCGGTTTGCACGGGTCTGGGCGCCCTGCCGGGTGGCAAGGCCGATCCGCTGCGCCTGACGCGCGACTGGCTCAAGCTGCCGCAGGAGGCGCTGGACGCCGCCCTCTACGGCTGGCTGCGACAGGCGCTGCGGCGGGCCGGTGGCGACGCCCGGTCCGGCGATGCCGCGGGCGTGCCGCCGCTGGCCCGGCTGCGCGCCTTCGGGCACGAGCTTGAAGACTTTCTGCGCCTGCGCGAGCATCCTCTGGTCAAGGAGCTCGCCCTGCAACGCCTGCTGCACCCCCTGTGGGCGGGCGACGGAGCTGCGACCTGACAACCCCCGGAGCGGTCATGGCAGAACTCACCCCATCCGAAACACCCACCGGCGTGCTGGCAGTCGCCATCCGCGACAAGAACGCGCTGTATGCGTCCTACATGTCGTTCGTGAAAGGCGGCGGCCTGTTCATCCCCACCACCCGCGCGGTACATCTTGGCGATGAGCTGATCCTGCTGCTGACGCTGATGGACGAGGTGGAGAAAATCCCGGTCGCCGGCAAGGTGGTGTGGATCACCCCGCGCGGCTCGCAAAACGGCAAGGTGGCGGGCGTCGGCGTGCAGTTCGTCGAGGACGAGAGCAGCCGCATCGCGCGCAACAAGATCGAGACCTATCTGGCCGGCGCGCTCACCAGCGAGCGCCACACGCACACCATGTGAGCATGCTGGTCGATTCGCACTGCCACCTGGATCTGATCGACCCGACGCTGGAGCGGGTCGACGCGCTGCTGGCGCAGGCGGCCCAGGTCGGCGTCGGGCACTTCCTGTGCGTAAGCGTGAGCCTGGGCAACGCGCCGGTCGTGCGCGAGCTGGCCGCCCGCTATGCGCAGGTTTCGGCGTCGGTCGGCGTGCACCCCAATCACGTCGGTGACGACGAGCCGGACGTCGCCCGGCTGGCGCGGCTGGCGGGCGATCCGCTGATCGTCGCGGTCGGCGAAACCGGCCTCGACTACCACTACGGCGCCGAACACGTTGCGCTCCAGCAGGCGCGCCTGCGCACGCACGTCCGCGCCGCGCGGGAAGTCGGCAAGCCGCTGATCGTGCACATGCGCGAAGCCACCGACGACACGCTGCGCATCCTGGCGGAGGAGCGGGCGCAGGAGGTCGGCGGCGTCATGCACTGCTTCACCGAGGACTGGCCGACCGCGCAGCGGGCGCTGGAGCTGGGCTTTCACATTTCTTTTTCGGGCATCGTCACCTTCAAGACCGCCGAGCCGATCCGCGAGGCCGCCCGCCAGGTGCCGGCCGAACGCCTGCTGGTCGAGACCGACGCGCCGTACCTGGCGCCGGTGCCGCACCGCGGCAAGCAGAACGTACCGGCCTATGTGCGCCAGGTGGCCGATTGCGTGGCCGCACTGCGGGGGGTCGAGCCACCAGCGCTGGATGCGCAGGTGTCGCGCAATTTCTTTGAGTTGTTCCCGCTGGCCAGGAACGATCAGTCCGCCTTGCGCGCCGCCAGCAGGTAATTCACGTCCACCTGCCGGCGCAGGCGGGCGCGGCGCGTGAGCGGGTTGTAGCCAAGACCGGCCAGGTCGACGACGTCGAGTCCCGCCACCCGGCACAGGCCGGCCAACTCCGCCGGGCGCAGGAAGCGCGCGTAGTCGTGCGTGCCGCGCGGCAACAGGCGCAGCGCATATTCGGCTGCCAGCACCGCCTGCGCGTAGGCCTTCGGATGGCGATTCAGGGTGGAGAAAAACGCCAGGCCGCCCGGGCGCAGCAGATCGGCGCAGGCCTGCACGAGCGCCGCCGGGTCCGGCACGTGCTCGATCAGCTCCATGCAGACAAGCACGTCGAAGCTGCCCGGCGCACTCACTGCCAGGGCCGCCGCCGACACTTCCCGGTAGTCGATCGCAAGGCCCTGCCCGATCGCGTGCTCGCGTGCGGCGACCAGCGCGTCGGCGGCCAGGTCAATGCCGGTCACCGTCGCCCCCGCGCGCGCCAGGGCCTCGCTGAGCACCCCGCCCCCGCAGCCGACATCAACCATCCGCGCCCCGTCCAGGCGCACGTGCCCCGCGATCCAGGCCAGGCGCACCGGGTTGATCTCGTGCAGCGTGCGCAGCGGGCCGCGGGTGTCCCACCACTGCCCGGCGTGGGCATCGAACTTGGCGGTCTCGGCCGGATCGACATTCGCGTGCATGGTGCAAAACTCCTTCATTCGCGATCAGCCGCGCGAACCAGATCCGCCAAGGCATCCAGCCACACCGGGCCGTCGTTCAGGCAGGCAATGTACTGGAACTGACCACCGCCGGCCGCCTGGAAGATGCGCTGGCCGCCGATGGCGATCTCCTCCAGCGTCTCCAGACAGTCGGCGACGAAGCCGGGGCAGATCACGTCCACCCGCGCCAGGCCCTGCCTGCCCCAGGCACGCAGCGTGGCATCGGTGGCCGGCTCCAGCCAGCGCGCCTTGCCGAAACGCGACTGGTAGGCCAGCTGCCAGTGGTCGTCATTCAGGTCCAGCGCGTCGGCCAGCAGCCGCGCCGTGCGCGTGCACTGCTGCGCGTAAGGATCGCCGCGGTCCACGTTGCGCTGGGGCAGGCCGTGGAACGACAGCAGGAGGCGCTCGCCGCGCCCATGGGCCGCCCAGTGCGCCCGAACGCTCGCGGCGAGCGCGTCGATGTAGCCCGGATGGTCATGAAAATCGGCCACGAAATGCAGCGTCGGCAGGCGCATGGCGGGCCGCAGCGCCGCCGCCAGGGCGTCGAACACGGCGCCCTGCGTGCTCGCCGACTGCTGCGGGAACATCGGCAGCACCAACACTCGCCCGCAGCCTGCGAGCTGCGCCAGACCCTCGGCCAGCGACGGCGCGCCATAGCTCATGGCAAATGCGACCTGCACCCGCTGCCCCGCCAGCCGCTTCGCCAGACCTTCCGCCTGGCGCCGGGTATTCACCACCAGCGGCGCGCCCTCGGTGGTCCATACGCTTCGATAAAGCCGCGCCGAACGGCGGGGCCGGGTGGTCAGCACCACGGCGCGCAGGATCGGTTGCCACAGCAGCGGCGGCAGGTTCACCACCCGCCGGTCGCTCAGGAATTGCTTCAGGTAGCGCCGCACCGCGGCCGCCGTGGGCGCCGCCGGACTGCCCAGGTTGACCAGCAGCACGCCGCTGGGCGGGCTCATGCGCCGCCGGCCCGCCGGGACAAGTGGCGCAGCGCGTGCGACCTCAGCCGGCCTGCTCCATCTGGGACGTGTATTCGCCGCGGCAGGCGGCGCCGTTGAGCAGCGCACGCTTGTGCAAGGCGCGCTGGCCGGCGGCGATGTTTGCTTTCTGGCCACCCCAGGCCTTCAGCGACGGCGCCTGCAGGGCGCGACCGTAGGAGAAGCTGAACACCCACGGGTGGTGGGCCGACAGGGCGTTGATGGCGTTCAGGTTTTCCGTGGCCTGCAGGTCGCCCTGGCCGCCGGACAGGAACATGATGCCCGGTACCGCCGCCGGCACCGTGCGGCGGAAACTGCGCACCGTCGCCTCGGCCACCTGCCGGGCGCTGGCCTGCACGGCGCAGTCCTTGCCGGAAATCACCATGTTGGGCTTGAGCACCATCAGCTCCAGCGCCACGCCTTCGGCCACCAGCGCAGCGAACACCGCCTGCAGCACGCCGGTGGTGACTTCCTCGCAGCGCTCAAGGGTGTGCGCGCCGTCCATCAGCACTTCGGGCTCGACGATCGGCACCAGACCGGACTGCTGGGTGATGGCCGCATAGCGCGCCAGGCCCTGGGCGTTGAGCAGCACGTTGCGCGCCGACGGCAGGTGATCGGTGATGCTGTACACGGCGCGCCATTTGGCGAAGCGGGCCCCGAGTGCGTAGTACTCGTCGTAGCGTTTGGCCAGGCCGTCGAAGCCCTCGGTCAGCTTCTCGGCGCTGCCCGGTGCCATGCCGATCGTGCCCTTGTCGACCTTGATGCCCGGCACGATGCCCTTGCCCTGCAGGATGCTCGCCAGGCTGCGGCCGTCGTCGGTGCCCTGGCGAAGCGTCTCGTCGTACAGGATCACGCCCGACACCGCCTGCTCCAGGCCGTCGGTGGTGAACAGCATCTGCCGGTAGTCGCGGCGGCTTACTTCCGTGGACTCAAGCCCGATGCTGTCGAAACGCTTCTTGATGGTGCCGCCGCTCTCGTCGGCCGCCAGCAGACCCTTGCCGCAGGCCGTCATGGCGCGCACGGTGGCTTCGAGTTCGGTCGTGTTCATCAAGCGGCTCCTGGATGCGTTGAAAACCCGCCTCGGCATTGCCTGAGGGGGCGGCAGGGGCCGCAATTATAGGCGGTGCCAAGGCCCGTCACTGGACCTTGATCACACAAACGCGGACATGCCCGAACATTCAGGGCGCCCGACCGGACACTGCCAGATGGCGATCGCTCAGCTCGGTCACGACAAGATTCGTCAAGCCCGCAAGGGCCAGCTGGGCGCGTACCTCCTGCACCGTGAACGCCGCCCGCAGCGACGCCTCGAAATCGCGCCGCAACACCGCCGGCTCGGGCGCGCTGTAGGCATCCACCAACTGGCGCAGGCTGCCCTCGTCGGCCGGCCGTCGCAGGTCCGTGACGTACACCGCCGCGCCCGGTGCCGCGGCGGCACGCACGGCTTGCCACAGCACCTGCGGCCGGTGCAGGTGGTGCAGCAGGCTGTTGCCCAGAATCACCTGATAGCCACGGCCGGGCAGCGGGTCGCCCGGCAACACCGCCTGGTGCAAACGCACCCGTGCCCCGAGCCCTGCCGCGGCAACATGCGCCCGGCCCAGCTCCAGCATGGCCGGCGCACCATCCACGCCGTCGATGTGCCAGCCGGGAAAGGCCCGCGCAAAGCGCACCGTCACATCGGCCGGCCCACAGCCCAGATCGAGCACCCGCGCTGCCACCGGCAGCTTCGGCAACAGGCGGCTGATCTGCTCGACCAGGAACTGGTGCGGAGCGGAAAAATCCGCCTGCGCGTAAGCCGCGGCCTGATCGGCCGCGTCCATGAGTTCCGGTTCCGGCTGCCGCTGCATGACGGCCAACGACGGTCAGACCAGCGTCGCCAGCACCTCGCGCCGGAATGGGGCCAGCTCCTGCCAGCGGCCGGCGCGCACCTTGGCGGCCCAGTCGGGGTTGGCCACCATGGCGCGTCCGACGGCGATCAGGTCGGCGTCACCGCTGGCCAGCAGGCGAGCGGCCTGGGCCGGATCGGCGAGCTGGCTGTCGGCGCCCATCAGCGACTCGCCGATGGTGGTGCTGTAGGTCACCCCGCCGGCGGCGCTGACCGGCAGCCCGGATGCCTGGCGCACGTGCCAGGCCAGGCCGTGCCCGGCCGGGTCGGCATCGGCCGCGAAACCGGGCTTTTCGATGCGGTGCGCGGCGACGTGAAAGCCGTCCACACCAGCGGCTTTCAGGCAACCGACCGTCACCGCCAGATCGGCCGGCGTGGGCCAGGTCACCCAGCCGTAATCGCTGACCGAGAACTGCGACAGGCCCATCAGCAACGGCAAGCTGGCACCGGTTTCGGCACGCGCCGCGCGCACGATGTCGCAGGCAAATCGCGCCCGGGCGGCCGTGTCGCCGTTGTAGGCGTCGTCGCGGCGATTGCTGTCGGCGTTGAAGAACTGCTGGATCAGGTAGCCGCTGGCGCCGTGGAACAGCACGCCATCGAAACCCGCCCGCTGCGCCCGACCAGCGGCGGACGCAAAGGCGCTGATCACGGCATCGATGTCGGCCTGCGTCATGGCTTTGGGCTCGACGTAACTCAAGTGGCCGTCGAAGGTGGACGGGTCCGCCATGTCGATATACGGCCCGCTGGCCGCGACGGCGCTGGGCGCCAGCGGCTGCGCGCCGCCGGTGGCGCGCGGGTGCGACAGCCGCCCGCAGTGCCACAGCTGAACCATGATCCTGCCACCGGCCGCGTGGACGGCGTCGACCACAACGCGCCAGGCGGCTTCCTGCGCGTCGTCACACAGGCCGGGCACGCCCCGGTAGCCGCGCGCCGGGCCCATGTCCACCACCGTGGCCTCGGTGAAGATCAGCCCGGTGCCGGCCGCGGCGCGGGCGGCGTAATAGCGCGCCACGTCCGCGCCCGGCACGCCGGCCTCGCCGCAGAACGAGCGCGTCATCGGCGCCATCACCACCCGGTTGGCCACGGCCAGACCGCCTATGTGAACTGTCTCGAACAGTGCAGCCAATTCGTTCATGACCATTGCCTCACGCAGGTTTCAGGGAATCCGGACGCTGCCGGGGCGGCCTTGCCGGCCGACGCGCAGCGGGCGTGCCGCACACGAGCACGAGCACGGATTGTATGCAGCCGGCGATGGCAGCCCCAAGCCCGGCTCAAGCAGACATCGGCGCGGCATCCGGCATCGGCCTGCCCGGCCGCCGTCACGACCCGCGTACAAGCCGTGGCAGCAGCGGCAGCAGGCTGGCGGCCACAATCAGGCCGCACTGGCGCAGATCGGGCGGCGCCAGGCGCAGCACCGTCGCCAGCGGCCGGTAATACACGGCAAGCATCAGCAGGCCCACACACACGGCCAGGGCTGCCCAGACATACGGATTGCGCGTGATGGCGTTGTTCAGGCGCGCGCTGCCGGCCGGGCGCATGTTGAAGACATGCCACAGCTGCGCCAGCGCCAACGTGAGAAAAGCGACCACGACCGCCTGCTGCGCCGTGGCCGCAAGCGCCCCAAGAGCCAGCGCAAAGGCCAGCAGCGTGGCGGCCGTGATGCTGGCGCCGTGGGCGACTATCTGCCACCAGTGGCGGCGGGTCAGGATCGGCTCGCCGGACGGGCGCGGCGGCTGGCGCATCTCGCTGCCGTCGGCCTCGCCGGCGCCCAGCGCCAGTGCCGGAAACACGTCGGTCACCAGGTTCAGGAACAAAATCTGCAACGGCAGCAGCGGCAGCGGCCCGCCGGCCAGCGTCGCCAGGCCGACCACCAGCACCTCGCTCAGGTTGCACGACAGCAGATACACGGCAAAGCGACGGATGTTGCCGAAAATCACCCGCCCCTGCCCGACCGCGGCCGCGATGCTTGAGAACGCGTCGTCGCGCAGCACCATGGCGGCCGCCTGGCGCGCCACCTGCGTGCCGCGCTGACCCATGGCGATGCCGATGTCGGCCTGCTTCAGGGCCGGCGCGTCGTTGACGCCATCGCCGGTCATGGCGACCACCTCGCCGCGCGCCTGCAGGCGGGTCACCAGCGCCATCTTCTGCGCCGGGCTGACGCGTGCGAATACCGCTGCCGCCAGCACCGCGTCCTGACCACCGTAGTCCTGCGGCCGTTCGAGCGCCTCACCGGGCAGCACCCGAGCGGCTGGCGAACCATCGCCATCCGCCTCGACCAGGTGCAGCGCCTGCGCCACATGCCGGGCAGTGGCCATCTGGTCGCCGGTCACCATCACCACCCGGATGCCGGCCGCCCGGCATTCATCGATTGCCGCCAGCACCTCGCGGCGCGGTGGGTCCATGAGTGCAACCAGGCCCAGCAAACTCAGGTCCGCGTACGGATCGATCGACGACGCAGCGGCGAAACGCTGCGCCAGCGCCAGCACACGCAGACCCAGCGCCGCCAGCGCTTCGTTCGCCGCGCGCCACTGCTGGCGCTGCGCGGCGCTCAGCGCTGGCGGCGAGTCGCTGCCGTCCGCCACCGCCACGCAACGCTCCAACACCGCTTCCGGCGCACCCTTGACGGCCACGAACACGCCCCGCGGCGCCCGGTGCACGGTGGCCATCAGCCGCTGCACCGGGTCGAAGGGCTCCTCGCGCAGGCGTTCCGGATCGTCACCGGGCAAGCCGCGGGCGGCCTGCAGCAAGGCCAGTTCGAGTGGGTCACCCACCCCACCGTCGCCGTGCAGGACTGCGTTGTTGCACAAACGACCCACGCGCAGGAGCCGGTCACGCGCCGCCGCCAACGCCATCGGCACGGCATGGGTGGGCACCTCGACCGGCCCGGCACCGGGCAGCACCAGGTGCGTGACAGTGAGCCGGTTCTCGGTCAGGGTGCCGGTCTTGTCGGTGCAGATGACGGTGGTGGCGCCCAGCGTCTCGACCGCCGCCAGCCGGTTGATGAGCGCGTTGCGGCGGGCCATGCGGTGCATGCCGCGCGCCAGCGACAGCGTGGCCACCACCGGCAGACCCTCCGGCAACGCTGCGACGGCCAGCGCGATGCCGGTCATCACCATCAGCATCAGGTCGCGATCGGCGGCCAGACCCGTCGCCGCGATCACCGCTGCGATCATCAGCGCCAGGCCGGCGAGCCGTTGGCCAAGGCGGTCGAGTCGCTTTTCGAGCGGCGTCGCCTGCGGCCGGGCCTGGCCCACCAGGCGGCTGATCACGCCCAGCTCGGTTGCCATGCCGGTGGCGGTCACCACGCCGAGCACGGTACCGGCGCTGACCGCCGTGCCGCGGTAAAGCATGCAGGTGCGCTCGGCCAGTGGCGCGGCGGGCGGGACGGCATCGGCGTGTTTGGCCACGGGCAGCGACTCGCCGGTGAGCGCCGATTCGTCCACCTGCACGCGCGCGCCATCCAGCATGCGCAGGTCGGCCGGCACCAGATCACCGCCTTCCAGCAGCACGATGTCGCCCGCCACCAGCGCCTCGGCAGGCAGCTCCCGCAACGCGCCGTCGCGGCGCACGCGGCAGGTTGTGACACCCAGGCGGCGCAGCGCCTCCATGGAACGCACAGCCTGCAGTTCGCTGAAAAAACCGATGGCGGTGTTCAGCGCGATCACCACCAGGATGGCGTAGCCCTCGACCGCGTCGCCGAACAGGAAACCGATGCCGGCGGCCAGGGCCAGCAGGCCCACCAGCAGACTGTGCAGCTGCGCCCACAGGATGGCGGCCAGGCTACGCTGCTTGACCCCAAGCAGGCGGTTCGGACCGTCCCGTCGCAAGCGCTGCGCCACCTGCCCTGCATCGAGACCGACTGCCGGGTCGACGCCCAGCCCGCCCGCCACGTCCGTCGCGGATCGGCTCCACGGCCCCGCAGGCGTGCTCATTTCAACGCAGCATGAACTGCGGCACCAGAAAGCCGTCCGTGCGTGCCTCCCAGCACAGCCGCAGCGACATGCCGATGCGCACCTGGCGCCAGTCGCAGGCCACCAGGTTGGTCATCATCTGCGGGCCTTCGGTCAAACGCACGGTGGCCAGCACGTAGGGAACCTCCTGCGCATAGCCCGGCAGCGGCGCGTAATGCACCACCGAGTAGGTGAACAGATCGGCGTCGCCGCTCATCGGCTGCCAGGACAGATCCTGCCCGTAGCAGGCCCGGCACCAGGGTTGCGGATGCCACACGAATGCGCCGCAGTCGCTGCAGCGCTGCATCACCAACTGCCGTTGCTGGGCAGCATCCCAGAACGGCCGGGTCAGGTCGTCGATGTTGGGCAGCAACTTGCTCACGGCGCGTCCCCCAGCAGCAGCACGGCGTGCTCGCTCATCATGCCGCCGTAGCAATGCACCAGCGCGACGGGCGCCGTGACCTGCCGCTCACCGGCGCGGCCCATCACCTGCAGCGCCGCCTCGGCGATCACCGACAGGCCGGAGGCGTCGCCGGTGTGTCCGAACGACAGCAGACCGCCGTTGCTGTTGACCGGCAGGTCGCCGCCCGGCGCGCCGCGGCCATCCAGGAAAAATCGCCCGCCCTGCCCGGCCGCCACCAGACCCATGTGCTCCATGCCCAGGATCGGGTTGTAGCTGAACGAGTCGTACAACTGCGCCAGGCACACGTCCGCGGGCGTCAGATCCGCCATGCGGTAGGCCGCCCGGGCCGCGGCCTGGCCGCCCAGGTCGTCCAGCGACCGCAACTGGCTGATGTTGGCGCGGCGATGAATTTCACCAAATCCACGCAACCAGGCCGGCCGGGGATTCAGTCGCCTGGCAAGCCGCTCGCTGGTCACCAGATACGCCCCGCCACCGTCGCAGGGCACCGAGCAGTCCAGCAGGTGAAACGGCGAGGCAATGGGTCGGGATTCGATCACCTCGCGGGTGCTGAGCGCACCCTTGCGCGCCATCAGGGCCTGCGGGTGGCGCAGCGCGTGCGCGCGCTGGCCAACGGCGACCGCCGCCATGGCCTCCCGGCCAATGCCGTACTCGTGCATGTGCCGCGTGGCGACCTGCGCATAGATGGGCGGTATGTACGGCCCGTACAGGCTGTCGAAATCCGGGTGGGCAAAGATGCGCGTGTTGCGCTGCGCGCCGCCACCGCCCACGTTCGGGAACCGCCCGGCGGACACGCACAGCACGCCATCCGCCAGCCCGGCGCGGATGGCCAGCGCGGCGCGGATGGCCATCACGGCGTGCGTGGAGCCGCCGACGTTCAGGGTCTCGGCGAAGGTGGCATCGAGGCCCAGTTCTTCCACCAGGCGCTCGTGCACGAAGATGTTGTCCGATACGCCGTCGGCCATGCCGGCCGGCGCCACCAGCAGACCCTGGATGTCGCCGGGTTTGATGGGCCACTGGGCCAGCAGCCGGGCGACGGCATCCTGGTACAGGCTGTGGGTGGAACGCTCGGGATACCGGCCAGGGGTCAGCTCGGAAACGGCGGCAATGGCAACGGCGGCAGACATGCGCGCTCCGTGATGCGGGTAAGAACGGGCCAACGGTCAGCGCAGTGCCGCGCCCGGCCCGATGATCGAAGGCCTCGCCTCGTGCGCCGGCAGCGCACAGGTCCGGCGATCGGGGAGCGGATCAGTCCGCCGGCAGAACCTTGATGTAGGGCTGTATCTGGTAGCTCTTGAACACGCCCTCGGCGTAGTAGGGGTCTTCCTTGAGCCACTGCTCGGCAGCCTCGGCGCTTTCGAAGTCGGCCACGATCAGGCCGCCCGCGAACCCGGTCTTGGTCGGATCCTCGCCGGCCACCTTCGGGAACGGGCCGGCCATTTTCACCTTGCCTTCGGTCACGAACCCGCGCAGGCGGCTCAGGTGTGCCTCGCGCACCTTGAGCCGACGCGGCAGGCTGTCGGCGACGTCTTCGATCCAGATGGCGTAGAGCATGATTTCCTCCGGTTACTTCTTGCGGGCTTTGATCTTGGCGGCTGCCGGGGCGGTGCTCGCCTTGGCCGGTTTGGCCGCCTTGGCAGGCTTTCGTGACTTTACGGTCTTGGCCGAAGCGGCCAGCGGGTCTGCAAAATCCGTCGTGAAGCCAAGCTTGCGCAGACCGATCAGCGAGCACTCGATGTCCAGTTCGACCGGCCCGCCACTGGTGCCGACGCCGCCGATGATATCGCCTGCCGCGTCCCTGATCGGAAAGCCGCCGGCCACGATGCAGAAACGCTGGTCGGTGAACTGCAAGCCGTGGCCGAACCGATCCGGGGTGATCATCAGCTCGCGCACCTGCGCCGTGCTGCGATGCAGCGCCGCTGCGGTCCAGGCTTTCTTGATGGCGATGTCCGGATTGGCGAGGCGGCCTTTTTCCGGACGCAGCACGCCGCGCAGGTTGCCACCCATGTCCACCACCGCTACGGTCGATGGAAAGCCCTTGCTGCGGGCCAGGGCCACACCCTCGGTAAGGATGGTCTGTACTTCTTCCAGGGTCAGTTCGCGCACCGTGAGTTCCTCCGATTCGGATGGGAATAATGGCGCGGGCACCCGCCTGGCACGCGGTAAACGCAGCGCCGGGCGTCAGTCCGGCACGCTGCCGAACAGCGCCGCGTGCTGCGCCAGGGCATAACGGTCGGTCATGCCGGCCACGTAGTCGGCCACCGCCCGCGCCCGGCCGCGCCGGCCGTGGCCCTGCTCGCGCTGCTCGACGCGGACCAGTGCGTCGGGTGGCAGCAGCAAAGGGTCGTCCAGGAACGCGCCGAACAGGTCCGTGACCACACGCCGGGCGCGACTGCTCATGCGCCGCACACGGAAGTGCTGATAAACGCGCCGGTTCAGGATGGCCTTCAGCGTATCGTTGTCGGCGCGCATGGCGTCGCCAAAGGCGATCAGCGGACCGGCACTGCACCGAACCTCATCCAGGCTGCGTACGCCAGCCGCCGCCAGGCGCATCGCACTGGTCTGGCGCAAATCCGCAATCTGCGCCTTGATGATGCGGCGGATGATTTCGTGCTGACCGACCCTGCCTGGCAGCTCGGCAAATTCGCGGCGCACTGCGTCATGATGGGTTTTGAAGAAAGTCGACTCGTCCGCCAGTTGCTCGAAGCTCAACATGCCGGCCCGCAGACCGTCATCGAGGTCATGTGAGTTGTAGGCGATCTCGTCCGTCAGATTGGTCAGCTGGGCTTCCAGCGTCGGCTGCCCACCGGTCAGAAAACGCTCGCCGACATCGCCCAGCTTGGCCGCGATCTGCGCCGTGCAGTGCTTGAGGATGCCCTCGCGCGTCTCGAAGCTCAGGTTGATGCCCGGAAAGCCCGGATAGCGCTGCTCCAGGCTGTCGACGATACGCAGCGACTGCACGTTGTGCTCGAAACCGCCGTAGTCGGCCATGCAGGCATTCAGCGCATCCTGACCGGCGTGGCCGAACGGCGTGTGGCCGAGGTCGTGCGCCAGCGATATGGCCTCGGCGAGATCTTCGTTCAGCTCCAGCGAGCGCGCCAGCGAGCGGCAAATCTGCGCCACCTCCAGCGAGTGCGTGAGGCGGGTGCGGAACATGTCGCCTTCGTGATTGACGAACACCTGCGTCTTGTACTCCAGCCGCCGGAACGCGCCGCAGTGGATGATGCGGTCACGATCGCGCTGGTGCTCGGTGCGATCGCCGGGCGCCGGTTCTGCATGACGCCGGCCGCGGCTGTTGTCGTCGCTCGCCGCGTAGGGGGCCAGCACTGTCAGTCGGACCTGGGGACACGCGCGGCGTCGATCACCGCCGCGAGCATCTGGGGCGCCACACCCTGAACGACCACGCCCTTGCCGATCCCGTCCAGCGCCACCAGTCGCAGCTGGCCGTCCAGAACCTTCTTGTCGCCAGCCATGAAGTCGAGCAGGGTCTGCGTTGCGATACCCGCCGGCAGGCAGGTCGGCAGCGCGGCACGTTTCAGCAGGGCGGCGACCCGCGCGACCGCCGCGGCAGGCAGCCGACCCAGTCGACACGACAGATCGGCCGCCATCAGCAGACCCAGGCCCACTGCCTCGCCATGTAGCCAGACGCCATACCCGCTTGCGGCTTCCACGGCATGTCCGAAGGTATGGCCCAGATTCAATAGCGCCCGCTGGCCGGACTCTCGCTCATCGGCGGCAACGATGGCTGCCTTGATTTCACACGACCGATAAATGGCGTGCTGCAACGCGGCCTCGTCGCCCTCGAACAGGGCATCCAGCTCGCGCTCCACCCAGGCCAGGAACTCGCCATCCGCGATGAGCCCGTACTTGATGACCTCGGCCAGCCCTGCAGCAAGTTCGCGCCGCGGCAGCGTAGCCAGGGTCGCCGTGTCGGCCAGTACACAACGCGGCTGGTGAAAGGCGCCCAGCAGATTCTTGCCACCCGGCCGGTTGACGCCGGTCTTGCCACCCACCGACGAATCCACCTGCGCCAGCAGCGTGGTGGGGATTTGAATGAAATCGACACCTCGCTGAAAGGTGGCAGCCAGAAAGCCGGTCATGTCACCGACCACACCGCCACCCAACGCGACCAGCGTCACGCGCCGATCAAAGCGACCGTCGATCAGCCGGTCTGCGAGCGTGGCGTAGGTGTCCAGGGTCTTCGAGGCTTCGCCCGGCGCAAATTCCAGCAGCAGCGGCCGGTACTCACTCAGCGCGGCGCACACCCGCGCCCCGTACAAGGCCGCCACGCGCGCGTCACTGACCACCACCACACGGCGCCCACGGATGTGCGGACCGTACAGGGCAACATCATCCAGCAGTCCGGATCCGACGTGGATGGGATAGCCGCGCTCAGCCAGGTCGAGTCGTAAAGTGCGCATCCGCCAAACGATCCAGAACGTCCTTGACAGTGGCCCCGACCTTGCGGCCCGGAGATTCCACCACGATGTCTGCCACGGATTCGTACAGTGGCTCACGCGCCTGCGCCAGGTCGCGCAGACGCTGTTCGGGGTCGTCGGCCTGAAGCAGCGGTCGGTGCGTCGAACTGCGCGTACGGCGCAACTGCTCGGCGACCGAGGTTCGCAGATAAACCACCGTCCCACGGCTGCGCAGCAGTTCGCGGTTTTCCGCCAACAGCACCGCGCCGCCGCCGGTCGCCAGTACAACGCCCGACAGGGCCGTCAGATCCGTCAGCACCTGATGCTCGCGCTTGCGGAACCCCGCCTCGCCCTCGATCTCGAAGATGATCGGAATGGTCGTGCCGGTACGGCGTTCGATTTCCTCGTCGCTGTCGAAGAACTCAAGGCCGAGACTTTGTCCCAGCCGGCGCCCGACCGTGGTCTTTCCGGCACCCATCGGGCCCACAAGAAAGATGCTGCGCCGGGCCATCGCGTTTTGTCCTACGGATTGGCGGTCGCCAGTCCCTCGCGCACGATCTTGGGAGTCACGAAGATCAGCAGCTCCTTCTTTTCATTGGTGCCGCTCTTGTTCTGGAACAGCCGACCGATATACGGCAGGTCGCCAAAAAATGGCGTACGAGCGATGTTATTCGACCGTGTCTGCTCGTAGATACCGCCGATCACCAGGGTTTCACCGTCATTGACAAGGACCTGCGACTCGACCTTCTGTGTGTCGATGGCCGGCTCGCCCGAACCATTGGTCGCGGTGAGGTTCAGCGCGTCCTTGTTGACGGCGATATCCATGATGATGTGGTCATCGGGTGTGATCTGCGGGGTCACCTTCAGTTGCAGCACCGCATCCTTGAACTCCGTATTCGTCGCCCCGCTGGCTGACGCCTGCTGGTAAGGAAACTCGGTACCCTGGGAAATGACTGCCTCTTTCTGATTGGAGGTCACGACCCGCGGGTTCGAGATGATTTCGCCTTCTCCTTCCGCCTGCAGGGCCGACAGTTCGAGTTCCAGCAAGCGCCCGAACGGTAGCTTGGCAATCGCCAGGCCGATCGAGGTCGGACTGAACGGTACGCCCTGGATTTTCTGCGCCGGCATGTTGACGTTGAGGCGGTCAGCTTGCTGCAGGGTTTCCTTATTCGTCAGCTGGGTCGTGCCGTTCAGATTGCCGGAGATATTGAGATTCGTCCTGCCATTGGTCTCGGAAGAGCTGGCACCGAATTTCACGCCCAGACTCTTGCTGAAATTGGTACTGGCATTGACGATGCGGGACTCGATCAACACCTGACGCACGGGCACGTCAAGCACCTTCATCAGTTCGCGAATTTCTGCCAGCTTCTGCTCGGTATCGTTTACGATCAGCGTGTTGGTGCGCTCGTCGACCGTCACATTGCCCCGCTCAGTGAGCACCTTGTGCTCATCGTTCTTGAGCAGACCGGCGACTTCGGCTGCTTTGGCAAAATTGACAGGCATGAACTCCGTATACAGGGGCGCGAGTTCGGACAACTTCTGTCGTGCCTCGGACTCCGCCTGTTCGCGGGCAGTAATCTCCTCGGCCGGAGCAATCCACATGACGTTGCCGTCTTCGCGCTTGCCGAGTCCTTTGGTGGTCAGGATGATGTCGAGCGCCTGATCCCAAGGCACATTTTGCAACCTAAGCGTGATGTTGCCAGTGACCGTGTCGGCCGCGACCAGATTCTTGCCGGTAAAGTCGGCCAGTAATTGCAGGACCGCCCGAACTTCTATGCTCTGGAAATTGAGCGATATGGGCTCCCCGACGTAAGCCTTCTTGACATTTCGCGCCGCCGCCGCGTCGTCACGCACCGGTGCGACCTCCAGCGTGTATTGCCCGTTCGCCTGATAGGCAAGATGTTCGAAAGCGCCGGTGGTGGCCACCTCCATGCGCACACCCCCAGCGTACTGCCGGGTTTCAACCCGCGTCACAGGCGTCGCAAAATCGGTCACGTCAAGGCGACGACTGAGCTCAGCCGGCAAGGCCACCCCCTTGAAATCGACCACCACCCGCCCGCCTTGCGGCCGCGTGTCCACCTGAACGTCCGGCGAAGACAAGGCCACCACCAAACGCCCTTCGCCGCGCTCGCCACGACGGAAGTCGACGCCCTTGACGCGCGGGCCGCCTGATGGCGCAGAAACCGCATGACTGCCCCCGCCGGACGCCATGGCGACCGATGACGGCGCCTCCAGCATGACGAGCAACTTGCTACCGCTGGGTTTGGTCGACCAGCGTACGGCCTGCGTCAGGTTCACGACCAGCCGGGTGCGTCCCTCGGCTGGCACGATGGTCAGGCTCTGCGCCGGACCGGAATCGATCTGCTGCGTGCGCACGGCAATCGAGGAGCCCACCGCCGGAAGGTCAACCACCAGACGCGGCGGATCGCTGATCAGGAATGCCTTGCCCGGCGGCAGTTCCCCATCGGCCTGGATCTGCAGTTGCAAACCCCCGGTCGGGGTCGGCGCATGCTCAATCCCGGTCAACGTCACCGCCTGCAAGCCAGCGCTAACCAACAGCGTCGGTACGACAAGTGCCGACCATCTCATGGCCTTTCCGAACAAAGACCGATGACGACGTTTCATTTGCTTCATCTCCCTGGCCATCGTCATGCCGTTACTGTTCCACGATTGCTACAGATGCCTGACGCTCCATCCAGCCACCCGTGCCATTTGGAATGAGCTCTACCAATTGCACCGCGCTGGGCTCGACCTGCGTTACACGGCCGTAGTTTTCACCGATATAGTTACCGACGCCAACGCGGCTGATGGTTTGATCCGGAGCCTGGACCAACGCCCATGTAGTGCCGGCGCGGCCGAGAGTACCGACCATTCGCAGGGCATCCAGCGGATACGCTTCGAGTGCTTCCTTGCGCCGGTTCAGATCAGGCCGGACCCCGTCGCTGCCGGCCCCTGCGACGTTTTCAATGCGTTGTTCATCCAGCGTGTCGACGAACGGATCTTTCAGATCATCCGGCTGATAGACGAACTGCTCATAGGGTTTCAACACCGGCAGCGGATCGATCGAAACCTTCTCCGACGCCCTCACTTCATCCATCCACGCGCGCAGGTCCGCATGACTTTGCCCACAGCCTGCGGTCGCCATGCAGACCAAACTCAACAATGCAAGGTGGCCCCGGCTCAAGGTTTGTCCTCTTCCACATACTGATAGGTCTTGGCCATGCCTCGCATGACCAGCAGATCGCTGTCCTTGCCCACAGGCGTCAGGCTAAGATCGTGCAAGGTAACGATTCGCGGGAACCCCGCAACGTCGCTCGCAAACTGGGCCAACTGATGATAGGACCCGGTCACCTCGATGCTGATGGGCAGCTCCGCGTAAAACCCGGCCGGCTTTGCCTCACCCGGCTGAAACAGTTTGAACTCAAGTCCGCGCCCGAGCCCGGCCTGCGTGATCTCCACCAGCAAATTGGCAATCTCATTGCTGTCCGGCAACTGCCGGCGCATGGTCTCGAAGCTTTCCTTGAGCTGTTTCAGCTGTTCGCGGTAGGCGTCCAGATTTACTGCCTGCCGGTACTTGAACACAAACTGTTGCCGTAGCTGCTGCTCGGCCTGTCGCCGCGATTCAAGGTCTTCCAGTGTCTTGCTGACGACGAAATAGTAGCCCGCCACCAGTATCAACAGGCCAAGCAGCGCGATGGCAAACATCTTGCCGGCCGGTGGCCAATCCCCGGCAGCACGAACATCCACATCGCGCAGATCCAGGCTGCGCAGATCGAAGTTGCGAAGATCATCCAGGGTCATTGCGCTGGCTCTTCCTTGGCGACGTGCTGCGGCACCTGCAGATCAAACTGACTGGCGTGCATGCCGCGGTGTTCCCCCGCACGCGCCACCCGCAGGATTGAAGGATCGAATTGTTCGGATGCGTCCAGCTGGTGCATGTAGGTCGAAATGCGCGCGTTGGACTGTGCCCAGCCTTGCAGGCTGAGTGTGGTGTCACGCTGCGCAAAGCTGGTGAGGAAGGTGCCTTCGGGGGTTGTCCGGGCCAGGGCGTCAAACAGTCTTACAGACATCGGCCGCTTGACCTGCAGGTCCTGGATTACATCCATCCGTGCCTGCAACTTCGCCTTTTGCGCCTGCAAATCCTTGATCTCACGAATTTTCATGTCGAGGATGGCGATCTCGGACCGCAGCAGATTGTTTCTTTCCTCCTGCTGACTGACAACCGCCATCGCGATCAATTGCCACACCGCTACCAACAGAACCGCGGCGACCGCACCCGCGCCCAGCATGGTTAGAAATTCTTTCTGTCGGCGCTGCCTGCGCACGCGCCGCCATGGCAGCAGGTTAACGCGAGACATCAGTCGTACTCCGCATGGCAAGGCCCGCTGCGATCATCCACGCGTGACCATCCTCGCGCAACCGGGCCGCGTCTATGCCGGGCGCGAACTCGGTGCCCAGGAACGGATTGCCCACGCGGGTGTCCAGTCCGATATAGCGGCCGACCACCCCAGCTGCGCCGGTCAGACCCGCGCAACCGCCGCTGAGTACCACATGATCCAGCGATGATTGTCCGGTCGCGGAAAAAAACACTTGCAGCAGGCGCCCGACCTGATTGGCCAGCGAGTCGAGGAACGGTTCAATGATCGAACTGCGCCAGTCATCCGGAAAACTGTGCTCCCTCAGTGCGGCGCTCGCTTCGGGATAAGCCAAGCCATAACGCTCCTGAATCTGCTGCAATAGCTGCTCGCCACCGAATGATTGCTCTCGGGTAAACAGGGTAACGCCACCCTGCAGCACGTTCAGCGTTGTTGACGTTGCGCCAACGTCCACCATCGCCGTGATGCCGGAACGCGCCGTGGGCGGCATCTGCGGGGCTATCAACGGGAAGGCGGACTCCAGCGCGTAAGCCTCCACATCCACCACGGCAGCGGCAAGGCCCGCGGTCGCCAGCGTCTCCAGCCGCTTGTCGACCACCTCGTTGCGGGCAACGATGAGCAGGACATCCGATGTTTGCGGGTTGCGCGCATTTGGGCCGAGCACCACAAAGTCGAAGTACACGTCATCCAGGGGATAGGGGATGTACTGATCGGACTCAAGGTTGATCTGCTGCTCGATGTCAGCGTCCGAAAAATCAACCGGCATGCCGATCTGGCGACTGATAATCTGCGATCCGGAAACGGCCAGCGCCACCCGGCGACGTTTGCTGCCGGCACGACTCATCACCTCGCCAATGGCGCGCGCCACCGCTTCGATATCGGCCACCGACCCTTCGGTGACGGCTCCATGAGGCAGTCTGACCTGCGCACAGGCCTCAACACGTTGCCCCTTGGGTGTGGCTTCAAGCGCCAGGAGACGCACCGCCGACGTGCTAATATCCAGCCCTAGCAGCGGCGGAATCTTTTGCTTAAAAATATTATGAATCAAGTGATTACCCGAACGTTGGGTGTCTGCCGCCCGCTCGCCCCTGCGGCGCCTCACTGTCAGCGCTATCGTCCCTTGCGCGCAAAGCTTGAGTGTTTATATCACAGGGCCCTGGGAAAAACGCCAGCCCTGCAACAGGCGCCACGGTCTTTGCGCCCGCACATCGTAGCTCAAGCTACCGCGCATTTCGTCGGGCAACAACCGGACCGCGCCGGCCGACGCGCCGGGCCGGCATCGACCCGCTCGCAATCAGCTCGCCACATCGTGAACGGTCATGCTCTCACCGGCGATTGATGCGGCCCTTTGGCCATGCCCGGTTGGCGCTTCACGGCGGCAAAGTGGCGTTGACGGTCATGGGCCATGGTGAAGCGCTTCTGGGCGGTTGTGGCGGCAGCTATTCCGAACCTCGCGCTGCTGATTGTGCTGGGTACTGTTGGGGCGTATGTGGCGCTCGAACGGCAATTGCCGCCGGTTGACCAGCTGGCCCAGACGCGCCTCGCGCAGCCGCTCCAGGTTTATTCCCGTGACGGACAGCGCATTGCCGAGTTCGGGGACCAGCGGCGTGTCCCTCTCGACGGCAACGCACTGCCCAGGCCCCTGGTCCAGGCAATTCTTGCAGCCGAAGACGCCAATTTCTTCGATCATCCGGGTTTCGACACGAGCAGCCTGGTGCGGGCCGCCTGGCAACTGCTGCGCACAGGCGAACCGAATCAGGGCGGCAGCACCATCACGATGCAGGTGGCGCGTAATTTCTTCCTCAGCCAGGACAAGACATTCCTTCGAAAGGCGCTGGAAATCCTGCTCGCGATCCGCATTGAACAAAATTTAAGCAAGGACCAGATTCTGGGTCTCTACGTCAACAAGATATTCCTGGGCAATCGGGCCTACGGCTTTGGTGCCGCCGCGCTGCAGTATTACGGGCGGCCAGTGGAGCAACTCACGGTCGCCCAGGTTGCCCTGCTCGCAGGGTTGCCCAAGGCGCCTTCCCGCGACAACCCCCTGGTCAATCCCAGGCGGGCCGTGGAACGGCGCGACTATGTGCTCGGCCGCATGTATGCGCTGGGATACCTGAGCGCTGATGACTATCGCCTGGCCCTGGCACAAACGGACGCCGCCGGACATTACGGCTTCACCCCCCAAATCGAGGCTGACTACGTCGCCGAGATGGCCCGGGCGTGGATGCTGGAGCGTTATGGGGAAAGTGCTTACGAGAACGGCTACCGCGTCATAACCACCATTGACAGCGGCCAGCAGCGCGCCGCGAACCGTGCCGTGCAGGCCGGCCTGCTGGCCTACGATCGGCGGCACGGCTTTCGCGGCCCGGTCGCCAAAATTCCCGCCTCCGCGCTTGCCGATCCGTTGCAGATTCAGGCCAGGTTGCGGACCCTGCCTGGCACCGGCACCCTGCGTCCAGCCGTGCGCCTGCCAAATGGCGAGTACGCACTGGGCACGGAATACGTGAAGCTGATGGACGGGGCCACCGACCGCTTTGGGGCCAGCTGGCACGCAAGCAGCGGCGATGTCGTCTACCTGGCGCACGGGCCGGAAGGCTGGGAGCTTGCCCAGCAACCAGAAGTGGAAGGGGCATTCGTGGCCCTGCAGCCGGACAGCGGTGCGGTCACAGCCCTGGTGGGTGGTTACGATTTCAACCGCAGTCACTTCAACCGCGCCGTGCAGGCGCAGCGACAGCCCGGTTCGACCTTCAAGCCGTTCATCTATGCCGCGGCGCTGGCGACCGGCTACACGGCCGCGTCAATCATCAATGACGCGCCGGTGGCATTCCCGGCCGACACCCCGGACGGTTATTGGCGGCCGGAGAACTACACCGGGCGCTTTTACGGCCCCACCCGGCTGCGTGAGGCGTTGGCCCAGTCGCGCAATCTGGTATCGGTACGCCTGCTGAACGCGGTGGGAGTCGATTTCACCCGCCGCTATAGCCTCAGGTTTGGTTTTGCAGCCGAGCGGCTACCCCCCAATCTGTCGCTGGCGCTCGGTACCGCGTCGGTAACCCCGCTCGAACTGGCTGCCGCGTACGCGGTGATTGCCAACGGCGGGTACCGGGTCAACCCATACATCGTCGAGCGGGTGCTGGATTCGGCTGGCACGGTGCTGTGGCAAGCGCCTGGCGTGGTGCTGTGCGAAGCCGATTGTGAAACCGATCCTGCCCTGGCCGAGCCGGTCACACAAGCGCCCCGCGTGCTTCCGGCCACCGACGCTTACATCCTGAATTCCATGTTGCAGGACGTCATCGACCATGGCACCGCCGTGCGCGCCAAAAGCCTTGGCAGACCTGACCTGGCTGGCAAAACGGGCACCACCAACGACGAGCGTGACGCCTGGTTTGCCGGCTTCAATAAAGCCCTTCTGGCCATCGCCTGGGTCGGCTTCGATCAACCGCGCTCGCTTGGCAAGGGCGAAACGGGCGCCCACGCCGCCCTACCGATATGGATGAACTTCATGTCTGCCGTGCTGCCGGACCTGCCCGTCAGCTCGCCGCCGATTCCCAATGGTCTGGTCTCGCTGCGGGTCGACCGCCACAGCGGCCAGCGAACCACAAGCAGCGGGCCGGATACCCTGTTCGAATGGTTCACCGCAGACCGGCTGCCACCGGCCCTCTCGTTCCAGCCGGAGCAGCCTGCCGCACCGGCCGGGGCGCAGGAATCGGTTCTGTTCTGACGACTGCCAAGATCAGCCTCGAACCACGCCAGCACGACAGTGGTGCGTATGTGGTTCTCACGCACCAACATGGGGAATATCGCGACCACCTTTTCGGTGGATAATTGCCACCATGGCGCTTGGTCGGTTTGGCACATTTGCTGCTGAAACGCCATCGTCCGCACGTTTTCCCCGAGCGGATGCCTGACCGGGCATCCGTAGGGGCTGTTTTCGACCGCCCAGTCAGCAACCCGCCAAGGAGCGTAACTACATGTCAGCGTCCGATGTGCTCAAGAAGATCGGTGAGCAGAACGTCAAATTCGTGGATTTGCGGTTCACCGACACCCGCGGCAAGGAACAGCACCTCACGATTCCCGCCGCCCGCATCGACGGCGATTTTTTCGAACGCGGCATGATGTTTGACGGCTCGTCCATCGCCGGCTGGAAGGGCATCAACGAGTCGGACATGGTGCTGATGCCGGACACCCAGACCGCGCTGCTTGACCCGTTCACCGACGAGGCCACGATCAACATCACCTGCGACGTGCTGGAACCGCACACCATGCAGGGCTACGAGCGCGACCCGCGCTCCGTGGCGCGCCGTGCCGAGGCCTACCTGAAATCGACCGGCATCGCCGACACGGCGTTCTTCGGGCCGGAGCCCGAGTTCTTCATTTTCGACGACGTGCGCTGGGGCTCGGGGCTCAGCGGCAGCTTCGTCGAGGTCGATTCCGAGGAAGCCCACTGGCGCTCCGGCACCGGGTTCGATGTCGGCAACAAGGGCCATCGTCCGGGCGTGAAGGGCGGCTACTTCCCGGTGCCGCCGGTGGATTCGCTGCACAACATCCGCACCGCGATGGTGCTGGCGATGGAAGAAATGGGGCTTGAAGTGGAAGTCCACCACCACGAAGTCGCCACCGCCGGGCAGTGCGAAATCGGCGTCAAGTTCAATACCCTGGTGCGCAAGGCCGACGAAACGCAGGTTCTGAAATACGTGGTGCTCAACGTCGCCCACAACTACGGCAAGACCGCCACCTTCATGCCCAAGCCCCTGGTCGGCGACAACGGCAGCGGCATGCATGTGCACCAGTCCCTGGCCAAGGGCGGCGTGAACCTGTTTGCAGGCGACAAGTACGGCGGCCTGTCGGAGCTGGCGCTGTACTACATCGGCGGCATCTTCAAGCACGCCAAGGCGCTCAACGCCATCACCAATCCGGGTACCAACAGCTACAAGCGCCTGGTGCCGGGCTTCGAGGCGCCGGTGATGCTGGCCTACTCGGCCCGCAACCGCTCGGCCTCGGTGCGCATTCCGTGGGTGTCCAGCCCCAAGGGCCGGCGCATCGAGGTGCGCTTTCCGGACCCGACCGCCAATCCCTACCTCGCCTTTGCGGCCATGCTGATGGCCGGTCTGGATGGCATCAAGAACAAGATCCACCCCGGCGAGGCAATGGACAAGGACCTGTACGACCTGCCCGCCGAAGAGGCCAAGGCCATTCCGCAGGTGTGTCATTCGCTGGACATGGCGCTCGACGCGCTGGACGCCGACCGCGCCTTCCTGACCGCCGGCGGCGTGTTCACCGATGACATGATCGACGGCTACATCGAACTGAAGATGCAGGATGTCACGCGTGTGCGCATGACGACGCATCCGGTCGAGTTCGACATGTACTACAGTTGCTGAGCCATGCCGGGGGGCTTCTGGTGAAGCCCCCCGGATACTTCAGTCGCTGGTGTATTGATTGGGCGTCAGCATGATTTCTCTCCGCCCTGCGGTGCTCTGTCTAATCGTTTTGACCCTGCCCGTGCCGGGTCTTGCGACGCGGGTATATCAGTCAAAAGGGCCGGACGGCTCGACCGTGTTCTCGGACCAGCCGAGCCCCGCCGCGCGGGAGATCGACATAAACCTGCCGACCGCCGATGGGCCAACGGCGGCGACAGCGCCCAAAACCACCGGCACGACCAGCGCGCCCGCTGAGGCTGGCAAGACGTCGGCCTACTCCACCGTGCGGATCACCGAACCGGCCAATGATGCCGTGCACTGGTTCGCGGAAGGACCGGTGAAGGTTCAGGTGCAGATCGTCCCGCCGCTTGCCGAGGGTCATGTGCTCGTACCGCTGCTGAACGGTGTGGCACAAGGCAGTGGCGTGCATGCCAGCGGCTTTAGCCTGACGGATCTTGACCCGGACACGTACCAGCTGTCGGTCGTCATCCGTGACGAGCAGGGCAAGGACCTGAAACAAAGTCCCACCATCCGCTTTCATTTCAAGCGCCAGTCACTGAACCTCCCTGCGCGAAAGCCCCCGCCCCGCGGCGGTAGCTGACACCTCATTCAGCGGCATTCCCGAATGCCGCGACAGCCCATGCACAGCATTTCCGACCCCGATGTCACCGGCACCGACCATGTCGGGCGTGCCGTACTGGACAATCTGCAGACGGCCGTTCTGGTCGTTGATGACCACCAGCGCGTGGCCTACCTGAACCAGGCAGGGGAAGTCTTGCTGGGAGCGAGCGCCCGTCAGTTGCGGGGCCAGCCGCTGGGACACCTGCTGCATGACCCGGCCCTGCCGGCGCTGGTTGCAGAAACACTGGAGCGTCAGCAACCGGTGCTGCGGCACGACCTCAACTTCGAACTGCCCGGCAGCCCTGCCAAGCGCTTCAACTGCTGGCTGACGCCGCTCGACGGGCCCGGCGGCAACGGACTCATCCTGGAAATTGCCGCCACCGGCCCGCTTGGCGACACCCAGCGCGAGAGCCGGCTGCTGGCCCAGCAGGAAGCCAATCGCCTGATGCTGCGCGGCCTGGCGCACGAGATCAAAAACCCGCTAGGCGGCCTGCGCGGTGCGGCGCAGTTGCTGGAACGGGAACTGGCCGACCCGGAGCTTGCCGAGTACACGCAGATCATCATCGGCGAAGCCGATCGCCTCAAGAACCTGATCGACCGCATGTTGAGCCCTGAACTGGCGCCCGAGATGGCCCTGGTTAGCGTGCATGAGGTGCTGGAACGGGTACGTGCGCTGGTCGCCGCCGACCTGCCGCCGGAGCTGAGCATCGAGTGCGACTACGATCCCAGCCTGCCGGATCTGTGGGCCGATCGCGAGCAACTCATCCAGGCCTTTCTGAATCTGGTCCGCAATGCCGTCCAGTCCATCGACGAAGCCGATTGCCGGCCCGGGCGGGTGCTGCTGCGCACCCGTGTTCGCCGCCGCCTGACCATCGCCAACCGGCACCACCGCCTGCTGGTGCAAGTGGACGTGGTGGACAACGGCCCCGGCGTGCCCGAAGGCCTGCGCGAGCAGATTTTCCATCCACTGATCACCGGCCGCAGCACCGGCACCGGACTGGGGCTGTCGATCGCTCAATCCCTGGTCAGTCGGCACGAAGGCTGCATTAACTTCCACAGTGCGCCGGGGAACACCGTGTTCTCCGTACTTCTGCCGATTGCCGGAGAACGCTGATGAATCGCCAGGGACGCGTGTGGGTCGTCGATGACGACCGCTCCATACGCTGGGTACTGTGCCGCGCGTTGCAGAACGCCGGCTTCCAGGCCATCGAATTCGAAGACGCCGAACGCGCCAGCGCGGCGCTGGCCAGTGACGAGCCGGACGCCATCGTGTCCGACGTGCGCATGCCCGGTCGCAGCGGTTTCGACTTGCTGGCCGAACTGCGCGAGCGGGTGCCCAAGGTGCCGGTGATCATCACCACCGCGTATCCGGATCTGGACAGCGCCGTATCGGCCTTCCAGGGCGGCGCCTTCGAGCACCTGCCCAAGCCCTTCGATATTGACGACGCGGTGGACCTGGTCAGCCGGGCCATCGCACAGCGACGCGAGACCACGCCCGCCACCGAACCGGGCGCACCGGCGCCGTCCGACATGATCGGCTCGGCGCCGTCCATGCAGGAGGTGTTTCGCGCCATCGGCCGTCTGTCCCGGTCCAGCATCAACGTGCTCATCACCGGCGAATCCGGTACCGGCAAGGAACTGATCGCACGCGCTTTGCACCGTCACAGCCCGCGCAGCGGCGGACCGTTCATTGCCCTGAACATGGCCGCCATCAACCGTGAGCTGCTGGAGTCGGAACTGTTTGGCCACGAACGGGGCGCCTTCACCGGCGCCCAGGCGCTGCGCCGCGGGCGCTTCGAACAGGCGCATGGCGGCACGCTGTTCCTGGACGAGATCGGCGACATGCCGGCCGAGTTGCAGACCCGGCTGCTGCGGGTATTGCAGGAGGGCGAGTTCTACCGGGTCGGCGCCCACGCGCCGCTGCAGGTGGACGTGCGCGTCATCGCCGCCACGCACCAGAATCTCGAACAGCAAGTGGTCGCCGGCAAGTTCCGCGAGGATTTGCTGCACCGCCTCAATGTGGTGCGTATCCGCGTGCCGCCGCTGCGCGAGAGGCGCGAGGACATCCCGGGGCTGGTGCTGCACTTCCTGGCCCGCGCGGCCAAGGAGTTGCAGGTCGACTGCAAGACGGTCTCGCCACAGGTACTGGAACGCTTGAGCCATTTCGACTGGCCTGGCAACGTGCGCCAGCTCGAAAACGTCTGCCGCTGGCTGACCGTGATGACACCCACGCAGGTCGTGCGCGTCGACGACCTGCCGGCCGAGGTGGTGGGCGCCCCGGCCACGGTCGATGAGGATTGGCAAAGCTCGCTGCGGCGTTGGGCCTCCGGACGCCTGGCCTGCGGCGAGCGCGGAGTGATGAACGACCTGACGCCGGCTTTCGAGCGGCTGATGATCGGCGTGGCCCTGGAGCGCACCGGCGGACGGCGGCAGGACGCTGCCCTGCTGCTGGGCTGGGGTCGCAACACGCTGACCCGCAAGATCAAGGAACTGGGCATCGCCGACGACTGAGCGATGGCGGATAGCCCGTCAATCACGGCAAGCCTGCCGGTCAAGCCGTGACGCTTTCATCCAGTTCAAGTAGCAAAGGCGCGTGATCCGACGGGCGCTCGGCCCGGCGCACATCAAGCTCCACCCGGCAGGCGCGGCAAGCCGCCAACACCGGCGCACTGGCCAGGATGTGGTCGATGCGCAGTCCCTGATTGCGCCGAAAACCCGCCGCCCGGTAATCCCACCAGGTGAAGGCCTGCGTGTCCGGGTTCAGGTGCCGAAACGTATCGTGCAGCCCCAGCGCCGCAATGTCGGCCAGCGCCGCCCGCTCGGCGTCGCTCACCAGCACCTGGCCCTGCCAGGCTGCCGGGTCGTGCACATCGATGTCCGCCGGCGCGATATTGAAATCGCCCATCACCAGCAATCGCGGCGATTCAGTCAGCGCGTGTTCCAGGTAACGCCGGAAATCGGCCAGCCAGTCGAGCTTGTAGGCATATTTTTCCGAACCGACCGCGCTGCCGTTGGGCACATAGGCATTGACCACGTGCAGCGCGCCGAAACTCGCCGCCACGAAGCGCTTTTGCTCATCGGGCGCTCGCCCGGGCAGGGCCAGCCGCGGGGCGCTGGCCGGAGCCCGACTGAGCAGGGCCACGCCGTTGTAGGTGCGCTGTCCGGTGAACACCGCGTGGTAGCCGGCCTGGGCGAGTTCGGTCCGCGGGAAGTCCTCGTCGACGACCTTGGTTTCCTGCAACCCGACGATATCGGGCGAGACGCGGCCCAGCCAGTCGAGCAACTGCGGCAGGCGCACGCGCAATGAGTTGACGTTCCAGGTGGCAACCAGCATGAGCATCCCGACGAGGTTAAGCGGCGGGGTGTCGCCCGGATTGCCGGTCACGCGCGGTCACCCGCACTCGATGGTCCGGCCGCCCCTCCCCGCACAATGTGCCATGTTCCGCGACGACCGGCTGGCAGATGGGGATGCCATCACCGGTCGGCGAACCATCGCTCATCCTGCGCGGCTGGCAAGCAAGCACTGAGCGCGCCGGGAATCCCCGGCGCGCAGGACCTCAGCCGCGCGAGAAACGTCCGGGGCGCTGCTGTCCCGAGGCACCCGGTCGCCGCCCGCCGCGCATCGGCGGACGCGGTTCGGGCGCGCTGTTGACCGCGTGCGGCGAGGGCTCGTAACCGGGCAGCACCTGCGGCGAAATACGCTGGTTGACCAGCCGCTCGATGCTGCGCAGCAGGCCGATTTCGTCCGGCGCCACCAGCGAGATCGCCTGGCCGTCGCGCCCCGCCCGGCCCGTGCGGCCGATGCGGTGCACGTAATCGTGCGGCACGTCCGGCAGGTCGTGGTTCACCACCAGCGGCAGCTGGTCGATGTCGATGCCGCGGGCGGCAATGTCGGTCGCCACCAGCACCCGCACGTCGCCGTTCTTGAAGCCTTCCAGCGCCCGCGTGCGCGCGCCCTGGCTCTTGTTGCCGTGAATGGCGGCGCTTTTCAGACCGTCGGAATCGAGCTGCTCGGCCAGGCGATTGGCGCCGTGCTTGGTGCGCGCAAACACCAGCACCTGCTGCCAGTTGTTGCTGCCGACCAGCCAGGACAGCAGCTCGCGCTTGCGGCCCTTGTCGACGGCGTACGCAACCTGAGTGATCTGGCTGACGGTCGAATTGCGCGGCGAGACGTCGATTTCCACCGGCTGGTGCAGGAACTGCGACGCCAGCGCGCGGATCTCGCTCGAAAACGTGGCCGAGAACAGCAAGGTCTGTCGCTGTTTGGGCAGCAGGGCCAGTATCCGGCGAATGTCGCGGATGAAGCCCATGTCCAGCATCCGGTCGGCCTCGTCCAGCACCAGGATTTCTACCCGGTCCAGCACGCAGTTGCCCTGCTGCAGGTGGTCCAGCAGCCGGCCGGGCGTCGCCACCAGCACGTCCAGACCACGCGCCAGCGCATTGGTCTGCGGGTTGATGCCCACGCCGCCGAAGATCACGGCGCTGCGCAGGCGCAGCCCGCTGCCGTAGTCCTTGACGCTCTGGCCGACCTGGGCCGCCAGCTCGCGGGTGGGGGTAAGGATCAGCGCGCGGACCGACCTGGGCCGCGCCGGCTGCTCGCTGGCCGCCAGGCGCTGCAGCATCGGCAACGAAAAGCCGGCCGTCTTGCCGGTGCCGGTCTGGGCAGCGGCCAGCACGTCCTTGCCGGCCAGAATGACCGGAATGGCTTGTTGTTGAATGGGTGTGGGGGCATCGTAGCCGTGCGCAGACACAGCACGACACAGCTCGGCGCGCAGGCCGAGAGTCGCAAAAGGCATACAGATTCCTGATGTGGGCCTGCGCAGGGCGAGCCTGCGTACGGTCCAGGCAAAGCGGGGATTGACGGGCCCGAAGTGGGCTTGGGCAGACCTGGCGCGGACCGAAGTGCGCCGGGCAATGGCGGGCAGTGTACCGCATCGGAGCCTGTATGCTTGCCGCACCTGTACGCCCGGACCGTACCGACGCCCGTCCAGCCCGCCATGTCGCGAGTCAACCGACGCAATTACTACCGCATCCTGCACGTACAACCGGACGCGCACGACGCCGTAATCCGCATGGCCTACCGCACGCTGATGCAGAAGCTGCGCCTGCATCCGGACCTGGGCGGCGATGGCGCCACCGCGACGCTGATCAACGAGGCCTACGCCGTCCTGTCGGACCCGGCACGCCGCGCCCAGTACGATGCACAACTCGGACCGAGTTCCGCGCGCGCGGCGCCACGGGCCGCGCCGCAACAGATGTCAGTCGCGGCAACGACCCGTCACGCGCCGACGCCCCGACGCGTGGACGATCCGGTCACCTGCCCGTTCTGCGCCGCGCGGGTTCCTCCCACGCTGGAAAAAAATCCCGCCCCGCGCTGCAGCGCCTGTGCCAGCCCGTTGGCACCACCCCCGACGGCCGGGCGGCTGAAGGCAACGCGGCGCGCGTTCGAACGACAAGTCGTGGCGGCATCGGTCGAGTATTTCCTGCGTGGCACGACTGCCCCCACGCCGGCTGCACTACGGGATTTTTCGCCTGCCGGCGCCCAGCTGACGACAGCCGAGGCGCTGCCGGCGAACGCCGTGCTGGCGCTCAAGACACCCCTGTTCGATGCCCTGGCGCGGGTGGTGCGATGCGAACCGGCCACGGACACACCGGGTCAGTGGCTACTGCGGCTGGAGTTCCTCACCCTGGCGCTGACGGCTCCCGCCGGCAGCCTGGTGTCCACCCGGGCCTGAGCCGATCCGGGCCCGGCACGGCCTAGCAGCAGCGCTTCACCTTGGCCCAGGCCGTAGCCTGCCGCCAGCTGAAAAACTCCCGCCGCCCGAGCGGCGCACTTTCCGGATGCGCCGCCGCGTGGTGGGCCAGATAACGCTCATAGGCATCGTCGCCGGACACCGCTCGCAGCCAGGCCCAAAATCCACGCAGCGCTTTCATGCGCGCCCCCCGGCCGGCACGGCTTCCGACGGCAGGCGCAAATGGCGCAGGCAGGCCCGCGCGGTGTCGGCCAGGATCAGCCACAGCAAGGCCACGAACAGCATCGTCAGCCAGCCGTCGAGGCGCTGGTTGAAGATCAGTTGCGGCGCCACGGCGGCCTTTTCGGGCGGCAACAGGCCGCTGGCTAGCTTCGCGGCAAGGTCGTTCGCGCCGGCAAAAAAGCCCAGCCGCGGGTCTTCGCTGGTCACCTTCTGCCAGGCCGCGGTGCTGGTGACCGCGGTCAGCCAGGCCAGCGGTAAGGCGGTGACCCAGAAATAGCGCTCGCGACCGGTCTTGACCAGGATGGCCGTGCCCACGGCCAACGCAATTCCCGCCAGAATCTGGTTCGCGATGCCGAACAGCGGCCACAGGATGTTGACCCCGCCGGCCGGATCGATGACGCCGATGTACAGGAAATAGCCCCAGGCGCCCACGATCAGCCCGCTGCACAGCAGCACCGACGGATACCAGCTGGTGCGTCCTAGCGCCGGCACGAAGTTGCCCAGAAAATCCTGCAACATGAAGCGTCCGACCCGGGTGCCGGCGTCGAGCGTGGTCAGGATGAAAATCGCCTCGAACATGATGGCGAAGTGGTACCAGACCGCCAGCAGGCCCTGTCCGAAGGCGCTGCTGAACAGGCTGGCCATGCCCACCGCCAGCGACGGCGCGCCGCCGGTGCGGGCGAACAGCGTCGCCTCGCCCATCTCGCGGGCCAGCGCCTGCATCTGTTCGAGCGCCACCGGAAAACCCCAGGACGAAATGGTGGCGACCGCCTGCGCGCCCTCCCCCACCATGCCCGGCGCGGTGTTGATGGCGAAAAACACCCCCGGCTCCAGCACGCAGGCGGCGATCAGCGCCATCAGGGCGACGAAGGATTCGAGCATCATGCTGCCGTAGCCGATCATGTGGATGTCGCGCTCGTCCATCAGCAGCTTGGGCGTGGTGCCGGAACTGACCAGCGCGTGAAAGCCCGAAATCGCCCCGCAGGCGATGGTGATGAACACGAACGGGAACACCTTGCCGGCAAAGATCGGCCCGCTGCCGTCCACGAACTGCGTCAGCGCCGGCATGTGCAGTACCGGATTCAGCCAGAGGATGGCGATGGCCAGCAGCGCCACCGTACCCAGCTTCATGAAAGTGGACAGGTAATCGCGCGGCGCCAGCAGCAGCCACACCGGCAACACCGCCGCCGCGAAGCCGTACACCATGATGGCGTAGGCGATCGGCAGCGGGCCGTGATCGAACCAGACGCGCAGTTGCGCTTGGTGATCGACCCAGCCGCCGCCCCACACCGCCAGCAGCAGCAACGCAATGCCGATGGCGCTGCCCTCCAGCACGCGGCCGGGACGGATGTTGCGCATGTAGACGCCGACCAGCACCGCAATCGGGATGGTCGCCGTCACCGTCGCGGTGGCCCAGGGGCTGTGCTTCATGGCGTTCACGATGACCAGGCCGAGCACCGAGATCAGGATCACCAGGATCATCAGGGTGCCGACCAGCGCCGCGCCGCCGCCGACCGGGCCGAGTTCATCGCGCGCCATCTGGCCCAGGCTGCGGCCGTCGCGGCGCGTCGAACAGAACAGGATCACCATGTCCTGGATGCAGCCGCCCAGCACCGCGCCGATCAGGATCCACAGCGTGCCCGGCAGGTAGCCGAACTGCGCCGCCAGCGTCGGCCCGACCAGCGGCCCCGGGCCGGCGATGGCGGCGAAGTGGTGGCCGAACACCACCCAGCGGTTGGTGGGCACGAAATCGCGCCCATCATCGATGCGCACCGCCGGTGTCGGGCGGCCATCGACCAGCAGCACGCGCGTCGCCACCCAGGCGCCGTATACGCGATAGCCGATGGCGTACACGCACACCGCGGCGGCGATCAGCCACCAGGCGTTGATCGGCTCGCCGCGGGCGGTGGCGATGCCGCCGACCGCCAGCGCGCCCAGCACGGTCGCAGCCATCCAGAACACAAGCCTGCCCAGCGATCCCATGGAATCTCCCCGGTCGTTTTTTACCCCTGCGCCCGTCGGCGCCCGGCTGCCAATGCTACCTGCTGGACGCTGTGTCGCTGCCCGCAGCGGGCCTTGATCTGCCGTGCACTATGCTTGGCCAACGCTGCCCGGGTACCTGCCATGAGCCAGTCCGATACCGACCGCTGGGAAGCCCGCTACCGGGCCGGTGCCGCCTACGCGGCCCGGCCGTCACCGTTGGTGCTCGACTGGCTGGCACGTTTGCCGCGCGGGCGGGCGCTGGATGTCGCCTGCGGCCTGGGCGCGACGGCCATCGCACTGGCCGCGGCAGGCTTCGATGTGGCGGCAATCGACATCGCGCCGACGGCGCTGGCCCGCGCCCGCGAGGAAGCGGGGCGACGCGGCGTAACGGTCGACTGGCGCTGCGCCGATCTGGCCGACCACCGTCTGCCCGAGGCCCACTACGACCTGATCGTGAACATCCACTTCGTGAACCGCGATCTGGTCGCGCAGTTCGCCGACGCCCTGAAACCCGGCGGCTGGCTGGTGTTCGAACAGCACCTGCGCTGGCCGCATCCGGTGGCCGGGCCGGGCTCGGCGCACTTCCGGCTGCGCCCCGGCGAGCTGCGGCACCTGCTGTGGCAGTTCGACCTCGTGCACTACGAGGAGGGACTGTTTCCCGCTGACGAATCGGGTAGTCAATTCGCACTCGCCCGCGCCGTGGCGCAAAAAACCGTGTAGCCACCGGCCAGTCGGCCACACGCACGCGCCCCTGGCCGGCGCCGAAAGTAGAATGTCCAACCCCGACACACCCGATCGAGCCCTGACTCACAGGCATGGACAGCAGCGATCTGAACGTCATCCGCGCCCTGCTGGGCTGGGTCCGGGCCGGTGCACGCGCGCATCTGGTCACCGTCACCCACACCTGGGGCTCCTCGCCGCGACCGGTCGGCTCCCTGCTGGCCGTCGGCGCTGCTGGCCAGCTCGTGGGCTCGGTGTCGGGCGGCTGCGTGGAGGACGACCTGGTCGCCAAACTGCGCGGCGGACAGGTTGCCGGCCGCGGTACCGAGCGCTTGATCTATGGCCTCAGCCGCGAGGAAGGCGAGCGCTTCGGCCTGCCCTGCGGCGGCACGCTGGAACTGGTCTGCGAGCCGGTGACGCAGCCCGGTGACCTGGCCGACGTGCTGGCCGCGCTCGAGCAGCGCCACGCCATCACCCGCGAACTGAACCTGGACAGCGGCACCAGCCGCCTGCTGCCGGCCGGTCCGCACACCGCCGCCTGCACCTGCAAGGACGGCATCCTGCGCAAGGTGTTCGGCCCGCAATGGCAACTGATCATCATCGGCGCCGCCGAGCTGTCGCGCTGCATCGCCCAGCTGGCGCAGGCGCTCGACTACCACGTCGTGGTCTGCGATCCGCGCGCGGACTACGCCGCGGCCTGGGACGTGCCGGGCACGGAACTGGCCTCCGGCCTGCCGGACGACGTGATCCGCACCCGCGTCACCGACCAGCGCTCGGCAGTGATCACCCTCACCCACGACCCGCGGGTGGACGACCTGGCGCTGATGCAGGCGCTGGAATCGCCGGCCTTCTATGTCGGCGCGCTCGGCTCCCAGCGCACCACGGACAAGCGCCTGGAACGCCTGCGCGAGCTTGACCTGCCGCAGTCCGCCATCGCCCGCCTGCACGCGCCCATCGGCCTGCCGATCGGCTCGCACGCACCGATGGAAATCGCCGTTGCCATCGCTGCGGAGCTGATCGCCGCCCGCAACGGCGCGCTCACCGGCGCACGCGCCCGGCTGGTCGAACCGGCCAGTCGCGCACCCGCCAGCGCCGCGTGACGGTTGGCATCCTGCTCGCCGCGGGCGCCGGTTCGCGCTTTGGCGGCGACAAGCTGCTCGCCCCGCTGCACGGCAAACCTCTGGTGCAGCACGCCATCGACGCCCTGCGCCCGGCAGTGACCGACATCATTGCGGTGGTGCGGCCCGGCAGCGCACGACTCACCGCCTTGCTCGCGCAGGCAGGCGCCCGCATCGCGGTGTGCGAGGAAGCGGCGCACGGCATGGGTCACAGCCTGGCCTGCGGCGCCCGGCTGGTGCCTGCTGGCACAAACCTGCTGATCGCGCTGGGCGACATGCCGGACATCGCGCCCGACACGATTGCGCGCGTGATTGCGGCGCTCGATGCCGGCGCCCAGATTGCCGTGCCCTGTCATCGCGGCCGGCGCGGCCATCCGGTGGGCTTTGCGGCCCGGCTGGTGCCGATGTTGCAGCAGCTGACACACGACCAGGGCGCCCGCAGCGTGCTGCTGGCCCACGCCGACGCCGTGCTGGAAATTCCGGTTGACGACCCGGGCGTGCTGGCCGACGTTGACACGGCAGCGGACCTGGCACGGGCGGCAGACCATGTCTCGGCCAGGCTCTAGCCGGCCCGACGAAACCGGCGCACGACACCCGATTCCCACGTGCCGCTTGGGTAGCGCGTCGCGCCGCGGTATCCTAGTCGAACGCGGGTGACCGAACGGTCAGCTGCGTACCCGCCCCCACCCGCTCTGATCCAGGTTACGTGCGCAACGCAGCCGCCGGTCCGGTGGCTTCCGGGCGCCTGCGTCCCTGGGAAAACGCAACTGGAGGTCTGCCATCGCATTGATCACCCCGTCTGTTCGTTTCGCCTCCCGCCGGCAGTCCCCGTCGGCATCACTTAAGCAGGACAAGGAAGACCATGTTCACCAAACCTACTCAGGCCCTGGGCGCGCTGGCGCTGCTGGGGCTGATTTCCGGCGCCGTTGCGCAGGATATTGCCGAAGGCACTGTGATCAGTGCCGCCAATATCGATCAGGTCAAGACCCAGACCTTCGAGGGCAAGCCCCTGGCCGATCTGATCCTGCCCACGCAGGAAAAAATGATTCGCGAGTTCGGCCTGCAGATGCGCCTGCGGCATAGCGCCGCCGTCGATGTCGATCCGAAGCTGGCGGCCCTGACCAAGCAGAACGCAGGCAAGGCGACCATCAATGCACAAACCCGTACGCTGGACAATTTCGTCGGCGGCATGCCGTTTGCCAGCATCGATGCCGGCAACCCGGCCGACGGCATCAAGGTGGCGCAGAATTTCATGCGCGGGCCGTGGTACGCCGACGTGCTGGACCTGAACCCGATGTACTTCGCGCTGATCGATGGCCAGAAGGGTCTGGACCGCGAACAGCAGTGGCGCTTCGGGCGCTACATGGCCAGCGGCGCCATCAACCCGGCGTTGACCGATCCGAAAGGCCAGATCGCCAAGTACGAGGTGGTGCTCAACAAGTACCCGAACGACACCCGCGGTCTGGGCGTGGTCACCATCCAGTACACGGATGCCCGGCTGCCGGACGTCTACGCCTACGTGCGCAGCGTGCGTCGGGTGCGCCGCCTGTCCAGCAACGCCTGGGCCGATCCGCTGTCCGCCACCGACCTGCTCAACGACGAGTCGTTCGGCATGAACGCGGACCCGGCCTGGTACAAGGAATGGAAGCTGGTCGGCAAGCGCTGGATTCTGGGCATCGCCCATTCCGGCGTGCTGCTGGACCCGAACTCGGGCTCCGGTGCGGCGCGTTTCCCGATGATCGACTTCAAGCAGGCGCCGTACTGGAACGTGATGGACGACTGGGAGCCGCGCGAGGTGTACGTGGTCGAGGCCACGCCCAACGCCGGACATCTGCTCAGCCGCAAGGTGCAGTACTACGATGCCAACCCGCTCGCGCCGATGCTGCACTGGCAGGAGTTCTACGACAAGAAGAACGAACTGTGGCGCATCGAGAACTGCAACTATCGCCGCACCAAGCGTGACGACGGCACCTACGCGCCGACCGTTTCGTTCGTCGGCGTTTACGACCTGCAGCGCCTGCACGCCAGCATCGTGTTCGCCGACCCCAAGGGCCGGCACAACTACCCGGATGCCAAGGCGGCCGATTTCGCGCCCGATGCCATCCCGCGCCTGATCAACTGACGACACGGGCCAACCCGGCCCGAGCACTGAACGCCCGTCGGCCCTGCGGTCGGCGGGCGTTTTTTTATGGGCGGCCGGGCAGAGGGGCAGGCAGACCATCCGTGGCTCACGGGTGATACTTAGGCCCGCGCTGAATAAATCCATCCTGGATTTCTCAGCGCCCGCCATCGGAAAAGCGTGGTTTTCCGATGGCTCACAACATCAGCGGCTTACGGCCACTGATTTTGGCAGCGCATCCCTGCGCTGCGGGAAACGCTGAATACTTCAGCGTTTCCTTAGGCCCGCGCAGCCCAAGGCCAGACCCGAGGAGACCCCGTGGAAAAGTCAGAATTCTTCGCCAACGCCCGCCCCGACACCCAGGGTCCGCTGACCGGCATCCGCGTGCTGGAGGCCACCAACTACGCCTCCGGCCCGGTGTGCGGCATGATCCTGTCGGACCTTGGCGCCGAGTCGGTGAAGTGCGAACTGCCGGGCACCGGCGATCCGAACCGCTTCGTGCCGCCGTTCATCAAGGACCAGCGCGACGGCGAATCGTCCGTGGTCTACAACACCATGAACCGGGGCAAGCGCTGCGTGACGCTGGATTTTCGCAAGCCCGAGGGCCAGGAACTGTTCCGTCGCCTGGCGGCCAAGGCCGACGTGCTGATCGAAAACTTCTCGCCCGGCACCATGGACGCCTGGGGCCTGGGCTACCAGGCCATCCGCGCGCTCAAGCCGGACATCATCTACACGTCGATTTCCGGCTTCGGCCAGTTCGGACCGCTGTCGCACAAGAAGGGCTTCGACCCGGTCGGCCAGGCCATGGGCGGCCTGATGAGCGTGACCGGCGAGGCCGGCGGCCGGCCACTGCGCGCCGGTACGGTGATTGCCGACGACATGGCCGGCTGGCAGGCCGCCATCGGCACGCTCGCCGCCCTGCATCACCGCAACAACACCGGCGAAGGTCAGCAGGTGGACGCCTGCCTGACCGACTCGCAGCTGTACGCCACCTCCTACGGCATCATGGCGGCGGCCGAGTGCGATTACATCTGGCAGCGCTCGGGCAACGCCATCGGCGGCGGCGCGCCCATGAACACCTACAAGACCTCCGACGGTCACTGGCTGTGCCTGTTCGCGCCGTTCGAGAAACAGTGGCGGGCGCTGTGCGCCGTGATGGGCCAGCCGGAACTGGCCAGCGACCCGCGCTGCGTGGACTGGAACGCCCGCGTGGCCAATGCGGAGTTCATCGACCTTGAAGTCGCCGCCTGGATCGCCACGCAGACCGCCGACCAGGCCGAAGCCACACTGGAAGCCGCCGATCTGGTCGCCGCGCGGGTCATGGACTTTGGCGACATCGTCAAGTTCCCCCACTACCACGCCCGCGACATGATCGTTAAAGCCGAGCACGCCGTGCACGGCCCGATCACCCACTACGGCGTTGCCACCAAGCACTCGCGCACCCCCGGCGGCGTGCGCCGGGCAGCACCGCTGCTGGGCGAGCACAACGCCGAAATACTCGGTGGCGAACTGGGCATCAGCGACACGGACCTGGCCCAGCTGAAGGCCCACAAGATCATCTGACATGCCCACGCCACCGAAGCTGCTGGACCTGATCGGCGCGCTGGTCGCCACGCCGTCGGTCAGCAGCTTCGAGGCGGATCTGAACCACGGCAACCGGGCGGTCATCGACCTGCTCGCCGGCTGGCTGGAAGACCTCGGGTTTCACATCGAAATCCAGGACCTGCGCACCGACCCGGCCAAGGCCAACCTGATCGCCACCCTGGGCCGGGGCGACGATGGCCTGATCCTGGCCGGCCACACCGACACCGTGCCTTGCGATCCGGCACTGTGGCGGCGCGATCCGTTCACCCTGACGGAAGCCGACGGCCGCCTGTATGGCCTGGGCACGGCCGACATGAAGGCGTTCCTGGCGCTGGCGATCGAGGCCGTGCGCGACCTGCGTGCACAAGACCTGAGGCGCCCGCTGGTGCTGCTGGCCACCGCCGACGAGGAAAGCGGCATGCTGGGCGCGCGCACGCTCGCCGCCGCCGGGCGGCGCCTGGGCCGGCACTGCATCATCGGCGAACCGACGGGCCTGAAACCCATCCGCCAGCACAAGGGCATCTTCGACGAGCGCATCCGCCTGGTCGGCCGCTCCGGCCACAGCAGCGATCCGGCGCTCGGCAACAGCGCGCTGGAAGGCATGCACGCGGTGATCGGCGCCCTGCTCGCCTGGCGCAGCGAACTGCAACTGCGCCACCGCGATCCGGCCTTCGGCGTGCCGGTACCCACGCTCAACCTGGGCCACATCCACGGCGGCGACAACCCGAACCGCATCTGCGGCGAATGCGAGCTGACGCTGGACCTGCGCCCGCTGCCGGGCATGGCCATCCCGGAGCTGCGCGACGAGCTGCGCGCACGGGTGCAGGCCGTGGCCGATGGTTTGGGGCTCGTGGCCGAATTCGATGCCATCTTCGACGGCCTGCCGCCACTGGCCACACCGGCCGAGGCACACATCGTGCGCCTGGCAGAACAGCTCAGCGGCGCGTCTGCGGGGGCCGCGGCTTTTGGCACCGAAGGGCCCTACTACACCGCGCTCGGCAGCCAGACCGTCATCCTCGGCCCGGGCGATATCGCCCAGGCGCACCAGCCGGACGAGTTCCTGGCGCTGGACAGGCTGGCTCCCACGGTGACCATGCTCAAACAGGCCATCGCGCGCATCTGCGCCTGAGCTGCCGCGACGTCGTGTTTACCCTTGGAAGCGCCCGGCATCCGGCAAGGGTGCCGGGTACGCCTCAGGCAGCGTGCCCGGCGCGTCCGATGCAGTGGTAGTCGAAGCCGCGCGCCGCCATGTGGGCCGGGTCGTACACGTTGCGCAGGTCCACCACCACGCGTCCGGCCATGCGCGTCCTGACCTCGTTCAGGTCCAGACCGCGGTACTCGTTCCACTCGGTCAGCAGCACCAGCGCATCGGCGCCGTCCAGCGTCGCATAGGGGTCGTCGCAGTAGTCGATGGCCGACGGCAACAGGCTGCGCGCCTCGGGCATGCCCTTCGGATCATGGGCGCGGATGTGTGCGCCGCGGTCCAGCAGCGGCGGCAGGATGGCCAGCGCCGGCGCCTCGCGCATGTCGTCGGTGTTCGGCTTGAAGGTCAGGCCGAGCACGGCGATGGTCTTGCCGGCCTCGCTGCCCCCCAGTGCCTGGCGAATCTTGAGCACCATGCGCGCCTTCTGGGCGGCGTTGACCTCGACCACCGCCTCGACGATGCGCGACGGCGCGCCGGCCTCCTGCGCCATGCGGATCAGCGCCAGCGTGTCCTTGGGAAAACACGAGCCGCCGTAGCCCGGCCCCGGGTGCAGGAACTTGCGCCCGATGCGGCCGTCCAGGCCAATGCCGCGCGCCACGTCGTGCACGTCGGCCCCGGCGTGCTCGCACAACTGCGCCATCTCGTTGATGAAGCTGATCTTGGTGGCCAGGAACGCATTGGCCGCGTACTTGATCAGCTCGGCCGTTTCAAGACCCGTGACCACGATCGGCGTCTCGATCAGGTTCAGCGGCCGGTACAGCTCGCGCAGCAGCGCCTCGGCCCGCGGGTTTTCGACGCCCAGCACCACCCGGTCCGGGCGCATGAAATCGCCAATCGCGGCGCCCTCGCGCAGGAATTCCGGATTGGAGGCCACGTCGAAGTCGGCCTGCGGATTCACCTCGTGCACGATGCGCCCCACCTGCCGGGCGGTGCCCACCGGCACGGTGGATTTGTCGACGATCACCGTGTAACCGCGCAGATGCTCGGCCACCTGGCGGGCGGCAGCGTAGACGTAGCTCAGATCGGCGTGGCCGTCGCCGTGGCGGCTGGGCGTGCCCACGGCAATGAACACCAGGTCCGCCTCACGCACCGCCACCGGCAGGTCGGTGGTGAAACTGAGCCGCCCGGCAGCGGCGTTGCGCGCCACCAGCTCGTCCAGACCCGGTTCGTAAATGGGAATCTCGCCCCGGCGCAGGCGCTCGATCTTGCCCGGGTCGATGTCGACGCAGGTCACGTCGGCGCCAAAGTCGGCAAAGCACGCACCCGACACCAGGCCCACGTAGCCGGTGCCGATCATCACGACGTTCATGTGTCCCGCAACTCCCTTCGACGAACAGCACAGAAAAATCAATCGGCGCGCATGATCGCACGCCGGGTGCGAGGGACGGTTTGCCCACCGGGCGCGCGACCGGCTGCGTTAAATTACCGGCCCGCGCAGGAGCCCCCATGAGCATCGCCGACAACGCCTTCACCCGCCTGCAACCGTTCGCCGACGCCCTCTACCACTGCGCCACCTGCAACTATTGCGGGTCCGCCACCTGGCCTCAGCGCGGCATCGACGGCGTGTGCGCCACCCTGCGCAGCCACTCGCCGGTGGCGTCGTATTCCGGCAAGGGCTATCTGGCCACCGCCCGGGCCTTGCTGGAAGGCGAGGCGCTGGACCTGGACAGCGTGGCCGAACGTGCTTACGCCTGCACCACCTGCGGCAACTGCGAGGCGGTGTGTCCCATCGACATGCCGCCGACTGCCGTAGTCAAGGCGCTGCGCGAAGAGCTGCACGAGCGCGGCCATGCGCCAGCCGCGGCGCTGGCGGTGCGCGATCACGTACTCACGCGGCAAAACCCCTGGGGCGCGCCGGCCGCCCACGATTCGGACTGGAGTCTGGGCCTCGCACCGCATCCGCAGCCCGACCTGTGGCTGCTGCCCGGCTGCGCGGCAGCCCATCGCCATCCGGCCGAAGTGCGCGCGGCGGCGCAGCTGCTGACGGTAATGGGCTTCGACGTCGGCTGGCCGCAGCAGGTGACCTGCTGCGGCGCACCGCTGACCGCGCTCGGCTTTGCCGATGACGCCGCCACGCAGCACGCGGCGCTGACCGCCAGCCTGCCGCAGCAGGCAACGCTGGCCGTGCTGGGCGGCGAATGCCTGTCGCAGCTGCGCCCCGACGGCCAGCCGGCGCAGTCCGTGCTGCAACTGCTGCACGCCGCCCTGCACGACGGCCGCCTGGCAGTCGCCGCGCGCGGTGATGCGCCACCACCGGCGGTGGTTGCCGTACAGGACAGCTGCCACCTGTCCAAGCCCCATCATGGCCTGACCGACATGGACGCCCCGCGCCTGCTGCGCGAGGTACTGGCGGCGCTGGGTTGTCAGGTGACACAGGCCGCCACGGCGCCCCGCTACGCCGTCTGCTGCGGTGCGGCCGGTGGCATGGCGCAGCTGCACCCGGCCTCGGCCCGGCGCATGGCTGGCGAATGCATCACCGCCGCCGACCGCTTCGGCGCCGAGGCGCTGATTGCGGCAAGCCCCCTGTGCGCCGGGCACCTGGCCGGCAGCGGCGGCGGCCGGCTGCCGGTGTACGGCATCTGCGAGTTCATCGCCGCCCACTACGCCGTCGCCGGACCGCACGCATGAGCTGGCAGACCGAAATCACTGCCCTGCTGCCGCCGGGCCTGGCCTGGCAGGAGCCGGTCGACACCCTGGCCTACCGGCGCGATACGTCCATCGTCAGCCCCGGCCGGCCAGAGCTGGTGGTGCGCCCGCCGGATGCGCCGACCGTGGGACGCGTGCTGGCGGCGGCCAGCCGGCTTAACGTGCCGGTCTACAGCCGCGGCGCCGGCTCCATGTACGCCGGCGGCGTGAATCCGCACGCCGGCGGGCTGGTGCTGGACCTCGGCGGCCTGGACGGCATCCTGGACATCGACGCCGTCAAGGGCGTGGTGGTGCTGGAGCCCGGCGTCACCTTCGGCGCGCTGCTGGCGGCGCTGGAGCCGTTCGGGCAGACCATCGGCATCGTGCCGTCCACCGGCGCCGCCGCCACCGTGGGCGGCGCGGTCAGCGCACATGCGCTGGGCACCGGCTCGCCGCGCTTTCAGAGCATGGGCGACGAGGTGGCGGGGCTGGAAGTGGCGCTGGCCGACGGCAGCTTCATCCGCACCGGCAGCGCTGCTGCGCACGGCGCCGGTTTTTTCCAGCGCTACGCGATCGGGCCGGACCTGACGGGCCTTTTCATCGGCGCCGACGGCACGCTGGGCGTCATCACCAAGATCGCACTGTGGCTGCACCCGTTGCCGGCACACCGCGAAACGGCGTGCCTGGGCTTTGCCGACTACCCGAGCGCCGCCGCCTTCATCGGCGAGCTGCAACGCAAGGCGCTGCTGGACAACGTCTGGTACGGCGCCGGCTACGACGCGGCAGCGGTGCGTGGCCGGCTGCTGGGCGCCGATCCGAAGCTCGATCCGGCCACCCTGCCGCGCTTCATGCTGGGCCTGGACTACGGCGGCGAACCGGACGCCGTGGCGCGCGACCGCACGCGCATCGAGGCGCTGGCGGCGCACTACGGCGGCCAGCCGCAGCCACGCTTCGACGAGGCTTATTTCCACGCCCTGCGTCGCGACGAGCTGTACTGGTATTCCTACGCCGGCTACTTCGCCAAGTCGCGCTGCGCGATGGTCCTGGTGTCGCTGGCCACGGAAACCCTGCCGGCCTTCCTGGACCTGGCGCAGACCTGGCGCGAGCGACACCCGCAGTTCACCTGGGCCAGCGCCAGCGTGCTGTGCCGGCGCGGCCTGCACGGCGCGGTGCTGACCTTCTACGACGAACAGCACCAGTGGCCCGACGTGCAACAGGTGGTGGCCAACTGCACCGGGGAGCTGATGGCGACCGGCTGCGTGCCCTACAAGAGCGGCAAACTGTGGGCCGATCAGGTCAGCCGGCTCACCGAATACCACCGTGCGCTGACGCGCATCAAACTGGCGCTGGACCCCGCGGGCGTGCTGGCGCCGGGCAATCTGGGGCTGGGCAGCGGATGAAGCGGCGCTTACAGCAAGCCGGCAAGGTCAATCACCACCCCTGGTAGCGAGACCGGCCCGATCGACTCGGCGCTACCAATGCGCCGCTGCTCGCCGTAGCCATCCGGCCCCGGCGCGCGATACACCGTCAGGCTACGACCGGCCACGTCCAGCAGCCACACTTCCGGCACGCCGTGGCGGGCGTAGAGCGGCACCTTCACGTCGCGGTCGTAGTCCAGACTGGCCTCGGCCACCTCCACGATCAGCAGCACGTCGGCCGGCTGCGGATGACTTTCCGCGTAGAAATCCGCCCGCGGCCGCAGCAGGGCAAGGTCCGGCTGGGGCTGCGAGTAGCGGTCCAGCTGAACCGGGTTTTGCACGGAGACGATCGCATCCGCGCCAACGGCCGCACCGAACAAGCGTGTCAGGCGCGAAACCGCGCCCGCATGACGGCTACCGATGGGCGCCATATCGATGAGGTCTCCGTCGATCAGCTCGACCCGGTCGTCTTCGACCAATATGCCGGCCTGCGCCATGCGCTGGAATTCGCTGACGCTGTGACGATGACGAACCGGCGGCGAGGAAACGTGCATGGCGTACCACCCGATGACTGCGCTGCAAGCTTAGGCAGACCGGCGGCGGCGGGTCAATCGGCTACTTCAGCAGCAGCACCGGCCGGTCGGTAAGGTGCAGCACCTCGCTCGCTACCGATCCGAGCAGCGCACCCTTGACGCCGCCCAGGCCGCGCGTGCCCATCACGATCTCATCGCAGGCGTGGCTGGCCGCGAACTGGGCGACCGTTGCGGCCACCTCGCCCACCACCACGTGCGATTCGACCTGCACGCCAGCCCCGGCCAGCACCGCCTGCGCCGGTTCCAGGGCGCCCTGGGCTTCTTCGCGGTAATACCCATCGAGCGCTTCCTGGCTCAGGAAGCGGCGCACCAGGCCCGAAGCCACCGGCGCCTGCACGTTCAGCAGCAGCACCGTCAGCGGCTCGGCCAGGCGGGCGGCCAAAGTGGCCACGTGGGCGACGGCGCGCAGGGCGTGTTCGGAACCGTCGACTGCCAGCAGGATTTTCATCACTCACGCTCCTTGTCTGCATCGGGCTGCGTCGCGTTGGCGGCGGCCAGGGGCACCTCGTGCGTCGGCGCTGGCTGGCGGGCCGCCAGCCATTTGCCGACGATCACCACCAGCACGGCGCCCAGCGCGGGTGCGAACCAGTGGATGTACGGCACGGCGGCCTGCAGCCAGGCTTTGACGAAACCGTCGGTGATCATCATGTCGGCCGCCACGTAACCCAGCAGGGCGGCGCCCACGGTGATGATGACCGGGTAGCGATCCATCAGCCGCAGCAGCACCGCGCTGCTGAAGACGATCAGCGGAATGCTGATCGCCAGACCCAGGATCAGCAACAGCGCACTGCCCTTTGCGGCGGCGGCGATGCCGACCACGTTGTCCAGGCTCATCGCCACATCGGCAATCAGGATGGTGCGCACGGCACCGGCCAGCGTGGTGCTGGTCGGGCCGTCATGCTCACCCTCGCCGCCCTGCGGGCGCAGCAGGCTGACGCCGATCCACAGCAGCAGCGCGCCGCCGGCCAGTTTGAGGCCCGGATAGCTCATCAGGGCGGCGGCCAGCAGCGCCAGCGCCACGCGCATGGCAATGGCAGCGCCGGTGCCCAGCAGCACTGCCCGCCTCCGCTGACCAGGCGGCAGGCCGCGCGACGCCAGGGCGATCACCACCGCGTTGTCGCCGGACAGCACGATGTCGATGCCGATGATCTGCAGCAGGGCAATCCAGAACGCAGCGCCGGAGGGTAAGTCGTGCATGGGCAAGGCCGTCGCGAAGGGCCGCGCATTCTAACCGGCGCCCCGGCGGAGTATCGTTGGCCCACCCTGCCCGAGCCGCGGGGTTCGTACCGAAACTTGCCCGGCCGTGTGGCCAGGTTCTGCGGTCTGATCAGTCCGGGACGGACCGATTCAGACCTTCCCAAACCCAAGAGGAGATCGACATGCCCGAATTTACCCGCAGCGAAGCCAAACCCTGGGCCAAGGCCCGCGTGCGCGACTTCTACGCCGCGCCCATCACGCCGCTGACCAAGGATTTTGAACTGGACGAAGCCGGCATCCGCGAGAACATCGAGGCCTACATCGACTGGGGCGTGAACGGCCTGGTGGTGGGCGGCTTCGCCAACGAAACCTGGAACATGCGCCCGGAGTGGTGGTACCGCCTGCACGAGATCACCGCCGACGCGGTCAAGGGCCGCACGGACCTGTGGACCATCATCCTGGACCCCTGCGCCGAGGTCTGTGTGGACAAGCTCAGGCACGTCGAGAAGCTCGGCTTCTCGGGCGCCGAGCTGATGAACCCGATGACCCAGCTGCGCGGCGACGACGAGATCTACAACTTCTTCAAGTACGTCACCGACCGCAGCGACCTTGGCATCTGCCTGTATCGCACGCCGGTGTCGGGCAAGGTGATGGGTCTGGAACTGCTAAAGCGCCTGGTCGACATCGAGACCGTGGTCTGCACCAAGCAGGGCAACCTGAACCGCGCCGAGTCGCTGCTGCTGCGGCGCGAGCTGCGCGACGACTTCATCGTCTCGGACCCGACCGAGCACTTTTACCTGGACGAGCTGCGCGAGGGCGGCCAGGTGCTGTTCGCCGAGTTCTCGTACCTGATTTACGGCCGCAAGCGCTCGGTGCTGCGCTCGTATGTCGACAAGGCGCGCGCCGGCAACTGGGAAGCGGCCTATGCCGACTGGAAGACGCTGCGGCCCATCTGGCATCTGTACGAGGACGAGTTCATGAACCCGCTGATCCGCACGGCGTCGTACGCGTCCCTGATGTCGGTGATCAAGATCTGGTGCGAGACGCTGGGCCTTAAAGCCGGCCCGATGAAGCCGCCCGTAGAACACTTGCCGCCGGCCGATCGAGAACGCCTGGTCGGACGCATCAAGGCGCTGGGGCTGGTCTGAGCCTGCCCTGAGTTGAACACGGCGCCGGGGTGCAAGGCCCCGGTGTCGTCGTGCTTACCTACCGCGGCTCGGGCCACCCGCACAACGGAACCGCGCCAGCGTTCCAGCTCCGATTCTTCATCGACGAACCGGCGCGCCCGGCCGCATGACGCGATCTTGACCCGCGACAAGCCGACGCCGCAAAGCGCCTGCACCATGCCTGCTGTGCCCTGCCGGGCTACCGGCCAAGCGGTCACCGACCGAATCAGCGCAGCAGGAGAAACCCCGTGGCAGTCAGCCGGATCGGCTACGTCAGTCTTTTTGTAACCGACCTGACCGCGGCCCGGCGCCATTACGTCGAGGTGGTCGGCCTGTGCGAAACAGACCGCGACGCAGGCGGGCGTCTGTACCTTCAGGCAGCCGACAACCAGGACCATCACTGCCTGATCCTGACCGCCGCGCCGCATGCCGGTATCGATCATGTCGCATTCAAGGTGGGCGAGGTGCAAGACCTGGCCGAAGCGCAGGCGGCCGTGCAGGCGCGCGGCGTGACGGTGCGCCAGGTTCCCGCCGGGGATGTGCTGGGGGCCGGCGCGGCGATTGCCTTCAGCCTGCCTTCGGGCCAGGAAATGCGCCTGCTGCATCACCTGGACAAGATCGGCTACGCCACCGGCATGCGCAACCCGAACCCGGTGCCGCCGCGCGGCAAGCCGGGTGCGCGCTCGACGCACCTGGATCACCTGCTGCTGGCCGGCGAGCGGCCGGCCGACACGGCGCAGTTCCTGATCGACGTGCTCGACTTCAATCTGTCCGAGCAGGTGGTGGCACCGGACGGCAGCGTCATCGCCGCCTTCACCACCTGCGGCCACACCATGCACGATCTGGCCATCGCTCCCGGCCCGAACGGCCATTTGCACCACATCGCCTTTGGCCTGGAAAGCCGCAGCGACGTCATTGGCGCCGTCGACATCATGAAGGAAGCCGGCACCAAGATGATGGAATACGGCCCCACCCGGCACGGCGTGTCGGGCGTGACGACCATTTATTTCTTCGACCCGGCCGGCAACCGCAACGAGGTCTACAACGGCGCCTACCAGGCCGGCGGCGTGCCGGGGCTGATCCCGCCCATCGTCTGGCAGGCGCAGGAGTTCCCGCGCGGGGCGTTCTATTACGAGAGCGTGGTGCCGGAGAGCTTTTTCGCGGAAGTCACCTGAGGCGCACGTCATGGCACTCAAGCACCAGGGCATCCACCGCCTCGGCTACGTGCGCCTGGCCCTGGCCGACCCGCGTTTGCTGCGCGCCCGGGCCTTCTACTGCGAGCAGTTCGGCCTGCTCGAATCCCGCCGCGGGCCGGGGCGGCTGTACCTGCGCTGCTGGCACGAGCCGTTCGCCTACTCGCTGGTGCTGGAGGAAAGCACCGACAACCGGCTGGTCGAAATCGGCTTTCAGGTGCGGGACGACGCGGATCTGGCGCGTTTGGCCGGCCTTGTCGAACGAACGGGCGTCGCGGTGGAACGCAGCGATGCTGGCGCCGAGCTGGAGAGCCTGGGCACCAGCATCGCCTTCACCATCCCGGGCGGACCGCTGCTGCGCCTGTACGCCGACATGGCGCAGCCGGGCTACGTCACCGGCTACGATTCACCCGACTGGGTCACGCCGCGACCCCTGCGCGGCACCCCAGCGCCGTTTTTTTTGAACCACGTCGGCTTCACGGCGCCGGACCCACAGGCGGCGGTGACGTTTTTGCGCCAGGTGCTCGGCTTCGTGGTGTCCGAGCGCATCGACAGCGCGGACGGCACGCTGTTATCGGCGCTGCTGTTTCGCATGTCAAAGGAAGTCGGCGGCCAGGAACTGGCCGTGTTTCCCGGTCCGGCCGGGCGGCTGCACCACATCGCGTTTACCAAGGAAGACCCGAACGACATCCTGCTGGCCGGCATGTACCTGCGCGAAGCCGGCGCGGACATCGACCGCTACGGCCCGACCCGCCAGCCCTACGGCAAGACTTTCTCCCTGCACTGCTTCGATCCGTTCGGCGCGCGTCTGGAGCTTTGTGCCGGCGGCCGCGTAACCGAGGTCCACAGCGAATTCGAGCCGGTGGTGTGGGACGAGGCGCAGCTGGGCAAGGCGCTGTCCTGGTACGACCGCGACCTGCAAACGGCGTTTCTGGAGCCGTCGCTGGGCTGAGCGCACGCCAGTCGGCAGACCCGCTCGCCGGTGTGCGGTGTACCTTTGCCGTCCTTCCATGACGGAATCGGTGCATGGCCACCTGGGCAATCGGCGATATTCAGGGCTGCTTCGATGAGTTCAAGGCGCTGCTGCGCGCCATCGACTTTCGGCCCGACCGCGACCGGTTGTGGCTGGTCGGTGACCTGGTCAACCGCGGGCCGCAGTCGCTCGAAACCTTGCGCTTCGTGCGCGCGCTCGGGGACGGCGCGATCACGCTGCTCGGCAACCACGACCTGCACCTGCTGGCAGTCGCGGCTGGACACGGACGCCTGAAGCGCGGCGACACGCTGGACGACGTGCTGGCGGCGCCGGACCGGGGCGCGCTGCTGGACTGGCTGCGCGCCCGGCCGCTGTTTCATTACGACGCGGGGCTGGGCATGGCGATGGTCCACGCGGCGCTGGCGCCGGGCTGGGATCTGGCCACAGCCGCGGCGCGTGGCGCCGAGGTGCAGGCCGCGCTGGCGGGCGATGCCGACGGCTATTTCGCGCACATGTATGGCGACACCCCGCATCGCTGGGAGGACACCCTGCACGGCTGGCGGCGGCTGCGCGTCATCACCGATTACCTGACCCGCGTGCGCTTTTGCCGGCCGGATGGCACCTACGAAATGCGCGCCAAGGGTCCGCCCGGCACGCAACCACAAGGCTACCTGCCGTGGTACGCCCTGCCCGGCCGGGCCAGCGCGGGCACGCCGATCGTGTTCGGGCACTGGTCCAGCATCGGCCTGGTCGACGGCCACGACGTGTATGCGCTCGACACCGGCTGCGTCTGGGGCCGGCAACTGAGTGCCCTGTGCCTGGAAGACCGGCGCTGGGTGAGCGTGGATTGCAGCGCCCACGGCCCAGCGGGCGGGGATTAACATGCCAACACGAGCCACCGTGCGCGACGCGGGCGCCGCTCCCACAATCTTTGATTCTGTGTGGGAGGCCCGCCGTCGGGCCGAATGAGCCCGCGCAGCCGAACTGACAGCCAGGGAGGAGACCAGCATGAACGCCATCCAGCGCCCGCCCGGCACCCCGCTCGAGTGGCCCGGACCGCAGGACAGCGTCACCCGCGTGCCGGGCCGGGTGTTTTTCGATCCGGACGTTTACGCCCTCGAACAGGAGCGCATCTTCCGCGGGCCGGTGTGGAACTACGTCGGCCTGGAGGTGGAACTGCCCAATCCGGGCGACTACAAGACCGCACAGGTCGCCGATACGCCGGTCATCGTCAGCCGCGACACCGACGGCAGCATCCATGCCTGGGTGAACCGCTGCGCGCACCGCAACGCCAAGATTTGCCAGGACAAACTGGGCCACACGGACAATTTTTACTGCGTCTACCACCAGTGGACCTACGACCTGACCGGGCGCCTGATCGCAGTGCCGTTCCAGCGCGGCATCGGCGGCCAGGGCGGCATGCCGGCCGATTTCGACATGGACGCGATCCGGCCCAAGAAACTGCGGGTCGAGAACTTCTGCGGCGTGCTGTTCGTGAGCTTCAGCGACCAGACGCCGCCGTTCGAGGACTACGTCGGGCCGCACGTGGCCAAGTTCATGCGCCGCATCTTCAACCGGCCGATCAAGATCCTCGGCCACCAACACCAGCACATGCGCGGTAACTGGAAGCTGTACGCCGAGAACCCGCGCGACGGCTATCACGCCAGCCTGCTGCACCTGTTCTTTGCCACCTTCGGGCTATTTCGGGCCAGCCAGAAAGGCCAGCTGCACGTGACCGAAAGCGGCCTGCACACGTGCTTCTACACCTACGTCGGCAAGGAGGACGAAGCCGCCCGCCAGCAGGGCATGCAGGAAGCCGCCCACACCTACCAGGAAGGCACCTACACGCTGGAAGACGGCAGCCTGCTCAGGGGCAAAATGGAGTGGGACGACGGCATCAACCTGGTGATCATCGACGTGTTCCCGATCATGATGATGCAGCAGATCGCCAACGTGCTGAACATCCGCCAGTTCGAGCCGCACGGCCCGGACGGCGTGACCGTGCACTACACCTTCTTCGGCTACGCAGACGAGGCTCAGGAACTGACCGACATGCGCCTGAAGCAGATCAACCTGATCGGCCCGGCCGGGCTGGTGTCGATGGAGGACGGCCTGGCCATCGAGATCGTGCAGCAGGGTATTGCCAGGGACGGCGGCACCGAGGCCATCGTGGAGATGGGTGGCCGCACCGTGGCCGCCGACACCACCTTCATGGCCAGCGAAGACCCGGTGCGCGGGTTCTGGAACGGCTACCGGCGGCTGATGGATCTGTGACGCCGCGACTGGCGCTGTCGGGCCGACGTCAGTCAGTCGGCAAAGCCTGGACCGGCTCCCGCCGAAGGTCCGCCAATACCTGCACGGCGCTGGGCATCGGCAGGCCGCCCGTGGCATCCGCACGCAGCAAGGGCGCCAGCGTGGTGCGCAGCACCGCGTACACCGTCGGATGCTGGGCTTCCATCTCACTGAGCAGCGCCTTCATCTGCTGGCGCTGGCGGGTGGCGGAATCGCAGGTCGGGCAGTTGTCCGGAATCACCGGCAGCGGCGCGCTTTGCGCAAAGGCCGCGGTCTGCCGCTCGCGGGCATAGACCAGCGGACGGATCACCCGCAGGTCGCCGTCGTCATTGAGATACACGGCCGGCATGGCGCGCAGCTTACCGCCGAAGAACGCGTTCATCAGAAACGTTTCGGCCACGTCGTCCAGGTGGTGCGCCAGCGCCAGGCTGTTGTAGCCGTGCTCGCGCGCCAGACCGTACAGCTTGCCCCGACGCATGCGTGAGCAGAACGCGCACAGCGTGCGGCCCTCGAACGAGCTCTTGGCCGCCCGCGCCAGGCTGTAGCTGGCCTGGTAGTAGGGCACGCCAAGGCTTTCGGCATAAGCGGCCAGCGGGCTCGGATCGTAGCCGGGCATCTGCGGGTCGATGTTGGCGGCGCCGATCTCGAACCGCACCGGCGCGCGCTGTTGCAGATACAGCAAGACGTGCAGCAGGGACAGGCTGTCCTTGCCACCGGACACGCCGACCAGGATGCGGTCGCCATCGCGAATCAGGTCGAACTCGCGTATCGCATCGGCGGCGGCGGAAAGCAGACTGCGCGAGGGTTTGACGACAGGATGCATGGGCAATCGGGCGGTGGAACGTGGCGGCCCCTGATTGTCCCACAGCGCCTGCCCGCGGCCTGCGTGGGACAATTGCTTCAACACCCACCCTAGGAGGCCCGCCGTGGCCATCAGCAAAGTGACCAACGTCTACTACGTGGTGCCCGACATGGACGCCGCGCTGGCTTTTTACCGCGACACGCTGGGCCTGACGGTGAAGTTCCAGGACGGCGACAAGTGGACTCAGTTCGACGTTGGCGGCACGCAGGTGGCACTGGCCACCCCGGCGCCGGGCCAGGTCGATCCGGGTCGCAACGCGACCGTGGTGCTGCAAGTGGACGATCTGGCCGCCACGCGCGCCGATCTGACGGCGCAGGGCATCGCTCTGAGCGACGTCATCAGCATGGGCAGCCACGGCAGCTTTTTCACCTGCCGCGATCCGGCCGGCAACGTGGTGCAGTTCTTCGCCCGCGGCTGAGCGCCGCCGCCCCCCAGCGGCCGCCAGACCGGCGGACCCAAAAGCTCAGTGCGGCAGGTGGTCGCGCCCGGCGACGATAGCAATCGCCCGCGCGATGCCGATTCCCACACCGACGACCAGCAATACCGCGCCCAGCAACACGCCGAACGGCCCGAGCGTAAAGACCATGATCAAGGCGCACGCCGCCAGCGCCAGGGCAAGTACGAATGCGTCGTCCATGGCAGGCTCCTCCTGTGATTTTGAAGGTGCCCGAAGTGGCGGCAGCCGGTCCGGCCGCCACGCGACCCCGGACGTCGCCAGCATACGCCGCCTCACAGTCGGCGCACCGAATATGTGCGTCCATACTTTGGCTGACTGCCACCACCGCCCACGGCCGGTACAATCGGCAGCCATGGCCTTGCATAACCGCCCCGCACAGGAATCGCTGTCTTCCCCCACCGGCGGGCGTGCCATGCCGTCAGGACACTCACCATGAACAAGCCATCCGAGCCGGCCGTGCCGCATATCGCCGACGTCCAGGGATCGCCCGACACCCGCCAGCTGGACATAGACCGCGTGGGTATCAAGGCCGTCCGCCACCCGGTGCGCATCCTGGCGCGCAGCGGCGCCGAGCAGCACACGGTCGCCAACTTCAACATGTACGTGCACCTGCCGCACAACTTCAAAGGCACGCACATGTCCCGCTTCATCGCGATCCTGAACAGCCACGAGCAGGAAATCTCGCTCGGCAGCTTCCGCCAGATGCTGCGCGAAATGTGCGAGCGCCTGGAGGCGCGTGCCGGCCACATCGAGATGAGCTTCCCGTTTTTCGTCAACAAGGCGGCCCCGGTCACCGGCGTGACCAGCCTGATGGACTACCAGGTCAGCTATATCGGCGAATTCGTCCACGGCCAGGACGAACGCCTCACCGCCAGGCTGGTGGTGCCGGTCACCAGTCTGTGCCCGTGCTCGAAGGAGATTTCCGACTACGGCGCCCACAACCAGCGCACGCACGTGACGCTGACCGCGCATCTGCGCACGCCGGTGTGGATCGAGGAACTGATCGAACTGGTCGAGGCGCAGGCGTCGAGCGAGCTGTACGGCCTGTTAAAGCGCCCGGACGAGAAATACGTCACCGAGCACGCCTACGACAATCCGAAGTTCGTCGAGGACCTGGTGCGCGACATCGCCGGCGCGCTCAACAACGACGAACGCCTGGCCGGCTACGTGGTGGAGGCCGAGAACTTCGAGTCCATCCACAACCACTCGGCCTACGCGCTGATCGAAAAGCCGGTCCGCGACGGCTGAACAGCCTCAATACTTGCGCCGCAGCACCAGCATGTCCTGTGCATGTTCGATCTGCGTGCGCGACAGGAACGACATGCCCAGCAGCGCCCGACTCGGCTGTGCGCCGCGGATGACCACGGCCTGCACGTTGGGCAACCGGACGCTGCCGACACCGACCTCGCGCAGGGTAACGGCGTAGGCCTCGGTAACCCCGCTGGCGGTTTCGACAAGTCCGCGGCTGCCGGTGCGGTAGTCAATGCCAAGCCGGCGCGCCGTGGCGTCGTTCATGGCCACGCTCGTGGCGCCGGTGTCGACCAGGAATTCGACCGACTGGCCATTGATGGTTCCGACCGTCAGGAACATGCCGTTTTCATCGCGGGGAATGCGCACTGCTGCGCCCTGGGCGGCCGGCAACGCCCCGCCTGCGCGCCCGCCAAGCGGCACGTCCTGCACCCGGCCGTCCACCTGCAGACGCGCGCTTGCCGCGCCGAGCGCCAGCAGGCGCACGCCTTCCGGGCTGGTCTGCCCGACCCGCAGCGTGCGCCGCACGCCGTCCACCTGCAGCACCGCGCTTTGGCCGAGCACGGCCTGTAATTCGACCACGGGCGCAGCGCTGACGCTGCCAAGCAAGCCCGCGCCGATCAATAGCAGTGGAGCAATGAACCGACTCAGCAGGCGCATCACGGCCGGCATCGGCGGCGGGCTCAGCCGCCCAGACGCGCCTTCACGCGCTGGCTGACGTCCGACATGTCGGCGCGGCCCTGCACCTGCGGGCGCAGCAGCGCCATCACGGCGCCCATGTCGCGGGCACTTTGCGCGCCGCTGGCGGTGATGGCATCGGCGATCAACCGGTCGATTTCGGCCGCTGTCAGGGCTGCCGGCAGGAACTCCTGCAGGATGCCCAGTTCGAAGCGTTCCTTGTCGGAAAGATCGGTGCGACCGGCGGCCTCGAACTGGCTGATCGATTCGCGCCGCTGCTTGACCATCTTGTCGAGCACCGCCAGCACCTGCGCGTCGTCGAGCACGATGCGCTCGTCGACTTCGCGCTGCTTGATGGCGGCGGTGATCAGTCGCAGCGTGCCGAGGCGGTCCCGGTCGCGGGCCCGCATGGCGGCCTTGACGTCCTCGTCAAGGCGCTGCTTGAGGGACATGGCGCTCAGGCCAGTCGCGCACCGCGCACGCGACGCACGCTGCGGCCGCCGCGGGATACTTTCTTCTGATGCCGCTTGACCGCCGCCGCGGCCTTGCGCTTGCGTTCCTGGGTCGGCTTTTCGTAGAACTCGCGCCGCCGCGATTCGGACAAGACACCGGCTTTTTCGCAGGTGCGCTTGAAGCGGCGCAGGGCGACGTCGAAGGGTTCGTTTTCGCGCAGTTGAACGACCGGCATGCAATGACCTCTGGAAACCTGAAGCCGGCCAGGGCAAAACCCAAAAGCCGGGGCGAAGAAAAGTGCTAGATTCTAGCTGCACTTGCGCCTGTGGCGAAACTCGCCCCCGCCCGCCGCTCCCGATTGCCCCCCATGCTGGTCCTTGGCCTCGAAACTTCCTGCGACGAAACCGGCCTTGGCCTGTACCACAGCGAGCGCGGCCTGCTCGGCCACACGCTGCACAGCCAGGTCGGCCTGCACGCGCCCCACGGCGGCGTGGTGCCCGAACTGGCGTCCCGCGACCACCTGCGCCGCACGATTCCACTGTTGCGCGAGCTGCTGGCCGAAACCGGCGCTGAACTCTCGCAGCTGGACGGCATCGCCTACACCGCCGGTCCGGGCCTGATCGGCGCGCTGCTGGTCGGCAGCAGCATCGGCCGCAGCCTGGCCTATGCGCTGGGCATTCCGGCGGTCGGCGTGCACCACATGGAAGCGCACCTGCTCTCGCCGCTGCTGGATCCGGCCAGCCGGCCGCAGTTTCCGTTCCTCGCCCTGCTGGTGTCGGGCGGCCACACGCTGCTGGCACAGGTGCACGGGCTGGGTGCGTACACCATCCTTGGCGAGTCGGTGGACGACGCGGCCGGCGAGGCTTTCGACAAGACTGCGAAGCTGCTTGGCCTGCCCTACCCCGGCGGTCCGGCGCTGGCCGCGCTGGCCCAGCATGGCCGCCGCGATCGCTACACCCTGCCACGGCCGATGACCAGCAAGCCGGGGCTCGACTTCAGCTTCAGCGGCCTCAAAACGCAGGTGCGGCTGCTGATCGAGGCGCATCCCGAGGCCGACCACCGCGCCGACATCGCCCGCGCCTTTGAGGACGCAGTGGTCGACACGCTGATCATCAAGTGCCGGCGCGCGCTGGCACAGACCGGCCTTGGCGCGCTGGTCGTAGCCGGCGGCGTCAGCGCCAATCGCCACCTGCGGGCTGCGCTGGATGCCGCTGCGGCCAACGACGGCTTTGCCGTGCATTACCCGCCGCCCGAACTGTGCACCGACAACGGCGCCATGGTGGCCTTTGCCGGCTGCCTGCGGCTGCTGGCCGGAGAGCGGGCGAGCAGCGACTGCAGCGCCCGCGCGCGCTGGCCGCTGGCGGAACTGACCGCCGCGCCCCGAACGGGCGTTTTGCTATAGTCCGGCGATGATCACCAGCAGCCCCACGCCCAGCCTGATCGACCCCTTTCAGCGGCGCATCGAGTACGTGCGCGTGTCGGTCACGGACCGCTGCGACCTGCGCTGCAGCTACTGCATGCCCAAGGGTTTCGACGGTTTTCATGAGCCGGACGACTGGCTCACCTTTGGCGAAATCGAGCGCGTGGTCGGCGCCTTCGTGCGCCTTGGTGTGCAGCGCATTCGTCTGACCGGCGGCGAGCCGCTGGTACGCCGCGACTTGCCTGATCTGGCTGGGCGCCTGTCTGCCCTGCCCGGCCTGGCGGATCTGTCGCTGTCCACCAACGCCGTGCGCCTGGACAAGTACGCGGTCGCCCTGAAAGCGGCCGGTGTGCGGCGCGTCAACGTGAGTCTCGACTCGCTGAACCCCGAGCGGTTCGCGCAAATCACCGGCGGTGGCAAGCTGCACAAAGTGCTGCGCGGCCTGGAGGCTGCCCACGCAGCGGGCCTGGCGCCGGTCAAGATCAACATGGTCGCCATGGGCGGCGTCAACGACGACGAAATCGAGGACATGGTGGCCTTCTGCGCCCAGCGGGACTTCACCCTGCGCCTGATCGAGACCATGCCCATGGGCGACACCGGCCGCAACGCCACCGGCCAGTACCTGAACCTGCAGACGGTGCGCGAGCGGCTGACCGAGCGTTTCGACCTGATCCCGGACATCCTGCCCGGCGGTGGGCCGGCGCGCTATTACCGGGTGGCCGGCTCGAAAACCACCATCGGCTTCATCACGCCGATCTCGCAACACTTTTGCGAAACCTGCAACCGCGTGCGCCTGGCCGTGGACGGCACGCTGTACCTGTGCCTGGGCCAGGACAACAGTTACGAACTGCGCCCGATGCTGCGCGCCGGTGCCAGCGATGACGAACTGGAAGCCGCCATCCGCAGCGCGATTGGCCTGAAGCCCGAACGGCACGAGTTTCGCGAAAAGCCGGAAAAGGTCATCCGTTTCATGTCGATGACCGGCGGCTGAGCCGCCGCTAGCCTTCGCCCGCCGTGCGCAGCACGGCCAGAAAATCCGCTCCGTAACGCTCCAGCTTGGCCGTGCCCACCCCGCCGATCTGCGCCAGTTCGGCCTGCGTCTGCGGCCGCTGGGCGGCCATCTGTGCCAGCGTCGCATCGTGAAAGATCACGTAAGCCGGCACGCCATGCTCCTCCGCCAGACGCCTCCGCTCGGCCCGCAGCGCATCGAACAACGCCTGATCGGCCGCCGGCACCGCTGACTGGCCGCCGCTGGCGCGTTTCTGGCGGCTTCGCTCGGTCGCCGTCGTCTCCTCCCGCAGGCGCAAGGTCTGCTCGCCCCGTAACAGCGGGCGCGCCTGCTCGGTCAGACGCAGACTGCCGTGACCCTCGATATCGACGCTCACGTAGCCGCGCGCCACCAGTTGTCGGTAGATGGCGCGCCACTGCGTCGCCGGTCGTTCCTTGCCGCGCCCGAACACCGCCAGCCGGTCGTGACCAAGACTGGCAATGCGCGGATCGTCCCCGCCGCGCAGCACGTCGATCAGGTATCCCACGCCAAACCGCTGCCCGGTGCGGTAAATGCACGACAGGGCCACCTGGGCCGCCACGGTGGCATCGAAGGTGGCGGGCGGGGCCAGACAGTTGTCGCAATTGCCGCAGGGCTCGGCCATCTGTTCGCCGAAATAGGCCAGCAGCGCCTGGCGCCGGCAGTCGGTGATCTCGGCCAGACCCAGCAGGGCGTCGAACTTGCCCTGCTCCACCCGACGTCGCTCCTCGGGCACATCGCTGCTGGCCAGCAACTGCCGCACGCCGACCACGTCGGCCAGGCCATACCCCATCCAGGCGTTGGCCGGCAGACCATCGCGACCGGCGCGGCCGGTTTCCTGGTAATAGCTCTCGATGTTCTTGGGCAGGCCCAGGTGCGCCACGAAGCGCACGTCCGGCTTGTCGATGCCCATGCCAAACGCCACCGTGGCCACCATCACCAGGCCGTCCTCGCGCAGGAAACGGCGCTGGTTAGCAGCGCGCAGATCGGCCGGCAGACCGGCGTGGTAGGCCACCGCCACCCGGCCATGTTTCTCAAGCCAGGCGGCGGTTTCCTCCACCCGGCGCCGGGTCGGGCAGTAGACGATGCCGGTGTCGGTACGGTGGCGGCTGTCCAGAAAATCCAGCAGCCGGTCCCGCATCTGCTCGCCCTGCTGGATGTAGTAGCGGATGTTGGGCCGGTCGAAACTGGCGGTGAACACCGCCGCATCCTGCAAGCCCAGACGCTTCATGATGTCGCGCTGCGTGGGCCCGTCGGCAGTAGCAGTCAGCGCCAGTCGCGGCACGCCGGGGAAGCGCTCGCCAAGCACGCCAAGCCCGAGATACTCGGGCCGGAAATCGTGCCCCCACTGCGACACGCAGTGCGCCTCATCGATGGCAATCAGCGCCGGGCGCACACCCTGCAGCAGCTCCAGCGTGCGCTCGCCCAGCAGCCGCTCGGGCGCCATGTAGACCAGGTCCAGCCGCCCGGCGGCCAGATCGCGCTCCGCCTGCGCCGCGGCGCCCGATGGTAGACCCGAGTGCAGCGCCGCAGCCGCCACGCCCAGTTCCCGCAGCGCCGCCACCTGATCGTCCATCAGCGCGATCAGCGGCGACACCACCACGCCGACCCCCGGCCGCACCAGCGCCGGCACCTGATAGCACAGCGACTTGCCGCCGCCGGTCGGCATGATTACCAGCGCATCGCCACCGGCCACCACACGGTCGATGACCGCCGCCTGCTGACCCCGGAAGGCGTGGTAGCCGAAGACCGTAGTGAGAATTTCAAGAGCGCTGGACATGATGTCAGCGATTATGCGATGACCCGTCCGAGGCGCGCCAACACCGCGGAAAGCGGGGCAACCGGCAGGGACCCTGAAAGGCGGACCCGACGCCCGTCAGCGCGCTACCATGCCCGCGCCAGCACCGGCCGCCCGGATGGCGAAACAGGTAGACGCAAGGGACTTAAAATCCCTCGGCCTCACGGCCGTGCCGGTTCGAGTCCGGCTCCGGGCACCACTCGCTGGCAAACCGAGCTGCGGCGTTGTGCTCGCAGCCGCTGTGGCCGCCTTTCGCATGCCGCTTGCTGCCTTCCATCCTGCGGTTGCTGCCTGGTTCGGCCAGGCATTTACCGCGCCCACGCCCGCCCAGCGAGGCGCCTGGCCGGCCATCCGCGGCGGGCAGCACACGCTGCTGGCGGCGCCTACCGGTAGCGGCAAGACGCTGGCGGCGTTTCTGACCGTCATCGACGATCTGGTCCGCGCGGGTCTGGCCGGTCCGCTGCCGGACGCGGTGCAGGTGCTGTACGTGTCGCCGCTACGGGCCCTGTCGGCAGACATCCAGCGCAATCTGGAAGCTCCACTGGCCGGCATTCGCGACCAACTGTTGCTGCACGGCCTGCCAGACGTGGCCATCCGCACCGCCGTGCGTACCGGCGACACGCCGGCTGCCGAGCGGGTGCGCCAGCGGCGCGTGGTGCCGCACATCCTGGTCACGACGCCCGAATCCCTGTACATCCTGCTCACGTCCCAGTCCGGCCGCACCATGCTGGGCGGCGTGCGCACGGTGATCGTGGACGAGATTCACGCCCTGGCCGGCAGCAAGCGCGGCGCGCACCTGATGCTGTCCCTGGAGCGCCTGGGCGCGCTGACCGGCACGCCGCCGCAGCGCATCGGCCTGTCCGCCACGCAAAAGCCAATCGGGCGGATTGCCGATTACCTGACCGGCGCCAACGGCGATTGCACGGTGATCGACACCGGCTACGGCCGCGAGCGCGATCTGGCCATCGAGGTCACGGACGCGCCACTGACGGCGGTGATGGCAAACGAGGTCTGGACCGAGGTCTATGACCGCCTGGCGGCGCTGATTGCCCAGCACCGCACGACGCTGGTGTTCGTGAACACCCGGCGCCTGGCCGAGCGGGCGGCGCGGCACCTGGCCGAGCGCATCGGCGAGGAATTCGTGACCTCGCACCACGGCAGCCTGGCCCGCCGCCATCGCCTCGACGCCGAACAGCGCCTGAAGGCCGGGCAGCTGAAGGCGCTGGTGTGCACGGCCTCGCTGGAACTGGGCATCGACATCGGTGAGGTGGACCTGGTGTGCCAGTTGGGATCGCCCAAGGCGATCGCCACCTTTTTGCAGCGCGTGGGGCGCTCCGGCCACACGGTCGGCGGACTGCCGACAGGACGCCTGTTCCCGCTGTCGCGGGACGATCTGGTCGAGTGCACGGCGCTGCTGGATGCCGTGCAGCGCGGCGAACTGGACGCCATCGTCATGCCGCAGGCGCCGCTGGACGTGCTGGCGCAGCAGATCGTGGCCGAGGTGTCGGCCCGCGAGTGGGACGAGGCGGCGCTGTACGACTGTCTGCTCCGCGCCCATCCGTACCGCGCGCTGACGCGGGACGACTACGCGGCGGTGGTGCGCATGCTGGCCGACGGCTACACCACCCGCCGCGGCCGGCGCGGCGCCTGGCTGCACCGCGATGCCGTGCACGGCCGGCTGCGCGCCCGCCGTGGCGCGGCGCTGGCGGCGGTGACCAACGGCGGGGTGATCCCGGACCAGTTCGACTGCGACGTGCTGCTCACGCCCGAGGCGCTTCGCATCGGCAGCGTGAACGAGGATTTCGCCTTCGAGAGCCTGCCCGGCGACATTTTCCAGCTGGGCAACACGTCGTACCGCATCCTGAAGGTCGAGACCGGGCGCATGTTCGTGCAGGACGCCCACGGCCAGCCGCCGAACATCCCGTTCTGGTTCGGCGAGGCGCCCGGCCGCACGCTGGAGCTGTCGAGCGCCGTGTCGCGCCTGCGGGCGGACGTGTCGGGCTGGCTGGACGACGGCGGCGGCGTGGAGCTGGCGCTGGCCCGGCTGGTCGAGCGCCTGCCCGTGCCGACCGCCGCGGCGCGCCAGTTGATCGAGTATCTGGCTGCCGCCCGGGCCGCGCTGGGCGAGCTGCCGACGCAGGACACGGTGATCTTCGAGCGCTTTTTCGACGAAACCGGCGACCAGCACCTGGTCATCCACGCGCCGTTCGGGTCGCGCATCAACAAGGCCTGGGGCCTGGCGCTGCGCAAGCGGTTTTGCCGGCGCTTCAACTTCGAGCTGCAGGCGGCGGCGCTGGAGGACAGCATCGTCATCTCGCTGGGCTCGGTGCACAGCTTTCCGCTGCACGAGCCGGCCGGGTACCTGCACAGCGCCACGGCCCGTGACGTGCTGATTCAGGCCGTGATCGCCGCGCCGCTGTTCGAGGCGCGCTGGCGCTGGGTGGCGACCGCGGCGCTGGCCATCCTGCGCCAGCGCGCCGGCCGGCGGGCGCCGCCGCAGTGGCAACGCAACGACGCCCAGGACCTGGTCGCCGCCGTGTTCCCGGACCAGATTGCCTGCGCCGAGAACCTGAACGCCGAGCGCAGCATTCCGGACCACCCGCTGGTGCGCCAGGCGATCGCCGACTGCCTGACCGAATCCATGGACGTGGACGGCTTTCTGGCCGTGCTGGCCCGCATCGAAAGCGGCGCCATCCGCATCCTGACGCGGGATCTGACCGCGCCCTCGCCGCTGGCGGAGGAGATTCTGAACGCCCGGCCGTACGCGTTTCTGGACGACGTGCCGGCCGAGGAGCGGCGCACGCTGGCCGTGCGCCCGGCGCCGGCCGACATGGCGAGCGCCGCCACGCTGGGCGTGCTGACGCAGGACGCCATCGACCGCGTGCGCGCCGAAGCCTGGCCGCACGCGCGCGATGCCGACGAGCTGCACGACGCGCTGTTGCTGCTGGGCTTCGTGACCACTGCCGAGGCGGCACGCGAAATCGCCTGGACGGACGGCCTGGCCGCGCTGGCTCTGGATGGGCGGGCCAGCCGCCTGGATGGCGCCCTGTGGGTGGCCGCCGAGCGCCTGGCGGAAGCCCGCGCCGTGCTGCCCACCGCCGTGGCCAGCCCGCCCCTCGCGGCCGTTACCGATGACCCGCCGCCGACACCCGACGATGCCCTGCGCGAACTGCTGCGCAGCCGGCTGGAAGGTCTCGGCCCGGTGACGCCGACGCAGCTCGCGGCGCCGCTGGGACTGCCGCTGACGACCGTCGAAGCGGCGCTGCTGGCGCTGGAAGGCGAAGGCTTTGTCCTGCGCGGGCGCTACACGCCGGGTGCCGCGGACGAGGAATGGTGCGAGCGGGGTCTGCTGGCGCGCATCCACCGTTACAGCCTGGACCGGCGGCGGCGCCAGATCGCGCCGGTCAGCGAGGCCGAGTACGGGCGCTTCCTGCGCCGCTGGCAGGGCCTGGACGAGCCGGTCGAGGGCCCGGAAGCGCTGTACGCCGTCATCGAACAAATGGAAGGCCTGTCCCGACCCGCCGCATCCTGGGAAAGCGAGCTGCTGCCGGCGCGCATGGCCGATTACCTGCCCTTCTGGCTGGATCAGCTGTGCGCCGACGGCCGCGTGGCCTGGCTGCGCCTGCTGCCGCCGCGCCTGTCCCGCGAACGCCCGCGCGCCGTGTCGCCGGTGCGCAGCACGCCGATCGCGCTGATGCCGCGCGAGCACCTGCCCTACTGGCGGATGCTGACCCGGCCCGGCGTGGTCGAGCCGGCGCTGTCGTCGCCGGCCGTGCGCGTGCGGGACGCCATGGCCGCACTCGGAGCCTCGTTCTTTGCCGACCTGGTCGCCACCACCGGCCTGCTGCGCACGCAGGTGGAAGCCGCACTGGCCGAGCTGGTGGCGCTGGGGCTGGTCACATCGGACAGCTTTTCCGGCCTGCGCACGCTGATCGCGCCGGCCAGCCAGCGGCCCGGCTTCGCGCCACGCCGCTACCGCAGCCCGCGAGCGCGCGTGGCCGGCGTGGGCGCCGCCGGGCGCTGGTCGCTGCTGCCAAAGCTGCCCGACGAAGTCGACCCCACGACCCGCGATGCCGCCATCGAGCACATCGCCCACACCCTGCTGCTGCGCCACGGGGTAGTGTTTCGCGCCGCCCTGGAGGCCGAGACCGTCACCCCCGGCTGGCGCGAGCTGCTGAACGTCTACCGGCGGCTCGAAGCGCGCGGCGAGCTGCGCGGCGGGCGCTTCGTGGAGCGCTTTGCGGGCGAGCAATACGCGGCGCCGGAAGCGCTGGCCATGCTGCGCGCCCAGCGCCGCGAGGCGCAGGTGGTCGATCTGGCGCCGTATCGGGCCGTCGGCGGCGGACGCTGACCAGACGCCGGGCGAAACCCTGTCAGCACGTCCAATGCCGGCACACCAGGGAAGCGCTGAATAAATCCATCCTGGATTTCTCAGCGCCCGCCATCGGAAAAGCGTGGTTTTCCGATGGCTCACAAAATCAGCGGCTTACCGCCACTGATTTTGGCAGCGCATCCCTGCGCTGCGGGAAACGCTGAATACTTCAGCGTTTCCCTAGAAACCTCGTTGCCACCTTCCAGGAGCGCCCTGCCGATGCCCGATCCGATCCCGCTGGCCCGCCGGGGCGATATCGAGTGCGCCCTGCTGCCGGCGCTCGCCAACCGCCACGGGCTGATAACCGGCGCCACCGGCACCGGCAAGACAGTGAGCCTGCAAACCCTGGCCGAGGGCTTCAGCAAGCGTGGCGTGCCAGTGTTTCTGTCCGACGTGAAAGGGGACCTCGCCGGCCTGAGCCAGGCCGGCACGCTGCCGCCAAAGATGGCCGCCATCCTTGCCGAGCGCGGGCTGGAGCCGCCGACGCCGTTCGCCTGTCCGGTCACGCTGTGGGACGTGTTCGGCGAGCAGGGCCACCCGCTGCGCGCCACCATCACCGACCTGGGCCCGCAGCTTCTGGGCCGCATGCTGGCGCTCAACGACACCCAGGCCGGCGTGCTGAGCCTGGTGTTCAAAATCGCCGACGACGCCGGCCTGGCGCTGCTGGACCTGAAAGACCTGCGCGCCATGCTGCAGTACGTGGGCGACAACGCCCGCCAGTTCACCACCGACTACGGCAACGTCAGCGCCGCCAGCATCGGCGCCATCCAGCGCGGCCTGATGCAGATCGACGAGCAGGGCGGCGAGCATTTCTTTGGCGAGCCGATGCTCAACGTCGCCGACTTCATGCAGACCGTGGACGGCCGCGGCGTGGTCAACCTGCTCGCCGCCGACCGGCTGATGCAGGCTCCGCGCCTGTATGGGGCGTTCCTGCTGTGGCTGTTGTCGGAGCTGTTCGAGACCCTGCCCGAGGTGGGGGATCTGGACCAGCCCAAGCTGGTGTTCTTCTTCGACGAGGCGCATTTGCTGTTCACGGACGCCCCGGCGGCACTGGTCGAGCGCATCGAACTGGTGGTGCGCCTGATCCGCTCCAAGGGCGTGGGCGTGTACTTCATCACGCAAAACCCGCTCGACGTGCCCGATGCGGTGCTCGGACAGCTCGGCAACCGCGTGCAGCACGCCCTGCGCGCCTTCACCCCGCGCGACCAGAAAGCCGTGCGCGCCGCCGCCGACACCCTGCGCCCGAACCCGGCCATCGCCGACATGGCCGGCACCCTCACCCAGCTGGCGGTGGGCGAGGCGCTGGTCAGCTGCCTCGACGCCCAGGGCCGGCCGTGCGTCACCGAGCGCGTGTTCGTGCTGCCGCCGGGCAGTCGCGTCGGCCCGGTCACGCCGGCCGAGCGCCAGGCGCTGATGGCCGGTTCCCTGGTCAGCGGCGTCTACGACACGCCGGATGACCGCGAATCCGCCTACGAAAAACTCAAGGGCCGGGCCAGCGCCGCGGCCGGTGCGTCCGCCAGCCAGCCGGCAACCGCGGCGCCACAATCAGCCCAGCCAGACGGTCCGGCACCGGGCGGCGACCTACTGGGCGGACTCAAGGACGCGCTGTTTGGCTCGACCGGACCGCGCGGCGGGCGCCGGCAGGGCCTGGCCGAGGCCGCTGCGGCATCCGCCGTGCGCAGCATCGGCTCGACCGTGGGGCGGGAGATCGTGCGCGGCCTGCTGGGCTCGCTGCTGGGGGGGCGCAGGCGCTGATCCGCGGCGTGCCTGACGCGCCCGCGGGACCCGCCACCACGGCCGGCCCTTGCGCTAAGCTGGCCGGCACGCGCGGCCCGTGCCCGCACGCGATCGCGACCGAAATACCCGATAACAGCGCAAGAGGAGTCCCGTCATGCACCCATGCCTTTCCCCCGGCGGCAGCGCCGTTTTTGATTCGCCCGCCGCCTCAGGCCATCTGCTGGTCGGCACCCAGGACGGCGTTGTCGATCTCGCAGAAACCGCCGCCGGCTGGCGCGAGGCCGGCCGGGGCCTTTCCGGGCACCACGTGTGCGCCCTGATCGGCGAGCCGGTCAGCGGCAACTATTACGCCGGCACCCACGACGCCGGCATCTTCGTGAGCCCCGACGGGCGCCACTGGCAGGCGGCGAGCAAGGGCCTGGAACACACCAACGTATTCAGCATGGCCAGCGTGCGCCGTGCGGATGGCTCGGTGCGTTTGTATGCCGGCACGGAGCCGGCCGCGCTGTTCGAGAGCCGGGACTTCGGCCAGTCCTGGCAGCGCCTGTCAGGGCTCGAGGCCACCACCGGCCGCGACGGCTGGATGTTCCCGGCGCCGCCGTTCATCGCGCACATCAAGCAGATCGCCATCCACCCGCAAAACGCGGACCTGATCTACGTCTGCGTGGAGCAGGGCGGCCTGTACAGCAGCGCCGATGCCGGCAAGACCTGGACCGAACACACGGCCGGCATGCCCAACGACGCCCACCGCGTGCTGCTGCACCCGACCCGGCCCGGGCGGCTGTTCCTGGCCAACGGCTTTTTCTTCAACCGCAGCGACGACGGCGGCAGGACCTGGTTCGAGATGAAGGAGCAGACGCAGAAAATCGGCTACGCCGACCCGCTCGTCTACCACCCGCGCCGGCCGGAGACCATGTTCGTCAGCGGTGCCTTCGCCACGCCGGACACCTGGGTCAAGGGCAGCGCCAACGTGAGCATCGCCCGCTCGCGCGACGGCGGCGACAGCTGGCAATACGCCCGTGGCGGCCTGCCGGCCGAGTTCAAGCCCTCGGTCGAGGCCATGTCGCTCGAAGCAGTCGGCGACGCCTGCCGGGTGTTCATCGGCAACACCGACGGCGAAGTCTGGCTGACCGAGAACGACGGCGACCAGTGGCACAGGATCGCCACCGGCCTGCCGCCGGTCAGCAAGTGCTTTCACGCCGACCTGATCAACGGCAAGCTTGACCTGACCGAGGTGCGCATCCCTGACGAAATCCGCGCGCTGATGGAACAGATGGTGCAGCGGGCGGTTTGAAGTCCGGCCGGCCTGCGGCGCGCCCGACCCGGCATTCGACCCGACATCGAATGTCGGGCAAGGCGCGCACGCCCGGCTTGAACGGCTGCAGGGCCAGCGTTAGGCTCGCTTCCGGCACCACCATCCGGAACCTGATGTGACGACCAGACTTCGCAAGGCCGCTGACCGCGGGCGGGCCCGGACCGACTGGCTCGACAGCCGGCACACCTTTTCCTTTGGCGAATACCACGACCCGGCACACATGGGCTTCGGTCCGCTGCGGGTCATCAATGAGGACCGCGTCGCGCCCGGCGGCGGTTTCCCCACCCACGGCCACCGCGACATGGAGATCATCTCCTACGTGCTGGGCGGCGCCCTGGAACACCGCGACAGCCTGGGCACGGGTTCCGTGATCCGCCCCGGAGACGTGCAGCGCATGTCCGCTGGCAGCGGCATCCGGCACAGCGAGTTCAACGCCTCCAAAACAGAGCCGGTGCATTTTCTACAGATATGGGTGATGCCCGACACACCGGGGCTGGCGCCCGGCTACGAGCAGAAATCCTTCACCGATGAACAGAAGCACGGGCGCTGGCTGAGCATGGCATCCCCGGACGGGCTGGGCGGCGCGGTGCGCGTACAGGCGCCTTTGCGCATGCTGGCGACGCGCCTGAATGTCGGCGAAGCGGTCAGCCATGCCCTGGCGCCCGGCCGCATCGCCTGGCTGCAACTGGCTCGCGGCAGCGCGGTTTTCGAAGGCCTCGACCTTGAAGCCGGTGACGGCGTGGCCATCACGGCGCCCGGCGACCTGACGCTTACCGGCGCCGCGGCAGGCACCGAGGCACTGCTGTTCGACATGGCGCCCTGAGCGGGCTGCCTCCAGGGCCCAGCCGGGCCTGCACCTTGAATATTTCTTCGTCAGTCCGTGGCTGCAGCACCTGCGCCAGCACCACCGCGTGACCGAAAACGAGCGCTCCCTGCTGCCGCACCCCGACAACCTGGACAACCTTTACACGGCGGCCTACCTGCCCGCGCCCAAACCGGCCACGCCATGATGCCGCGCGCCTGATCGCTCCCCTGACCCGCGGCCGCAAGTCGGACCGGGCGTCAGGAGCCGAACTCAGCCCTCGAACAGTTCCAGCAGCTGCCGCTGCGGCGGCGGCGCCAGCAGCTCGCCCAGATTGTTCATGTCGATGCCGTAGCGGGCGATGTGCTCGCGGTGCGCCAGCAGCGCCGCCTCGTCGGCGTACTGCTCGTAGAACACGAACTCGTTGTCCGTGCCCGGCACCCGGTGAAAGAAATAGGCGTGGTTGCCCGGTTCCTTGCGCACCTCGGGAATCAGCCGGCGCAGGGTGTCGAGCAGGCCCTCGACCCGCTCCGGTTTGACGGTCAGCTTGAGCGTGATGCAGATCATGTCGTTCTCCCCCGTGTGATGCCGTCGTGCGGCGACGATCCGGCTTGACAGCCGTCAACATCGACCCGCGGCGGGGCGCAAGAATGGCCGGCATCCGCTTGCCCGGCAAGCCCAGCCAAGGATTCCGCCATGAGCATCCTGCGTATCGGCAAAGTCGCCATCAACGTCCTGGACCTGACAGAGGCCCGCCGCCATTACGGCGAGTTCCTGGGTCTGTACGAGACCGCCAGCGCGCCCGGCACCGCCTACTTCAAGGGCTGGGACGAGTACGACCACCACAGCGTGATCCTGAAGGAATCCGACCGCGCCGGGCTGGATCACCTGGCCTTCAAGGTGCGCTTTGCGGACGACCTGGCCACCGTCGAGAACGCCTGCGAGCGCTTCGGCTTTCCGGTGCAGCGCGTGTCGGCCGGCAGCCGCATCGGCGAGGGCGAGGCCGTCGCCACCACGCTGCCGACCGGCCACCGCATCGAGTTCTACCAGCAGATGGAGCGGGTCGGCATCGCGGTCGGCAACACCAATCCGGAGCCCTGGCCGGACGATCGCCGCGGCGTGGGCGTGAACCGCTTCGACCACGTGCTGCTGACCGGCGAGGACCTGGAAGGCGTGACGCGCTTTTTCGTGGAAGGGCTCGACTTTCACCAGAGCGAGCGGCTGATCAACAAGGAAGGCGGCCTGCTGGCGAGCTTCCTGCACGTCACCAACAAGGCGCACGACATCGCCTTCATCAAGGGCCCGAACAGCAAGCTGCACCACGTCGGCTTCTACGTGGAAACCTGGGACGACGTGCTGCGCGCGGCCGACCTGCAATCCCGCCACCGCGTGCGTACCGAGCTGACCCCGTCCCGGCACGGCCTCACGCGCGGCCTGACCACGTATTTCTTCGACCCGTCCGGCAACCGCAACGAGACCTATGCCGGCGGCACCTTCCCCCACTACGACAACGACGTGGTCACCTGGACCGAGGACGAGGCGGCGCGGGCCATCTTCTTCCACGGCCGGGAAATGATCCCGAGCTTCGGTCAGGCGCTGACCTGAGCGATCTCACAGGTCCCGCGTTGACCGGGGTCAAGCCTCACGCCAGACGGGCGTGAAACGATGGCAACGCATCGGGTGTCGGCGCTGTGCCGGACCCGGACGCCGCCCCAAGGGCGGCGGCAATGGTTATCCCGATCGGCCGCGCCGCGGTCCAGGGATGGGGTGGCGTCCTCTATCTGTGGGGGAGCGGGGACGCCACCTTTTTTATTGCGATCGAGTCAATTCCCGCGCCGCTGTCGGTCTGACACGCGGCTTTTGATGCGCTGCCGCAACGGGCGCCTGCCCGGCGCCTCTGCGTGGCAGGCCCGCCCCCGGGCCGAAATCACCCGGCCGAGTTGTTCGCGGCGGGGGCGCCGCTCCCACAGGGCATCGCTCCAAGGCGCCACGCCACCAGGCGCAGGTGCTCAGTTCTGGAAAACACCGTCAGCCGCACACCTCGCGACCCTTGACCTTCTTGCAGCCCGGATGCGCCTCGTCATTCAGACGCGGATCGCGGACCGGCGAACGCACGCCCTGCGGGTGCTGATGTCCGATGTAGACCCCGTCCGGGGTGCGGATCACCGTGGTGCCGTCGGAACCGACCAGCGCCCCGCCCTGGTAGGTATAGCTGGTGCCGTCGTCGCAGTGGGTATAGCCGCCGGTCACCACGCAGTCATGCGCCTGCAGCGCCGGAGCCGCAAACAGGCAGGCCAGCGTCATGGTCGTCAAGCACACGGTCCGCATAGCCCCGTCCTCCGTTGCATCCGCCGGGTGAATCCGGCGCCTGAATCTTAGCGCAGGCCCGCCGCAGCGGCCGCAGCGTGGTGGCGGGCGGTATGCTGCGCAAGCCGGCCACCGCAGCGGCCGGTGCGAGGTCAGGGACGACCGCCCAGTCAACCATCGAGCCGGGCATGAACCCGGCCAGTCCCGGAGGAGAACGTCGATGCCCGAATCCCGCGGCCCGAACCTGCGCCAGGCCCTGCACCGCACCGCCCGACACCACGCACACAGCGAAGCGCTGGTGGACGCGCAACACCGCTACACCTACCAGCAGATGCTGGCGCGCGCGCAGCAGACCGCCGCCCTGCTGTTTCGCCTGGGCGTGCGCAAGGGCGACCGGGTGGCGCTGATGCTGCTGCCGTCCACCATCCACCCGATTGCGCTGTACGGCTGCTGGGAACTGGGCGCCGTGCCGGTGGCCCTGCATGTGCGCGAAAAACTGCCGGTGCTGGTCAAGACGCTGGAACGCATCTCGCCGCGAGCCTTGATCTACGACGGCAGTTTCGCCGAGCAGGTGGCGCAGATTCGCACGCAGGTGCCGCTGATCACCGGCTACGTGCGCGCCCGCAGCGAGGCTACGCCGGCCGACCAGATTCGCAGCGGCGACGAGCCGGTGATCCCGGACGACCTGGACCGCTACCCGCTCGACTTCGAACCGATGGCGCTGGCCGGGCACGACCTGGCCGCGATCGTGCTCACGTCGGGCACCACCGGCATTCCAAAGGGCGTTCTGCACACGCACGCCAGGCTGGTCGAGAGCTGCCGCGCCGCCGTCTACCCGTTCGGCCTGACGCCCCACAGCAGCACGCTGAACATGTTCACCACGTCCTTCATGGGCTGGTCGAACCTGGCCCTGCCCTACTTCAACATCGGCGCCCGGCAGGTGTTTCACGACCACTGGGACCCGCAGCGGGTACTCAAGACCATCGCCCGGGAGCGCCTGACCAACCTGCTGCTGGTGCCCACCATGTGGCGCCTGCTGCTGCGCGAGGACGTGGAAAGCCACGACCTGTCCTCGCTGCGCCAGGTCGGCTTTGCCGGCGAGGTGATGGACCTGCCGACGCTGGAAGCCATCCGCCGCCGCATCTGCCCGCGCATCATCAATTGCTATTCCACCACCGAGACGGCCGTGTCCGGCGGCACGGCCATGTTCCCGGAAGACCTGCAACTGGCCGACAAGATCGAGAGTGTCGGCAAGCCGTTGCTGAATTCCGAGGTACGCGTGGTGGCGGCCGGCGGCAGCCCGGACCAGGAACTGGCGCCCGGCGAGGAGGGCGAGATCCTGATTGCCGGCCCGTCGCTGGCGCAGGAGTTCTGGTGCGACCCGCCGCTGTCGCGGGAAAAATTCGTCGGCCCCTGGTGGCGCTCGGGCGATCTTGGCACCTTCGACGCCGACGGCTACCTCTACGTGCGCGGCCGGGTGGACGACATGATCATCTCCGGCGGCATCAACGTCATGCCCGGCCCGGTCGAGAACGTGCTGCTGGCGCACCCGGACGTGGCCGAGGCCGCCGTGGTCGGCCTGCCGGACCCGGAATGGGGCCAGCGCATCGTGGCCTTCGTGGTGCGCAAGAATGCGGCGCTCAGCGACACGGCCCTGGACGCGCTGCTGCAGGGCTCCGACCTGCCCGGCTACCAGCGCCCGCGCGAGTACCGCTTCCTGGACGAGCTGCCGCGCGGCAACAGCGGCAAGACCAACCGGCGCGCGCTGCGGCAGATGGCCGAGGGCGGCTGACGCGGCGCTGCGGCAATCAGCGCGCCGCCGCGACGCGGCGCGGCCAGCATCCGCGCCACGTCGATCAGGACCGGACTCATGGCTGTGGAGCCCGCGCGCGCAATGACGCAGCGCATTGCGCCGTCCCGGAACTGTCTTACTTCGGCAACCCCATCCAGTTGACGATGTTGTTGCGCTGAATGGCCGACGAGCCGCCGAAGATCGGCAGCGCCAGCGAGTCGCGGACGTAACGTTCCATGGGGAACTCGCTGGCGTAGCCGTAGGCGCCCATGACTTTCTGCGCGGCCAGCGTGATCTCGGTGCAGTACTCGGTGGCCATCAGTTTGGCGATGGCGGTTTCGACGCCGTGGCGGCCTTCGCCGTCCAGCTTGCCGGCCACCTGATAGACCAGCGTGCGGGCGGTGTACAGCTTGGCCTGCATGTCCGCCAGCAGGTGGCGGATGGACTGGTAGCTGCCGATGGCCTTGCCGAACTGTTTGCGTTCCTGGGCGTAGGTCCAGGCGTCTTCGAGCGCCGCCCAGGCGATGCCCAGCGCAATGGCCGCGACTTCGATCTTTTCCACGTCCAGGCCCGGGCCGGCCAGCATGTCCCAGCCGCGGTTCCAGGCCGCCTCGCCGCCGACCAGGTTGGCCAGCGGCAGGCGCACGTTGTCGAAATTGACGTCCGTGGTGTGGATGCCGCGCACGCCCATGCACTCGAAGGCCTTGACGGTACGCCCGGCGCGGTCGGCGGGATGAGCACGAACGACAGGTTCCTGTAGCGCGTGCCGGCACGGTCCGAGCAGACCAGGGCGTAGATGTAGTCGGCCTCGTCGGCGCCGGAGCAAAAGCGCTTGGCGCCGTTGATGATGAGTTCATCGCCGTCGCGCACGGCAGTGGTCTTGACGCTGCCAAGGTCCGAGCCGATGTCCGGTTCCGTGAGGCCGTAGGCAAAGATCAGTTTGCCTTCGGCGATCTTGGGCAGCAGCTCGCGTTTTTGCGCCTCGGAGCCGACTTCGGTGATGTTCATGCCGGCGTAGCAGGTGCACATGATGTACGGCACCGACACCGCCAGCGAGCGGCGCGACAGTTCCTCGATGACCGCCATGCAGGCGGGAATGTCCACGCCGGCGCCGCCGTATTCTTCCGGCACCGTCAGGCCGCACACGCCAAGCTCGGCCAGCCTGTCGAACACGGCGCGCGGGAACAGGTCCTCGCGGTCCCAGCGGGCGGCCGCCTCGCGCGGCATTTCCTTGTCCACGAAGCGGCGCAGCTGGTCGCGCAGCAGGCGGATGTGTTCCGGTTCGGCCAGTTCGAGCATGGCGGTTGCCTCCTCTTTGAATGCAGGTCTTGTAGGTCGGGTTAGCGGCGCCGCCGCGTAACCCGACGTGCCGTCGTCGCGGGGTGTCGGGTTACGCCCTGGCGGGCTAACCCGACCTACACGCCAACCCGACCTAAACGCTGTGGGAGGCCCGCCCCCGGGCCGAATCCCCGCGGCGACCGTTCGCGGCGAGGGCGCCGCTCCCACAGGTTTTTACACGACACACGACGATCAGCGATTCTTCCACTCCGGCTTGCGGCGCTGGCCGAACGAGGCCAGGCCTTCCTGGATGTCCTGGCCGAACACGACCGGGTCCCATATCTGGCGCTGGAATTCCTCCAGCACCTCGCGGTTGTACTTGACCGACAGGCGCACCGCCTGCGTGTGGGCGGCCACCGAGCGCGGCGAGTTGCTGGCGATTTTCTGCGCCAGCTTCATGGCTTCGGCCTGCACCTGGTCGTCGGCCACCACGCGGTTCACCAAACCGCAGGCCTTGGCCTCGGCGGCGCCAAACGGCTCGGCGGTGAGCACCTTTTCCATGAACACGCGCGGGCCCATGAATTTCCACAGGTCCAGATAACCCATGGTCGGCATGCCAACCGAGGTTTCCGGGATGCCGAACTTGCACGACTCGCCGGACACGATCAGGTCGCAGGCGTTGGCCAGCAGCAGGCCGCCGGCCATGCAGTAGCCGTGCACGGCGGCGATCATCGGCTTGGGCGCGGCGCGCACCAGGGCGAAGGCCTCCAGGCCCTGACGCGGCATGACGTAGAAATTGGCCGGCTCGTCGCCGATCAGCTCCAGGGCTTCCTTCAGATCTCCGCCGGTGCAGAACGCCCGACCCTCGCCGCGCAGCACGCCGACCCAGGCCTCGTCGTCGGCGGCGTAGCGCTTCACCGCGTCGGTCAGGTCGCTCAGCATGGCCACGCTCATGGCGTTCATGGCCTCCGGGCGGTTCATGGTGATGACGGCAACGTGGCCGTCGCGGGCATAAGTGACCAGCGGCTCGCTCATGGGCGGGGTTTCTCCTTGGGATTGCGCGGGAAGGGCGATGCGCCAGGCGCTTACCTGACGGTCGGTCGGCAGGATAAGCGAAGCCCGCGCGGCCGGTACAGCGTGGCAGTCGACGCGCCGGCCTGACCTGCGTCAAGTCCCGCGTCGGGCCGCGTGGCGTAATTGGCTCCACGCCCGCACCGCGGTGGATGCGGCGAGTGTTCGTCACCAGCGGGGAGATCGCTATGGTCAAGGTTACCGAACTGGGCTACATGGGCCTGAACGTCACCAACATGGCGGCGTGGGAGCAATTCGCCACGCAAGTCGTCGGCATGGAACTGCACGACGCCGGCGAGGGCGACCGCAAATACCTGCGCCTGGACGACTGGCACCATCGCTTCGTGCTGCACAACAGCAACGAGGACGACATGGCCTACATCGGCTGGCGCGTGCCGGGTCCGGACGAGCTGGAAGAGATGGCCGCCCAGCTGGAAGCCGCCAGGGTGCCGTACCGCTTTGCCAGCACCGCCGAGTGCGAGGAGCGCCACGTACTGGGCCTGCTCAAGCTGACCGATCCGGGCGGCAACCCGACTGAAATCTTCTATGGCCCGGAGGTGATGACCTTCCGGCCGTTCCATCCCGGCCGGCCCATGTTCGGGCGCTTCGTGACCGGCGACCAGGGCCTGGGCCACTGCATCCTGCGTCAGAACGACGTCAAGGCGGCGTACGACTTCTACACCAAGGTGCTGGGCATGCGCGGCTCGGTGGAATACAAGCTGCGCGCACCGGACGGCTCGGTGACCATGCCGACCTTCATGCACTGCAACGACCGCCAGCACTCGATAGCCTTCCTGGGCGGCCCTAGCCCCAAACGCATCAACCACCTGATGCTGGAGTACACGGACCTGAACGACCTGGGCGTGGCCTACCACGCGGTGCGCGAGCGCAAGCTGCCGGTCGCCATCGACATCGGCAAGCACTCCAACGACCAGGCGGTCACGTTCTATTGCGGCAACCCGTCCGGCTGGCTGTCCGAAATCGGCTGGGGTGCCCGCTCGGCGCCCAGCCAGCAGGAGTACTACTCGGCCGACATCTGGGGCCACGCGGTGGAAGCGAGCGGTTTCGGCATGGACCTGGACATGGTGGCGCACGAGGAGGAGTCGGCCGCCCGGGCCAGCGCCGCCTGAGGCACTGGCTGACCGAAATCAACACCGGGTGCCGGTTGCGAACAGACCATCAGCCGGCACCCATTGCGTGAAGTGCCGCCCAGGATCGGGCGGCGACAAGCCTCGACAGGAAGCCGGAGGCAACAGGGATCAGTTGCAGGGCGCCCCCGGATTGGGCGTCCCGGCATCACTCAAGCCCGATCAGACCGCCGCTGTGGCGCAGTGCCATGCGGTCGTTTCACAAGCAGGAGGAATCACTCATGGCTACCGTTGCACACGACATTCACACCGGCTACCTCATCGACGTCAAGGCCGACTGGCTGCGGCACCTGAAACTGGACATCCTGGAACCGGTCGCCGCCGCCGCGCTGTCGCACCCGGTGCTCAGGCAAATCGAGGCCGGCCAGCTGCCGAAGGAAAAATTCGCCCGCATGATGGCCAACCTGTGCTGGGTCATCACCGGCTTTCCGGAGTACGTCTCGGCGCTGGCCGCGGGTTGCCCCAAGAACGACCACGCCGTGAAAGCGGCGCTGCTCGAAAACGCCTACATCGAGCGGGACCACCCGTTCCTGCTGGCGCAGGCGGTGAACGCGCTCGGCGGCCCCGGCGATGCGATCCTGGAAGGCCCGGACTGGGTATCGTTCGACTATGACCCCTACGTCCACATGCTGCGCATGGTGATCGAAGGCTACGTGTTCCACCGCTCGTGGGTGGAGGGCATGGCAGCCACCGCGGTGGGTGTCGAAAGCGTGGTGCCGGCGGTGTTCGGCCGCATCGGCGAAGCCGCGATCAAGCACTACGGCCTGGCCGAGGAAGACGCCGAGTGGTTCCGCATCCACGGTGGCGAGGTGGAGATGGAACACGGCAACGAGGGCCTGCGCGTGCTCGAAAAGTACGTGCCTGCCGATGACCTCAACACCCAGCGGGCATGCATCGCCGGCGCCAGCCTGGTGGCCAACGCCATCGGCACCGGCCTGTTCGACGCCGTGGGGCGCTGGTAAGACCGATGGCGCGCATCCGCATCAACGGCGGGCCGTGGCGCAAGGTGATGCCCGGCTCAAGCCTGCTGGGCCTCATCAAGGGTCGTGGCGGTATCCCCATCCACACCTCGTGTGGCCTGGGTAGCTGCGGGTCGGACATCGTGCTGATCCTGTCCGGCATGGAGCACCTGAGCCAGCCATTTGCGACCGAGCTGCGGACCCTGGCCGCGGAGGAAGCACCGGCCAACGCGCGCCTGTCGTGTGTCACCAAGCTGATGGATATGGATGGCGACGTGGAGGTCGAGGTGCCGGACTACAGCCTGGAACAGCCGGCGGCCTGATACACGTTCTTGCTCTCGCAACCGGCCAGCCCCACACCGGGCTGGCCGGCTTGTAGGAGCGGCCCATGGCCGCGACCGCAACACCGCAGCAAGCCGAATCGGTGGCGTGATCGGTTCGGTTGGGCCTGTTCTTTCAGTACCACCCGATGCGCGATGCCTGGCCATCCAGGTCGCGGGCATGGCCCGCTCCTACCCAGGCAGAGGTTTGCCGGAGCCGACCACGCCCGCGCCTGATGTCAGCCGATACGGCTTTTCTGCCCGCTCACGCCGCGGCCGATCAGCCGCCGCCATTCGCGGTACTGACCGTAGTACAGCGTCTCGTCCATGATGTCGGGGCCACTCGACTCCGGGCTTATGCCCAGCGGCTGCGCCATGTCATCCGCGCCCTTGATCATGCGCGTCATGCCGCGGTCGTAGCCCTGCTGCCAGGCCACGTAGCGGGCCTCAAAGCCGTGCTGGCAGGCCTCGAACTCGGACAAATCGTCCGGCGTTGCCATGCCGGTGGCATTGAAGAAATCCTCGTACTGGCGGATGCGCCGCTCGCGGGCGACGCGGTCCTCGCCCCTGGGCGCGATGCAGTAGATCTGCACCTGCGTCAGGCCCGGTGCGATCGGCTGGAACACGCGAATCTGCGACGAGGCCTGCTCCATCAGGTTCACGTTCGGGTAGACCAGCAGGTTGCGCTGGCGGCGCAGCATCCAGTCGGCGTACACCTCGCCCATGCGCGCCTTGACCTCGTCCCGGCTGTCCCACAGGGGGCGGTTTTCCGGCCGCGGGAAGGTGCTCCAGATCATGGCGTGGCCGCGGCCCAGGTCGTAGCAGCCGGTGCGACCGGCGAGCGCATTCTTGTCGAAGCCGGTCTTGACCTTGTCCGCGCGCCCGCCGGTCTGGGCACCTTCCAGCCGGCGCGTGATCACGCCCACGTAATTGCCGTGCACGCTGGTGAAGTGGTAGCCGTCGATGCCGTTCTCGCACTGCATCTTCCAGTTGCCGCGGTAGGTGTAGGTGGACGAGCCGCGCAGTACTTCGGCGCCGTCGGGTCCCATGCCGGCCAGCATGTCGATGAACGGCCGCGTGTTGCCCAGGTGCGTTTCCAGGTCCGGCACGTCGGCGTTCAGGCTGGCGAACACGAAGCCCCTGTAGCTGCCCACGCGCGGCACCGGCGCAAGATCGTGGTTGGCGCGCAGGAACGCGTCCGGATAGGCGCCCTTGTCCTGGTCCTTGATGTCCACGTTGCGCCCGGCGGCGTCGAACACCCAGCCGTGGTAGGGGCAGGTGATGAACTTCTGGTTGCCGTGGGCGGTGCGGCACAGCGCCGCACCGCGATGCGGGCAGGCGTTCAGGAAGGCGTGCACCGCGCCGTCGGCATCGCGCGTGACGATGACCGGCTGACGACCCATGCGGGTGCGGAAAAAGTCGTTCGGCCTGGCCACCTGGCTTTCGTGGCACAGGAAAATCCAGGTGCCCTCGAAGATGTGCTTCATCTCCAGGTCGAACAGTTCCTGATCCGTGAACAGGCTGCGGCTGACCTCGAACTGCCAGGCATCCGGCTGGTCGACGAACAGCCGGTCGATGTCGTTCGGTTTCATGATGCGTTCTCCCGCCTCGTGGTGAGTGACGGGGAACTGTGGCCGGGCTGCCGGCGGCGGTCTTGACGCGCGTCAACGCCAAAGCCGTCCGGGGCCTGATTGCCCCGAACGGCGCGTGAATCACTCCGCCTGCGCGCCCAGCGCGTCCAGCGGCTGCGCGATCTCGGGCGGCAGCTGGTTGTTGATGGCCACCGCGTACAGCACCACCAGCAGCGCCACCAGCGCGCCGCCGGTCAGCGCCACGGCGCGGGCCCTCACGTAGTTGCGCAGCGCGCGGAAGTTGAGCCCGATGTGCGCCGTCATCGCCGCCACCATCACCAGGCCGAACAGCTTGTGCACCGGGTGCATCTGGATGGTGAACGATGGTCTTTCGATGAAGAACATCAGCAGTCCGGACGTGGACATGGCGATGAAGGACACGAACAGGGTGACTGCGACCAGCTTGTAGAACACGGCGGACCTCGCGGGTGGTTGGGTGGGGGCGGCCGCAGTTTAACCAGCCGGACGGGCAGCGATGATGACCGCCGTCAGCGCCGACCGGCCAGCGTGTAAACTTGCCCGCCGCCGTCCGCAGCACACCGGGCGGCGTTTTTGTCTTCATATCGGCGATACAAGCGGAGACTCGTGCCATGGGCATGGAAGATCGGGACGGCGTCATCTGGTTCGACGGGGAACTGGTCCCCTGGCGCGAGGCCAAGGTGCACGTACTCACCCACTCCCTGCACTACGGCATGGGCGTTTTCGAGGGCATGCGCGCCTACCGGACGGCGCGCGGCACGGCGCTGTTTCGCATGCAGGAGCACGTCGACCGCCTGTTCACGTCGGCGCACATCCTGCAGATGCACATCCCGTTCAGCCGGGAGCAGATCGCCGACGCCTGCGTGGCGGCCATCCGCGAGAACAATCTGGAAGGCGGCTACGTGCGTCCGCTGGCGTTCTATGGCTCCGAAGCCATGGGCGTGAGCGCGCCGAATCTGACCGTGCACGTGATCGTGGCGGCCTGGAAGTGGGGCGAGTACCTGGGCGAGGGTGCGCTCGAACGGGGCGTGCGCCTGCGCACCTCGTCGTTCGCGCGCCACCACATCAACGTCACCATGTGCCGCACCAAGGCCACCGGCAACTACATCAACTCCATGCTGGCGCTGCGCGAGGCGCAGGCCTGCGGCTACGACGAGGCGCTGCTGCTGGACGTGGACGGCTACGTGGCCGAGGGCAGCGGCGAGAACGTGTTCGTCATCCGCAAGGGCGTGATCTACACGCCGGACATCACCTCGGCACTGGAAGGCATCACCCGCGACACCGTCATCACCCTGGCGCGCGAGGCCGGCTACGAGGTGCGCGAGAAGCGCATCACCCGCGACGAGGTGTACATCGCCGACGAGGCCTTCTTCACCGGTACCGCGGCGGAAGTCACGCCGATCCGCTCCCTGGACGACCGCCTGATCGGCGAAGGCCGGCCCGGGCCGATCACCAAGCTGCTGCAGGATCGCTATTTCGCCACCGTCAACGGTGAGCTCGACGGCCACCTCGACTGGCTGACTCCGGTCAAGTGAGGCTGTCATGAGCCGCGAGATTCCGGCCAACGCCGAAAACCGTTACCAGGTCACCGAGCGCGACCTGCCGCTGTCGTGTCCCATGCCGGGCATGACCCGGTGGAACTCGCACCCGCGGGTGTTCCTGCCGATCGCCGAAACCGGCGAGGAAAAGTGCCCATACTGCGGCGCCGTATTCGTGCTGGTGCGCGAGCCTGACCAGACCGCCGCCTGAGGACAACGCCGGCGCGGTGCTGGTGGTCGGCCCGTCCTGGGTCGGCGACATGGTGATGATCGAACCGCTGCTGGCCGTGCTCAAGGCGCGCCGGCCGGCGCCGGCCATCGACGTACTGGCACCCGCCTGGTCGCGCCCGCTGCTGGAGCGCATGACGCAGGTTCGCCGCGCCATCGACCTGCCCATCGGGCACGGCGCGCTGGCGCTGGGCGAGCGCTGGCGCATCGGCCGCAGGCTGCGCGGCCAGTACCGGCAGGCGATCGTGTTGCCGGGCTCGTGGAAGTCGGCCCTGATCCCGTTTTTTGCCCGCATCCCAACCCGCACCGGCTTCGTGCGCGAGCTGCGCCATGGCGTGCTCAACGACACCCGGCGCCTGGACACGCGCGCGCTGCCGATGACGGTGCAGCGTTTCGCGGCGCTGGGGCTCGATCCCGGCGCGCCGTTGCCGCCCGCCCTGCGCCCGCGTTTGCAGTGCGACCCGGCGGCCGTGGCCGGCACGCTGTCGGCGCTCGGGCTCGATGGCGCGGCCAGGCGCGTGCTGGTGCTGTGCGTGGGCGCCGAGTACGGTCCTGCCAAGCGCTGGCCGGCACGCCACTTCGCGGCCGTGGCGCGGCATTACCGCGCGCAGGGCTGGCAAGTCTGGCTGCTCGGTTCGGCCAGGGATGCGCCGGTGACGGCGGTCGTCAACGCCGCCGCGGACGATGGCTGTGTCGACCTGGCCGGCCGTACCAACCTCGGGCAGGCCTGCGACCTGATCGCCAGCGCCGATCTGGTGGTCAGCAACGACAGCGGCCTGATGCACGTGGCGGCCGCGCTGTGCCGGCCGCTGGTGGCGGTTTATGGCTCGTCCGACCCGGGTTTCACGCCGCCGCTGTCGGACCGTGCCCGGGTGCTCAGCCTGAAGCTGCCGTGCAGCCCGTGCTTCAAGCGCGAGTGCCCGCTGGGCCATCTGCGCTGCCTGAACGATCTGGCGCCGACCCAGGTGCTGGCCGCCGCCGCGCAGCTGCTGGCATGAAGCTGCTGCTGGTCAAGACCTCGTCGCTCGGCGATGTGCTGCACGCCCTGCCGGCACTGACCGAGGCCAGGGCGCGGCTGCCGGCGCTGGAATGCCACTGGGTGGTCGAGGAGGCTTATGCGGACATCCCGGCCTGGCATCCGGCGGTGACGCGCGTGATCCCGGTCGCGCTGCGCCGCTGGCGGCGGGCACCGCTGGCCGCCTGTCGCAGCGGCCAGGCGCGCAACTTCGTGCGCCAGTTGCGCGCCCTGCGCTACGACTGCGTGCTCGACGCGCAGGGTCTGCTCAAGACCGCCCCGGTGACGCTGCTGGCACGCGGGCCGCGGGTGGGATTCGACCGGCGCAGCGCGCGCGAGGGGCTGGCGGCGTTCGTCTACGACCGCGCGGTGCCGGTGGATCGTCGCCAGCACGCCGTTGAACGCCTGCGAACCTTGTTTGGCGGTGCGCTGGGCTACGCGCCGGGCGCCGTGGCGCCCGACTACGGCATCGACCGCACGCGCCTGCCGGCGTCGGCAGTCGACGGCGACTATCTGGTGTTCCTGCACGGCAGCACCTGGTCCAGCAAGTTGTGGCCGGATGTGCACTGGCGCGTGTTGATCGAGCGCGCCGGGCAGGCAGGCCTTCGGGTTTTCCTGCCGTGGGGCGATGCCGTCGAGCGGGCGAGGGCCGAGCGACTCGTCGCTGGCCACGCCCATGCCCGGGTGCTGACGCCGCTTGGCCTGCCCGAACTGGCCGCGACGTTGGCCGGCGCGCGGGGCGTGGTCGGCGTGGACAGCGGCCCCACGCATCTGGCGACTGCACTTGGCGTGCCGACGGTGGCCCTGTACGGCGCGACAGACCCGCTACTGACCGGCACCTGGGGTCTGCGACAACGGCGGGCGCAGGCGCTGTATCCCTGCGCACCGTGCCTGCGCCGGGTGTGCCGGTTCGCGGCCGAGGACGCCGTGCACCCGCCCTGCTACGGGCAGCTCGACCCTGACGCCGTGTGGGCGCAACTGGGCGAACTGCTGGCGGCGGCGTGAGGATCGCCTTTTGCCTGTTCAAGTACTTTCCCTACGGCGGCATGCAGCGCGACGCGCTGCGCATCGCCCGCCTGCTGCGGGCGCGCGGCCACGCGGTCGAGTTCTTCACCATCGACTGGCAGGGCGAGCGCGACCCCGATCTGCCCGTGCACCTGCTGCCGGCACGCGGCCTGAGCAATCACGCCCGCTACGCCGATTTTGCGCGGGCCTTCGGCGTGGCAGCGCGGGATTTCGACGGCCGGGTGGGCTTCAACAAGCTGCCGGGGCTGGATGTGTACTACGCGGCCGACACCTGTTACCTGGCACGCATGGCGCAGCGGCCGTTCTGGCACCGCCTGTCCGGTCGTTACCGGGCTTTCGTGGCGGCCGAACAAGCCGTGTTCGACCCGGCCGGCAGGACGCAGATTCTGGCCATCTCGGCCGCCGAGGCCGCGCGCTACCAGGCGGCCTGGCACACGCCGCCGCAGCGCTTTCACCTGCTGCCGCCGGGCATCACCCGGGACCGCTGCGCCGGGCCGGACGCTGCCGGGCTGCGTGCCTCACTGCGGGCCGAGTTCGGCATCGGCGACGGGGATTTCCTGCTGCTGCAGGTCGGCTCGGGCTTTCGCATGAAGGGCCTGGACCGCAGCCTGCGCGCGCTGGCGGCGCTGCCAGCCGGCCTGCGAGCGCGTTGCCGGCTGATCGCCATCGGGCGCGACAAGCCCGGTCCGTTCCTGCGTCTGGCGCGGCAGCTGGGCATCGGCGGGGCGCTCAGCATCCTGCCCGGCCGGGACGACATTGCGCGCTTCCTGCAGGGCGCCGACCTGCTGCTGCACCCGGCCTATTACGAGAACACCGGCGCGGTGCTGATCGAGGCGGTAGTGGCCGGGTTGCCGGTGCTGACCACCGCCGCCTGCGGCTATGCGGAGCACGTGGCGGCCAGCGGTTGCGGGCGGGTGTTGCCGGAACCGTTCCGGCAGGCCGACCTGAACGCGGCCCTGGAACGCATGCTGGCCGGCGGTGAGCGGCCCGCCTGGCGGCAGGCCGGCATCGCCTACGCACACAAGCAGGACCTGTGGCATCTGCACGAGCGCGCCGCGGACGCCATCGAACGGGTGCTGGGTCGATGAGGCTGGAGCTCGATCCGGGGCTGCGGGATGCACTGGGTCCGGACCCCTTCGAAGCCCTGATGGCCATGTCCGGCGAAACTTACCGCGACACCGGCGGCCGGCAGACGCTGCGCGTGTCGATCGCTGGCCAGGAGTATTTCCTGAAGCGCCATCGCGGCGTCGGCTGGCGGGAAATCTTCAAGAACCTGCTGCAGCTGCGCCTGCCGGTGCTGGGCGCCGGCACCGAAGTGCGCGCCATCCGGCGCCTGGAGCAACTGGACGTGCCCACCCTGCAACTGGCCGGCTGGGGCCAGCGTGGCCGCAACCCGGCCCGGCATGAGTCGTTCGCACTCACCGTGGCGCTGCAGGACACGCTGAGCCTGGAGGATCTGTGCGCCGGCTGGGGCGCGCGCCAGCATTGGACCGCCCAGCAGCTGATCCTGAAACGCCGGTTGCTCCAGCACCTGGCCACCACCGCCCGCACCCTGCACGAAAACGGCGTCAACCACCGTGATTTCTACCTGTGCCACTTCCTGCTGCGTCGGGACAGCCCGGGTCTGGTGCAGGCCGGCGGCCGACTCGACCTGCACCTGATCGACCTGCACCGGGTGCAGCTGCGCGGTCGCACGCCGCGACGCTGGCGGCGCAAGGACATCGCCGGCCTGTATTTCTCGGCCCTGGATGCCGGCCTGACGCGACATGACTGTTACCGCTTCATGCGCCTGTACGGCGGCACGCCGCTGCGGGCGCAGCTGGGTCGCCGCTTCTGGCACCGGGTCAGCCAGCAGGCCGTTTTTCTGTATCGCAAGGCGCACGGCCGCACGCCGCGCCTGCCGGTGCCGGTGTGAGCGGCCGACCCGACCTGCCGCTGCAGCTTGCAGTGCCGGACCTCGGGCGCCTGCAGTGCGACCGGGCATTGCGCGTGCTGCCGGGCCGCCGCTGGACGCTGGCCGGCGTCCTGGAGCCCAATCAGCAGCCGGTGGTCGCCAAACTGTTCCTGGCCGGTCGCCATGCGCGGCGGCATTTCGAGCGCGAACGGCGCGGGCTGGAGACCCTCCATCAGCGCGGCATCGCGGCGCCCGACGTGCTTTACGCGGGTCCGCTCGCTGATCCGCCCGGCTGGCTGATCCTGACCGCGTGGCTGCCCGGGGCGAGCGCCGACACCCTGGGCGAGGCCGCCATGCCGGCCGTGCTGCGCGCAGTGGCTTCCCACCACGCCGCTGGCGTCGAGCAGACCGATGCGCATCTGGCCAATTTCCTGGTGCGCAGCGGTGTTGCCTGGACGCTGGACGGCGCCGGTATCCGCACCGCGGGCGGCGTGCTGCCCGCCCGGCGCGCACTTCGCAATCTTGCCCTGTGGCTGGCGCAGTTCCCGCCGACGCTGGACGCGCGCCTGGGCGAATGGTGCGCGCTGTACGGAGCAATCGCCCCGGCGATTTCGCGCGAACGCCTGCAGCCTGTGCTCGACCGCGCGCGGCGTCGGCGCGAGTCGCGGCACATCGACAAGGCGCTGCGCAGTTGCACGGCGTTCGATGCCCAACGCACGCTGCGCCGCCTGCAGGTGCTCGATCGCCGCGACGACGCGCCGGACCTGCGTGCCTGGCTTGCGGCGCCCGATGCGCCGTTCGAGCATCTGCAGGCGCACTGGCTCAAGCGCGGCAACAGCGCCAGCGTGGTGCGGGTCGATTTGGACGGCCGGCCGCGGGTGATCAAACGCTACAATCTGAAAGACTTCGGCCACTGGCTGCGCCGCTGCTGGCGACCCAGCCGCGCTTGGCACAGCTGGCGCAACGCGCAGCGACTCGTCTTGTGGGGACTGCCCACGCCTCGGCCGGTTGCATTGCTGGAAAACCGTTTCGGCTGCCTGCGCGCACGGGCCTGGTACGTCAGCGAATACGTGCCGGGAGAACCGCTTGGCGCCGCGCTGGCGGCCGCCGATCCGGGTCGGCGCGAGGTGCTGCTGGACCGCCTGTGTGCGCTGCTGGCGGATCTGAAGCACCTGAATCTGAGCCACGGTGACCTCAAGGCCACCAACCTGCTGGTCGACCAGGACAACAACCTGATGCTGCTGGACCTCGATGCCCTGCGCCGCCACCGGCGACGTCCTGCGTTCGGGCGGGCATTTGCCCGCGACCTGGCCCGCCTGCGCGCCAACTGGGCCGATCAGCCGGCGTTGCTGGCGGAGCTCGACCGGGCGCTGTCCGACGCCGGGCTTGCGCCGTGATCGTGCTGGGCCTGTCCGGCGCGGTCAGCCACGACGCCTCCGCGGCGCTGCTGGTGGACGGCGAACTGGTCGCGGCGGCGGAAGAAGAACGCTTCATCCGCGACAAGCACGCCAAGGGTCGCCAGGCGCTGCACGCGGCGCGGTTTTGTCTGGACAAGGCGGGCATCCGGCCGGATCAGGTCGATGCGGTGGCCTACCCCTATGCGCCCATCGGCCTGCGCTCGCCAGCGCGCTGGCACTATGCGGCCCGCCACTGGTACGCGCCGGACCGGGCGCTGACGGCGCTGTTCGACGGCAACCGGCGTTATCGGCGCAACCGCCGCCAGGCGTTGGCCATGCTGGGCGAGCTGGGATTCGATGCCGCTGGCGTGCGCTTCATGCCGGTGGAACATCACCTCGCGCATGCTTCCAGCGCCTATCACCTGTCCGGTTTCGACGGCAAGGTGGCCATTCTGGGCATCGACGGCCGCGGCGAGTACGCGACCACGTTCTTTGGCTACGGCGCGGGCGGGCGCATCCACAAGCTGGCCGAGTTCTACGAGCCCGATTCGCTCGGTGGCCTGTACGGGGCGATCACCGAGTACCTGGGTTTCGAGATGCTGGACGGCGAGTTCAAGGTCATGGGCATGGCGCCTTACGGCGACCCGAACCGCTTCGATTTCTCGCGCCTGCTGCAAAGCGATGGCCGCCGGCTGCGCGTGAACAACCGGCTGGTCAACGTGGTTGGCCTGCGGCGCTACAAGCGCGATGGCAAGGGCTATTTCTTCAGCCGCAAGCTGACTGACTGGCTGGGCCCGCCGCGCCAGGGCGACGCCATCGACGATCCGTACATCCATTACGCCGCCGCGGTGCAAAAGCTGCTCGAAGAAACCACGCTCAGGCTGGTGCAGCACCACCTGGGCCCGGTGCTGGCACAGGGCGGCAAGCTGGCCTATGCCGGCGGCGTGGCGCTGAACGTGAAGCTCAACCAGCGCCTGATGGCCCTGCCGCAGGTCGAGCAATTGTTCGTGCAGCCGGCGGCCGGCGATGCCGGCACGGCCATCGGCGCGGCAACGTATGTGGCCGCCGCGGCCGGCGACCCGATCAAGCCCTTGCAGCACGTCTATCTGGGCCCGGACTACAGCACCGAAGAATGCCTGGCCGCCTGCGCCGCCCACCCGGCCCGGCCGCTGTGCCGGCGGCTGGACGACACGGTGGCGACCGCCGCCGACATCCTGGCCGCAGGCAACCCGCTGGCCTGGTTCCAGGGCCGGATGGAATTCGGCCCGCGGGCGCTGGGCAACCGCAGCATCCTGGGCAATCCGGCGCATCCGGGCGTGGCCGAGCGCATCAACGCGCAGATCAAGTACCGCGAGCGCTGGCGGCCGTTCTGCCCGTCGGTATCGGACCGCGTCGCGGCGGACATCATCGGCACCGACCACCCGGCGCCGTACATGACCTTCACCTTCGACGTGGCCCCGCACTGGCGCCATCGCATTCCGGAAGTGGTGCACGAGGACGGCACCGCCCGCGTGCAGATCGTGTCCGCTGACACCAATCCGCGCTACCACGCCCTGCTGGACGCGATGGCCGACCGCACCGGCAACGCCGTGCTGCTCAATACGTCCCTGAACCGCCGCGGCGAGCCGATGGTATGTTCGCCCAAGGACGCGCTCGACATGTTCTTTGGCTGCGACCTCGAATACCTGATTCTGGAAGACGTGCTGGTGACAAAAACGGGGGGCGCAGGCGGCCAATGAACGGCGTGCTGTTCATCATCGGCGCCAGCCGCAGCGGCAGCACGCTGCTGGAACGGCTGCTGAACGAACTGCCCGGCGTGATGTCGGTCGGCGAGCTGCAGCGGGTCTGGCGGCGCGGCTTTGTCGAGAACCAGCTGTGCAGCTGCGGGCAGCCGTTTCACGAGTGTCTGTTCTGGGGCGACGTGCGGCAGCGGCTGGATGCCGATGGGGCCGTCACGGATGCCAGCGCCGTGGATGCGCACAGCCGCCGGATATTCAAGTCCGGCTTAGGGCCGTTGCCCAGGGACGAGGCGATTCTGGCGCACTGGAGTCGCCTGTTTGGCGCCATTGCGGATGCCTCCGGCGCCCGCTGGCTGGTGGATTCGTCCAAGGATCCGCTGTACGCGGCGCGGCTGGCGCACCTGCCCGGTTTCCAGACCCGCTACCTGCACCTGATCCGCGACGCGCGGGCGGTGGCGTATTCCAAGATGCGGCGGCGCCTGCGCCCGGAAATCCACTGGGCCGAGGCGTACATGGCCACACGCTCGGCCCTGGGCAGCGCCGGCAGCTGGAACCGGACCCACCGCCTGGCAGAAGCGGCGCGCAAGACCGTCGGCCGGCCCTGGCATCGCCTGCGCTACGAGGACCTGGCCGCTGATCCGCGTGCCGCCCTGGCGCCGCTGGTCAGCGCCCTGCATGTGCCGGCGACAGACACCGACCCGCTGGCGTTCCTGGGCGAGGGCGTGGCGCGGGTCGGCGTCGGCCACTCGGTGTCGGGCAATCCGATGCGCTTCAGCCACGGCGAACTGCGCGTGGCGCCGGACGTCGAGTGGCGCCACGCCATGCCGTGGCGCAGCCGCTTCGAGGTCAGCCTGCGCTCCTGCGTCGGACTGCGCCGCTACGGCTACATCGGGGACGGGCACGACTAGACTGGCGGCCGATAACAACCCGAGGAGGAGTCCGTCATGTCACCCATCGTTGCCACCGTCATTGGCGATCCGTGCGGCGTCGGTCCGGAAGTGGTCCTCAAGTCATTGGCCACCGGGCAGCCGCAGGCCCGGTCGCGGCCGCTGCTGATCGGCAGCCTGGCGGCGCTCGAAAAAACCCGCGCTGCCTGCGGCATCGACATCGCGCTGCGGGCGGTGGCCGACATCGCCGATGCGCGTTACCAGCCCGGCGTCATCGACGTGCTGGACGATGTGCCGCTCGATCCGGCCGAAATCGTGTTCAGTCGCGCGTCGGCCGCCTGCGGCGAAGCCGTCCTGCACTGGCTGGAGACCGCCGAGCGGCTGGGCCGGGCCGGCGCCGTGCAGGCCAGCATCATGGCGCCGGTCGACAGCACGGCCATTCGCCTGACCGGCAAGCTGAAGGAACTCGACGACCTGCAACCGGCCGGCACCTGGCTGCTGCGCGTCAGTGGCGCCCTGCGCGTGGTGCCGATCGCCGAACACGTGCTGATGCGCGACGTGCCCGCCACGGTTACCAAGGACCACGTGCTGACGCTGCTGCGCTTGCTAAACGACACACTGAGGCGCTTTGGCCTGGCGCAGCCGCGCATCGCCGTGGCGGGTCTGAATCCGCACGCCATGGGCCCGGAAGACCGCGAGCAGATCGCCCCGGCGGTGGAACAGGCGCGTGCCGAGGGTATCGTCGCCACCGGTCCGGTGTCGCCGGACGCGGTGTTTCGCCAGTGCATCGAGGGCCGCCACGACGCGGTGATTTCGATGTACCACGACCAGGGGCAGATCGCCGTCAAGACCGCCGTGTTCGAGGGCGCCTGCTCCATCTACATCGGCCTGCCCTACGTGCACCTGTCGATCCCGCACGGCAGCGCGTACGACATCGCCGGCCAGGGCATCGCCCAGCACAAGAGCATGCTGGCGGCGATGCTGACCGCCGCGGCGCTGGCGGGAGGGCGCGGATTTCTCTGAGCCCGGTCGTCGCAGAACCATCGAGGGGAGGAGGACAACATGAACGACGATACCCCGCAGCTGACCCGTCGACGCCTGCTCGCCGGAGCGGCCGGCCTCGGGGCCGCCGCCGCGCTGCCACTGCGAGCGGCTGACGCAGGCCAGCTGCGCTTCGACGAGGAAACCGACGTGCTGGTGGTCGGCACCGGCGCCGCCGGCAGCGCGGCGACAGTGTTCGCCCGCCAGGCCGGCGCCGCCGTGCTGATGGTCGAGAAGGCCGACTATTACGGCGGCACCACGGCCAAGTCCCAGGGCGGTTACTGGATTCCGAACAACGCCCTGATGCGCGAGCGCGGCCTCGCCGATCCGCGCGACGCGGCGCTGCGCTACATGGCGCGCCTGGCGCACCCGGAAAGCTACGACCCGCAGCAGCCGACGCTGGGCCTGGCGGCGCGCGACTTCGCGCTGATCGCCGCCTTTTACGACAACGCGGCGCGGGTGGTCGACGCGCTCGGCAGTTCGGGCGCGCTGGCGTCCACGTTTTTCCCGGGTGGTGCGGGCTTCGAGTACATGCCCGATTACTACGCGCACTTGCCGGAAAACGCCGCGCCTTTCGGCCGCATCCTGTCGCCGCGCATGGCCGATGGCTCGCCGGGTTTCGGCATCGAGATCGCCCGCCAGTTCGAGGCGGCGATGAAAAAACTGTCCGTCCCGGTCCGTTTCGGGCATCGCGCGCAGCGGCTGGTGATGGACTCAAGCGGCGCGGTCATCGGCCTTGAAGTCGCCACCGGCGCCGGCGAGGTGCGCCGCATTCGCGCCCGCCGCGGGGTGATCTTCGGCACCGGCGGCTTCATCCACAACGCGGAATTGCGGCGCGAGTTCCTGCGCGGCACGGTCTACGGCGGCTGCACCGTGCCGGCAGCGCAGGGCGATCTGATCCCGATCGCCATCGCGGCCGGCGCGCAGCTGGGCAACATGCAGAACGCCTGGTGGTCGCAGGTGGTGTTCGAGCAGGCGCTGGCGAACTCCGCGGTACCGATGAACGTATTCGTGTCGCCGGGCGATTCGATGCTGCAGGTGAACCGCTACGGCCGGCGCTTCGTGAACGAGAAATTCGTCTACAACGAACGCACGCAGCTGCATTTCGTGTGGGATCCGGTGCGGGCGGAGTTCACCAACCTGCTGACCTTCATGATCTACGACCAGCGCACGGCCGAGCAGTTTGCCGGCATGTACCCGCTGGCGCAGGGCGAGGCGCCGTACGTGCTGCGCGCCGACACGCTGGACGGGCTGGCCGGCGCCATCAACGAGCGCCTGGCGGCCCTGAAACACGCCAGCGGCGGCTTTGCGCTCGACGCCGGGTTTGCGGACACCCTCAAGCGCAGCGTCGAGCGTTTCAACGGCTTTGCGATGACCGGCAAGGATCTGGACTTCCAGCGCGGCGAAACGCCGGTCGAGAAGTATTTTCACGCCCTGTACCGCCCGCCCGGCCAGCAAAACCCGGCCCCGAACGCCACCCTGCACCCGCTGGCGGGCCAGGGTCCGTACTACGCCATCATCCTGTGCGCCGGCGTGCTGGACACCAAGGGCGGACCGAAGATCGACGTCCACTCCCGGATGCTGAACGCCGCCGGTGAGCCGATTGCGGGCCTGTATGGGGCGGGCAACTGTATCGCCGCACCGGCCGCGCAGGCCTACTGGTCGGCCGGCGCGACCATCGGTTCGGCACTGGTGTTCGGGGCGCTGGCCGGGGAGCACGCAGCGGCGCGCACCTGACCGGCGCCGCGCAAGGCGCCGGTCAGGTGCGGTTCCGGCCTGCTTTTGCTCAGGCCGTTCTGGCTGCGGATTCGTGGCTGCTCGCCGGCTCGTCGTCCAGCCACAGCGGCCAGCCGGCGCGCCGGTTGGCGGCCATCGCCAGGCGCCGTTCGGTCGGCGATGCAAAGGTCGTGTCCCACGCGTAGAGCTTGCGCTTGACGAAGCGGAACCACAGCGGCGGCACGAAGGACATCAGGAAACACAGAAAAATGCTCGGCATGCAGGCCCCGGCCGGGCGCGGCACCAGCCGGTAATACGGCACGTACGCGTCGCGGTGATGGTCCACGTGGTTGGTGATTTCCGTGCCGATGATGCGGATCACCGTCGACAGGTGGTTCCAGGTGTGGTGTTCGCCAACCGGCGCCTGCGTGTCCCGCACCAGGCCGTAGTGCTGCAGGTAGTTGAGTGCTTCCAGAATCAGCTTGGCCAGCACCAGCGCGCCGATCACGATGCCGGCCGCCAGCGGCCCGGACAGCAGGCCAATGCCCAGCGGAAAGCCGACCAGAAAGGCCAGCCCCTGCGTCACCCGGCTGCGCGGCGACCACACGCTGTAGCCGGAATTGTCGGCGCGGCGCTTTTCGCTTTCCCAGGTGTCGCGAAACGAGCCCAGCGTCGCGCGCAGCATGAAGCCGTAGACGTTCTCGCCGCGGTGGGCGGTGTCGGTGTCGCGCGGCGTGTCGAAGTACAGGTGATGCGTGTTGTTGTGGGCGATGTCCCGGCACGGGTCGCCGACCAGCGCGCCCATGCTCAGGCCCACCCAGCGCGACAGCCGGCTGCGCCGGTGCGCCAGTTCGTGGCCGATGCCGCCGTTTGGCAGCAGGTGCAGCCACATCAGGCTGACCACCGCCCCGGCCACGTGCCAGCCCTGCGCCGGCACGTCGCTGCCACTGAGGCCGACCTGCATGCGCCACACGAACGTGGCGTACAGCACCACCATCAGCGCCACGTGCAGGTACAGCACCAGATCGGCCAGCCACGGGATGTGCACGCGCCGCGGCTGGTAGTCGTTGCCCAGCAGCAGATCGGCCGCAAACAGCGGCACGAAGGTGGCCGCCCCGGCCCACACCCACGGCCCGCCCAGGGCAAAGCCGGCAATGCCGGTCAGCACCAGCGCGGTGTTCAGGTAATAACGCAGATAATCCATCGCTTGCTTCCTCCCTGAGCGGCCTTGTTTTCGGGCCCGTCCTGCGCCCATGGCCCCATGTGCGCGTCCCGTGCTGTCGCGGGCGGGGCTGCATCCGTGCCCCGGCCCGCGCGCATTTTGCCCGACTTGCCGGTCAGTCCGGATAGCGCTGCGGGTGCGCGGCCAGATCAGCCAGAAAATCGTCCAGCATCTGCGCGGTATCGAAGGCCGGATTCCAGCCCCATTCGTCGCGGGCGAAGCGGTCGTCGACCGGCTTCATGAGCCGGTCGACGAAGGCCTGGCGCTTTGCATCGACCCGAAAATCGATCGTCGCTCCCGGCACCCGTTCGCGTACCAGGTCGGCCAATGCCTCGGCGCTGGGCGTCGGCGGCACGCCGTTTATCAGGTAGTTGAATTGCCTCAGCCCGTCGCGGGGCGCGCGGCACAGTTGCAGCACGCCGCGGGCGGCATCCTTCACGTACACGATGGGCACCCGCGTGTGGGGCGCCACCTCGATGGTGTACGGCCGGCCCTTGGCGCATTCCTCGACCACCCAGGAATGGAACTGCGCCGCGCCCGGCGTGCGCACGCCCGGGCCGCAGATGCCCGGAAAACGGATGCCGCGAAAGTCGAGCCCGTAGCGGTGGCGGTAGAAGTTGCCGGCGCCCTCGCCAAACAGCTTGGCAGTGCCGTAGAACGACAGCGGCCGCTGCAGGGTCAGGTCGTCGATGCGCTCGCCGGTCATGCCCAGCGCATACGTGCCGATGGTGCTGGCGAACAGCACCTGCGGCACCTCCAGGATGCGCGCGGCCTCAAGTACGTTGAAGGTGCCGTTCACGTTGGCGTGCATGGCAGCCGAAGGGTCCAGGTCCGAGGCCGTGGACAGGATCGCGCCCAGGTGAAAGATGGCCTCCGGGCGCGACCGCTTTACCGCGTCCAGGACGTGGCTCACGTTGCCGATGTCGCCGCGGATCAGCGTCACCCGGTCGGCGATGTCGGCCAGGCGCTGCTGCGCGCCACTGACGTGGAACACGGTGATGTCGTGCCCGCCTTCCGCAACCAGCTGGCGCACGACTTCGGCGCCGATGAAGCCGGTGCCGCCGGTGATCAGAACCCGCATGGCGTTTCTCCTGTGTTGGTGTGCAAGCACGAGCAGATCAGACCCTGCATTGCAGCATCATTCATTTTGAACTTCCATGAGCCTTCACCTCCCTGCCCAGCACTGAACGCCAAGGTGCACAGCGCACCCGGCCATCGCGTGCTGGCCCGACAGGTACGCGCGCGCCATCGCTTCGCTGCGCGTACAGCGCTGCCCGAAACCCGCCGACGATGCGTAGAGCCGGTCAGGAGATGCCGTAACGCGCCGGCTCATGGCCGCGGCGGTTTTCCGAATCAACACCATCGGCCACCCATGAATACGGCGCAATGCGCTGCGCTTGTTGTGCCCGACGTGGGCAGCGCGCGTACGCAGGAGCGGCTCATGGCCGCGAGCGCAACACCGTCGTGCCAGAGAACGAAAGAACAGAGTCAAGTATTACGTTACGAAACGGGGAAACGGGAAAAAGGCCAACTGTGCAGGTTGGGTTAGGCGTAGCCGTAACCCAACAATCTGCGAGCAACATGGTGATATCTGTTGGGTTACGCCGCTTCGCGTCTAACCCAACCTACGGCTCGCTCAATTTCTTGTGTAGGAGCGGGCCATGCCCGCGACCGCGACGGTTACAGTTGGGCGCGGCAGTGCGATTGATGATGCCGTTCTGGTCGCGGGCATGGCCCGCTCCTACACGCAACCGATTTTATCGGGAAAGCGAAACCGGTTTGTGCAGGGTCGGATAGAACCGTAGCTGACGTGATGATCGGACCGGATCATCCCGGATTCCGCTACGCTTCAACCAGGCTACACGCTAAAAGAGGAGAACGGCGGCTTGAAGGACTGCCGAGCCCCCAGCGCAAATTGCCGCCTGCGCGCTTAGGCGACTTTGGCGGCCAAGCGACTCAACCAACTTTGCGAAATCGCTGCTATACGCGTGACCGACGTACGTGCCACCTAAAGGCTCACCCATGGGCAGCATGTCAGGTCGAACGACGTTAACGATAAACCGCGTCGGTGTTTTGACGCGAGCGCTCTTAAACCAAAGCCATGCGGCAGCAGCAGCTAGCAGTACGGAGGCGGCTGAAAAGATCGTGTGCACAATTGCAGACCAACCCATAAAAGGTGCCTAACGTAGCAAGTTGTAGATACTGTTATCCGCGTCAAGCCATCTGATGCAAGGCCGGATCGAATGGTCGTCCGGACCGCAGCACGCCGTAGGCGACGCACAGCAGCTTTCGCATCATGGCCCCCAGGATCAGCATCGGCG